>Ga0137412_10000844_pt1 | contig 22887 bp, 22 predicted proteins | sample CZODoug2_1_16fun_FD_122160 | JGI IMG/M metagenome (GOLD analysis project Ga0137412, IMG submission 122160) | Vadose zone soil fungal communities from Angelo Coast Range Reserve, California, USA - CZODoug2_1_16fungal (Hybrid Assembly) | ecosystem: Environmental > Terrestrial > Soil > Vadose zone... | reverse complement strand
CAGCAGGTAGCCCAGGACCGGTGGGACCGCGCCGTAGGCGATCAGCCGCCGGGTGCCGAAGCGGGCGATCATGTGTCCGGAGTGCAGCGCGAGGACCGCGAGCGGGACGCTCGCCGGGAGGATGGCCAGCGCCGTCTTCAGCGGCGACCAGCCCTGGCCGGTCTGGAACTGGAACGTGACGATGATCAGCAGCCCCAGGTAGGAGCCGTTCAACGACCCGGCGCCCAGTGCCGATCGGAGCGTGGCGGCCGAGGCCCGGAGCGGGAGCCGCACCAGCGGGTCGGCGCCGGCGTGTTCCACCGCCACGAACACCGCGGCCAGGACCGTGAAACCCGCGACCGCGCCCCAGACCCGTGTGTTCAGCCAGCCGTGGCCGGCGCACGACGCGATCGCGAGGTCCAGGCAGACCAGCGCCGCGGTGACGCTCAGGGCGCCGGCGAGGTCGTGGCGGCGGCGCGGGCCGGGCGCCGGTCCCGACGCGGGGATCATGCGCAGCCCGAGCAGGAACAACAGCAGCGCCGCCGGCGCCGGGGACAGAGCCGTCCACCGCCAGCTGACTGCTGTCAGCAGACCCGACAGCAGCAGTCCGCCGGTGAACCCGCCGGCGCCGAAGACGGTGTACACCGAGATCGCCCGGCGCCGGTCGGGTCCCTCGGGGAAGCTGTTCACGATGATGGCCAGGCCGGTCGGCGCGGTCAGCGCGGCGCAGAACCCCTTCACCACGCGGCAGGCGATCAGGAGCGCGAAGCTCCCGGTCACGCCGGCCACCAGCGACGCCGCCGCGAAGCCCAGCAGCGCCAGCAGGTAGGCGCGGCGCGCGCCGTGGATGGCCACCACCCGTGCGCCGAACAGCATCAGGCCGCCGAAGCCGATGGCGAAGGCGGTCATCGTCCACTGGGCGGTGCTCGGCGTCAGGTGGAAGTCCGCCGCGACCGCCGGCAGCGCGACCAGGGTCGCCGACACCTCCAGGGCGTCGATGAGCATGTTGCCGGCCAGGACGGTCAGCAGGCCCCAGCGCGCGGCCGGACTCCCCGGGGACTGGTGGGGTGCGGGCCCCGCGGCCGGGTGCTTCGCGGTCTTCATGATCCGGCTCCCGCGGTCGAGGTCAGCGGCCGACGTCAGCGGCCCGGGTCAGCGGTCACGTAGACGGTCACGCCAGCGGTCACGCCGGCGGCCAGGTCAGCGGCCAGGTCGGCGGCCGGGTCGGCGGCCGGGGTCACAGCAGCGTGCCGCCGCTGGCGTCGATGAAGGCTCCGGTGATCCACCGGGCGTCGTCGGAGCACAGGAACGCCACGACGTCGGCGACGTCCTCCGGCTCGCCGACCCGGTTGAAGGCCGACATCGCCGCCATCTGCGTGACGACGTCGGGCATCGCGAACACCGGGTTGTCGTTGCGGGTGATGCCGGGCGCGACGCTGTTGACGGTGATGCCGCGCGGGCCGAGGTGCTTGGCGAAGTGCAGCGCCAGCATCTCCACGGCGCCCTTGGACATCGCGTAGGCGATCTCGTCCGGGTTGGCGGTCCGGGTCAGCCCGGAGGAGATGTTGACGATACGGCCGCCGTCGGGCATGTTCCGCAGGGCCCGCTGGATGAGGAAGAACGGCGCCTTGGCGTTGACCGCGAGGATCCGGTCGAACTGCTCGGCCGTGGTGTCCTGCGGGGAGACGCCGCCCAGCACCCCGGCGTTGTTGACCAGGATGTCCAGCCTGGCGGCGCCGGTGTGCTCGGTCAGCCCGGCCTCCAGGCCCTCGAAGAGCTCGGCGACGTCGCCGGGGACGCCGAGCTCGGCGCCTACCGGGAACGCCTTGCCGCCGGCCCGCCCGATCTCCTCGACGACGGCCTCGGCGTCGTCCTTGCCGGTGTGGTAATGCACCGCGACCAGCGCGCCGTCGGCGGCCAGGCGCGATGCCATGGCGCGGCCCATGTTGCGGCTCGCCCCGGTGACGAGCGCGGTCCTGCCGGAGAGCTTGCCCATGTGGTCCTCCTCGTATCTCGTCGTATCTCGTCGTATCTCGTCGCAGCCCTGACGGTCAGGGCTGCTCCCAGCGCCGGTCCCGGCGCGAAAACCCGGGACCGGTCTCTGCCCCGGTGGCCTGTCCCGGTGGCCTGTCTCAGCGCCGTGACGCGGCGTACGTCCCGGCGTGCCCGAGGGTGGTGCGGCTGTTGGTGCTCAGCGCGTTCTGGACGTGCTGCCTGCCCTCGGCGATGCCGGCGTCCGGTCCGAGGACCGCCGTGATGTTCTCCGCCTTGAGCACGACGGTGTGCTGCGAGGTGGCCGCGACGCCGGTCCGGGTGGGCCGGAACGTCCAGCGGCCGGTGTGCAGGTCCATCAGTGCCGGCAGCGTGGTCTGCTTGTAGACGATCCGGTCGTGCGGGAAGCAGACCCGGTAGGACTTGGTGGTGTGCGCCGAGCCGTTGGGGGACACGGTGTCCATCTCCAGCTCCTGCAGGCCGGGTTCGGTCTCGGTCAGGTGGACGCGGGCCACGTGCGGCAGCCGCTCGGCCCAGCGGTCGGCCTCGTTGATGAAGTCGTAGACGTCCTTGGCCTCGCCCCTGATGTGGACCGTGTCCTGGAAGGACCACGTCAGCTTCTCCGAGCCGACCACCAGTTCGAGGTTGGTGCGCAGCGCGGCCAGCTCCGAGCGGGAGTTGCCGTCCACGGCCCTGTCGATCCAGGCCAGGCCCCCGGGGTCGTCGCCGATCGCCCGGTAGTCGTGCAGCAGCCGGATCCGGGACTGCCGCGCGGACAGCGGCTCGATGATCCAGGCGCCGCCCATCGCGGCGACCGGCGGTGTGGAGATCTCCTGGCGGAAGTCGATACGCAGCGTCCCCGGATGCAGGACGCGCTGCGACGTCCAGTTCTTGGGCGCGCCGTTGGCGGTGGCCCAGATCCGGATACGTTCCTGGCCGGAGCCCTGCCCCACCTGGTCGACATGGATGGTCGGCGGGAAGATCCGCGGCCAGTTGTCCACCTCGGCGATCAGCCGGTAGACCTCACCGGCCGGGGCCGCGACGGTGATCTCGTGCTCCACCTCACGGACGACGGGCTTGGTCATGCTCGTTCCTCCTTTCACCTTCGGCACGGTTCAGCACAGTTCGGCACAGTTCAGGATGGTTCAGAACTGTTAAGCATGGTTCGGGAGGGTCAGAAGTTGCCCAGGCCGCCGCAGACGTTGAGTGCCTGGGCGGTGATGGAGGCGGCCGCGTCCGAGGCCAGGTAGCCGACCAGGCCGGCCACCTCCTGGGGCGTGGAGTAGCGGCCGAGGGGGATCTTCGCGACGAAGCGTTCCCTGATCGCCTCCTCGGTGGTGTCGTACGCCACCGCGTAGCCGGCGCGTACACGCTGCGCCATGGGTGTCTCCACGTACCCGGGGCAGACCGCGTTGACGGTGATCCCGGTGGGGGCCAGCTCGTTGCCGAGTGCCTTGGTGAAGCCGACGACGCCGTGCTTGGACGCGGAGTAGGGCGCGCCGAGCACGACGCCCTGCTTGCCGGCGGTCGAGGCGATGTTGATGATCCGGCCGCGGCTGCCGTGCCGCATGCCGCCGGTGTTCAGCACCTCGCGGGTGAGCCGGAAGACGCTGTTGAGGTTGGTGTCGATGACGTCGTGCCACAGCTCGTCGGGGATGTCGGCGGTCACGCCACCGCCGCTGCGGCCGGCGTTGTTGACCAGTACCTCGACCGTGCCCAGCTGGTCCACGGCCGCCTGTACGAAGGCGTGCACGGCGTCGTCGTCGCGGACGTCCAGGGTGCGGCCGGCCACGTCGTGGCCCTCGGTGCGCAGTTCCTTGACGGTGGCCTCCACGCGTGCGGCGTCGCGCGCGCCGATGAACACCCGGTGGCCCTGGACGGCCAGCAGCCGGGCCACGGCCAGGCCGATCCCGCTGGTCGCCCCGGAGACCAGGGCGACCGGCCGGTCGGGGGCGTTCACGCCGCGACCGTCAGCAGTTCGTTGACCGCGGCGATCAGCTCGCGCGGGGTGGCGTGCACGGACAGCACGGAGTCGTCGATGGACACCCCGTACTCGGTCTCGATACGGCCGCCGGTCTCCAAGATGGCCAGCGACTCGTAGCCGATGTCCTCGAAGCCCTGGTCCAGGATGTCGCCGGCGAGGTCGTCGGCCTCGTCGGCGCCGGCGCAGGCGATGAGGATGCGCTTGAGGTCGTCCAGGGTGAACTGCCGAGCGGTCATCAGCGGATCCCTTCTGAAAAGCCCGAAAGGTCTGAACGGTCTGAGCGGTCTGAGCGGTCTGCTCCGGTGGTGGAGCCCCGGCGGGCCCGGACCACCAGCGCCGAGTTGAAGCCGCCGTACCCGCGGGCCAGTACCAGCGCGGTGCGTACCGGCAGGGCGCGCGGCCGGAAGACCACCAGGTCGATGTCGTAGTCGGCGGCGGGTTCGGAGTTGACGGTGGGCGGGACGACGCCGTCCCTCATCGCCAGCAGGGCGGTGGCCACGTCCAGCGCGCCGGCGCCGGAGTACAGCCGGCCGGTCATCGTCTTGGGCGCGGTGACCGGCACACCCCGCGGGCCGAAGACCGCGGCGATCGCCTCGGCCTCGGCGCGGTCCAGTTCGGGGATGCCGGCGGCGTCGGCGAAGACCACGTCGACGTCGCCGGCCCGCACACCGGCGTCGGCCAGCGCCACCTCGATCGCCTTGCGCAGCCCCGGTTCGCGGCCGCTGCCCTGCCGGGGGTCGAAGGTGGCGCCGTACCCGGCGATCTCGCCGTAGACGCGGGCACCGCGCAGGGCGGCCGCTTCGGCCTCCTCCAGGACCAGGATGGCGCCGCCCTCGCCGGGCACGTGGCCCCGGGCGTCGGCGTCGAAGGGCAGGTAGGCGCGGGCCGGCTGGTCGCTGGTGCTCAGCCGGCCCGCGGCCAGCTGCGCCACCCACCCCCAGGGGCACAAGGTGGCGTCGACCGCGCCGGACACCATGAGGCGGGTGCCGCCGCGGATCTGCCGCCGGGCCTGGGCCAGCGCGTCCAGCCCGCCGGCCTGGTCACTGACGACCACACCGCTGGGCCCCTTCATGCCGTGCCGGATGGAGATCTGGCCGCTGTTGACGGCGTAGAACCAGGCGAACGACTGGTAGGCGCTGACATGCTGGCTGCCCAGACTCCACAGCTTGCGCAGTTCGCCCTGGCCGAACTCGAACCCGCCGGCGGAACTGGCGGTGACCACACCCATGCTGTAGCCGTCCAGGGCGCGCGGCTCGATCGCCGCGTCGGCCAGCGCCCAGTCGGCGGCGACCAGCGCCATCCGTGTCATGTGGTCGGTCTGCACGATCATCCGGCCGGTCAGGTGGTCCTCGGCGACGAAGCCCTGGACCTCCCCGGCCAGCCGGGCCGGGTACTGGGAGGGGTCGAAGCGGGTGACCCGGCCGATACCGCTCTTGCCGCTGCGGGTCGCGTCCCAGTACGCCGCGGCGCCCAGTCCGTTGGGGGACACCACACCGAGCCCGGTGACCACGGTCGAGACGGTCATGCCCGCCTCCGGTCCGGCCGGGCCAGCACCATCGCGCTCTGGAAACCGCCGAAACCGCTGCCGACGGTCAGGACCGTGTCGGTGCGCCAGTCCCGGGCGGTGAGCGGAACGTAGTCCAGGTCGCACTCCGGGTCCGGGGTGTGCAGGTTGGCCGTCGGCGGCACCACGTTCTGCGCCATGGCCAGCACCGAGGCGGCGATCTCGATCGAGCCGATCGCGCCCAGCGAGTGCCCCACCATCGACTTGATGGAACTGACCGGCACATGCCGGGCGTGCTCGCCCAGACTCAGCTTGAACGCCGCGGTCTCGTGCCGGTCGTTCTGCTTGGTGCCCGAACCGTGCGCGTTGATGTAGTCGATGTCCTGGGGGTTCATCCGGGCCTGGTCCAGGGCCACCGAGATGGCCTCGGCCATCTCCCGGCCGTCCGGGCGCAGCCCGGTCATGTGGAAGGCGTTGCACCGGGAGGCGTAACCGGCGATCTCGGCGTACACGCGCGCGCCGCGCCGCCTGGCGCTGTCCCGCTCCTCCAGCACGAACACCGCCGACCCCTCACCGAGCACGAAGCCGTTGCGGGTGCCGTCGAAGGGCCGGGAAGCGTGTTCGGGATCGTCGTTACGCGGCGTGGTCGCCTTGATCGCGTCGAAACACGCCAGGGTGATCGGCGAGATCGGGGCGTCGGTGGCACCGGCGACCATCACGTCGGCCGCGCCCTCCCGGATCACCTCGGCCGCGTAGCCCACCGCGTCGATACCCGAGGTGCAGCCGGTGGAGACCACCGTGGTCGGGCCCTGCGCGCCGGCCCGCCACGCCACCTCGGCGGCGCCGGAACTGGGCACCAGGTAGTTGTACAGGTGCGGCACCGCGTACTCGTGGTCGACCAGATGGTGCCGGCCGCCGTCACTGACGATCCGGTACTCCTGGTCCAGGCCCATGGTCGCGCCGACCGCACTGCCCAGCGTGACACCGGCCCGGTAGGGGTCGACGGCCTCGAAGTCCAGACCGCTGTCGGTGATCGCCTCCTGGGTGGCGACCGCCGCCAGCTGCGCCGAGCGGTCCATCCGCCGGATCTCCTGCGGGCTCAGCCCGAACAGCTCGGGATCGAAATCGATCTCGGCGGCCACCTGGGACCGGAACGGGGACGGGTCGAAGAACGTGACCCGCCGGGTCGCGGTCCGCCCCTCCGACAGCAGGCTCCAGAAGTTCTTGACACCGATACCGCCGGGGGCCAGCACCCCGACACCGGTGATGACGACTCCTCGCGTGGACACCGTCAGGCCTCCCAGTCGTAGAACCGCGTCGCCAGCGCGTCCGCCGGCGAACGCCAGGTCGCGGGATCGTAGGGCTGGATGAACGGCTTGAGGTCCTCACTGATCTGGAGGAAACGCCGGTCGGTCTTGGCCTCCTCGATACGCGCGCCGCCGTCGTTGTCCTCGAAGTCCTGGACATGGAAGTACAGGCCCCGGAACTGGAACAGCTGCCGGCGCCGCGTCCCCATCAGGTGCGGCATCCCGGTGCGGTCGAACTCCGCGAACAACCGGGCCACATCACCGCCGCCACCGGGTTCGATCCGGGCGACGATCAAGCTGCTGTGCATATCAGTACCCTCATTTCGGTCCGGCCCCGGTACCTGCCCCAGGACGGCGGTGCGCTAGGGACGGGATCAGGCGAACAGCGACCGCATGTGCGGCGGGGACTGCGCCCGGCCCCACTGGCCGAGCCGCTCCAGCAGCTCCGGCGTCGCCTCGAAGTGGTGGTTGTCCGGATCGCCCAGATCGAACGGCGCCGGGATGAACCGCGCACCACGCAGATACGCGAACAGCCGGCTCGCCGCCTCACCGGGATCCAGCGTGCCGGCCTCCACCTGCTGGCAGGTCGTCCGGGTGTAGGCGAGCAGCGCGGCGATGTCCTCACCCACCGGCGCCGGAAGCCCGGGAGTGCCGGTCTTCTCCAGTTCCAGGAACACCCGCTCGTCACGGCTGTCCAGATACGCGCGCAGCGCGTTCTCGATCCGCATCGTCGGCAGGATGCTCGTGGTCTTCCACACCCGGATGACCGCGTTCCACAACTCGTAATGCCGGAAACCCACGAACGAGCTGTAGACGAGATCGTCATGCACGTCGTACAGACCCTGCTGGAGCGTGTCGATGTACGCGAACCGCCCGGTGGACCAGTCACCGTCACGGGAAGCCGCGATCAGCCGCCACGCCAGGGAGTTGACGACCTCCAAGGTGTTGGTCAGCCCACGGGAGTACAGGGCGTCGATGAACCCGGCCGCGTGCGAGGTCAGCGTGTAACGGTCACCGACGGTACGGGAGGCCGAGTACTGCAGACGGCCCGTACTGATCCAGGGCCGGACCGCGCGGGCGCCGTGGAACTGCTCGGCGATCTGCGGGAAACGGCGCAGGAAATCGTCGAACTCCTCCTGCGGACCGCAGTCCGGCTTGGGATACACCCGCTCGTCGACAGTCAGCCCGACACTGCACAACGTGCTCAGCGCACCGTCATGGTTGTCGAACGGGATCACCCACAGCCAGCCGCCGTCGAAGACATGGTGCAAGGTCCCGTGATGCCACGGGCTGGGATTCTTGTGCCCCTGAGCGGCCGAGGCGTCATCGAACGGCGTCACACCCACCATGTGCGTGAACAGACTCCGCGAATGATGCCGGGCCCGCGGCGGCTCGTCACGCAGATTGAACGCGTCCGCTGTCGGCGAGCGGTAACCCGCGCCGTCCACCAGGTACCTGGCCCGGAACTGCGCGCCCTGCGCCGAATGCAGCACCACCCCGCTGTCCGGGTCGATGTCGATACCGGTGATCCGGGTGTCCAGACACGGATCGGCGCCATAACCCACCGCGAGATTGAACAGGTAGGCGTCGGTGTCCTGACGGAACAGATGACACTCGGTACGCTGCGACTGCGGGATCACCAACTGGTTGATCTGCTCCGGGCGCTGCGGCTGGTTCTCGACGTGATAAACGAAGCCGAAGTTCGACTTCCTCCCCGACATGGGACTGACCTTCTCGTTCACGCCACGGAAACTGGCCAGTGGCGCGATCTCCGGAACGCCGTAGCGCTCGGCGATGATCCGGGTCATCGACGAGGTGTACGGGATCGTCGACTCCCCCACCGCGAAACGCGGGTGGGTACCGGCGTCCATCAACAAAACCTTGACGCCGTTACGGGCCAGCACCGCGCCGAGCATCCCGCCGGCCATACCGGCGCCGAGGATCGCCACGTCGTAGATCTGCCCGGCCGGCGCCTTGCCGTTGTCATCCATGATGCGTCCTCCACGGTGTTACGGTGCGGATCGGCTGGCGGATCGGCTGCGGATCGGCTCAGGTGCGATAGGGGCGCTTGGCCTTGGCGGTCCGCAGCGCGTCGGCCCACCAGACGAGCTGGTCGAGCATGATCTTGGCCGCGGCGTTGCAGCCCGCGGTGTCCGGGGCGAAACCGCCCGCGGCATCGAAATGGCTCAGGATCCGCGGGAACAGCGCGAAATCCTTCATACCCACACAGTGGAACTCCGCGAAGATCTGACGCAGGTGCTCCACCGCGCGCACACCGCCGGCCATACTCAGGCCGTAACCCACGAAACCCACGGGCTTGGCTTCCCATTCGGCGTTGAAGTTGTCGATGAGCGTCTTCAACGGCCCGGGAATACCACGGTTGTACTCCGGGACGACGAACACGAACGCGTCGGCCGCGGCCAGTACCGGCCGCAACGCGACCACCGCGGGCACGGTGCCGTCCAGGTCCTCCGGCATCGGATGATCGACCAGATCGACCACCTCGGTCACCAGATCACCACGCCGGCCGGTCTGCCCGACCAGCCACCGCGCCACCTGCGGCGCCAGACGCCCGGCACGGGTACTGCCGATGACGACGACCACCCGGATCGGCCGGATCGGTTCGGTGGACACCGTTCTCCTCCTTGTCTGGGCCCCTGCGAGCCACACGCAAACAACCCGCCCCCACCCCCACCCCGGCACGGCCGGGGTGGACCACCCGGCCAGACCACCCGGCCAGACCACCCGGCCGGAGCGGCCGGGGCCGTGGTGGGGCGGGCATGACCGGGGCCGGTCATAGCCGGGGCGGGGGCGGCCGGGGCGAGGCGAGGCGGGAGATGAGGGGGGGCGGAGGCGGGCGGGGCCGGGCGGGGCCGGGCATGGCCGTGGGTGTGGGCGCGCCCCTCAGCACACCCACACCCACACCCACACCCACGGTCACACCCACGGTCACGGTCAGAGGGCGCCTGGTCCCGTTCCACCCGTTTCGCGGATGTCCCGCGCACGGGTATGCCGCGGGCCGGAACCTGACGCCCTCACCGGGACGAGCACAGCGCGGACCTCGCAACCCCCCTGTCAGGTGGCGGAGTTCACCGGCTGCGGACGGCCACCCGCAGGCGGGCCACCCGCAGGCGGCCCGCCGGCAGGGGGCCCACCCGGACGGCCACCAGGCCCACCAGGCCCACCACCACCCGGACCGCCCGGGCCTCCCGGGCCTCCCGGACGGCCTCCGGGCGGGCCGGACACACCCTGCAGCGTGCGCATCAGCGTGAAGTTGTCGACGATGCCCCAGCGCTCGGCGATCCGGTCGTCCTCGAACCGCAGGATCAGCAGCGCGTGGTGCTCGATGTCCATATCGGTCGCCGGGATACCCACGAACGGGCCGGTGTGCTTGCCCTTCATGACCCACCGGATGGCGGACCTGTCGCCCTCGGAGACCACGTCCAGGACCTCGTACCTGATGCCGCTGAACGACCGGTGCTGCATCTCGATGGTCATCTTGAACGAGGCCGGACCACGGATCGAGTCGTCGTAGCTGCCGTGGCTCTGGTAATCCGCGGTCAGATACCGGTCCGCGACCGACAGATCGCCGTCGTTGAGACCCTTGTTGTAGACGATGTCGATGATCTCCCGCTGCCTTTCCGCACTGGGAACCGTCTTCGTCATGCTGTCCCGTCCTTCCATGTGGTGATTACCTGTTCTCCGTCTGTGCCGGTCATGACCTGGGCGATCGCACGGATGCCCGGCCCGGTGGTCCACACCACACGCAGCGTCAGACGGCACAGCCGCCAGCCGCCGCGGGTGCGCCGCGCCACGCCCTCGAACCGGCCGCCGAGGTAGAAGTGCGCCGCGGACGCCGGCGGCGGCGGCGAGCCGCGGTGCACGTGGATGGCGACGACGTTCCAGGCGAGGGCCGCCCGGTCGCCGTCCAGATCGATGGCGTAGTGCGAGACGTTGTGGTGGGTGCGGTCCCAGTGCCGCATGAACCCCCGGGTGAACCCGTCCACGTCCGCGACCCCGTGGTGGCCGCCCGGCGGGAAGTCCAGCTCAACGTCCTCGGTGAACACCGAACGCGCCCACTCCTGGTCGAAAGACCCTTCGTCCAGCGCGCGCAGATAGCGGTCCGCGAGATCGGCCAGGTCCGCGCGGTCCGACAGCCGGCGCACCGCCACGACGACCTCGTCCAGCACCGACAGGTCCACGGCCGTCATGACCGGTCCCGGGCCGGCGGGCCCGGGGCGCCGAACCAGCGGCGCAGGGCCGCTTCCAGGTCGCCGGCCGAACCCGGATCGACCCACGCGATGTAGCCGTCCGGCCGTACCAGCACCGCCCGCGCACCGGCCAGCGGGTCGTCGGCGGCCAGGCCGGCGAAAGGCGCGGTCACCACATCGACCCGATCGCTCCAGCCGGCCGCGGTACGCCGCACCCCCGCGTCGCCCGCGAGGTCCAGCAGCAGACCGCGGGCGGTGTGCAGCAGCTCGTAGACCCGCTGGGGCCCCGCGGCGCCGGCCAGTTCCCGGTTCGGCATCCGCATGCCCAGCAGCCGGTGGTCGCCCGCGCCGACGTCGTAGCGGATCTCCAGACCGCTGACCATCCCGATCAGATGCCTGGCGACGACGTCGTAGCCGATCAGCTCGCTGAACAGGTCACGCATCGGCTGGACCTCGTCACCGCTGAGAAACAGCAGGCCCTGCGCCTGGGTGTTCATCAGCAGCCGCCGGCCGATCGCGTGACGCTCGCTGTGATAGCTGTCCAGCAGCCCCCGCGGCGCCCAGCCGTGCACCTGCGCGGCCAGCTTCCACCCCAGGTTCACCGCGTCCTGGATACTGGTGTTCATCCCCAGCCCGCCGGCCGGCAGATGAATGTGCGCCGCGTCACCGGCCAGCAGCACCCGGCCGCGCCGGTACTCGGTGGCCTGACGGGTCGCGTTACCGAACGAGCTCAGCCACACCGGCTCGGCATGACTGATGTCCTCACCGGTCAGCCGCTTCCACGCGTCCGAGATCTCGGCGAACTCGATCGGGGTCGTACGCCGCTTGGGCGGCGTGCCACGCTCACAGATGATGAACCGCTGCACACCGTTGGTCGGCGGCGTGGCCATCACCATCCCACCGGGATACGACTCCCCGATCATCCGCGGCCGCACATCGGTACCCCGCAGATCGGCCAGGAACATCTCCATCGACGCACCCGTACCCGGGAAGTCGAAACCAGCCGCCCTGCGGACCGAACTGCGCCCGCCATCGCACCCCACCAGATACTTCGCACGGAGCAGCTCACGCCCCCGCGGGCCCTGGACCTCCGCGGTCACCCCGTCCTGGTCGACACTCAGCCCGACACACTCACACCCCCGCCGGAACGTAACCCCGAGATCCGGGGTCCAGCCCGCCAGCATCGCCTCGGTCTGCGACTGCGGCAGCGTCTTACCACCGAAATGCGCACCCTCCAGCATCCCGAAATCCAGCGGCAGCCCACCGAAATGACCGACGTCACTGACCTCGAACTCCGGCAACCGCGGCAACAGACCGCGCTGATCGAACACCTCCATGGTCCGGGCCGTGAAACCCAGACCCCGCGACTCCCCCGTCGGCTGTGCCAGCTTCTCCAGCACGGTCACCCCGACACCGGCCAGACGCAGCTCACCGGCCAGCATCATCCCCGCCGGTCCGGCACCGACCACGATCACATCCGTATTCATGGGTCCCCTCTCTCAAAAGTGCGCAGCCGCGGACCGGGCATGGCCAGATCCAGAACAGGCCGGATCACCGGGCCGGCCAGATCACCGGGCCGGATCACCGGGCCGGATCACCGGGCCGGATCACCGGGCCGGCGCCAACTGGGCCCTGGTCTCGGCGGCGACGGAGAAGATCACGGCTCCGGCGGCATCGAAGACCTCCGCCGTGCCGGTGCCCAGGAAAGCCGTGTCGAACAGCTTCGCGTCGATATTGATGATCAGATGGTCGATACCGGTCACCTCGGTATCGCCCGACACCCCGGAGTCACCCTCATCGAGGCGCTCGGTGATCGTGAAGACGAACGTGTCGTCACCGGTCGACCGCCAGGTTCCGTGACCACCGGTCTCCGCGGTGGTCAGATGAGCCGACCCGTCGCTGTCCAAAGCGATGGTGAACTCCTGGACCGTGGTGCCGTAGAAGACCGAACCGGCCCACAGACCGACCGGTGCGTCGACGACTTGGGACATGACTTCCCACTTTCTGCAGGTGTCGTTGGTGAACATGAGTGAGCACAGACAGCACAGGTCAGCACAGGTCAGCACAGGTGAGCGCAGGTGAGTACGGGCAGCGCAGGTGAGCGCAGGTGAGTACGGGCAGCACGAAGGCGGCCCACCCGGCAAGGGGCGAACCGCCTTCGTGAACCGCCTTCGCGAACTGATACCGCGACCGGCTCCACGACCGACCGCGTAACCGACTCCGCGGCTGATTCCGCGACCGACTCCGTAACCGACCGCGTAACCGACCGCGTAACCGACCGCGTAACCGACCGCGTAACCGATTCGGTGACCGACCGCGTAATCGATTCGGTGACCGACCGCGCGACCGACTCCGTAACCGATTCCGCGGCTGATTCCGCGGCTGGCTGCGCGGGGGCTGTCCGCCCCGGGGGGGCCGGGTCTGCCGCTCCGGCCCGGGGCTCCGGCCCGGGGGCTAGTGGGCCGGGGCTAGTGGGCCGGGCCGGCGCCGGCGGCCACCGGAGCGGCCAGCACCTTGTGGATCAGGGTGTGCAGTTCGGCCTCGGCCCGCGGGCCGCCGAACGTCTCCACGATCTCGGCCTGCAGCCGGTCCATCGCGTCGGTGAGGTACACCAGCCGCTCCCGGCCCAGACCGGTGAGCTCCAGGGCGTACCGCCGCCGGTCGTCGGGATCCTGTCCCCGGGTCACCAGGCCCTTGTCGACGAAGTCGTCCACGATCAGCGCCGCGGTCGGCTCGGTGAGCGCGAGATACCGCGCGAACTGCTGCTGCGGGCACGGCCCGAGCTTCCCGATCGCGGACAGCGCGCCGAAGTCCCGCACCCGCATCCCCTTGTCGGACACCAGCGCGTCACCACGCCGGCGCAGCAGATAGAACACCTGCGTGATGAGGTACTCGGTGCCCACGGTGCTGGGCGTCTTGTCCGGCTCACCGAGCACGGTACGCAGCAGCTCGTTGAGGCGTGTGCGTTCCGCCGGCGTCAGATTGGCCGTCAGGAGCCGGTCGCGCTCCAGCACCGAGGACTGCATCCGGGTCAGTGCCGCGCGGCCGGCGTCGGTCAGCGACAGCACATAGGAACGCCGGTTGTCCGGGTTGCGGGTCCGGGTGACGTAGCCCTCGGCCTGCAGCCGGTCGATCAGCTTGACCATGATCGTCCGGTTGATCTCCAGCCGCTCGGCGAGCGCCTGCTGGGAGGTACGGTGCCCATCGGCCAGCCCGGCCAGCACCGCGTAGTCGCGGGCCTGGGTGCTGCGGTCGGCCTTGGAGGAGACGTAGGCGAACGCCCGGCGCATCAGGTAGGGCAGATAACGTGTCAGCTCCGGGGCCAGTTCGACGCCGGTCAGCTCAGCGGTGCCGCCCCCGTGCCCGTCCGGGTCCGCCATGGTCCAACGCCTCCTCCTGGCCGGTCCGGGCTGTGCCCGTCAATCATAGAACGAGTGCGAACGCAGAAATCCTCGTAGCCGCAGCGTCGCGGCGTTCGCCGCGGCCGCGTAACGGTCGTCGGGCAGCAGCGCCTGGTGCCGCACCGCCACCTCGGCCAGCTTGATCGCGTGCTCGTCACCGAGCTCGACAGCCTCGGCCACCAGCTGCCCGGCCGGTGGGGGCATACTGCCCGGCCGGGCAACGGTGGGGCCTTCGGGCACAACCGGTCCCGGAGACGGCCCGTAGTAGCCGCGGATACCGAAACTGCAGTGCCGCGCGGCCAGATAAGAGGTCCACCGCTGATCGGCCGGCAGATGCGGCAGGACCAGCCGGACCGCCGCCGGACCGGTGATCGCGTGGATCAGCGGCACCGGATGACCGGCCGGTGTGCGGGCGTAATGACCGCAGCTGTCCGCGACCAGCTCGTCCAGAGCCGCGAAAGCCGCGTCCGGGGACCGCCCGGCCACCGCCCCCCGCGCCTGCACCCCGACAGCCTGCGCCCCGACAGCCTGCTCCTCGACAGCCTGGGCCTGGACGGCCTGCTCCCCGACAGCCTGAGTCTGGACGGCCTGGGCCTGGACGGCCTGCGCGTCACGGATCGAGTACCGCGCCGCCCAGTAACCCAGCCCGTGGGCCAGTTCCCCGCGGTAGAGCAGATCATCACCGGTGGCCTGGGCGATACCCCGCACCGCGTGCGCGGTACGGATCACCCCGTGCGTCATCACCCCGGACATCCCCGGCACCAGACGCGGCCACCAGGTGACCAGCACCTCCTGCCACGGCTTGCCGGCCAGTTCCCGGTCGAACATCTCCCACCAGTCGGTGACCCGGTCGAAGTCGCCCAGCGCCGGCCGCCAGTCGGCCTCGTCCGCCGCGGACAGCCGGAACCGGGGCGTGGGGAGATCCTTGTAGCGGCGCTGGGCGAGATTGCCCTCCACCCAGGTCGCGATGTCGTCCGCATAACCCAAGGTGGCCATGGCCTCGGCGGCCATCGGCGCGTGGTTGACGAGCATCGTGCCGTGTTCGTAGCCGACGCTTCTGAGCCGGTCCAGAGCGCCGCCCATGGCGTCGGTGTAGGTCAGTCCGGTCATTTCCGCTCACTCCCCTGCGCCGATGGTCGTCCCTGCGCCACCCCGGTCACCCCGGTCACCCCGGTCACCCCGGTCGCCCCGGTCAGGCCGGTCGCCCCGGTCAGGCCGGTCGCCCCGGTCAGGGCGGTCAGGCCGGTCAGGGCGGTCAGGGCGGTCAGGCCTGCTGGGTCTCCTGCCGGGGCTTGTGCGGGGTCTGCGGTGTGCGGCCGCCGGCGAACGGCGTGATGGTGGCCAGCGACACCACGATGCCCAGCAGGTACAGCCCGACGGCGACCTTGAAGCCCGCCGTGTAGCCCTGGACCAGCGCGTCCGACAGGGCCGTGCCCTGCGCCGCGTGCCGGGCCGTGGTGGCCGCGACGGTCGCCAGACCCGCCAGGCCCAGCGCGCCGCCGATCTGTCCGCTGGCGGTGAGCAGCGCCGAGCCGATACCGGCCTCGGAGCTGTCGATCCCGCGGACACCGATCCCGGTGGCGACGACGGTGGTGGCGCCCAGCCCCAGACCGGTGACCAGCGACGCCGGCATCACCATCGCGTAGATACTGGAATGCACCGCCAGGAAACCGAACCACGCGGTGCCCGCCGCGGCGAGCGCCAGAGCCAGCGACAGGGCCACCCTCTCCGGGGTGCGGGCGAGCAGCTGCGGGCCCACCCCGCCGGCCGCGATACCAAAACCCACCGCCAGCGGCAGGTACATCAGGCCGGTCCGCAGCGCGGAATAGCCCAGCACCTCCTGCATGTACAAGGTCAGGAAGAAGTACGTGGCGAAACTGCCCGTCGACATCAGCAGCGTGACGATGTTCGCCCCCACCCGGCCACGGTCACCGAGCACCTCACGCGGGATCATCGGCGCGCGGCTGGTGCGCTGGATGACCGCGAAGACCGCCAGCAGGACAGCCGCCGCGATCAGGCAGCCCACGACCACCGCGTCACTCCAGCCGTGTTCGCCGACCCGAACCACCGCATACACCAGCGAGCCCGCGCCGAGGGTGGCGGTGACCGCCCCGGGAATGTCGATCCTGGTCCGCTCGGCGGGCTCGCCCTCGTTCAGGGCCCTGACACCCAGCAGGATCCCGATGACGACGGGCACGTTCACCAGCAGCACCCAGCGCCAGCTGGCGTAGGTGGTCAGCACCCCGCCCAGGACCAGACCCATGACCGAGGCCAGCCCCGTCATCCCGCCGTACAGGCCCAGGGCCTTGGTCCGCAGTTCACCCTCGGGAAAAGTACTGACCAGCAGCGACAACGCACCCGGGGTGGCGATCGCGGCCCCGACACCCTGCAGGGCACGGAACGCGATCAGGACACCACCGGTGGGCGCCAGCCCGCCGAGCAGCGAGGCCACACCGAACAACACCAGACCGGCACTGAAAACCTTCTTCCGGCCATACACGTCGCCGACCCGCCCGGCCACGAGCAGCAGCCCGCCGAACGTCAGCGAGTACGCGTTGATCACCCAGTTCAGGTTCGCCGGGGAGATCTTCAGCGCGCTCTGGATACTCGGCAACGCGACGATCATGATCGTGCCGTCGAGCACGACCATGAACCGCGCGAACGCGATAACCCACGTGGCGACACCGAACTGGCGGTCCCGGACCGGATCCGCGACAGCCACCGGGGTGTCCGTCGCGGCTCCATCGAACTGTGACATGTCGGGGGTTCCTCCCGGAACGGGCTCGAAGATGCTCGAAGATGCTCGAAGATCAGCCGGCGGTGCCGGCTGTCGGGGTCCAGAGGGAGAGCTGGCCGTAAGCGGCCTTCCATTCGCCCTCGTACTTGATACGGCCGAAGGGCGGCAGCCGGTTGAGCACGGTCTGCACCCACTCCTCGGAGGCGTCGTCCAAAAGCCAGGGCATATACGTCCCGACGTCCCTGCCGACCTTCTTGAGATGGACCGCGGCGAAGTTGGCCCACTCCTCCTGGGTCAGGGTCGAGTCGACCAGCGACAACCCCTCGGCCTCCTCGTGCTTCAGATGCGCACGCAGACTGCCACTCAGCTCCCCGACCAGACCACCCAGCCGCTCCGGGCCGTGCTCGGCATCGGCCAGCGCCTCGTCGATGCCCTGGAGCAGCGGATCGATAGCCGCGTGCTCGGCCTCCATCGCATGCAGCACCACGAGATCCGGCGCGTCGGCCAGCCGCCGCTCCATCAGACCCCACACAGTGGCGTCCTCAGTGGTGTGGTGGATACCCAGATAGGTCTTGAACAGCTTCCACCCCAGCGCGGTCCGCAGGACGGTCCGCGGATCGTCATCGACGTCGTCGGCGACCCTGGCGATACGGTCCAGCTCACGACGGAACGCGTCATGGATGGTCAGCATCATCGTCATGTCCAGTTTGTACTCGGCGCCAGCCATGCCCAGCTCCTCTCTCCGAACCCCACGCTACCGAACACTCCACCAACCATCAATACCTACAACTAACAACATGCGAAACGACACAACATCATCATCGTCAACAAACCCAAGAGATTCACCGGCGCCAGGGCCGGCGGCCACCGGACCCGGCGGTACGCGACCGGACCCGGCCCGGTGAGCCCGGCCCGGTGAGCCGGGCGGCCGCCGGAGGGACCACGGCCGCCGGACCGGGCCCGGCAGACCCGGACCGGCAGACCCGGACGGGACGGCCGAACGGGGCGGCCGGATCGACCACGGCCGCCGGACCGCCGCGGGCGTGAGCCGGAGCGGACGTGAACCGGAGCGGACGCGAACCGGAGCGGACGTGAACCGGAGCACGGTACTTGTCGTACGTCGACGCTCCGACCTGCGACCAGCCACCGAAGTTGCACGACAACTGTCGGGAGATTCGCACCGTACTTGTCGTCAACTGCGCCCAGGAGGCGGCGCGGCGCTCCGAGCAGGGCGTCTACCCAGGTCAAAGGCCCGTTCGGCAGATGTCCTGCACAGACGACAAGTACCGTGCTCAGTCTCAGTGCGGCGATCCGTCACCGACGCCGCCCTGGACCGGCTCGCCGAAGGGCACGCCCCCCGGGAGCGGGCGGCGATCCCGCTCCCGCGGGACACGGATCGCCGCCCGCGCCCGGGGGTCCGGGACGGCCCGCCACGTCCGGCCCGGCCGCGTACCGCACCGACCGGTACCAACGGGGCCGGCCCGTGCCGACCCATGCCGACCTGCCGATCTGCCGACCTGCCGACCTGCCGGCGAGTGCCGACGAGTGGCGGCGGGTGGCGGCGAGTGGCGGCGGGGTCAGGCAGGTGCCGACCTTCCGACGAGTGCCGGCAGGTGCCGGCGGGTCAGGCCTCGATCTCGTCGGGGCTGGGGGTGTCGAACGAGTAGACGTGCAGCTTGATGCCGTCGGGGTCGTGGAAGAACACGATGTACCCGATGGCGGCGATCCGCAGGCCCGAGTTCTCCACGCCCTCCTTGTTCAGGTGGTCGACCCAGGACTGGACCTCGGTCTTGCCCTGGACCGCGAAACTGACCGGGTCGAACCCGGACAGCGAGTCGGACAGCTCCTTGTTCTCACGGAACGCCAGGAGCGTGTTGTCCAGGCCGGTGAGCTTGCCCACCGAACCCCGCACGATCCCCTCGTCGTCCTTGAACTCCATCGTGGTGGCGAAGCCGAAGACGCGGCCGTACCAGTCGATCGACCGCTGGATATCGCTGACCGCGAACTTCACGTGATGGATTCCGCCGAGTGCCGGCATGTCGTTTCCCTTCCTCGAGGACCGGCCGCGGACCGGCCGCGGCGTATCGGGTGGTGCTCAGAGTTGGTACTCAGAGTTGGTGCTCAGGATTGGTGCTCAGGATTGGTACTCAGGATTGGTGCTCAGGGTTGGGATCCTTCGGGATCCCCGTTCCCGGCGCCCCGCCGGCCGGGCTCGCCGGCCACGGCGGGGTCCGGGACGAGTGTGAGGAACTCGGTGACCTTCAGCGCGGACAGCGCCAGCCGCAGGCTCCTGCGGATACGCACCGTCCCGTCGTCGGTCACCAGCACCGGACCGGCCAGAGGGATCCGCCTGCCGCGGACCAGCAGGTCGCAGCCGCCGGCGGCGCGCACGTTCTTGACCCAGTCGGTGCCCGACCCGTACGGCAGGGTGATCACATAGGCCCCGTCGTGCCGGAAGAGCTTCACCGGCGTCCGGTACTCCCGGCCCGAGGTCCGCCCGCGGTGCAGGACCAGGCCGAAGCCCGGCATCCGCCCGAACAGCGGACCGGCCACACGGTTGCCCATGGTCTTGTTGAACCGCGCCCATCGGCGACTGAGTGTCATGGGGTGCTCCTCCCGGACGCAAGACCGCTGGACCTCAGCGGCCTGGGGGTGACGCTCGGCGGGACACCACGCTTGCGGCGACAAGGCGACGGGAACAGGGGCGGCGCCCGCCGCGTCAACCGTCCCATCGCGCGTAGGCGGCGCGCAGCTCCTCTTCGAGACGGCCGAAAGACCCCTCGAAGAAGGTGAGCGGCTCCTGCCGCCGCCGGTGCACGCCCAGTTCGACCACCTCGCCCAGGACGATGACATGGTCACCACCGGGATACTCCGCCCGGATATCGCAGTCCATGTAGGCCAGCGACTCACCGAGCACCGGCACCCCGCGCCGGCTCCGGCCGGCGAACACCCGCTGGCCGGCCGGGACCTGCCGGCCGGCGAACGTCCGGGCCAGCCGCTCATGCCGCCGCGCCAGCAGATTGACCGCGAACCGCCCGGTACGGGTCAGCTCGGCACACAGCCGCGAGTCACGGTGGATACAGAACAAAACCAGCGGCGGATCCAGCGACACCGACGTGAACGAGTTCACCGTCGTACCGTCACCGTACTCACCGTCACCGGTGGAGATGACGGTCACCCCGGTGACGAACATTCCGCACACCCGCCGCAAAGACCCGCCATCGGCCGGGGAAACCTGGTGCGTCGGCCGCCCAGGCGGGTCCAACGGGTCGAGATACCCGCCCGCCGCAGCGGTACCGGCCGCCGGCACCGCTAGAACAGCTTCCGCGCGCGCGGACCGGCCTTCAGGCCGCCGGAGACAACGAAACGCGTCAGCTTGCGCATGTCCGGACCGGCCGAGAACAGACCCCACCGCACGAACCGGGCCACATCCAAGGTGTTGGGCGCCACAAACCGGGTGGCCGGGTCCTTCCAGCCGAACGTCGGATTCACCTCGGGACTGTCCTGGACCAGCTTCAAGATGATGTCCGCGGCCTGGTCACCGGTGAGCTCACCGACCTCGTACTTCTCACAGGTCTCCGCGGTGACTTCCAGGATCCGCTGGAACGTCGTGCTCTCCGGCCACCACAACCCCGGATTGGTGGTCTTCTCCAGCGCCTGGAAATGCGCGCTGTCACCATCCACCGCGTAACGCAACCGGGCACCGGTCAGACGCATGACACCAGGAGTGATGAAACAGCCCCAGACCCGGAACACCGCATTCCACAGCGGGAAATGCGAGAACGAGATGACCGCACTGTTGACCAGATCGTCGTTGAAGTCCAGCAGACCGGCCTCCAGCTTCTCCACATACGCGAACCGCTCCTCGGAGAAGTCCCCGTCCTCCAGCGCGAGCAGCACCCGCGACGCCAGAGCGTCCACCACCTCCATCGTGTTGGACAACCCCCGGGAGAACAACGGGTCGATGAAACCCGCCGCATGCGACATCAGACACCAGCGGTCACCGACCGACTTACGCGAGGAATACTGCAACCGGTCCGTCGAAACCCACTCACGCACCGGACGCGCACCCTCGAACTGCCGCTTGATCGCCGGATACTTGTCGAGGAAGGAGTCGAACTCCTCCTGCGGCGAGACCCCGGCCGGCTTGGGATACACCCGCTCGTCCAGCTGCAGACCAACACTGACCAGAGGATTCTTCGACTTCTTGTAGTTGTTGAACGGGATGATCCACAACCAGCCACGATCGATCATGTGATGCATCGTGCCCTTGTGCCACTTGACCGGCGGCCGGTGCTCACGCGGGAAACCAGCGACCTCGTCGAACGGCCTGACCCCGATGAAATGCGTGAACAACGACCGCGAGTGGTGCTTGAAACGCGCCGGCTTCTCCCGCAGATCGAACTTCTCCGCCAACAGCGAACGAAACCCACTCGCATCGACCAGGAACCTGGCACGGAACACCTCACCATTGACACCCGTGACCGTGACACCGTCCCCATCGAAATCCAGATCAGCCGCCCGCCACAACTGCCGGACCCGGACCCCGTACCTGACAGCCGTGTGGAACATCCACGAATCGGTGTCCTGACGGAACATATGACTGTTCTGAGCCAGCACCCTCGGAATCGCGAACTGCGTCGACTCCGCCGGATCCGGCTCCCTGCCCACATCATGCCGGACGAAACCGAAATGCACCTTCACCCCGTGAGTCGGACCCACAACACGATTGGTCACACCGACCTTGGCCAAACTCGCCAACTCCGGCACCTTGTAACGCTCAGCCAGAATATGCAGCCACTCCGCCAACTGCGGCGTCTGCGACTCACCTATCGCCATCCGCGGATGCTGGGCCGCATCGACCAACACCACCTCAGCACCCTGCGCCGCCAGAACCGTAGCGATCGTCGAGCCCGCCAAACCGGAACCCAGGACGAACACATCACAGTGCTGCACCTTGCCAGAGCCCACCCCAAGGGCCGACCCCTGAACATTCGCCATAAGATTCTCCCATCATCACACTCGGCACACTCAGGACACTCGGGATACTCGGGACGCTCGGGACGCTCGGGATACTCGGGACGCTCGGGATACTCGGGTTCACACAGGCATGACACCGGCCACCACACCAGGCACCGGACCGAACCAACCCGCAACCACCGGCCCAGGATCGCCATACCGATCACCAGCCCAGGCCACATAACCGTCCGGACGCACAAGCACGGTCTCCCACCCCTCCCACACACCACCCACCACACCACCAGCCACACCGTCGGCCAGACCACCCACCAGGCCACCAGCCACACCACCGGCCACACCACCGGCCACACCACCGGCCGGACCGCCGAACGGCGATGCGGGCGGTGGGGCAGGCGATGGGGCAGGCGATGGGGCCGACGACGTGGCAGGTGGTCCGTTCGGCGGTGGGGCCGGTGTGGCCGCCACCAGGTCCACCCGCCCCGCGAACGGCGCCATACGACCGGCCAGCCAGCTGTGACGGCCGGCGCAGCCGGCCAGATCCAGCAACACCCCACGGCCAGAGCGCAACAAAGCGGTGGTACTGGTCCGGACCGCACCGCCGACGGAGCCGACAGAGCCGACAGAGAGGTCGACGTGCGGGACCGCCGCGCCGGTCAGCGGATCCGGACCGGCGCCGTACCGCACATCGACACCGGCGATCATCGCCGCCAGCCGGTCGTTGACCACCGGGTACCGGATCAGCTCACCGAGCACCGCGCGCACCGCGTCGACCTCACGGCCGCCCAGCAGCAA
>Ga0137412_10000843_pt1 | contig 22894 bp, 18 predicted proteins | sample CZODoug2_1_16fun_FD_122160 | JGI IMG/M metagenome (GOLD analysis project Ga0137412, IMG submission 122160) | Vadose zone soil fungal communities from Angelo Coast Range Reserve, California, USA - CZODoug2_1_16fungal (Hybrid Assembly) | ecosystem: Environmental > Terrestrial > Soil > Vadose zone... | reverse complement strand
TGACGAGCAACGCCGGCACCGACCTGATCACCAAGCTGTTCGCCGACCCCGAGACCGCACCGGACGCGGCGGGACTCGCGGAAGCGTTGCGGCCGGAGCTGGCGAAATTCTTCAAGCCGGCCTTTCTTGGTCGCGTGACGCTGGTGCCGTACTTCCCGCTTTCCGATGCGATCATCCGCCAGATCGTGGTGATGCAGCTCGAACGGATTCGCGCGCGCGTGCTCGAGAGCTATCGCGCGACGTTCGACTGGACGCCGGAATTGGTCGAGATGATCGCCGCACGTTGCACCGAAAGCAGTTCGGGTGCGCGCAACGTCGAGAACATCCTGACGCGCACGCTGTTGCCCGAACTGTCCGGCGAAGTGCTGTCGCGTCTGGCCGACGGCGAGACGATCCGCAGCGTGCACGCCGGCATGAAATCGGATGGGTTGTTATTCTTCGCCATCAACAAACCGTAAAGTGTGGTTAGTTTTCCCTGGTCGTGATGAAGGAGGTCAATCGTGGCAATCTATATGTCTTTTGGCGACGTCCAAGGCAGTGTGACGACCGCAGACTACAAGGGCTGGATCGAGTTGAACTCGTTTCAATTCGGTGTGTCCCGAGGAGTGAGCAGCGGTGCCGGCGGTGCGACACGCGAGAGTTCGGCGCCCAGCATCAGCGAGATCGTCGTCAGCAAATATCTGGACGCCTCGTCCCCCAAGCTCTACCAGGACTCCCTGGCGGGGGCCTTCGATACGAAGGTCCAGATCAAGATGACTTCGACGACCAAGAACAAGGTCGAAACGTTCCTCACCTATGAACTTACGGATTGCGGCGTCAGCAGCTATTCGCAAAGTTCAGGCGGTGACGCTCCCGTCGAAAGCCTCTCGCTGAATTTCGCCAAGATCCAGATGACGCCCACGCCTCTCGACAACAAGGGGCAGGTTACGAAGGGCGACGTTGTCAGCTACGATCTGCTGGCAATGGCGGCGAACAAGTAGGCGACGATCGTTTTTACTTCGGCTGCAGAAGGCCGGGGCAAGTCGCATCTGATGTCGTTGTACCTGACACCATCGGCGGCCCGCTCGAACTTATTGTTCGACGGGTCGCTTCATGCCCGCGCTCGTCAGCAAGGTCTGACGGGCGGTCTCGTCGGAGACGAGTTCCGCGACGAGGTCCGGCCACGCCAGCCGTGCCCGCCGCGCGGCCTCGTCCAGGGTAAATCCGATGGGCGAGTTGGGTTCATTGTGTTTGAACCACGCGGCGACCTCGGCGAGCCGGCGCAGCGCCTGCTCGCGACCCGTTACGGCGCCGGCTGCCGGCGCAGCACCGGCTGCTTCGCCGGCGGCAGGCTCGTCGCCGCCGGTCGCCGCATCCGGCGCGTTTTGCGGCGCAAACCGTGTGCTGATGTCCAACATGAGTTCCAATACCTCCCGCACCCGGTTGCCCGAGGGACTCGCCGGGCCGGCCTTTGCATCGAGCGCGCCCTCCATGCCCTTCCAGGCGGCGAGGACCTCGACGACCGAGTCGCGTTGCGCCGACCAGTGGGCGGCGCCCGCCAGACGGGCTTCCTTCTCGACGTCTTCAAAAGGCACGACACCCGCGTCGACCCGCTGGGCACGTCGGGCAGGATCGGAAATACCGGAGAGTTCGAGGGCCGCCTGGTACTGCCAAAGACTGAACGGCGTGCCGTCCGGCCGGCGGAAAACGATGGATTTCCGCAAAGGCTGCAACAGCGTCCCGTCGGCGCCCTGACCGGAGAGCCCGGCCACGGCAGCGACCCGGGTCTCCATGCCATGCTCGTCGGGCATCGGAAATATGCCGTCCCAGTATCGTTCAACGAGCCCGCCGATGACCGAGGCGCCCGCCATCAGGCCGGGCAGGCCGGCAATGCGGACCAGCGCTTCGGTGAGCCACGTCGCAACCTCGAGATCCTTGGAGTTCGCCTTCAAGGCGGTGATCGCCAGCGTGGCGACCGGACGCCAGAGTACCGGCAAGCCCTCGTCGCCACCTTCGGTCTCGGCCTGCCGCTCGGCATCGCGCGCGCCAGCGCGGGCATCACGAAGTCGAAAGTAGATCGAGTTCGGCGCGTAGTCTTCTCGAAGATCGACCCCGGTCGGCTGCTCACCGGCAAGCGGTGCCAGGATCGCCTCGAGGTCGGCTGTCTCAAGTTCCGGAATCATTGTGAAAGCACCCGCGGACTGGTCCGTTATGATACAATTCAAGCCGTCGTGTTGAAGCGTCAAACGCGGCGGCGCGCGCTTTTGTCAGGATACCGGCAAAGCCCGGACCGCGCACGGGCGGAGGTGCTGGAGGATAGTGCCCACGTAGTGTACGATTCCACCTGGGCGCCAAGTCTATCTGGCGCGAACCGGATAAGCGAGCGACTTTGCAGCCACAAGTTGCAGAGCCGAGCCGTGGACTGTACCTGCCGTCCAGAGTAGTCTGTCAATAGGAGGGTCTGTGCGATGAGCTCCAGTATCCACGATAAGTTGAATCGTGTGCGCAAGCCCCGAGTGCACATCACCTACGACGTCGAGACCGAAGGCGCCCAGATCGAACGCGAGCTGCCTTTCGTGGTCGGCGTCATGGGCGATTTCTCGGGTGACCCCACGACTCCGCTGAAGCCATTGGCGGACCGTAAATTCACGCAAATCGACCGTGACAACTTCAACGACGTGATGGCCAACATGGCGCCCGGCCTGAAGCTGAAGGTCGACAACAAGCTTGCCGACGATGGCACCCAGATGGCCGTCGACCTCAAATTCAACTCGATGGACGACTTCGAGCCGGCGCGCGTCGTCGCCCAGGTTCCGGCTCTCGCCGCCCTGCTGGAGACCCGCGAGAAGCTGCGCGATCTCATGAGCAAGGCCGATCGCTCCCAGGAACTTGAAACATTGCTCGAGCAAGTGTTGCGTTCGCAGGACGACCTCAAGTCGCTGTCAGGCGAGCTCAGTAGCAAAAAGACGGAGGGCTAACAGATGGCTGAGAGCGCCCGCCAGCCAGGTGCGGCCACGTCGACCGAGACGGCGGCGCCTGGTCTGCTTGAACAGATCATCACCAACACGAAGCAGACGCAGCCCGATCGCGCCCAGGATCTCGTCAAGAACCTTGTCGAGCAGGCTTTGGCCGGCACGGTCACTTTCGACCGCAATCTTACGCGCACCTTCGACAAGGCGGTCGCGGCGATCGACGCCAAGATGTCGGAGCAGCTCAATGCCATCATGCACGACCCCAAGTTCCTCAAGCTGGAGGGCAGCTGGCGGGGCTTGCATTACCTGGTGCAGAATTCCGAGACCGGCACCTCGCTCAAGCTCCGCGTCCTGAACCTCAGCAAGCGCGAACTGGGCCGTGACCTGAGCCGGGCCATCGAGTTCGACCAGAGCCAGATCTTCAAGAAGATCTATGAGAACGAGTTCGGCACGCCCGGCGGCGAGCCCTACGGCGCGTTGATCGGCGACTACGAATGGACGAACCATCCGGACGATCTCGAGACATTGCGGCTGATGTCCAATATCTCCGCCGGGGCGTTCGCCCCCTTCATCAGCGCGGCGTCGGCCGGCATGTTCGGCTTCGACTCGTGGACGGAACTGTCCAAGCCGCGCGACCTCGCCAAGATCTTCGATACGGTCGAGTTCGCCAAGTGGCGCAGCTTCCGCGACAGCGAGGACTCGCGCTTCGTCAACCTCGTCATGCCGCGCGTCATCGCACGCCTGCCCTACGGCAAGGCGACCAAGCCGATCGACGAGTTCGAATATGAAGAAGCGCCGGCCGGCCGCGACGGCAAGGCGCGGGCGATGGACCACGATTCCTATTGCTGGTCCAACGCCGCCTACGTGATGGGCGCACGGCTGACCGACGCCTTCGCCAAATACGGCTTCTGCACGGCCATCCGCGGCGCCGAGGCCGGCGGCAAGGTCGAGAACCTGCCCGCCCATACCTTCACCTCGGACGACGGCGACCTCGACACGAAATGCCCGACCGAGATCGGCATCACCGACCGGCGCGAGTTCGAATTGTCGAACCAGGGCTTCCTGCCGCTTTGTCACTACAAGAACACGGACTACGCGGTGTTCTTCGGCGGCCAGACGGTGCAGAAGCCGAAGAAGTACGACCGCCCCGAAGCCACGGCCAACGCCGCCATTTCGGCGCGACTTCCCTACATCATGGCCACCAGCCGGTTCGCCCACTACCTGAAGGTGATGGCGCGCGACAAGATCGGCAGCTTCATGGAAGCCAGCAACGTCGAGACGTGGCTCAATCGCTGGATCCAGAACTACGTCAATCCCAACGTCGATGCCGGTCACGAAATGAAGGCCCGCTTTCCGTTGCGTGAGGCGAAGGTCGAAGTGAAGGAAATTCCAGGCAAGCCCGGCTCCTACAACGCCGTTGCCTATCTGCGGCCCTGGCTGCAGATGGAGGAGCTGACCACGAGTCTGCGGATGGTGGCGAGCATACCTCAGATGTCCTGACCGCGCGGACCACTTGGCTTGCACCCGCCGCCGTCACAAGGCGGGAACGGCGACACCATGGGTAACGAAGTGACGATAGCAGGTGCCTCCGCGACGGCAGTCGAACAGAGCGCGACGGCGGTCGAACCGGGTGGGTCCCTGCGGGAGTCGGTCCTGGCCGGCCGGTTCTTCGGTGAGCGGCACGCCGGCCCCGCCGCCGAATTGGCGACGTTCCTGCACGGCGGCCTCGATGCGGCGAGCGCGCTGCAGGCGTGGTTTGGCGAGACCCTTCCTGGTCTTCTCGCCGCCGGCGCTTTGCGGGCGGCGCTCGACCGCGACATCGCCGAAATCGATGCGGCCATGAGCGAGCAGCTCGATGCCGTGCTGCACGCCCCGCGATTTCTCAACCTCGAGGGACGCTGGCGCGGCCTTGCCTGGCTGATCTCCGGCATCGAGCCGGGCCGCCGCATCAAGGTGCGATTGCTGCCGATCGCCTGGGTCGAGCTGTGCCGGGACCTCGAGCGGGCCCTCGAGTTCGACCAGAGCGTGACCTTCCGGCGGATCTACGAGGACGAGTTCGGCATGGCTGGCGGCGAGCCGTATGGGCTGATGGTCATCGACCGTGCCGTTCGACATCGCGCGGCACCGGGGGCGACGACCGACGATGTGGGTGCCATGGCGCAGCTCTCCGCCGTCGCCGCCGCCGCCTTCATGCCGGTCGTGCTGTCGCTCGATCCGCGGGCCCTCGAAGTCGACGAATTCTCCGACCTTGAAGGCGTGCGGGACATCACCGCACCGCTGCGCGGCGTCGAGCACGTGCGCTGGCGCGGCCTCGCCGGCCGCGCCGACATGCGCTTCGTGGCGGTCACCCTGCCGCGCCTGCTGGCGCGCCACCCCTGGACGGATGATCCCAGTCGCGTGGACGGCTTTCGCTATAGCGAATATGCCCCCGACGCGGGCAGCCGCGTGTGGATGAGCGCTGCCTACGCCTTTGCCGCCTGCGCTGTCCGCGCCTTCGCCGAAAACAACTGGCCGGCCGATGTGCGCGGCGTGGAGATCGATAGGGTCGGCGGCGGTCTCATCACCAACCTTGCCGCCGAGCCTTTCGCCAGCGGACCTCCCAGTGTCTGGCCGCGCCGCGCCGTCGAATACCAGTTCAGTCATCGCCAGGAACACGCGCTGGTCGAGGTCGGCATGATGCCGGTCGGCGCGCTGCCGTTCGGACCCGACATGGTGTTCGGGGCGTCGCGCAGCATGCAGGCGCCGGCCAGCTATTCGGGCGCCTCTGCCGCCGCTGCCGAGGCGAATGCCCGGCTTTCCGCGCAGCTCAACTCGATGCTTTGCGCCGCCCGTTTCGCCCACCTCCTCAAGGTGATGGGCCGGGACATGGTGGGATCCTTCCGCACCGCCGACGAGATCGAGCGACAGCTCAATCGATGGCTCCAGAACTACGTCAATACCAACATCAACAGCACGAGCGAATCGCGGGCGCGTTTCCCGCTGGTCGAAGGCAATGTGCAGGTGCGCGAGCGGCCGGGAAAGCCGGGCTCGTTCGGCTGCACCATTCACCTGCGGCCGCACTACCAGCTCGACGACGTCGCCGCCGCCTTCCACGTCGTGACCGAACTCGCGGCGCCCGGCGGCGCATAGAGGAGGATCGATGTCACCTTCGTCCCCAAGCCCCGGCGAGGCCGGCCGTCTGTTCCGGGAAGGCAATCTGGCCGACGCGCTGACGGCGGCCAATGCCGCGGTGCGCAAGACGCCAACCGATATCGGCGCGCGGGTTCTGCTGGCCGAGCTGCTGGTTTTCGCCGGCAACATCGAACGTGCCGATGTCGTTCTCGATGCCTGCGCCGACCTCGACCCGACGGCCGCCCTCGTGGTGGCGGAGTTCCGCCAGCTGCTGCGCGGCGAGACGGCCAGGCGGCAATTGTTCAGCGAGGGGCGGGTGCCGGAATTCCTCGGCGAGCCCACCGCCGCCCAGCGCCTTTCGCTGGCCGCCGTGGTGGCGCTGCGCGGCGGCGACACGCAGGAAGCCGGAAAGCTCGCCGCGCAGGCGGAAGAGGTGCGAGGTCACGCCAATGGCACCGTGCGCGGCGGGACCTTCGACGATATGCGCGACGTCGATGACCTGCTGGCGTCGTGCTTCGAGGTCATCACCACGACGGGCAAGTATTTCTGGGTCCCGCCGCAACGGGTGATGCTGATTGAATTTCATCCCATGAAGCGGCCGCGCGACCTTTATTGGCGTCGTGCCTCGATGCAGGTCGCCGGTGGACCCGACGGCGACGTCTACCTGCCCATGATCTATCCGCCCATGGCGAGCGCGGCTGAAGCGCTGACGGACGCCCTGCGGCTGGGCCGCGCCACCGACTGGCAGCAGGCCGGCGAAGGCGGACCAACGCGCGGTCTGGGCGCCGTGACGCTCCTGGTCGGCGAGGAGACCCTGACCTGGGCCGAGATGGACAAGGTCAGTTTCGAGGTCGCGGCATGAGCGACAGCCGAAGCCGCGCCGCTCCGGAGAGCGCGGGCCTGACGCGGGCCGGGCGGGCACAGCTTCCGCTACTCGATCGGCTGATCGACGCCGATCCGTCGGAACCGTCCGATCGTCCTCTCTCGGCGGCTGCCGCGATGGATGCGTTGCGGACCAGCATCTGCAGCGACCTCGAGGAATTGCTGAACACCCGCCGGCGATGGCGCTCCTGGGACCCGCATCTGACAGAGCTCGAGCGCTCCCTGGTCGGCTTCGGCCTGCCCGATTTCGCCTCCGGTGCCTTCAACGATCCACGCCGCCGCGAGGAGCTGCGTCTGCTCATCGAGGCCTGCATCGGCCGCTTCGAATCGCGCATCGCCAGCCTCAAGGTCACGCTGATCGAGGCGACCGACAAGGTGAGCGGCACGCTCCGGCTGCGTGTCGACGCGCTGCTCCGGGCGGATCCCGCGCCCGAACCGATCGCCTTCGACACCGTCGTCGATCTCGTCACCAAGAACGTGACGATCCTCGAAAAGGAAACGTAGGCGGTGTCCTCCGACTCCTTGCTCGCCTATTTCAACCGCGAACTCGAAGCCTTGCGCGGGCTGGCCGGCGAATTCGCCGAACGCCATCCCAAGATCGCCGGCCGCCTGCGGCTGACGAAGGATACCGTCGACGACCCGCATGTCGGCCGCCTGCTCGAAGGCGTCGCCTTTCTGGGCGCCCGCGTGCAGCACCGGCTCGACGACGAGTTCCCCGAGCTCACCGACGGCCTGCTCTCGGTGCTCTACCCGCACTATCTCGCCCCCATGCCCTCGGTGGCGATCACGCGGTTTGCCGCCGACCCGGGAATGCCGGGCCCCGCCCATCTGCCGGCCGGCCTCGCGGTCGAAACGGAGCCGGTCGGCGGCGAGACTTGCCTGTTTCGCACGGCCTATCCCCTGACGCTCTGGCCGGTGGAGATCGACTCGGTCCGGCTGTCGGGCATGCCGCTGCCGGCGCCTCCCAATCCGGCAGCCGCGGGCGCGGTCTCCTGCCTGCGCATCAGCCTGCGTTGCGTCAATCCCGCCATGACGTTCACCCAGCTTGGCCTGGACCGGCTGCGCTTCTTCCTGGGCGGCGAACGGGGCTCGACGCTGTTGGAGCTGTTGCTGGCCCACACCCTCTCGGTCGCCCTGGCCGACGACCAGGCCGACGCCCGCCCGGTGCTCCTGCCGCCGGACGCGCTGCAGGCCGTTGGTTTTGCGCCCGAAGAGGCGCTTTTCCCCTGGCCGGCCCGCTCGTTCTCCGGCTTCCGCCTGCTCAGCGAATATTTCTCCGCGCGCGAGAAATTCCTGTTCATCGATTTCTGCCGGCTCGACGCCAAGACGCTCGTCTCGGCCGGCAACCGCATGGACATCTTCGTCTACCTCGACCGCGCGATGCCGGAACTCGAACGGTCCGTCCAGGCGAGCAGCCTCGCCCTCGGGTGCACACCCATCGTCAACCTCTTCGAGCAACGCTGCGAGCCGGTCCCGCTCGATCACACGCGCATCGAGTATCGTATCGAGCCCGACGTGCGCCGCCCGGCAAGCCTGGAGATCTGGTCCGTCGAACGGGTACGCGAAAGCCTTCCGGGTGGCGAGTTCCGGACGTGGGAGCCGTTCCATCGGTTGACGCGTAGCCACGCTGGCGAGACTGCGGACGGGTCGGTAGGCGGGTTCTATGGCACCGCCCGCCGCGAGACCACTGGCGGCATGCGCGGCACCGAAGTCTTCCTGTTGCCACACGATGCCGGCTTCGATCCTGATCGCGAGAGCGACGGCGTCCTCTCGATCGACGCGCTGTGTTGCAACCGCGATCTGCCGGCCGCGCTGCCGTTCGGCGGCGGCCGGCCGGTGCTTCGGCTGGTGGAAGGAGCCGCTGCCGTCACCGGTCTCACCTGCCTGACCGCCCCGACACCGACGCTGCGCATGCCCTTGCAGGAGCGCGGATTCTGGCGGCTGATCTCGCATCTCTCGCTCGGACATCTGAGCGTCGTGGGCGGCGAGACGGCGGCCGACGCCTTGCGCGAGGTGCTGCGCCTCTATGACTGCCGCGAGACTTCCGAATCGCGCGCCGCGATCCGCGCCTTGCTGGGTGTCACATCGCGCCCGGGCACCGCGCGCATTCCGGGATTGCGCGGTCCGGGCGCCCGGACCGGCGGGTTCTGCCGAGGCCTCGACGTAACCTTGAGCTTCGACGAGCAGGTTTGGGCGACGGGTGGGTTGTACGTCCTCGCGTCGGTGCTCGATCGCTTCCTGGCCTTGCATGCCACCGTGAATTCGTTCGTGCGCACAAAGGTGATCTTGCGTGGGCGCACGGAGGCCGCCGCCAGTTGGCCGGCGCGGGCTGGCAGCCAGGTGCTGCTGTGATCGAGCCCCGTCCCTCCAATCGACGCCGAGGCACCCCGATGGCCCGGCTGGCGGCCGAGCCGCAGCGCTTCACCTTTGACGCGGTGGTGAGGCTGCTCACTTTTCATCGCCGCCGGGCTGACCCGGCCGGCGCCGCGCGCTTCACGAGCGTCGCAGGGTCTTCATACCCCGGCGCGGAAGTCATGGAAGTGCAGGCCGCTGCCGCTGCGTCTGCGCCGCGTGTGACGGTGGGCCTCATCGGTCTGACAGGGCCGGTCGGCGTGCTGCCGCGGCGCTATTCCGACGCGGTCGTGGCCGATCAACGGGCACGGTCGTTCTCGCTCACGGATTTCCTGGATCTGATTTCGCATCGCATGATCGCGGCCTTCGCCGCTGCCGGCGCAAAATACCGCCCTCATCGCGCCGCCGATGCCGGAGCGCTGACACCCATCCGGCAGCGTACCGATCCGGTGGCCGAGGTCCTGCTGGCCTTGACCGGCTACGCGACCCCGGGCCTTGCCGAGCGTCTGCGTGCCGGTGCGGCGCCGTTGCGCCACTACGCCGGCTTTTTCTCGGCCCATCCGCGTTCGGCGGATCGCCTGGAAGCGTTGGCCTCCGACTGGCTGGGGCGGCCGGTGAAAGTCGAGCAATTTGCCGGCGCCTGGATGGCTTTGCCGCTCGACCAGCGGACGCGCCTGCCGGCCGGCGTGTCTCCTGGTGCGTTTGGCCAGCTCGGCCTCGATGCGGCTGCCGGTGTGCGCGCCTGGGACCAGCAGGCGCGGATCGTGCTTCGGATCGGACCGCTCGACCTTGCTTATTTCGAGCGGCTGCTGCCGGACGGACCGCTGTTGCGCGAACTGGTCGCGCTGGTACGGGCCTTTATCGGCTTCGAAGTGGGCTTTGCCGTCAATCCCGTGCTGGCCCGCAACGCTGTCCCGCCGCTCGGCATGCCCCATCCAGGCGAGCCGGGCGCGGCGGGGGCGGGGCCTCTCCTGGGCTGGAACACCTGGCTGCCGACATCCGCGGTCGCCCCCCGACGAACGGACGCAGGCGACGCGCTTTTCGAAGCTGAGATTGTTGAAGGACGTGCATGAGCCAGTCGTGGACCAGCGGCTATGTCGCCGACATCGCCTATATCGAAGGTTTCTACATCCAACAGTCGCCGGCCCGCATGGCGCTTGCCTGCCTGAGCGGCAACGTCGCGGTCGATCTGCCGGAGCCGGAGGACGCCGCCTGCTATCTCGAGCTGGGCTGCGGCTGCGGCATCGGCGCGCTTTTGACCGCCGCGTCGAACCCGGCATGGCAGGTCACCGCCATCGACTACAACCCTGCTCATATCGCCATCGGCATGAGCCTCGCCCGGGCGGCGCGCCTCGACAATATCCGCTTCCTGGAAGCGGATATCACGCAGCTGGCGGGAACGGCCGCGGCCGAGGCGATTCCGGCGGCGGATTTCGTCAGCCTGCACGGCATGTGGTCGTGGGTCAGCGACGACGTGCGGGCCGGTATCGTTCGGCTGCTGGCTACCAAGACGCGCCCTGGCGGCATGGTGCATGTGAGCTACAACGCCCTGCCGGCCTGGCAGGGCGCCATCGGAATGCAGCGGCTCATCTACGAGGCCGGCATCCGCTCCGCCGGCCGCAGCGACCTGCAAGCCCAGGCGGGACTGGCGCTGACGCGCGAGATCAAGGCGGCCGGCGGCAAATATCTCACCGAGAGTTCCTTCGCCAGCGACCTCATCGACACCACCACCGACATGTCGCGGGAATACCTGTCGCACGAATATATGAGCGCGCATTGGGCGCCGGCCTTTCATGCCGACGTCGCCGCGGCGATGGCGCAGGCCAAGCTGGACTGGGTGGCATCGGCCAGTCCGCTGGAGAATTTTCCCGAATTGATGCTGACGCCGGAGCAGCGCGCCTTGGTGGATCGCTACAAGGATCCGACCATGCGCGAATTGATCAAGGACACGTGCCTGCCGCGCCAGTTGCGCCACGACGTTTTCGTGCGGGGCGCACGGCGCATCCGCAACGACGAGCGCGACGCGGCGCTCGCGCGCCTGACCGTGGTGCCGGTCGTCAGTCCCGGCGAACTGCAGACGCAGATACGGGTGCCCGCAGGCCTGGCGGAGGTCGGCGAACCCTTGAAGAGGATGATGGCCGCCGCGATGCGGGGGCCGACGACGATCAGCGATCTGTTGGCCCTCGAGCAGGGACGAAGCAACCCGGCGGAGCTGGTGAGCATGCTGGTGGGTTCCCATCAGTGCCAGATCGTGACCAGACCGCAGGGCGTGCAGCCCGACTCCGCCAATCGTCTCAACCGCGTGTTCGGCGCGCGCGTGCGGACGATTGCCGAAGTCACGACGTCCGGCGGTCTGGCGTCCGGGCGGCTCGGCACCGGGCTCTCGGCGGCGCCGCTCGTGCAGTTCATCGCCGCCCGCCTGCTCAGTGGCGAACGCGAGGACGACGCCAAGGCCTGGATAGAAACCTTGAGCGCGGACATCGTGCCGGAGAAACATGATAAGGTGCGGTCGGTCGTTCACGCGGCCATCGAGCAGCGCGTTCCGATCCTGCGCCAGCTGCAGATGGTCCCCGCCTAGACTGCGGGCTCTACCTTAAATAGAAGAATCCCAACAAAATACATCCTTCTGACAAAATTGCCGTCTAAGGAACATGGAAACGTCCGGCAAGCTGGGTTACCGTCGTAGCCCGCGGGAGAACCGATCGTGACTTGGCTTCTGGGGCATCACACCAAACGCTGCGCGGCACCTCATGCCCAGTGACAAGAAATCGTTGCTGGATCTCACCAGCACCGCCGAGCATGAGCTGGACGCGATACGGCTGGTGGCGCACGAGACGATCAGCGAGCTGTTCCGATTTGAGATCGAGGCGGTTGCGACCGGCACGATCGACCCGCGAAACATGCTCAACAAGCCTGCCTGCCTCGCCGTCAATCATGGCGAGAAGGCGACGCGGTATTTCCACGGCATCGTCGCCGAGTTCGGCCCCGTCGAAACAAGCGGCGTGGTCGACACGCTCTATCGCATGGTCCTGGTGCCGCAGCTTGCCCAGGCCAATATCCGCAGCGATTGTCGCCTGTTCTTCAACAAGACCGCCGAGGATATCCTCAAGACGATCTTCAACGACTCGGGCGTGGCCAAAACCGCGTTTCGGCTTTATTCCCAGCCGACGCCCCGCAAGGCCACGGCACAGTACAACGAGACATCGTTGCATTTCGTGACCCGGCTGATGGAAGAAGAGGGATGGTTCTACTTCTTCGAGCATGATGCCAACGGCCACACGCTCGTGGTGACCAACGACAATAACGGCTTTGCGACCATTCCCGGCGCCTCCGTCCATCTCGGCGTCGGCACGACGGCGGACCAGTTGACCGAATTCCGCAAGTCCGAGGCCTTTGCCCCGGGCAAGGTCAGCCTGCGCGATTACGACCACGACGTGCCCAGCAAGAACCTCAAGGTCGACCAGAATACGATCCTCAAGCATGGCGGCGTGGGCAACCGCGGCGTGTTCCACTGGCCGGCGCTCACCCGCGAGACCTCGCAGGCCAAGGATCGCGCAAAGTGGCGGATGGAGGCGGCCGAGGCGGCGGTATCGCTGATCGGCGCGGGCGGCGACATGGCGAGCCTCGTCGCCGGCGGGAAGTTCAAGCTGCGCGACAAGGCGGGTGCGGAGACGGTACACGTGGTCCGGGAAATCACCCATTTCGCCGAGGATGACAGCGGCTCCCGGCGCGGTGGAAGCGCCAGCACCTACTCGAACAGTTTCACGGCCTTTGCCAGCACGGTGCCCTGGCGGCAGCCGATGGCCACCGCGCGGCCGCGCATGGAAGGGCTGCATACAGCCATCGTCCTGGGACCATCGGGCGAGGAGATCCACACCGACGACCAGGGTCGCATAAAAATCCGCTTCTTCTGGGACTGGCGCGAGGATGCGACGGCTGACAGCAGCGATTGGGTGCGCGTGGTGCAGCCCTGGGCCGGCAACCAGTGGGGCGGGCAGTTTATCCCGCGCGTCGGCACGGAGGTCGCTGTTGCCTTCATGGATGCCGATCCCGACCGTCCGATCGTCGTCGGCGGTTTCTACAACGGCAACGACAAGCCGATCTTCCCGGCCGCCGAGAAGACGAAGTTGGGCTTCCGCTCGCGATCCGTGACCAAGGGCGGCACGGACGACTTCAACGAATTCTCCTTCGACGACAAGAAGGGCAGTGAAGTGGTCTTTCTGCATGCGCAGAAGGATATGAAGACCGAAGTCGAGAACGATCAGACGCTCAAGGTCGACAACGACCGCACCGTCACCATCAAGGGCAACGAGAAGGTGACGATAGAGCAGGGCGACCAAAGCACGGAAGTGAAGCTCGGTGATATCTCGGTGAAGGTCGATGTCGGCTCCATCACCATGGAGGCGATGCAGTCGATCACGCTCAAGGTCGGGCAGAGCTCGGTGAAGATCGACCAGATGGGCGTCACGATAAGCGGCATGATGATCAAGATCGAGGGGCAGGTCATGACGACGGTTCAAGGTATGATGACGACCGTCAAGGGTGATGCCATGCTGACCCTCTCGGGCGGCATCACCATGATCGGATGAGGCCATTCCAACCATGTCTTCTCCCGCCTCCGGCAAGACGAACAAACTGAGCGGCGACTTCTCGCGCGCGCTGCCGCACCTGCAGCTCGATGCCGAAGCCACGACCGCGCTCGGCGGCTGCGCCGATGCCCTCGAGGCGCTGGCTCGGCTCGAGCAGGCCGGATTTCTGATCGAGGCGACGCGGCTGGTCGCCCACGCCATGCCGGCGCGTGAGGGGGTGTGGTGGGCATGCACCTGTTCGCGCCACACCGCCCCGTCCGGCGCGAATCCGGCGGCCGAGACGACGGTGCGCGACGCGGCGGAGGAGTGGGTGCGCCGGCCGACCGACGAGCATCGGCGCGCGGCGATGAAGCAGGCGGAGACGACGGGCTTCGGCAGTCCCGAGGCCTGGGCTGCCGTCGCCGCCTTCTGGAGCGGCGATTCGATGGCGCCGCCGGAAGCCCCGAAAGTGCCGCCGCAGCCGCATTTCACCGGACTCGCGGTCGCCGGCGCCGTCGCCCTGGCCGCCGCCCGTGGTCCGGCAACGCGGCGCGAGGCCAGGCTTCAGCGCTTCCTGGCCGCGGCCAAGGACATCGCCTCAGGCGGCGTCGGCCGCATCGACGTGGAGACGGATTGATGGGTATGCCCGCCGCACGCCTGGGCGACATGCATGTCTGCCCGATGGTCACGGTCCTCGTCCCCCATGTCGGCGGCCCGATTGCCGGTCCCGGCTGCCCGACCGTGCTGATCGGCGGCATGCCGGCCGCCCGCGTCGGCGACATGCTTGTCTGCGTCGGCCCGCCCGACGTGATCGCGATGGGCTCGTTCACGGTGCTGATCGGCGGCATGCCGGCGGCGCAGTTGGGCAGCATGTGCGCCCATGGCGGCGCCGTCGTCGTCGGCTGTCCGACGGTCCTAATCAGTTGATGGGCTGGATTGTGGCGCGGCCTCGGGCGATGTCGAGGCAGGAGCGCCGGCCGCCTTTGCTTCCATAACAGCCGGCCCGTCGCCAGCGCTGAAATCGATCGTGACAGCGGTGATGTTGTCCGTCGCCTGGGCGGTGAGGGCAGCCATTACGAGGCGTGCGGCGCCGGTGGCGTCATCGCCGGAAAGCAGTTCCGCAAGCCGCTCTTCGGGAAGCGTCTTGCTCAGGCCGTCGCTGCACAGCAACAGCCGGTCGCCCGCCATGAGCTGCCCGGTCCGCTTCTCCAGCTCGAGGACATCGCTGTCGGCGCCCACGGCGCGCGTGATGACATTGGCTTGCGGATGGCCGATCGCTTCGGCTTCGCTGATGGTGCCGCTTTCGACCAGCGCCTGCACCAGGCTGTGGTCGCGCGTGATCTTGGTGAGGGTATGATCGCGCAGCAGGTAGGCGCGGGAATCGCCCGCCCACAGGCAGGCGAAATGGTCGTCGCGCGCCAGCAGGACGACCACGGTCGTCGCCACCATCGCGCCGTCGCCGTGCCGTGAGGCCTCGGCGTGCAGGCGCGCATGCGCTGCCTCGAGGCGTGACCTTACCTCGAGGAGCATCTCGGCGGCCGAGAGGCCCGCGTCGATGGTCTGCAGCAGGCCCGCGACCTCGGCCGACGCAACTTCACCGGACTCGTGGCCGCCGGCGCCGTCGGCCACGGCCCAAAGGCCGAGATCGGGCCGGTTGACGAAGGCGTCCTCGTTGAGCCTGTTGGCCGCGCCGGCATGCGTCGCCGCGCCGGAGCGGAAGCTGCCGGAGCGGGCGGTGTTCTGATCGATGCCGGTGTCGGACATCACGAAGGATCCGTGCGGGCAGTCGCCAGCTCGGCCGGCGGATCGGCTGGGCCCCAGTCATCGTCGATGAGGGCGGCAAAGCGGCTTCCCTCCGGCAGGGCGGTTGCGGTCTCCAGGCGCGGGGCGACCCGCGGACCGCCCTCGGTCCACCAGGCAGCCCGACCCGGCGCGAGGTCCGGCGCAGGAGCCGGGGCGTCGGCGGCGATGAAGGCATCCTGGATGCGCTGCAGCAGGTCGGCGGGCGCCAGATCATGTTCGAGCGTATCGCACCCGGCCTGTTCCGCCGCCGCCAGGAACGATGTCATCGCGCCCACCGACGGCGCCCAGTCGCCCGGCGCCGTGGCGGCGATCGTCAGCGGCGAATAGCGTCCGGCCTTGTCGACGCTTGGCAGCCAAATGCCGAGCACGCCATTTCTGCCGCACAGTCCGGGCGGCAGCAGGAAGCGCCAGACCGGAGCTTCCAGCCAGGCAGCGATCCACTCGTCGCGCGGCCGCTGCTGCGTTTCGCCCAGGCCCCGCTGCCACCAGGCATCCCAGCTATCCGTGAAGTCGCGCGGCAGGTTTTCACGCACGAAGTCGCCGCGTGCCGGCAACTTGCCGAACAGGCCAGCGCGCGCATCGGGGGGGAGCGCTGGCATGGCCTGCCTAGTCACGCACCGACGGGCATCGGAAGTCCTGCAAGACGCCCGGTGCAAACGGGTTCATGACCGAACCCGCGCGAAGTTCGAAGGTCGCGCTGCGACCGCCGAGCGAGAAGGACAGCGTGTAGCGCTCGGGCGAGCCGGCTTGCTGGAGCGTTCCCTGCCCGAAGAGACGGAACATCGCCCAGGGGCCGGTCTGCGCCAGCACGCCCGTGCCGCCGGGCGGCGGCGGATCGAACACCAGCCGGACGTTCGTCATATGGTTCGGCCCCGGCCAGGTGATCTGGGTCGATCGCGACGGCCCGTGCGCGTAAGTGACCGACGTGCCGTCGAATTCGAGGCTGACCTGTGATGCCCCCGGGTCGAGGTCGACGGGCATGATGTCGAAGCGGACGGCGATCGTCGTGGAACCGGGTGCAAAGAACAGGTCGCGAATGACGGCGGCGCGCTGGAACTGGGCGATGTCGGCCTGGGAGACCGGCGCCGCCACGCCATCGACGGACTGCGGTTTCCAGACCTTTCCCGTCGTGTCGACATAGGGCCGCAGCTGGGTGTTGAAAAAGCCGTCGATCAGGCCGCCCGGAGCGAACAGCTTGGCAAAGTCGTCCAGCGGCGTTTCGAGCGAACTGCCCGGCACGAACGGAAAGCGCCCGTTCACGGCCAGCGGACAGAGCGCCGCCGGCCCGCCTGACCCGTTATAGGCCGCAATCACCTGCTGGCGGGCACCGCCGCCGCGCAACGCCGTGCTCGATTCGGCCATGGCGGCCAGCCAGCGGCCAAGCGGTAGAGGCTGCCGCTGGGACTCTGCCCTGAGCGCGAGCGAAGGATCGCTGCCGACCGCTGCGACGGGCGCACCGACGCCGGCCGCGTTCATCTTCGCCAGCTGCTGCTGCAGGTCGTTGAGGAGTTTCAGCACCTGGTCGATCGGTGCGCCGCCGCTGGCGGCGACCAGGTCGCGCAGTTGCTTGTATCGTTCGTCGATCTCATGGCCGGGCGGCAGCGCGGGTGCGGCACCTGGCTGGCCCGACAGTATCGACGAAAGTGCGGCGGCGCTTCTTGTCGCCCCCGGCGCGGCGGCGGCAGCGGCCTTCTTTGCCGCCGCTTCCGCCGCCGCCTCCGCGGTGGAGGGCTTCGGCGGCTCCGACAGCGTGACCTGCCGAGCGATCGCCGTCAGCAGGTCCTTCAGCGGCGATTGCGGCGAAGCCAGGACGTACAGATCTTGAGCCGCCTGCGGCAGGCTGCGCAGCGGCACGATCTCCAGGTCCTGTATGAGGCCATCCCATGCCTTGGCGTAGTCGTCGAGGTACAGCTTGACCACGTTGTTGGCGAGTTCGGTCTGCTGCGCGTTGTCGAGATTGCCGGGCACTTTCTGCCCCATCACCCAGCTTTCCGAGGCGACCTCGCGCGTCGCCGCCGGCAATGCCGGCAGCAGCACCTTGTGAAACCCATCGACGGTGAAGAAGCCCGGTACGCCGTCGCTCAGCTTCTTGCCCGACGCTCTTGTGAAAACGCGCATGCCGGCCGGCCCCAGCACATCGCTCGGCTTCCAGGGCGGCAGGCTCTGCGCCGCCGCAGAAGGCTTGATGCGGGAGTAGGCGCGGGATGCCAACGAGACGCGGCTGAAAGTGGTGCGCGCCTGCGCGACAAGCGCATCGTCGAGCGACACGGGCGGCAAGGGTTGTGCCAGGAGCGCATCGAGATGGCCCTGCAGCGCGGCCACCACCGCCAAATTGGCGGCGCCGGAATATTGCGTCTGCCAATCGTACGTCATCCACTCCTTGACCAAAGCCGCATCGAGCGGTCCCTGGCCGCCGAGCATCAGATAGACGCGCGTCGCCTCGTAGAGAAAGTCAGGCTGGGTGAAGTAGCCGCGCATCTGGGCTTCCAGCCGCCAGACGAGGCGCGGCAGCAGCGCATAGCCCAAGGCATGGCGATAGACCGCGTCCGCGCCGGCGCGCAGCTTGGCGGCCTGCGACAGGTCGAAGCCGGCGAGGATCCCACCACTTGAGCCTGCGGTCTGCCCGAGGTTCCGGGCGGCATCCAGCAGCGGCAGCAGCCGCGGAAGATCGGAATCGTTGACCGGGTCGAAGGTCGTCTCCTTGGCGATCGCCTCATAGGCGGCAAACGCCGACGACATGTCGGCGATCTCGCGCTGACCGGCCGAGTGACCGGCGACGAGCCAGCCCGCGGCGCCCAACGTCAGCAAACCCACGGCGGCATACGAGGCGGCACGAAGCGCGATCCGCCGCGCCCGGGCGGCGGGCGGTTCGCTCACCAGCATGGCCTCGCCCAGGATCACCCGGGAGACGAGGCGGCCGAGAAAATAGCTGCGGCCCTGCTGCGGCCGCAGGGCGGCCGCGCGCCGCTGGTCGAGGCCGAAGGCGCGCGCCATGACCCCGGTCAGGCGATCGATCGGGGTGCCTTCCTGCGTGCCGGAGGTGAAATAGACGCCGCGCAACAGGGGAGCCGGGTCGAGGCGAGAGCCGCCGAAGGCCTCGGTGAGGAAGCCTTGCAGGGGCTGCGCGAGGGTGGCGATCTGCGTCGGGAACCCGGCGATCAGGACGCGGCGCTCCGGGCTTTGCTCGGCCTGCAGGCGATCGAACAGGCGATCGTTGAGGCTGTCGACCAGGAGCTGCAGCTCTTCCGGGAACTGTCCCACGGGACCGGCGTCCGCCTTGGCCAGCGGGAACGTGACGCCCCATACCTGATTGCGCCGCTCGCGATCGAGGTCGTCGAAGAACTCGGTGAAGCCCGCGATGAGATCCGACTTGGTGAACAGCGCATAGACGGGAATGCGAATGCCCAGGCGGCTCTCGAGCTCCTTGATGCGTCGCCGGATCGCTCCGGCATGGGCCGCCCGTTCGGCTGGCGGCGCGTCGGCGATATCGCTGAGCGCGATGGCGACGATGACGCCGTTCAGGGGCTGGCGCGGCCGGGTCCGGCGCAGCAGATCGAGGAACGAATCCCAGCCCGCGCGATCGACGGCTGCATTGGAATCCTGGGTGGTATAGCGGCCTGCCGTATCGATCAGCACGGCGTTCTCGGTGAACCACCAGTCGCAGAGCCTGGTGCCGCCGACACCCGCCACCGCACCCTGGCCCATCTCGGCGGCCAGCGGGAATTTCAGCCCGCTGTTCAGCAACGCGGTGGTCTTGCCGGCGCCCGGCGGTCCGATGATGGCGTACCACGGCTGCTCATAGAGGTAGCCGCGCGTGCCCCGCGCTTTCTTCAGGAGCGCCAGGGCCGTGGACATCCGTTCTCTGAGGGCGGCCGCTTCTTCGCCTGCGCCGTCATCGGCCTTCTCGGGCACCTTCTCGGCGACCCCGCTTTCCAGCTTCTGCTCGCGACGCCGGTGAAGCAGATCGAGCGACAGGTTCGACGTCGCCCAGGTCAGCAGCAGACCGATCACGACGGCCAGCCGCGGCACCCAGCTTTCGAACGAAGGGATCAGCGGCCCGAACAACCAGACCAGCACCGCCAGGATGGCGATGCCGACGAAGCTCAGCACCCAACGGGAGAGCAGGAATCGCAATGCTTGCATGACTACGCGCCTTGCCGGTTGAGCACGACTTCGATGCGCCTGTTGCGTTCGCGGCCCTCCGGCGTGGAGTTGGTCGCGATCGGGTCGGCATCCGCCCGGCCCTCCGCCGTCAGCCGCGAGGGATCGCCGACGCTGGCGCCGATGATCGCGCTGGCTTCCTTGGCGCGCGCGGTCGAGAGCTGGAAATTCGACGGGAAGGCGATCGTGCGGATCGGCTGGTCGTCGGTGTAGCCGATCACCCGGACCGTCCCGGGCTCCTCTTTCAACGCCAGGCCGATGCGATCCAGCAGGGGCTTGAAACTGGGGTTCACGGTGGCGCTGCCCGACGGAAACATGCCGCGGCCGGTGATGCGCACGAGCGGCTGGCCCACCGTGCCGGTCACCTCGACGAGACCCTGATCGATCTCCGGCTGCAGGAATTTCCGCAGCCGGTCGAGCACCGTGGGTTCCGGCGGCAGGGGCGGCGTCGGCGCCGGCGTTGGCTCGACGACCGGGGTGCGCGTGATGGTCGGCATGCGCGACGGCGGCGCGGTCTGCAGTCGCGCGTAGAGATCGTCGGACGTCGCGTTGAGGCCGATCGAGAACCAGAGAAACAGGCCGGCGACGATTCCCAGGCCGGCGCTTGCCGCCACCCACAGCGGCAGGCGAAAGCGCGCCGGCCGGTAGGGTGCGTCGATACCCTTGGTGTGCGGCGCAAGATCCGGCTCCGCCGCCTTCTGCTGGCGGACGATGACGGCGTAGGTCTCTTCGCGAATCCGGTTGATGTCGCCGACGCCGCGGCGCGACAGGCGGTACTGGCCGATGAAGCCCAGCGACATGCAGAGATACATCAGCTTGATGACCGGCAGGTACTTGCCGGGATTGGCGCACATCTGCTTCAACACGTCGAAGAAGCGCTCGCCGCTGCGCACCTCCTGGTGGAAGGTCGAGACCAGCGAGCGCTCGCTCCAGGTTCCACTGCCGCTGCCCCACGGCGTGTTCAACACCACGTCGTCCAGGCTGGCGCACAGCGCATAGTGGGCCGGGCGAAGCTGCTCGAGCGGCACTTCCTTGTCGCGCGCCTCCTGCTCGAAAATCCTGACCTGGCGCACGGTCCGCTCGCGCAAGTCGCCTGAATCGGGCGGATTTGCCGTGTTGCGCAGCCGTGCCATGAGCTGGAGAAGCGGCGCGGCGGCGGCGGTGAGCGCGTCCTCGCCGATCGCGGTATTCTCCGTCCCCTCGGCCATCGCCAGTGGCCGCGCTGCAGGCGGATCCGGCCGTGGCGGCTGTTCACCGCCCGCTTGGCCCGGCGGCGCGGCCGGTTGTGCGCGGCGCCTGCCCGGCGTCGGTCGAATGACCGTCCGGTTGTCGTCTTCGGGTTCGGCGAAGGGGTTGTCGCTCATATCGCCTCAGTTCTGTGCCGCTAGCCGCGAATCGCCCACAGTTCGATATTGAGACTGGGGAAATCGCCGGAGACATGCACGGCGAAGCCACCGGAGGATTGGAGCTCCTTCCAATGACTCGAATTGCGGTCGAGCTCGAAGTAGGTCGCGCCCGCGTAGAAGGGCAGCTGCCGCGGCGCGACCGGCAACGGCCGCACGGCGATTCCAGGCAAGGCGACATTGACCAGTTCGCGGATATGCTCGACCGCGCCGATCTTGACCTGCGAGGGGAACAGTCGCCGCAATGTTTCGGTCGGCACATCGGCCTGGACGGCCAGCACGAAGCTCGACGAGCGCAGGATCCCGCGATCGACGATGGGGCCGACCTGCACGCCGTAGGCGCGCTTCTGCAGCGGGATCTGAATGGCGGTCTGCTCGATGACGGCGGAAAGCGAACGGCGGAGATCGGCGACGACCGGCGCGAAGCTGCGCTGAAGGTCGGCATGCCGGTAGGGCGGATAATCCGACGGACGGCGGCTCGCTTCGGTGAAGGTCGCGAAATCGCCGGCCATCTGGACGAGGGCCGCGTAGAGATCGGCCGGGTGGACGCTGCCGTCGTTCGCCCAGTGCGCCAGGAGTTTTTGCGAGCGGTTGACGGATTGCAGCAACAGGAAGTCCGAGACGTCCGCCACGCCGCGCGTACCCGGCGCCGTCAGCCGCGCCGCCAGCGCCTCGCCGCGCTGATTGAGCAGCCCGGCAAGCTCGGCGAGCAGACCGGTCAACGGCGGAGCGGCGGCGCAGGCCAGGCACGGCGCCATCCACTGATCGTCGAGCATCACCTTGCGGTCCGCGCCGACCTCGACCACCCGGGCAAGGCCGATGCCATGATAGCCCGCCCGGTTCTCGGTCTCGAGCATGTAGCGCAGGCGCAGCCTGCCGACCTGCACCTCGGCGGGCTGCGGCGAGCCGGAATGCGTGTCGTAGGCTTCGAAGGGCCGCTGCTCATAGCGGCCCTCCGAGGAGCCGTTGGCGGCGACTTCCACCGATCCTGCCTGGCGCATCGGCAGCACCAGATAGACGACAGCATTGCGCGTCGTTTCGGGCAGGTCGAGCGGCACCGGCTGGTCGGTCTCGCCCGGCAGGGCGAAGGGCGTGCCGTCCTCGAACACGCCGCTGCCGCTTGCCAGGGCAAACTGGCCGGTGCCGAGCAGGTTGCGGTTGATCGCCGCCTCCGTCAGGCCCCAGCCATGCGGACGCAAGGAGGCGGTACGGTCGCGCACCAGTGTCTCGAGCCAGCGGTCTTGCTGCTGGAAGTGCTGCGCCCGCAGGAACATTCCTTCCAGCCAGACGACGCGGTTGGACCAGGTCATGCGGACTCCAGCACAGCTCTGTTGCGGCTAATGGTGAGCGCAAGCCTGGTCAGTCCGGTCGCGGCGATCGGGGCTATGGCTCGCCATTGAGCACGGTCGATTTCGCGAAACAGCACCGCGACACCGAGGTATCGCACGCCGGGCTTCGGCGCCAACGTCATATTGCGGGTTTCGCCCGGACGTACCACGACTTCCTCGGAACCAGCACTTTCGTCGCCCAGCGTTGCCTTCTCGCGGTCCATCAGAGCGTAGGCATCGGCCGACATAAACCGTCCCCTGCCCATGAGCGAATAAAGACGCACCGCAACGGACACCGGCGTTCCTGCCGGGTTCGGGTTCACGTCAGCGCTCGC
>Ga0137412_10000842_pt1 | contig 22937 bp, 20 predicted proteins | sample CZODoug2_1_16fun_FD_122160 | JGI IMG/M metagenome (GOLD analysis project Ga0137412, IMG submission 122160) | Vadose zone soil fungal communities from Angelo Coast Range Reserve, California, USA - CZODoug2_1_16fungal (Hybrid Assembly) | ecosystem: Environmental > Terrestrial > Soil > Vadose zone... | reverse complement strand
GGGCGACCCGGGCCTTATTCTGCTCGGTGTCCGCGGGAATGGTCGCGGTCAGCCGCGTATGCGCGAACGGCGCGATGCAATTCGACCGGACCTTGAACCGCGACATGTCGAGGGCGATGCATTTCGACAGGCCGACCACGCCCATCTTGGCGGCGCCGTAATTCACCTGCGCCCGATTGCCGATCAGGCCCGAGGTCGACGTCATGTGGATGAAGCAGCCACTCTCCTGGTCGCGGAACAGATTGGCGGCGGCGCGGGAGACGTAAAAATAACCGGACAGGGTGACGTCGATGACGCTCTGCCAGTCGTTCTGCGTCATTTTGTGGAAAAAGACATCCCGTAGAATGCCCGCATTGTTCACCACGACATCCAGGCGGCCATAGGCCTTTACCGCGTCCTCGACGATGGCGTGCGCACTGTCCCAGGCGGCGATGCTGTGAAAGCTCGGCATAGCGGTGCCGCCGGCCGCTCGGATCTCCTCGCACACCTTCTCCGCCGGCCGCGAGTCCACTCCCTCTCCGAAGGGCGATGTCCCCAAGTCGTTGACGACGACTTTCGCACCGCACTTGGCGGCCAATTTCGCGATCTCGGCGCCGATGCCGTTGCCCGCGCCAGTGACCAGGACGACTTTTCCTTCGAGAATCTGCACTGCCATCCTCCATAACCCGTAAGCGTTAATCGAGCACCAATTGGGGTACGCTGGCATGGCCTGATTGTGGTTACCCCCAGTGTTTTTGGGAGTGTCTCAAATCCCTGCCGCCTGCTGCAGTGGGCACCGGCGAGAGGCACGAACCGACATTGCAGGACCACAGAATGAACTTATTAGATGCGTTGACTCACAGGAAATTCCCGCCGATCACGCAGCAATACGATGCGAGGGATACCGTCGATCTCCAGTCAAGCGCCATCGTGTTAAGGACGCGGAGACTCGATCATGAGGTCCAGGTCGATTTGGGTGGTTCCCATCACTAAGAATTCGACATCCAAGGAAAGCGTCCCTATGCCCTCAGCCGAAGCGCTCCAGCTCGTGCTCGACAAAATGGCATTGCATGAACTGGTGCAAAATTACTGCCGGGCCGTGGACCGGCGCGACTACGCGCTTCTGGAGTCGGTCTACCACCCCGATTCGATCGACGATCACTCCCCGATGTTCAAGGGGTCCGGCCCCGAATTCGTGCGATGGGTGCCATCCAGCGTAGAACGCTTCGAGCTGACCCAGCATGTCATCGCCAGCGCGTCGTTCGTCGTCGACGGCACGATCGCGGAAGGCGAATGTCACATCGTTGCGTATCATTTGAGAAAGCAAGAGCCGCAGCGCGAGACGATTGCGCATGGCCGCTACCTCGACCGCTATGAGAAGCGCGATGGCGTCTGGCGCATTCTCTATCGCAAGATCATCTATGACTGGTCCGAGGTGCGTCCCTACGACAAGGAACTGTTCGCCAAGATCAGCCGGGGTTCGACCAAGGCGAGTCCCGACGAAAACGATCCGCTCTATACCGAACTGAAACTCTTCAAGCGGGGAGTTCGCTGACGATCCGAGAGGGCGCGATCTCGTCGTTTTAGGGGAGCGCGACCGTCACTTGACCGGTAGGGAAAATGGAAGACGAAATGATTGCGAGCAAGAGCAAACCGACCACTATCTGGGACTTTATTGGCGACCTTGACTTTGACTTCGAGGAGCTGAAAAGACGATATGATATCGAGCGCGATCGACGCCTCAATCGCGGTAGTGCCGCGCTTTACGTTCCTGCGAAGGACGGCAAGTTCGCGAATTTCGGCAAGGACCCGTGGGCTCCTCCCTTAACCCGCCCCGCGCTTCATGACCACGTTCAGGTCATTATAGCGGGCGGCGGCTTTGGCGGTCTGTGTGCGGGCGCTCGGCTGCGTGACGCCGGATATACGGGCATCCGCATCATCGACGAGGGCGGGGACTTCGGCGGCACGTGGTATTGGAACCGTTATCCCGGCTTGATGTGTGATATCGAGGCGCATATATACCTTCCGTTGTTGGAAGAAACCAATTATGCACCGCGCCACCGCTATGCCTATGGGCCTGAGATATTCGAGCATTGCCAGCGGATCGGGAGACAGTACGGCCTCTACGACAAAGCGTGCTTCCAAACGTCGATCCAGGCGATGCGCTGGCAGGAAGAGACGCAGCGTTGGCTGGTGGAGACGGACCGCGGCGACCGGATGACGGCCGATTTTGTCGTTCTGGCTTGCGGCCGACAGAGCCTTCCGAAGCTGCCCAGCATTTCCGGGATCGATGTTTTCGCGGGCCATGCCTTCCACTCGAGCCGTTGGGACTACAACTATACGAAGGGCGACCACAGTGGCGGGCTCACTGGGTTGAGCGGCAAACGGGTGGCCGTCGTGGGAACAGCCGCGACCGCGGTTCAGATCGTTCCTGCAGTCGCAAAATGGGCCAAGGAGCTCTATGTCTTCCAGCGGACTCCATCGACCGTTGGGCAACGGGATAATTGTGAAACCGGCCCGGATTGGACCGATATGACCAAGCCGGGTTGGCAGAGGGCGCGGCAATACAACTGGCAATGCATGTTGCAGGGGCTGCTTACGCCGGAGGACGATGTTGTCCGCGACGGTTGGACGGCCTATTTCGGGCGGCTCGTCAGGATTCCCGAAGCCGAGGCGAGTGCCGCGCTCGGGCGCCCGCTCACCAAGGAAGAACGGAAGATGCTGGCCGAGGTCATCGACTTCCGTTTGATGAACGAAATCCGCGCCCGCGTCGATACGATCGTCAAAGACCCCGAGACCGCTGCAACGCTGAAGCCATACTACCGCTGGCTATGCAAACGGCCGTGCTTTCATGACGACTTTCTCGCGAGCTTCAATCTGCCGAACGTCCATCTCGTCGATACCAGCGGCTGCGGCATCGAGAGATTTACACCCACTGCCATGGTCGTCAGAGACAAGGCCTATGATGTCGACTGCGTGATATTCGCCACGGGATTTGAGGCCGGTATCGGCTACACCCGTTTGACGGGGTTCGAGCTTTGGGGCCGCGGAGGCATCACGCTCAGCGAGCATTGGACGCAAGGTGTCAGAACCGTCCATGGTTTGATGACGGACCGGTTCCCGAACTGCTTCTTTGTCGGGGGAAACCAACACTCCGCTCAGGCAAACAATGCGGTTCATCTCCTCGATGAACAAGCCGAGCATGTGAGTTACATTCTTGGGGAACTCAAAAAGCGCGAAATCGCGACCATCGAACCCAGCGTCGCCACCGTCGATGACTATAGCGAAATCATTCGCACGAATCCGGGGAGCGAAGATCTGCTGGAGTTTTTCGCGAGTTGCACCCCGGGATATTTCAACGCCGAAGGTAAGGCCACGCAAAGTAACGAACTCTTCGGTGGCCTGCGTTATGGCGCGGGTCCCATGGCGTTCTTCAAAATGCTGAAAGATTGGCGCGAGAGCGGCCGGCTCGAAGGCATGGAACTTCGGAATGTCAAGCGGGGGACACCCTAGCGCTTTCGCCCGAGTCATGCTCGACACCAACCAATTTGGGGAGGGCACCCCCTAATTTTCGGAGGGCACCCCCTGTGGAACAACGTATAGGATCTCGGCACTATCGATCTGAGCCGCTCTAATGACGAATGAGGAGGAGTAAATGGGTTCCGCAATCGAGGAACTGAGGTCCCTGCGCAACCGAAAGGACCTCTTCGATATATCCGAACAGGAACTCAGGCCGCTTCACATCGCCGCCGCGCAAGAGTCGTTCGAAGAGAAACGCGGGACGATTCCCGTTCTCGCTAAACGCGCGAAGGACACCGGGATCAACGCCATTCGCTCTCTCGACGACATGGTTCCGCTTCTGTTCTCCCATACCAACTACAAGAGCTATCCGGCGAGCTTCCTTGCGCAAAAGCGTTGGAAGCAGCTACTGCAATGGCTCTCGCTGATATCCACGCCGAACTATGACGATGTCGACATCGAAGGCGTTGCCGATGTCGATGAATTTCTCGATCGCCTATGGGCGAAGAACTACTGCGTGAACACATCCAGCGGCACCGGCGGCAAGATTTCGCTGCTTCCCAAGAGCAAAGCCGATATGGACTTCCTGAAGGAGTTCGTTTGGCACCATCGCCAGATGGAATCTGGCCTGGAACCGAAGAATCAGTTCCATTTCTTTCATTTCGGCCCCGTCAAGGGAACCTATGCCGCCGCCAACACGGCGGCCTATAACATCGAGGGATTTGCCCGACCCGACTCGACCTATGTCCTCATTGATGAGCCGATGCACAACTCCGCCATCATGCGCATGGCGGAAATGCGCAAGCGGATGGCGGATGGCGAGGCTACGCCGGACGAAATCACCGCCTTCGAGGCCCAGGCGTCCGAACAGGGGAAGCGGTTCAGCGCGCGGTTCGACTGGATGGTCGATCGCTTGATCGAGGTGCGCCACGAGCGTGTGTGGATCAACGCGATGATCGCCCAGTCTTGGGACTTGATGCAGCGCATGAAGGCCAAGGGGATTCAGACCGCGGGGCTGGGTCCCGGATCAATCGTATCCGGCGGCGGCGGACGCAAGCATCTGAAACTGCCCGACGATTTCCAGGCACAGCTCAGCGCCTTTTACGGTACGAAAGGCCCCGGGGCGTATGGGATGTCGGAAATGTCTTGGTGGTGCCCGGCCTGCCGGGAAGGGCGCTATCACATGCATCCCTTTGCATCGGCTCTTATCCTCGACCAGTCGGGCCAACGGGTGCTGGCGCGCGAAGGTGTGGTCGAGGGCCGCTTTGCGTTCATGGACCCCACCACGGATCACCGGTGGGGCGGCATGATATCCGGGGACAAGGTCATCGTGGATTTCGGCCCTTGCCCGTGCGGGCGAAAGGGCATGACCGTCCTGAACCCCGTTCAGCGCTATACCGACATTACCGGAGACGAGGACAAGATCCAGTGCGCCGGTTCGATCGATGCCTATATCCGCGGCAACTTCAACGAAGTCCCAACGTGAGCGCTGGTCTGGAACCAAAGACAAGACTCCTTCTTTCAATTGCGGAGAGGTAATCGAGATGTCGAAATCGGCGAAGAGTTTGTTTGATCCTGAGGTCATCAAGTGTCCCTATCCCACCTATGAGGAGATGCGACGGGAGCGGCCCGTTGCGTACATGCCGGAACTCAATGCCTATTTCGTATCGCGCTACGACCTCGTGAAATCCATCCTCGTGGATCGGCGCTTCGAGAAGGGGTCGGCCGAGAAAGACGGCCGCAAGTTCGTCGTTCCATCCGATGCGGCGAAGAAAATCCTGCTGGAGGACGCCGAAATCGGGCTGCCGATCCATTGCCTCGCCGAAAGCGCCGGCAAGATCCATATGGCCTATCGGCAGCTCGCCGATCCCTTCGTCAATCGTAAGGGGGCCGCGGCGATCCAGCAGATCATCGAATCCTATGCGAGCCGCCTGCTCGATACCATTCAAAAGGCCGGGGAGTGCGACGTCGTGTCGGACTTTTCCAGTCCATACGCGGTCTCCATCATCTCCGATCTCATCGGGTTTCCCGAAAGCCTCCGTCCGACCATCAGGGCCTATGCGGACGCCGCGCTGACCTATCTTACCTATGTGACCTCGGAAGAACAGGCGGTCGCCGGCGCCAAGATGATGGTCAAGATGCATGCCCTCGTCCGCGAGATGGCCGCCGAACGTCGCCGCGAGCCCAAGGAGGACATCCTGACGTCGCTTGCGACGTCCACCATCGAGGGGCGTCCGCTCAGCGAAAAGGAGATCGTCTACATCACCGAGGAACTGGTCGTCGGCGGCAACGAGACAACGGCGAACGCGATCAACAACGGACTTCTCTTTCTGGCCCAACGTCCCGAGTTGCAAGCGAAGCTGCGGGCTAACCCGGACCAGGTCGCGCCCTTTGTGGAGGAAGTCCTCAGACTGCACCCGCCGATCAACTCTGCCCACCGCTTCACGATCGAGGATGTCGAGATCGAGGGCGTCAAGATTCCGAAAGGAACGAAGCTTTATCTCGGAACCGCCAGCGCCAATCGCGATGAGGCCAAGTTTGCCTGCCCGATGGACTTCGACCCCCAACGTAAGGGGCTGATGCAGCAGGTCACCTTCGGCGGGGGGGAACATTTCTGCCTCGGCGCCAACCTGACCAAAATCGAGCAAAACGTAGCCTATACGGGGTGGCTGAAGCGCTTCTCCTCCATCGAGCTGGCACAACCGGTGGAAAGCATCGAGTATCACAACACGTTCGCCTCGCGGGCGCCGATCTCGGTCAAGGTTCGGGTCCGTTCGGCTTGAGGATTCGATCGCGGCAAGGTCGCTCAGTACTGAGCTTTCCTGCCGCGATCTTCCGCGGTCTGCGTACTTAGGTCAGCGAGTGGGCTGAAACGGCTGCCGCAGGCCCCGTTGTTCGAGCAGCGGCATGACGTCGCCGATGAACCGGTTCATACCGTCATCGAAATCGAACCATGAAAGCAAGATCCCATCGACGCCCTTTTCCGACAGCTCTTCGAACTCATCGGCGATGTCAACGGCCGAACCGGCGACCGGTCTTCCTCCCATGGCATGGACGAGTCGCTCGATATTGGCCGCTTCGTTATTAACCGTCCGTGTTTCGGCGGCGACGCCTTTCGACCACCCGTCGACGGCGGCGCGATCCTCATGCTCGACGGCGATATAGTTGAGATGCTCCTCCGCCTCCTGGCGCGTCCTACGCTGCACGAGCGGAATCTGCATCCAGATTCCGATCTCCCGGCCGAACTCCTCACGGGCTATCTTCTTGTAGTCCGCGAGATCGCTCTTCGAGACTTCGGTCGACACGAAGCAGCAATCGGCATACTCGCAGGCAAAGCGGCGTCCGCGACCTGACATGGCGGCGTTCATGATGGGTGGATGCGGCTTCTGAACCGGCTGGGGCATGGACAGCGCCCCCTTGAGCTTCAGGAACGTGCCCTCGAAATCGAACTCCTCCGTGCCTCCCCAGAGCTTGAAGATCACATTCATCCATTCGGTGAGATAATCGTAGCGCAGATCATGCTCCAGCAGTTTGAGCCCGAACATGTCGAATTCGTGCCGGTTCCATCCTCCGACGACGTTGAGCCCGAAGCGCCCACCGGAAACATGGTCGATGGTCGCGCATTGCTTAGCGATCACCAGAGGATGGACCGTCGGGGCATGGCTCGTGGGAAACAGGGCCACGTGCTCCGTCGCCATGGCGAGCGCGGCCGCCCAGGTGAAGGAATCCAGGACGAAGTTGCCGCGATGGGTGAGGGGGGTCTTGGCCGGGGTCCTCCAGCGCGCCAATCCGAGAATGGCTTCGAAGCCCGCGCGATCGACGATCTTTGCCAAGCGCAGCGAGTTCTCCCAGGACGGGCGATAGGCGTCGGGAGCGCTCGACTGTACGGAGCCGATGGTGTTGGTCGCGAATGTGCCGAGCTTGATCTTGTTGTTGTTGAAGATCGGATTGCGGCGAGTTTGATGGGATGTCGACATCCAGTTTCTCCTCATTGAGGCGGCGCATCAGGAAAAAGCACAAGTGGGCAAATTGTTAATGGAAAATACCGGAGTATGCCAAGCAAGAGTTCCTCTCAGAAAGAAGAGGAGCCGATCGGAGGCCGTTTCCTGACGGACCTTCGTTCGACGACAATATGTCGGAGACTTTGCCACAGGTTCGGAGACATTGCCGCAGCGAGGTTTTCCAAGCCTTTTCCCTGAGACCTATGTTCGACTCGAATGGTCCCCCCGATTTGGACGGGGATGCGCGCGGGCGGGGAGTCGGTATGATCGCCGCGATCGCCGGTTGGACATTGAGGAGATCCCTTTCATGGTCGAGGAACAGAAAACCCATCCGCAGCTTCCCAAAGGGCTCAGCCTGCTCGGGCGGCGGGCGTTGGTGACCGGAGCGGCCAACGGGATCGGTCGGGCCACCGCCAAGTGTCTGGCCGAATTGGGCGCCGACCTGGTTCTCGTCGATCGCGTACCCATGGACGCTCTATGCAAGGAGATCGAGGCGCTCGGGCGGTCTGCTTCGATGCTGCAGGGGGACCTGACCGACCAGGCATTCCTCGATCGCATTATTGACGGAGGCCCCTATTACTCATTTGCCCACGTCGCGGGGGTTTTCTCCGGTTCCACGGGTGGTTACTCGGGCAGTTCCGTCAAGGGCTCTTTCGATTTCGTCATGGATGTCAATGTCTGGGCACCTCTGGCGCTCGGGTATGGACTGATCGAGAAGGCAGGTCCAAAAGCGGGCGGCTACATGGTTTTCACCGGCTCGCAAGCCGGGCGCTCTGGAAAGGGGCGTATCGGAACAGGGACCGAATATATTACCTACGCGGCGTCCAAAGGCGCGCTGCATTCGCTGGTCCGCGCCCTGGCCAGCCGGGGCGCGGAAAAGAACATCGTGGTGAACGGCGTCGCCCCCGGCGTCATTCGTACGCCGATGCTGGACCTCACCGCTCCGCATCTGAAAAACAGCGAAACGGTGACGCCGCTCGGCCGATCAGCCGATCCGAGCGAAGTCGGCTGGCCGATCGCTCTTTTGTGCTCGCCGGCGGCGTCTTTCATATCGGGAGCGATCGTCGACGTGAACGGCGGGTCTTACGTCGGTTGATCCATCCCTGTCGTCTGATAGCTTAAGGAGATTAATCGTGACTGCAGATTTCCGAGAAAGAGCGGTCTTTCGCGGCAAGGGCCATCTCTACGAGGACTTCGAAGTCGGGCAGAAGTTCGTTCATCACTGGGGGCGGACCATTACCGAGGCCGATACGATTTCGTTCTCGACGCTCTTGCTGCACTTCAACCCGATCTATTTCAACCGGGACTATGCGAAGGCGCACGGCCATCCCGATATCGTGGTGAACCCGCATCTGCTCTTCAATACGGTCCTCGGCATGTCCGTGCAGGATTGCAGCGAGTTGGGGGGGCCCTTTCTCGGTGTATACGACCTCGTCTACGACCGTCCCGTCTATCCCGGTATCACGGTAGTGGCAAGAACGGAAACCGTTGAAAAACGGCTTTCGAGCAGCAATCCGAGCAACGGCATCGTGACGTGGCGGACGGAGGGATTCGACAGCGACGACAAGCGCATCGTGGGCTTCAAACGCGCGAATCTTGTCAAGTTGCGCAATCCAGGGAAGGCATCATGACAATCAATTACGCCGAATTGACTGGGAACGATAATTACTTCGAGAATTTCGTCGTCGGCGATGTCTACAAGCACATGCGCGGAAAGACTATTTTTCCGAGTGAAAACACGCATATCACCAACATGGTGATGAATACGGCCGCGGGGCACTTCAACTCGCACCAGATGGAGTCCCTGGACTTTGGAGGCGGCAAGATCGTTTCCTATGGCGGTGTGAATTTCTCCTTGGTCCTTGGTCTGTCGTCGCAGGACTGCGTGGAGAACGCTCTCGAAGAACTCGGCCTCGACAACATCCGGCTGACCAAGTCGGTGGGCCACGGAGACACGCTCTACGCCTATACGGAAGTCCTGTCGAAAAGCGACTCCGATCGCGAGGATGCCGGCATCGTGGTGTTCCGGCACTATGGCGTCAATCAGCGCGACGAACTCGTTGCGCAGCTTGATCGCCGCGCGCTGATTAAGCGGCGGAGCCACTGGGTAAAGTGAATTCCTACGATGCGCTCCGTGACATCCGCATTCTCGACCTTACACAGATGCTGGCAAGCCCTTATGGCTCGATGGCGCTGGCCGCGCCCGGCGGTGTGTTTCGCCGAACTCCCCCTGCTCAGCGAAGACACGCTGAGGCGACTGCGCATCGCGGGTCTCAGCGACAGCGAAGTTCAGGACCTCATCGAGAAATGTGCGGCGGTCGCCGCCGCTGAATTGAAGGAAGAGTGAACATGAGCCAAGTCGAAGGATCTTCAGCGGCCGGTTCGGGCTACTTGACGCCGGAACGCATCATGATGCGTGACATGGCCCGGAAATTCACGGCCGAGGAGGTCACGCCGCTCGCCAACAAGCTCGACTCGGAGCACGGCGACATCCCGCGCGAACTCATCCTCAAGATGGGAGAGTTGGGTTTTCACGGCATTTTAATTCCCGAGGAGTATGGCGGGTTGGGTCTCGGAGCCTTCGAATATTGCCTGGTCGCCGAAGAACTCTCGCGGGGCTGGATGAGCGTCGCCAGCCTTCTGGCGCGGAGCAACTCGTTCTACGCGTCGGTTCCCGGCGGGACCGAGGTGGAACGCCGCGGGAAGATCCAGGCGATGGTGCGCGGCGAATATCTGGGGGCCGGTGCCCTGTCGGAACCGCAAACCGGATCCGATCTTTCGAGCATCCAGACGAGAGCGCGTCGCGAAGGGGATGAATGGGTCATCACCGGCAACAAATACTGGTGCACGTTCGCCGACGGGGCCGATTGCATTCTCGTGCTGTGCAGGATCGACGACCCGTCGAAGGGCAACAAAGCCGGCACGGCCCTGATTCCGGTGGAGAAACCGAAAGGGGAGCTGCCGAACAGCTGCACCGGCGCGCCGATCCCGAAGATCGGTTATTTCGGCTGGAAGACCTGGGAGCTTCGATTCGAGGGCACGCGTACGCCGGTTCGGCCCGACCCCAATTTCGGCCGGGGATTCCAGTACGCTGCGAAGTGGCTCGGCATTGCGCGCGCCCATACGGCCGCCCGCTCGATCGGCCTGGCGCAGGCCGCGCTCGACCATGCCGTCGGTTATGCCAAGGAACGCATTCAGTTCGGCCGTCCGATCTCCGACTTCCAGGCAATCCGCTTCAAGATTGCGACCATGGCCACCGAGATCGAGGCGGCCCGTCAGCTCATGTATCATTGTTGCGCGCAGATCGACAATGGGGAGCCCGGAACCATCGAGACGTCGATGGTCAAATACTTCGCCTCGGAGATGTCGGAACGGGTGACCAGCGAAGCGATGCAGATTCTTGGGGGAGCCGGTTACACAACGCTTCATCCTATCGAGCGTTATTGGCGTGACGCGCGGCTGACCAAGATCTTCGAGGGTACGTCGGAGATTCAGCAGCGCATCATTTCCGACATCCTGTTGGGCAAACCGACCCGTTCCGACAGGGGATGATTGCAGAATCTATGCGCATATTACGGAGTGACTATGGACTTCGATGACACACCGGAAGAGGCGGAATTCCGCGCGGAGGTTCGTGCCTGGCTTGCCGACAATGTCGAGCCAATCCCGGCCGGTACCGTACTCGATCTCGAGGGCCGCTTTAAGCGGGCGCGACGCTTTCTGAGGAAGAAGGGGGCCAAGGGTTACGCGGCGATCACCTGGCCGAAAGAATATGGCGGCTTGGGTGGCAGCGAGATCCAGCGCTGTATCTTTCTCCAGGAGCAGTTGAACTTCGATATCGAGACTTTTCATGGCGCCGACTTCTTTTCGGTGGGTCTCGATTTGTGTGGCGGCACTATTCTCGCCTGCGGTAGTGAAGAGCAACAGCGCCGGTTTCTTTCTCGTATTCTCAATGCTGAAGACATCTGGTGCCAGCTCTTCTCGGAGCCCGGGGGTGGCTCGGATCTTGCCGGGGTGCGGACCCGGGCAGTCCGCGATGGCAACGATTGGTTGATCAGTGGCCAGAAAGTCTGGACGACATACGCCCAATTTGCCGACTATGGAATATGCGTGACACGGACGGATCCCTCTGTCCCAAAACACAAGGGGATCACCATGTTCATCGTCGACATGAGGAGTCCGGGGGTCGAGATACGGCCGATACGACACATGTCGGACGAAGCCGAATTCAACGAGGTCTTTCTCGATAATGTGCGGGTCCCCGACGAATTCCGTATCGGTCCCGTGAACGGAGGCTGGAAGGTTACCCTGGCGACACTCGGGCATGAGCGTTCTTCCGGCGCGGGTCTCACTTTTGTCGAATGGCAGTATTTGATGAAGGTCGCTCAAGGAACGCAGTTCAACGGCCAGCCTGCGCTTCGTGACGGACGGGTTCGTGAAAAGCTCGCTGAATGCTGGCTCAATACGTTCGGTGTGCGTCTCATGACGTACCGAAGCCAGACCGAGCTTGGCCTCGGCGTGATCCCCGGGCCCGAAGAATCCTGGGCGAAAATGGTGGTTGCCGGACAGGGACAGCGTTCGGCGATCGCGGCAATGGATATGATGGGGACCCGGGGGAGCCTCACGGCCGAGGATCTCGGGCCATTGTGGAATCACATCGAGAACGGTTGGTATTGGGGTCCGTCCTTTCGTATCGCCGGCGGGACCGATGAAATTCTTCGTAACATCCTTGCGGAACGTGTTCTCGGGCTGCCTCAGGAGATCCGCGTCGACCGAGATGTTCCTTTTAACATGCTGAGCCGGTGATCTTTCCAAACGAGCCGGAAGCGATCCTATAGGATCGCTTCCGGTTCTGGCTCTCAGCTTCCGCTGAAGATCGGGGGCCGCTTTTCCATAAAAGCCGCTACGGCTTCCCGGTGGTCGGCTGTCTTGCCGAGTTCGCGTTGAACTTCGCGCTCTTTCGGCAATTTCTCGGCGAAACTGGCCTCGAGCGCGTGCCAGCAGCTCTTGCGGATCTCACCCAGAGCCTTGGTGGGACCTGAGGCCAACGACCGGGCAATGTCCAAAGCCACGCTCTCGACATCATCGTCCGCCGTGACGCGGTTGATCAGCCCCCATTCGAGAGCTTTGGCCGCAGAGATCTTTTCGCCGAGCAGCATCATCTCCATGGCCCGAACGCGGCCAATCGCTTTCGTCAGGACATAAGCCGTTCCGCCGTCCGGTGCGATGCCAACCTGCCGGAACGCCTGCAGAAAGTAGGCCCGCTCCGCTGCGACGATATAATCCCCGGCCAGGGCGATGGTGCTGCCGATGCCGGCCGCTAGTCCGTTCACGGCAGTCACAAATGGAATCGGAAGATCCCGGATCAGCATCATGAAAGGGTTGATATGCGATTCGAGCGCCACGCCGCCGTCATAGTCGCCGCCGAAATCGATAGTCATCGAGCGGAGGTTGATTCCGGAGCAGAACGCCCGGCCGCTCCCGGTCAACATGATCGCGCGTTTCGTACGGGACGCCAGCCGGAACGCTTCCATGAGTTCCTCGACCATCTCCAGTGAGATGGCGTTCAAGGCTTTGGTGTCATTCAACCGAATGACGAAGACAGCGTCGACCGCTTCGGTGGTGATCGAGAGATGGCTGCTCATTGCGTAACCCCGCTTTCTGTCATCATGGGTGCTCGCTGCGAAGCAGACGCCTCCCATTTTCGAGAGGTCGGAAAGAGGTCGCGTCGAGTAAGACTGGAGCTTTCCAACAAGCTCCGATGGAGCATTCCATGAAAGCAATTCGTGCATCGACGCACCAGAACGGAACATTGGCGATCACCGATCTTCTGCTGCCGACGATACAGCGCAAGGGCATTGCCACCGCGGACCGCTATCGCCAGCAATCGACGGGTGCGATCCCGAGAGGGAAGGACTTCAACCCCATTCCTGCGAATTTTCTGCGCACGATCGTGCTGTCAGACGGCGCGTTCAAAGGGCTCGCGAGCCAACCAGGAGCGTTACTTTCCTTCGTCATTTCAGGCGATGTGTCACTAATGGCCGGATTACGGCAGACCAGCAAGTTGAACTCCGGGGATATCTTTCTTGTCGACGGGGCAAGCGCACCCCAGGTCGTCCTCGACGTCCGCAACCAATGCCGCCTGCTGCAAATCGATGTTGCGGCCGATTGGCCGGGCCCCGAGGCCGAACTGCAGCGCCCCGGCACCATCAACCCGCGTCAGGGAACGACGACCAACATCAAGCGAATCTATAAAGGCGCGGACGACAAGGCCTATTTCACTGAGTTCCAGGAACTGTTTCCTGACGTCCCCGATCAGTGGAGCGCGCCGCGACAAATTGCGGGCTTCCGGATGCTGTGCTGGGAAGACGGTGAGATGGACTTCCATCCTTGCGTCATCAATCAGCTCGGGCTCGTCGCCTCCGGCGAACTGGAGATCGAGGTGGGCAGCGGCGAGAAGCAGATCTTTCGCGCCGGCGACATCTGCCTCTCGGAGGATCGAACCGGCGAAGGACATCTCAACCGCATCCGCGGAGCGATGCATACGACCAATATAGTCATCGAGACTGAGCATCTCTGGCCATATAAGCGATGACTCACCTCGCGGAACGTAATCGTCGAGTCCAAGTAGAGGCGCCGAATAAGTCCGGATCTACGCAGCCAATAACACCTGCCTAGCCGCGGCATAACACATGTCGGGCTCGTCCTAATCGATACGAGGCATCTTTGGGAAACCGGTCCATCCGCTCTCAATTCTGCTAGGCCATTACTACGGAAATAGATCATTTAATGAAGGAGGGCGCACACCGGAATCGACACGGAGGCGCGTCAATCGACAAAGGGGGCGTGGCGCGGCGGGAGCCTGTGAGGGTTGCCAAAGCACAGGTTCCGACGGATCACAGGAGGCACTATGGATTTTAATTTCTCCCCGAGTCAGCTGGCATTGAAGGCTGCGGCGCATGAGGTCGGGCTGCGGTGGCGTGGGGAGTACGCGAAATGGGACGCGGAAGATGAATCGCCCTATGACGAGGTCGTGGCGTCGCTGCGCGATGCCGGGCTACTCGGATTGACCATTCCGCGCGAATATGGCGGGAAAGGCGGCGACGCCCTCGATTACGCCATCGTGGTCGAGGAACTGATACGCACGTCGCGTTCGTGGATCCTGGGCGAGGGTCCGTTCTCGACTACGGGTCCCGGGCCGTCGATGATTCTCCTTTCCGAGGACGACCGGACGCGGCAAAAATATCTTCCTTCCATTGTCAGTGGGCATATCGGCTGCGCTATCGCGCTGACCGAACCCAATCATGGCTCGGATCTGACGGACCTGGAGACGACGGTCGTCCCCGATGGCGATCATTTAATCATCAACGGACATAAGCGGTTCATCACCGGTTCGCCTCACAACGAACTCTACGCCGTCTTCGCTCGGTTCGACTCCATCCCGGGCGCCCAAGGCGTAGGGTGCGTGTTGGTCGAAAAGGGAACGCCAGGCTGCGAAGTGTTGCGTGGGGTCAGATGGTTCGGCTGCCGGGGCTTGCCTCATGGTGAGGTCATCCTGACGGATTGCCGGATACCCAAGGAGAATGTCGTGAGAGGAGCTGGGCATTTTCGGGAGCTCATGACAGGCTTCAATATGGAAAGGCTGCACAACTCCATTTACAGCCTTGCCCTGGCAGGGATCGCCTATGACGAAGCACTCGCTTATGTCGACAATCGCACGTCTTTTGGTAAGCCGATCATTCAGTTTCAATCGGTCTATCACGACCTGGTGGACATGTACCTTGCCATCGAATCTCAGCGACTGTTGACCTGGAGGGCTGCGGCGACCGCGGATCAAGGGGTCTTCCCGCGGGTTCTTGAAGCAAGCCTGTCCAAATTGAACGGCTCGCAGATGGCGCCCCAGGTTACGTTGACCGCGACGAAGCTGCACGGCGGGGACGGCGTCACTGTGGATTTTCCGGTCCAGACGGCATTGCGCGATGCCATAACGGCGCTTGTCGCAGGAGGCGCACCGGGAGTTCTAAAAAACTCGATTGCAGCCCAGCTCTATCCTCACCGGCGTTTCAGCCAAGCCTAGCCTGACAAAGCCACGGCTCATCGCACTCGCATTAATCTGAAAGCTTCCCGGACTTAAGGACGCCCGACAATGACCAGTCCCATAAAATGCGGTCTCATGCTCCCGACCCATGCCCCCCGCGAAACGACGTTCGACGCTTCTTGTATCGGGTCAACGGCCGAGTGGGCCGAGGCCGTCGGTTTCGACGCGGTTTGGGCGGGCGACCACATTGTTCATCCCTGGCATTTCATGGAGGCCCTGACCAGTCTGACATTCGCCGCGGCGCGCACGCGGACCATTGGGATCGGCAGCTGCGTATTGCTTCTGCCGATGCGGACGTTATCGATTGTCGCCGCCCAGACCGCGACCTTGGCCACCCTTTCCAACGGTCGGCTGCGCCTTGGCATTGGCATCGGCGGCGAGTGGCCCAAGGAATGGCAGGCCGCAGGCGTTCCGCTCAAGGAGCGCGGCGCCCGCCTTGAGGAAGCGCTGCCGTTGCTCCGGCGGATTTATGCCGGAGAGGCCGTCGATGCCGAAGGTCGGTTCAATTCCTTCTCAGGCGTGAGCGTCAGTCCGGTGCCACCGCCTATTCCGGTCTACCTAGCCGGAAAAGCCGAGGCGGCACTCGATCGGATCGGGCGCTTGGCGGACGGCTGGTTAGGGTTTTTCGTGACCCCGAAGGGATTCCAAAGAAGCAGCGCCGCCATCGACGAAGCCCGCGCACGCGCCGGCCGCATCGGACAGCCGTTCGAGCGCGGACTCCTGCTGCACTTCCTTTTGGATGACTCGCATGCCGCGGTGACCAAGGCGCTGGAACTCAACTTCGGTTTCCCGCGTGATTTGAAGTTGGCGGCGAATGTGGAACAGCTGAAGCAGCTTGCCCTGGTTGGATCGGCGGACGACGTTCTGGTTCGCCTACAGCAATTTATCGACGTGGGCTGCACGACATTCTGCGTCTCCCCAATCGAAAAGGAAACTGAGGCCTATCGGCGCCAGGTTGAGCGATTCGCCGCTGAGGTGCTCCCCAGGCTGAAAACGGGAACTATCAGGTGAGATTCGGCGGAATCTCAATCGCCTCAAGGAGGTGCAACGATGTCTACACCACAATCGCCTATCGGCTCGGGATTCGGAGCGGCCTCGACGGCAGCCGACGTGATCCGGGGCATCGATCTTAGGGGCAAGGTCGCGATCGTTACCGGCGGCTATTCCGGATTGGGGCGCGAAACGGTTCGGATTCTTCTCGAAGCTGGTGCGCGCGTCTTCGTTCCTGCGCGCGATGTCGCGCGAGCTGAAACTGCCTTGGAAGGAGTCGGCGGTGCCGAAGTCGTTCCTATGGACCTCTTGGATTCGGGATCGATTTCGACTTTTGCGAACCGATTCCTGGAGACTGGACTGCCCCTCCATATCTTGGTCACGAGTGCCGGCATCATGGCGGTTCCCGAGCTTACCCGCGACGGCCGAGGTCATGAACTTCAATTTGCCACCAACCATCTCGGCCATTTCCAACTCGCGACTCGGCTTTGGCCGGCTCTGAAGAAGGCGCAGCGCGCGCGCGTCGTGGCACTCTCATCGCGGGGGCATCGTCTTTCACCCGTCGTGTTAGACGACATCGATTTTGAGCACCGGCCCTACGATCCGTGGGCGGCTTATGGTCAATCCAAGACGGCCAACATCTTGTTCACAGTCGAACTTGACCGACGTGGCGAGAAAGACGGTATACGTGCTTTCGCCGTTCATCCCGGGCGCATTTTCGAAACCGGGCTGGCCAAGCATCTCTCGCACGATGCCCTGAAAGGTCTCGGAGCGGTCAGCGAAGATGGCACCCCGGTCATCGATCCTGCCAAGGGCCTCAAGACCGTCGAACAGGGTGCGGCGACGCAGGTCTGGTGCGCGACCAGCCCGAAGCTCGCTGGTCTGGGAGGCGTCTATTGCGAGGATTGCGACATTGCGCAGTTGCAACATACGCAGGGCGAGGTAGGCGTCGCCGCCAAAGCGGGGTCGGGACGAGCCGGCGTCTGGCCTCACGCAGTTGACCCCGAGGCGGCAGCGCGGCTGTGGAGTGTCAGTGAGCAGATGCTTGGACTGTGAGGCCTGACCGGCAACACTGTCATCAGCAGCATCGGGTTCTTCGGACGACGAACGAGACTGCCGATAACCGATCAATCATGACTGAGGGCAAATCGCCTCAGTCACGATCGCTCCTCATACCCCTTCGTCATTGACCCAGCGCGTCATGCGATGCAGAGGGAAGAAGCCGTCATGCGACATTCCCGGGACCATGCTTGCGGCGCCGCCGAGCGTGATCACGCGTTGCACACCGACGGAAGCGAGCGCATTACGAATATCTGCCTTTTTGTCGGGGGGATAGACGCCGACCGTTTGAGTCGCAACGGTGGCGTAACGGATTGCCGCCGACAGAGTGGGGACACGCACCACATTCACGATTTTCCCATCGGGATACATGTCGAGCGGTTCTTCGGAGCGAATGACGAGTCCTTTTCCATCATAATCGCCCCAGACCCGGTACATATCTTCGAATGACTTGAGGGTCTCGATTTCCTCTTGCAGCTCGGAAGGAACCTTTTGAGCATAGACTGACGCAGTGCGCCTTTCGACCCCCATGCGCTTCTGGAGTTCGGCGCAATAGTGGTTCAGAGTCTCGTCATCCTCCGCTTCGACGTAATGGAAGCGAGACGACGAACAAGCCGCCTGGTTGAATACCGTCGAGTCCGAGGCGGCAAGTTCGGCCGTTTCCGCGATCCGTTCGGGCGAAGCCAAAGCCTCCTTGCCGATTATGGAAATCGAGGTTTTCGGATCGAAAGCGACCAGTTCGAAACCGGGTCCGATGTAGTTCTTCGCACTCTTGATGGCGCTTTCGCCGCCCCATGCCACCAGTTTGTCGAAATATTGTGGTCTGAAGATCGTACCCTCGACCGCGGCGTCGCCGCCGCGCCAATAGACTGCGCTGAAAGAACGCACGGTCGGATGGCTGGGGGCGACCGCTGCCATCGTCCGCAAAATGGCGGGGGCGGTGAACAGATCGTTGGAAGGCAGCTTCAGCAGATGCACTCCCTTGAGGATCGCGCTGCGGATGATGGTGCTGGCAGCGACGTTGGGGGCATTGCCCGCCATGACATGGACGAGACGAGGCGGAAATGCGCGGATTGCCCCCACACCGCCGAGGCGATTCTTGAACGGAACCCAGTCGTCGAGCAATCTGGCGTCGCCGAGTTCTCCTTCGATCAGCGACATCATGCGCTCTCGGCCGAAATGATCCGGGAGACGCTGATAACTGCGTTGAATGACGCCGGGGTCTAAGGGGCTGTTTAGTCGCGCCTGTTCCGCAGCTTCGGCCATGAATCCTCTTTCGTCTCGCCGCAGCGCGTCACCGGTGGCGACCAGCAGATCGAGAATCTCGGCAAGCTTCAGATCGAACGCAGGACCAGGCTCCGTCCGCGCCCACACGAGTTCGCGAAGATCGAGCTTTGGCGTGAAGAATCGTGTTCCTCCGGACGAGTATTCGGTCTCGGTGCCGAGCCGTGTTTCGCCTTTGATGACATGCGTGATATTGACGCCCGTGGTTTGCTTCGCCGGGCTGGCAGTAGCGACCATAATTTTCTCCTCTTGGCCTAGTTAGAGTGCGATTAGATCAAGATGCGGAATGCGCGGGATCGCGATCGTCCTACTGACCACGATTATAGTCCTCGTCGAGGAATTGTTGGACGACCTCGAAGAGTTCATGCCGGTTCTTTTCCCAGACGATGGTGTGCGTGCCCTCGCCGAATTCAACGAAGCGCTTGTAGGGCGTGTTGATCAGCTTGGCGAACAGCTCATGCGATTGAGAACTTGGGAGGGCGGCATCCCATTCCGCGTGAACGATGAGCGTCGGCGCAACAATATTGGCTGGATCGTATAAGGGCTTGCCGACGATCCAGTTATCGCGGTAGTCGATGATCATCCCATTGGGAACCCGGAGATAAGGAGGACTGTGCTTGGAGCCCTCGGGATCCAGGGAAAAATTTGCGGCTTGGATAACGTCCAACCAACCTTTGGGAATCAAGTCTGCACGTTTGGATTCTGGAACGCCTATGTACCGCGCCGCCTCGAGATTGTCCGGTGTATCGAATCGATACGCGCCCAGCGGCTTCTCGGGCTGCGGCGTCGCAGACGATGGATTGAGCTTCAAAGCCGGCGGATAAAGCCAGGACGGCGCGTACAGGACGAGTTTCTCTATTTTGGCTGGAGTGGCGGCGGCATAGCCGGCCATGATGGTGGTTCCCCAGGACCAGCCCAGCAGATCGACCTTCGAGACGCCGCGGCGCTTCAGGATGAAATCCACCGCCGAACCCACATCGCGGATCGCATCGGCGGTATTCACCACCGGAGGATTTTTCTCGGGAGGCTCGAGCATTTGCGGCGGCCAGGTCGAAGCGCCGAAGCCGCGCACATCGACCAGATAGGCGTCATAGCCGTGTTGGGCCACGTAATCCATCCACGATAGGCCGTTCAGCCGCAGGTCGAAACTCGTCTCCGACGAGCCTCCGCCACCATGGACGTAGAGCAGGATCCTATTGGCCGGAAACTGTTTGATGCCGGCCGGATGCTTGTTCCGGACATAGAGTGTGATTCCGGCATCGGTGGAGGGAATATGAAACTCCTCCATGACGATCTCAGGCGCCTTGGGGGCTTTCGCCCCCAAGGCCATCGTCGAAACCGGCATCGCAAAAGGGACCAGTACTGCACACAGGCTCAAGCATTCAAGCCGCATTGCCAATCCCCTCCCCGCGTGTACCCTTCCGCGGATACCAGCGGGTTCACTCAGAAATCGTAACTGATGGTGCCCCCGAACGTCCGGGGCGGCGCATACGGTGCATTGACTGCCGTCACCTGAGGGAACAACCCCATGAGGACTGCATTGTTCGTCAGATTCTTGCCGAACGCCGTCAAAGTCAGGTGGGGTACGGCGGCAGGTTGAAGTGACGCCTGAAAGCCGACATCCGTATATTGATCCTGAGAATACAGATTCCCATAATCATAAAATGTCTTTGCGGTGTGAAAGACGCTCGCGGTGAGGCTTACGTTTCCGATGGCAAAATCTTTGGCGTAAGTGCCCGCGAAGTTTGCCGTCCATTTTGGAGACCGTGGCAGCTGGTTTCCTGTGACGTCGCACGGTGTGCCATTTACATGTGTGCCATTTGGCAAAGTTTGGGATTGGCCATTGCAGAGTGTGCTCGCGGTGCCAGGGTTGTAGCCGTTGGCGGCGACGGGGAGGATCGGCACATTGATCGTAGCGTTATTAAATTCATCGACCCGCGTGTGCAGCAGCGCAATGCCGGCACTCAGAGTGAGTTCGGGCACCGGCTTCACCTTGCCTTCGAAATCAGCGCCGTAGAGGGTCGACTTTCCGGCATTCTGGTCAAAGGCCAGGGGAACGCCATTCACGAGTCGACCGGAGGCCTCCTGCTGATTCTTATATTTGTACAGGAACGTCGCCGCGCTGAAGCTGACCCAGCTGGCCGGCGTCGACTTGATGCCGATTTCGTAAGAATCGAGCTTTTCCGGGTCCACGAGCTCGGGCGCCTTGGTCGATGGTGCAACAGGAACGCTGGAAGCATTGAAAAGCCCGCTCTTGAAGCCCTGGCTGTAGGTGAAATAGACGTTGGTGTTCGCGCTGATCTTGTCGCGCAAGGAGAAGCGCGGCGTAATGCCGACGAACGTCTTCGCGCCGTCCTGCACCCAGCCGTTAGGCGGATCCGGGGTGAAAAACCCGCCAAAGTACAAGTTGCCGTACACACCGCGAGTTTCATGGTTATAGCGCGCCCCCAGGATGGCGGACAGATCGTCGGTGAATTGGTACGTCGCTTCGCCGAATGCGGAATAGGCATGGCTGGTCTGTTTGGAGTAGATCGACACCACCGTCGGTCCGTTGGAGGTGACGTTGAGCGGATCAAAGGTCTGGGAGTCGTTGTAATAAGCGAGGCCCGTGACATAGCTGAACGGCCCGTACTTGCGCGAGACCAGATCCAGTTCGGTCTGATACGTCTGGTTGGGAGAGTTCTGGTGATAGTACTGCCCGCCGGCCGGCACATAGGCGGCGAAAGTAGGAAGGACCAGGCGGGCGTTGGTATAGTTGTAGGAGGTGGTCAGCGTGACGATGCCGATGCCGGAGTAGTACTCCGCCTTGCCGCTGCCGCCGTTGAGGATAGTCCGCTGCTCGGGAGCGACATTGCCCGCCACGTCATACGGCCTGGTCGGAACGATCGCGCCGGGAATGTTCTGAGCCTGGGAAATGCCGTTGAACGCATTGCCCAATTGGCCGTTGGCGTTCGAGTGCGACCCGCCAAAGCCGATGAAGCTCAGCGTGAGATCGTCCGTCACCTTCACAAGCAGCTTGGCTCGGATGATATGGGATGAAATCCCGTTGAGCTGCATGTACGGTCCGATGTTCCTGTCGTAGCTGTCGGCTTTCTCCTCGAACCCCGAAAGGCTGCCGAACACCTTGCCCTCGATGATCGGTCCGGCAACATAGGCCTTCACCGTCTTGTCGTTGAAGCTCGCATAGGTGAACCCCACGTGGCCGGTGAAGTTGTCCGACGGATCGAGGGTGAAAACCTGGATGGCCCCGCCCGTGGCATTGCGGCCGAACAACGTGCCCTGCGGGCCCTTGTCGACTTCGATCCGCTGCACGTCCGGAAGATCGAACGTCCCGGCGGCGGGGTTGGACTGATAGATACCGTCGATATAGGTTGCGATGTTGGGGTCGGCACCCGGCAGATTGATGAAGGTCGAAACGCCGCGGATCGATGGATTGGTGAAGCCGGCAACCCGGTCTATCTTGACACCCGGTACCATTTGAGTCAGGTCCAAATTGTTCGTTACGCCTGCCCTGTCAAGGTCTTGGGCCGTTACGACCGTAATGCTGATCGGCACCTCCTGGATCTTCTCCTGACGCTTCTGGGCCGTTACCACGATTTCCGTAAGATAACCTTCCGAAGTACCGCCCGACGGCAGCGCGGCGCTCCGACTCGACGGCTGTGCCGACTGCGCATGCGCAAAATTTGCAATCGGGACGCAGCCGATGAGTGCCGCCGCCGACACAAGCAGTTCGTTCCTGCCGCTAACGCTGTGACGTTTCATTGTTTCCCCCGGACGTTTTTGTTTCCAAGCTTGGTACCATCAGTACAGCTGGCTCTCGCCAGTTGTTTGGCGATCGTCTCTGATCGGGCGCGGTTAGTGCCCTGACCTTTTTCAGTGGGTTGTCGGTTTTCGATATTTCCTGTATGCTCGCGAACCCGGCAGACCTACCTGCTTGATGAGCTGCTCGGAACCGCTTTGCCCGCCTCATGCTGGCTTCGCCGCGGATGCCGCGCCCACGCTAGGCC
>Ga0137412_10000841_pt1 | contig 22951 bp, 16 predicted proteins | sample CZODoug2_1_16fun_FD_122160 | JGI IMG/M metagenome (GOLD analysis project Ga0137412, IMG submission 122160) | Vadose zone soil fungal communities from Angelo Coast Range Reserve, California, USA - CZODoug2_1_16fungal (Hybrid Assembly) | ecosystem: Environmental > Terrestrial > Soil > Vadose zone... | reverse complement strand
ACTGATCCCTTGTACATTCGTGGTCATAATTTCACCTGCACTTTTGTGGCATCCCGAAAGATCACGTGAACGTGTTCCTTGGTGGGATCGTTTTCGGCCTCGGCGATTTGTTTCGCACTCGGAGTGGGTTTCGGGAGAAGTTCGATCTTTCCCGCTTTGCGCACCATGGCCCACTGGTTCGCCAAGCAAGTCGTTCCTCGCGTCAACCACCAGCCACGTCGGCAATCCGGCAGTCGCTCTTGAACATCGCTCAAGAGACGGTTCACTACGCGTTGCAGAGGAATGTTCTTGGCCGGGGCGATGCTGATCAGTTCTACCGTACTTTCGAGGTAAGAAAATCTTACTCTCGCGATCCAACCTTCGCCGCGATGGCGGGCGTGGACATGTGCAGGACAATGATCGTCGGAGAAGACGTAGATCCCGGCTCCTGTGCCCGCAGATATGCACACACGACTCATGGGATAGATTAACCTATCGGCTTAGGTTATTCAATTATTCCCCTGTGCCATTGAATGCGCGCGAAAGTAATGGATTCAGAGCCTTATCTACGAATAACTCAGGAAATCGTGGCACAGTTGTATAGTCATAACTTATTGTTTTTATTATTAAAAGGAGTCGTTAGTATCTGCGTCTCTTAATCAATTGGTTGTAGGTTCGATCCCTACACGGCCCAACACTTTCAAAGACCTACACGCATAAACTTTGGCGCCAGCCTGCGCCTGAATCTCGCCAACCCGGCAAGCATAGCGAGGCACGCAACTTCCCCGGACGTGGACGCCACCGCCCGCATGCGATCCCTGGCTCGACCTGCTACCGGTGGTGCAGGTCCACCCGGGCATTTGACGGTCACGTCGGTGTGCGCAACCACCGTTCCGGCAGGGCAAGTCACGGTGAACTGGAATGTGCCGGCCACGCTCGCGGTTTGAGTCACGCTTCCGTCGCGGCGGCAGCGTACCACTCGAACTCATCGGACGCATCGCACCGACCCGAACCGAGGGCATCAACTTGCGTGGGATAACCGCCGAGCAGCGTAAAAATCAACAGCACTATGAGCAAGTCTGGATGGCAGGCTTAGGAAGCGGACTTGTCTATAGCTTATCTATCATATATATTTGACCTTAGATAAAAAGAAGGCCTTGGGGGGTCATATGTTGGAGAGAACGAGCGTCTGTTGGCTCGCAGGCATTGGGATTGCATTGGCAGCGGCTTGCGCGACTGCCCAGGCGCAGGAAGGTAGCTCGACAAAGCCTGGAGAAGTGCTGGCGACCAAAGCTGCTCCGGTGGAACTACGCTCTCCAGATGGCGCAGTCAAAGTTACGGTCGAAGAGTCGGTCGGAGACGCGCCGCCCACCTACCGCATCGAGCGGAAGGGCGAGACGGTCATTGCTCCTTCGCCGCTCGGTCTCGACATCCTCTATGCCAAAAATTTCGGCCCGTTCGATATCAGCGGAACGCAGTGGCGCTCGGTCGATGAAGTCCGCACGCTGATCGCGACCAAGGCGTCAAGCGCGCGCGACCATTTCAACGAAGTTGTTGTTTCGCTGACCGAGCGGGTCGATGGCCGGCGTATGGAGGCAGTGTTCCGGGTGTATGACGATGGTGTCGCGTTCCGCTATCGGCTGGCCGATCAGCCCGCGCTTCACTCGGTATCGCTGATGGGCGAGCGCACCCAGTTCAAGTTTCCGGCGGACTATGACTGCTGGGGGTTAAATGAGGGGCGCATGGATCTGAGCCATGAGGGCCTATTCGAGCCGGTCCGATCGTCAGCGATCCGTTGGTACCACCTCTACGACCTACCGTTTACGTGCAAGACGAGTTCTGGCGGCACCACATTTCTGCTCGGCGAGGCCGACCTCAAGAACTATTCCGGCCTCTTTCTGGGCGGCCGGACCGATGGTGGCCTCGGAATGGCAGCGCAACTGTCGCTGCGATTCGACAATCGTCGCCTCGCCGTCATTCGCGATCTGACCAAGGGCGATCTCCAATCATCGTGGCGCGTGGTAATGCTGGCAGATCGTGCGGGCGATCTGATCCCATCCAACCTGATTGGCAACCTCAATCCCCCGCCGTCCAGCGACATGTCGTGGGTAAAGGCGGGGAAGGCGGCGTGGGACTGGTGGTCCGACCCGCATCCAGCGCCGCCCGCGGGCCCCGGAATGTCGATGGAATCGGTCAAACGCTTCATCGACTTTGCGGCCGAATCCGGATTTCCGTACATGCTCCTCGACGAAGGGTGGAGTTACCGCCCGGTCTACGATCCCACCAATCTCAGCAACGCGGATATTCTCCGCACCCGGCCGAATCTCGATATGCCGGCGCTGGTCAACTATGCACGCGGCAAGGGTGTCGGATTGCTGCTGTGGGTCCAGTGGGACCTGCTCGACAAGAAACTCCCCGAAGCCTTCGACCTTTATGCCAGTTGGGGCATCAAGGGCGTGAAGATCGACTTCATGGCGCGCAACGACCAGGACATGGTCGACTTCTATCACCGGGTGATGGAGGAGGCCGCCCAGCGCCGGCTGTTGATCGACATGCACTCGGCCTATCCACCCACGGGCTTGAACCGCACCTTCCCGAACTACATTACGCAGGAAGGCGTGATGGGCGCCGAATATAACAAATGGAGCAACGCGGTCACCTCGCGTTACAACGTCACCCTCCCGTTCACACGCATGGTGCTCGGCCCGATCGACTATACGCCGGGCGCCTTCATCAACGTGAAGCCGCAAGACTTCAAATTCCGCTGGACAGACCCGATGGTGCAGACCACCCGCGGACAGCAGCTAGCAATGTTCGTGGTCTATGAGTGTCCGCTTCAGAGCGTGGCCGATTCGCCCGATCGCTATCGTAATGCCGCCGGATTCGATTTCATCAAGGCGGTTCCCGCCGATTGGGATGAGACGCGGTTCATCGCCGGCGACACTGGCGAGTATGTGGTGCTGGCGCGGCGCAAGGGAAGCGATTGGTACGTTGGAGCGATGACCAACGAGACCGCGCGGACCATCGACATCCCCCTCTCTTTTCTCGGCGCCACGAAGTTCACAGCCGACACCTGGCAGGACGGCGCCACGCCCACCGACATTGTGTCCGGCCATCGCGATGCTGTGTCCGGAAGCGACGTGCTCACACTCAAGCTTGCGGCAAACGGCGGCGCGACGGCGCGCCTTCGGCCGGTCCGCAGCGTCAAACCATAGCCAAAAACAATTTCAACAGGGGGAAGGATAATCATGTCCATCAGAAGATTTTTCTTGTTGTCGTTGCTGACAGGCACCAGCTTGGCCGGCGCAATCCCGGCATTCGCCCAGGTGGCGTCCGCGCCTCCCCCAGCCGAGTCGGCGCTCGATGAGGTTGTGGTGACCGGTACCCGTGCGAGCCTCGAGCACTCGCTCGACATCAAGCGCCAAACACTTGGCGTAGTCGATTCGATCTCCGCCGAGGATATCGGCAAGCTTCCGGATCAGAACGTGGCGGAATCACTGCAGCGCGTACCCGGTGTGTCGATCGATCGCGATCAGGGCGAGGGTCGGTTCATCACGGTTCGCGGTTTCGGCCCGGAATTCAATACAGTCCTTTTGAACGGACGCGTACTTGCCACCGATAACCCGGGTCGCGAGTTCAGCTTCGACATTCTTCCTCCTGAGCTGGTCTCGGGCGCGGACGTCTACAAGACGTCGTCGGCAGAATTCCAAGACGGCGGCATCGGCTCGACCGTCAATTTGCGCACCGCACGTCCGACCGATCACAGGGGCTTCTTTGTGGCCGGCAGTTTGGGCGGCAAATATAATAGTGAAGCCAGTAAGACGACACCGACCGGCTCTTTGCTGGCCAGTTACACCACTCCCGATGACCGCTTCGGGATTCTTGGCAGTCTCGTCTATGACAAACGCGATCAGCGGGCAAAGCGCGCCTACGCCCTGGGCTGGCTCGTCGATCAGACGGCCGGCAATCTGACTGGTGTTGCGGTCGAAGGCGGCACCGGCCAGTCGGTCGATACCAGCAGCCGCGAGCGTATTGGCGGGACGGTAGCGCTCGACTGGCACCTGAACGACCAACTCATGCTAACGGTCGACGGTCTCTATTCGAAGTATAAGGTCGACTCGGTTACCAATTCGATTGGCTATTTCTCGGACCCTGCGGACATCATCTCGGCGACCGCCAACTCGAACGGCACCGTGACGCACTACGTGCGCGGCGCACTCGGGGACCTACACACTGATATTTCGGTCGGCGGACTGGCACCGCGCGATGCCCAAACGTACCAGATCGGGACCAATCTCAAATGGACGCCAGGCGAGCGCACCACGATCACTACCGATCTGTCCTGGTCCCGCGCGACCAACAATGGCAAAGACAAAAATCCGCTCGTCGTCGTCGGGTTGAGTGATGCCGCTTTCAACCCGACCTGGGACATTAATCCCGGGCAGCCTTCACCCTCCTATAGCAATGTCGCACCACTCACCGACGCGGCTGACGCGCGGGGTCATTTCTCGCGGCTCACGGGCGACAACACCTCGGACGATGTCAAGCAGGTTCGCATCGAAGGGCAACAGAAATTTGACGGGGTATTCAACACGTTGAAATTCGGCTTCCTCGGGTCCCGGCGCGAGAAGGTTGACAATTATTATGAGACGCCATTCGATTGGGAGTGTGCTTATTGCGGTTATCAACTCCCTCTGCCGGCGAACCTGAACCTGCTTCACGTGTTCAATAGTGGGAGCGGGCAATTCCTTGGCAGCTCGACCTTGCCGACGCAGTGGCTGACATTCAATCCGGCCCAGATGCAGGCTTATTTCTTGACGGATGCGGCGCTCGCCCACTCGCTTCCATTCTTTTCTGGCCCAGCAATTGCCCAATATGGAAAAACCTATGCCGGGGAATTCAAACCGCAACAATCTTCGTCGGTACTTGAGCGCAGCTACGCCTTCTATCTGCAAGGTGAACTCGGGGGGCATGTCGGCAATATGCCGTGGAGCGCGTCGGCCGGCCTTCGCGAGGTCCTTACCAGGTTGAAAGCGGACGGGACAGCGCAGGATTTGATAGCGCTCACCCCGATTCCGGGCGACAACACCAACCTCGCTCAAACCCTGAGCGACCCGTTGCCAGTTAGTGCCACCAATAACTACCACTACTTGCTGCCCTCATTCACTGCCCGACTCAACCTTACTGACGAGTTGGTCGCTCGAGTGGCGGGATCGCGGACGCTCACGCGTCCGACCCTGTCAGACCTCGGCTTTGGCCAAAGCTACACTACACGTCCGCCAAACCAGTTTTTCGTGACGGGTAATGGCAACCCCTATCTGAAACCCTACCTCGCTTGGAACGCGGATTCCAGCCTCGACTATTATCTGAATCGCGTGAGCTACGCGAGCATCGCAGGGTTCTACAAAAAGATATCCAATTTCGTATCGCAGGTCGGTGTGCAGCGGGAGTTACTGGGTTACGACTTCCTCGACACAAGATTGCGCAACGCTCAGTCGGCCACCGTATATGGCGCCGAGTTCACACTGCAGACGACATTCGATTTTCTGCCGTCGCCACTCGATGGGTTCGGCGTTTCAGCCAACTATACCAAGGTCACTAGCTCTCAAACGTTCGATCCCTCGTTGACGACGCAGGTGTTCAACGTCGAGGGGCTGTCGGACTCGGCTAACATCGTCCTCTTTTACGAAAAAGGGCCCGTGCAGATCCGGGGCGCATACAACTGGCGTGCAGGGTTCCTGAGGCATACGAACAACGGTTTTGTGGCCGGCCAGCCCGAGAATGTTGATTCCTATGGCCAGTACGATGCCTCAGCGAGCTATGCCATCAGGCCCAACCTATCGATCTATATCCAAGCGGTGAACATCACCAATGCGTTCTCGCGCAGCTATCAAGCCTATGAGGAACGGCTGCTGAGTTTGGAGGAAACCGGCCGACAATTGCAGTTTGGCGTGCGCGGTCACTTCTAAGGACAGCACAAGTCTGCGGATTTACGAAAGGAACACCAAATGATTAAGCAGCTATTGACGAGAATCGCCGTCTTTTCACTTTTTTCAGTGTGTGTGCTCTTTTTAAGCGTCACCAATACAAACGCATCGCCAGTGACGATTTCACAGACCGGAAGTGTTGTAACCGCGACGAATGGAATGTTGACGATTACCTATGATCTATCCATAGGGAAAGGGAATCTCAGTGCAGGCTCCACGAGCCTCATCGGTAACTTCTACTCGGACTACGGCGTATCGGGAAGTTCGACGCGCATCAGCTCCTACGATAGCGGAACAAGAACAGCCAGCTGGGTAGCGATTGGTACAGACGGTTATGGCTCAAATGGCGAAAAGCTCACCATTACGAATTCGCTTACAGCAGGTTCTACAATCATCCTCAACCTGACGCTCTATTCGGATAAACCGTTCGCGCTTGCCAGCATGACCGTGAACAAAGGGACTTCACAAACCCTCAACTTTCTCGAGGCGATCGCCGCGCAAAATCTGGATATCGGCACGGGCTCTGACAAACGGATTTATACAACTCCGTACAATAACAATTACGATTTCGGGGTCGCTCCCGTAAACGACTTTGGTAATTCTGAGAATCAAGTTGACCGGACCTCTACCACCACAACGACCTGGAGTGCGTTTGACGGAACCAGCTTTTGGGTGGCCGCAATGTTTGATAACACGAATAAACAAGGATTTATCGCGGGAGCCGCCACAACAGTCAATTGGAAGAGCTACCAGTACCTGCACCCCGCCACCACCGCCAACGGAGCGCTCACTGGATTTTCTGTCTTCAATTCAGGCGGCACTCAAAGTGGTACCTCGATCTCATCGGACCTCTTCTTTCTTGGCTACTACAGCGATTATCGCGATGGCTTAGTGCAATTCGGCAACGCCTATTCCGTCGGCCAGCCTAAGCTTGCTTGGAGCGGAGGAGTTCCTCTCGGCTACAATGACTATTACACCTTCTACGCAGATCCGACGGTTACCGCGATGAATTCCATGACGGATTATTTCGTCGCTCATCTGAAATCCCTTGGATATACGTATATGAATCTGGATTGCTGCTACAAGGGAACCTCACCTGCGACAGCGAGCGACTACCAGACCTACACAAATTATGTGCACAGCAAAGGGATGAAGGCTGGCAGCTATTCCGCTCCGTTTGAGATTTTTGACCCACTGACGAATCCGGTTCCCGGCGCAACATCCTATACATTCCAGGATCTCGCTCTTAAAGACAGCACCGGTGCCGCAATCTTATCGTATCTGGGCAAGCCCATCGTCGATACGACACACCCTGCAGCACAACCCTATCTGCAAAATCTCTTGAACACTTACTACGTCAATACAGGGATGGACTATATAAAATTAGACTTTCTCGATTTAGCCATGTACGAAGGGTCGCATCACGATTCGACCAAGAATGGCATGCAAGCCTATCGGATCGGGATGCAAGTCATTCGCGACACTTTGCTTGCGGCATCGCAAAGTATCTTCATCGACGAATCGATCGCTCCCCTGCTTCCTTCCGGTTACGCACATGGCAGAAGGACAGGCGTCGACTTAACCATCCCGCTTCAGAGCAACTTATATAACGGCGTCGAACGCGAAGCGATGAACGCAGCCGCCTCCTGGTGGACGAACGGAACGCTGTATGTGAACGACCCGGATATGGCGATCCCAGAGAACATATCCAACGGCTTCAGCAAATTCAGTGGAAGTTACGGCAGGCTCAATACGACGTCGGATTTTCTCAGCGGCGGTCAGCTGTTGATTGGAGACAACACTCCGTTTATTTCGCCCGATCGGATAAACGCCTTCCTTAACCCGGACTTTGTCGCCTTACCTCAACAAGGCACAGCGGCAAGACCGGAAAGTATGACGAATTTCTACCACAAGCTTGAACACTCCCCTTCGCCACTCTATTTGACCAAAGAAAATGGTGATGTGATTGTCGGCTTGTCAAACTGGGATATGAGTAACTCCGCTACGCAGACGGTTACTTTTTCTGATTTGGGCTTAAGTCCATCAACATCCTATATGGTCACGGAACTCTACAGCAGTACTCAGCTCGGATCCTTTGCCGGCTCCTATGGGCGGACGCTGCTGCCTGGAGAGTCTGTCGTACTGAAGATCTCGACGACATCGTCATCGTTGCCAGCGCCTCCGACCAATCTGGCATTGGGACAATCGGTGAGCGCTTCAAGTATATATGGCACGGGCAATGAGGCCTCAAAAGCAATTGACGGCAATATCTCAACACGCTGGAGTGCCGCTAACAGTCCGTACAACAATCAGTGGCTCGAAATTGATTTTCCCGCCCCTAAAAGTGTAAACCGTGTGGTTATTAGAGAGTATGGCAACGGGAAGCAGGTCTTTCAGATTGAAAACTATTCGCTTCAGTACTGGAATGGAACCAGCTACGTGAGTATCACGAACGGTTTCACAATCACGGATTTCAAGACCATCGATTTTCAAACCGTGCAGACCAGTAAACTGAGGCTTGTGGCAACAACAGCTAATTTCATTCCGTCCATTATGGAAATGGAAGCCTACTTCATCAATGGAAATACCGGCAGCGTAATCGATCAGGATGACAGCAGCGCAGTCACTTTTTCAGCGTACTCTGATATACGTGCAGGCGTGCAACGGATGCAAACATTCAAGATTACGCAGTCCAGCCTGCCAAAAATTGATATGTACCTGTGGTTGAACTATGTGAGCAAGGTTCCGGAAGATAATTATTATGTCGACGTCGTCTTACTAGACACGAACTACAACCCGGTCTCGACGCTATTCACGGCTGCTCTTGCCTCTAACAATATCCCAGGAACTCCTCCAACGGCATATTCGATCTATCCGAAACTGACCGGCTTGGATACGACCAAGAATTACGGCATCGTCCTTCGTTCACCAGCGACAATCGATGATTCATCAACGAACAACAAATACGGATTCGCTTACAGCGACAGCAACCCATATGCCAACGGGTTTGAGAGGTTATCGACAAACGGTGGATCGACCTGGACCACCGAAAGCAGCGGCAATAGGGATTTGATGTTCACGATTTACAAGTAATCAATGGGGAAATGGAAGCCCGACATTTTTTCACCAATGGTACCGCCGGTCGCGTCGCTCAATGCTCGCGACCGGCGCACCATCCGCAAGACTCTCGGCCTGTGTGTCCGAAAGTTTACGCCCGGCTGGATCTGCGGGCGAGGTCGCGAAGGACCTCAATCTATTTTTTTCAGGGTATCAGCCTCACGAAGGCCCAAGTTGCGAGGTTCGGCGGCTAAATTGCACGCTTCGGTAGCGTGTACGACGATGCGCGCGATGCGATCGTCATGTCAGCCGACTCCTGGTCGCGGGCGACTGCCTTTATCGTCGAGAACACTTAGAAACGAGTTTCGATAGAATGCAGCAGCGAACAGCATGAAGTCGTCTGCTGCTGTCGGAGGCCAAGCGATGGCAGGGAAATCGAGGTTTCATGGTATTTGGCCGGCGGCTGCGCTTAGCATGGCGCTGTGGTCGCACGGCGTGGGCGCACACATATCCTATGATGAGCAGACGCGTGTCTTTCGCTTGTCGGGCGAACAATCGGAATATTTCTTAGGCGTCGACGATCAGGGCTATCTGCGACCCATCTATTGGGGCAGGCCCCTCGACCCCCTCGTCCGTCTGACCGTCTTACCGCCACCCGCGATGAGCGCAATGGACGTACCGGGCTCGGTGGTTGCACAAGAGTATGCAGGCCAGGGCGGGGGTATCCTTACCGAGCCAGGGATCAAGGTTGCCTTCGCCGACGGAAATCGCGATCTGGTGCTGAAATATCGCTCGCATCACGTTGATGGCGATACGCTCACCATTGATCTCGCGGACATCTCACGTCCCTTTACCGTGACGCTGCGCTATGTACTCGATTCGCGGACCGGCATCATCGGCCGTTCGGCGAGCGCGCGTAACGACGGATCGACACCGGTGCGTGTCGATCAGATCGCCGCCGCGACGATGACACTGCCCTACCAGCCCCACTATCGGTTAAGTTATCTTGCTGGTCGTTGGGCGGCCGAATTCAGCCTGCATCATCAGCCGATCGGACCGGCGCTGTCGATTCTGGAGAGTCGGCGCGGTGCCACCAGCGACAACATGTCGCCCTGGTTCGCGGTCGACCGCGAGGGTGTCACCAGCGAGGAGAGTGGTCCGGTTTGGTTCGGTTCGCTGGCTTGGAGCGGAACGTGGCGCATCAGTGTCGGCGCCGACCTCTTAGGTCGCGTGCGCATCGCGGGCGGCTACAATCCTTACGACTTCTCGTGGGCGCTGCGGCCCGGAGAGCAACTCGAGACACCCATCTTCTACATCGGCTATTCGGACAACGGCATGGGGGGAGCCTCGCGCCTTCTCCACGGGTTTGAAAGAGCCAACATCATGCCCGGCAATGGCCAACCCAAATTACGACCAGTGCTCTACAACAGTTGGGAGGCGACCGAATTCGCGGTCGACGAAGCCGGCCAGATCGCGCTGGCAGAGAAGGCCGCGCGCATCGGCGTCGAGCGCTTCGTGATGGACGACGGCTGGTTCGGCCGACGCAACAGCGATCGCGCGGGACTGGGGGACTGGACGCCGAGCAGAACCAAATTCCCCAACGGGCTGAAGCCGCTCATCGATCGAGTTCACGAGTTCGGCATGGAGTTCGGACTGTGGGTCGAGCCCGAGATGGTGAATCCCGACAGCGACCTCTATCGTGCACATCCCGCATGGGTGATTAGTTTCACCGGCCGCCCGCGCACCGAGGCACGCAACCAGTTGGTACTGAATCTCGCCCGTACCGACGTGCGCGATCATGTGCTCAAGGTGCTGGACGAGTTGCTCTCCTTGAACGACGTACAATTTCTCAAATGGGACTATAACCGCAGTTTCACCGAGCCCGGTTGGCCCGAGCGGCATCCCCTGGACCAGCAGCGGCTGTACGTCGACTATACCCGCAATCTCTACTACATCCTGGCTGAACTCAGGAAGCGTCACCCCAGTGTCGAGATTGAGAGCTGCTCGGCCGGCGGCGGGCGAGCCGATCTCGGCATCATGCGCTACACCGATCAGATATGGATTTCCGACAACACCGATCCGTTCGATCGGCTGAGCATTCAGGACGGGTTCACCCACGCGTTCACACCGGCGGTGATGGTTGCCTGGACTACCGATGTTCCCCATTGGAGCACGGATCGCACCACCGATCTGCGTTATCGCTTCCTCTCGGCGATGCAGGGCGCTCTCGGTATCGGCAATAATCTCAACAAATGGAGCGATGCGGATTTTGCTGTCGCGGCCAGTATGGTGGCTGACTACAAGGTGATCCGAGGCACCGTCCAGTCAGGTCAGATCTTCCGCCTGGTCCGGCCTGAAGAGGATGCTCCGACCATCGATACACTCTATGTCGCTGCAGACCATCGGCAGGCCGTACTATTCCATATGCTGCGCAACTTTCGGGCGCGGGACGATGAGCCCGCGATCTTGCTTCGTGGCCTCGACTCGACTCGGCGATACAAGGCGAGGGTCGTCGGTGGTGGGCCGCTGCCCGTCGGTGTACCCGAGGATGCGATGGGGTCCTATTGGATGGGGCAGGGCGTGACCATCGCACTGCGCGGCGATTTCACGGGAGTTGGCCTGCTTCTGGAGGCAGAATGAGCGACTTCCCCCTCATGCACCGAGTCATAGCGTCGCCGGTTGCGATCTTCCGATCCAGCCGTTCGCACAGGTGGCGATGACCGTAACGGTGCGGGAATGGGGGCGCCTGCCGACGGGTGAGCGGATACTGATGGCGCGCCTCGCCGACGCCTCGGGTCTCGAGGCGCGGATCATGAATTACGGTGCGACGGTCACGTCGATCCGCTGCCGAGACCGCGCAGACATCGTGGACGAGGTGGTTCTCGGCTTCGACAGCTTCCTTGACTATCTGACGCCCGATCTGCAGGCGCGGTGGCCCTATCTTGGCTCCACGCTCGGCCGCTATGCGAACCGGATCGCGGGGGCCAGTTTCGTCATCGACGGAACGCGCTACGCGCTCAGCGCGAACGACGGACGCAATCATCTTCACGGAGGCTCGCGGGGATTCGATAGGGTGGTATGGACGATGCATCCGATAGCCGGCGCCAACGGTGTTGCGCTCTCGCTGGTGAGCCCCGATGGCGAACAGGGTTACCCCGGCCGCCTCGATGTGCATCTCGACATCCTGCTCGAAGGCCTGGGCGAATTGGTCTTCCGCTACCGCGCCCGCACGAATCGTCCTACTCATGTCAATCTCACGAGCCATTGCTATTTCAACTTGGGAGGCAGCAGCAGTTCGAACGTCGCCGATCATGAACTGCAAATCAGCGCGAGCCGGGTGATCCCGGTCGATGGGGCCGCGCTGCCTACGGGCCCGCCAATCGAGGTTGCCGGGTCGGGTCTCGACCTGCGAAAAACGTCGATGCTCGCGGACACACTCGCGCGCACTGACCCACAGATCGCAACCGCCGCGGGCGTAAACCACTGCTATGCCCTTGATCGGCCCGGAATCGATCACGTCGCCGCGATCCTGTGGCATCCTCCGTCGGGTCGGCAGTTGTGGCTGCGCACTACAGCCCCCGGCCTTCAGCTCTATACGGCCAACCATTTCGATGGCACGCTGCGCGGGCGGCACGGACATCCGTGGTTGCGTCACTGCGCGGCGGCATTGGAACCACAATACTTCCCCGACAGTCCGAACCGCCGCGATTTTCCGACGACGCTGCTGCGGCCCGGCGACTGGTTTCGCGCTGAAACCCGAATGCGCTTCGGCACGCGATGACCCAGTCGTCATTCTTCAAACCGCGCTATCTTGTGTTAATCATGCAATCAATTCGCTTCTGCCGCGCGGGTTCCTAGACCGGTCGCTTTGGATCTCCGCCAGCGTCGAGAAGGAGATCCAGCGCACCTTCGATCAGCTTGAACATTTCGTCCCGCGCCCGGGGCGGATCGCGAGCGACGATGGCATCGGCGACGACCTTGTGATCGGCCGCGCTCGCTCTGGGGACGCCTTTGTAGGCATTCGTTCGCCGGATGCTGAAACGCAGTGTCCCTTCCGTCAGATCGGTGAACTGGCGAAAGAACCGATTGTTGCTCGCTTCGAGGACCGCCACATGAAAAGCGATATCGGCTTCGAGAGCGTCGTCCTCGCCCGCGTCCGCCGCAATCATTCGGTCGATGGCCTCCATGATGTGATCGCGCTGCGCCTCGGTTGCGCCACGGGCTGCCATTCCCGCGGCGCGCGGCTCGATCGCGAGCCGGACTTCGGTAAAATCGACCAGCAATTCGATCGAGAAGTTTCGCTCCAGCATCCAGCGCAGCACGTCGGGATCGAGCAAATTCCAGCGGTCCTCCGGCTGTACCGTGGTTCCCGATCGCGGACGCGCCACAAGCAATCCTTTTGTCGTCAACATCTTGACGGCTTCTCGAACGACGGGGCGGCTTGCCGAGTATTGCTGGCACAGTTCCGCCTCAAAGGGAAAAGTGTTGCCGTGACTAAATCGGCCGGTGACAATCGCACGACCAAGATCCTGAAGGATTTGCGTGGTGAGGTTGGGGCCTTCGCGGGTGAATCGGGAAAAGGTGTCGCTCATGTGCCGCATCGCCTCCTTTCACGCCACCGGGTACGCGTCATCGCCAAGGCACCCTAGAAAAGCCACGGCGGCACACGTGCCACGGTGCTCCAATAGAGGGCTCACTTCTCGTTGATCCGCCAGGATAAGGTCCGAGCCGCCGAGCTCGTTGCGCTCTTCGCCTCACCCTGCCGACATCGCGATAAGATACCCGCCATTCCGTTCTCGGACGTACTTATATTACTTAATTGAACTCGGCACCAGGCCTCCGGCTTGCGTTCGGAAGCGATGAAAGGTCCGGTGTGTTTGCCGGCGCATTCGATGCAGCGACGCCATTTTGTGTGTGCACACGGTATTTGCGTGAAGGTTCACCCTTTGAACCGGGGCGTCGGTAAGCCGACAACGCCCGCATCCACTTCGAACAAGGCTCCCGCGTGCGTTTCGCCCTCACATCCCAGAGAGGCCGACGTGACAAACATTCGGTCCAGCCCATCCCCTGCAAACGCCACGCTGGTGATATTGGAGGTGGGCAAGGGGATGACACGGTCCAGCCGGCCATCAGGGAGGAATCGGCTGATGCGAGCGCCGCCCCAGTGCGCGATCCAAATGCCGCCCTGCGCGTCCGTAGTCATTCCATCCGGATAGCCCCATGCTGCGTCGAAGCGTAAGAAAACTCGCTTGTTGGACAGGTTGCCCGCCGGGTCCAAATCGAAAGCAAAGACAGTCCGGGCGGCGGTGTCAGTGTGATAAATAGTGTTGCCGTCGGGACTGAAGGTCGGTCCGTTGGTGATTTCATAGCCTTCGTCATGGCGCGACCAGCGCAAATCCGGATCGAGTCGGTATAGCGAACCGGTCTTCTCGACGCCCTTGTCGCTCATGGTTCCGGCCCAGAGGCGACCACTGGCATCCACCTTCGCATCATTGAGCCGATTATCAGGACGATCAGGCTCCGGATCGCCGATCCGCTCAAGTCCAAATGGCTCCAGACAGAGCGAAGCAAAGCCGCTCTTGAGACCCACGATCAAATCATCGCGTGCCTCGCGCTCGACCACCCAGCCGATTCGCTCAGGTGCTTCCCAGCTTTGTACGGCACCACTGGCGAGGTCTAGTCGCCATATGGCCGGCGCAAAAATATCGACCCAAAGCAGGGTGTGGTGGATGGGCGACCAGAGGGGCCCTTCCCCAAGAATGTCGCGGGTATCGCGGGAGATCACGCGAACGGCATTGTTGCGGTCCATGAATTATATATATATGATATAATGGCGAAGTCAACTAAAATCAAGCAACTGCGCAAGATCACGCTGGACAGAAACCTGTGGGCAAAGGGGAAATGAGCACTACCAGACGGACCTTCCTGGCCCGCACGGCCGCAGCGGCCCTGGCGGCCACCGGCTCGCTTCTTGCCGGCTGCCCCCGCCGGGAAAGCGGCGTCCGAATTGGTTTCATCCTCAAACAACCCGAGGAGCAGTGGTTCCAAAGCGAGTGGCATTTCGCGGGGCTGGCAGCACGGGATCGGGGATTCGAGCTGATCCGTATTGGCGCTGCCGATGGAGAGAGAGTACTGACGGCCATTGACGACCTGTACGCCAAATATGCGCAAGGCTTCGTGATCTGCGCTCCCGATCCTAATCTCGGCACCGCGATCCGTCAGCTCGCCAAAGCCAACGGCCTCAAGGTGTTGTCGGTGGATGACCGGCTGCTCGGGCCAGATGGGCGACCCTTGCCATCGATCCCCTATGTGGGCATTTCAGCGAGCGCGATCGGCGAAATGGCTGGACGCGAAGCCGCCGACGAAGCGAAGCGGCGGCGGTGGGATCTGACCCAAACCGGGGTACTTCGCCTAGCGTACGACAGTCTGGATACGAGTCGCGAACGGACCACAGGGGGGGCTCGAGCGGCCATCGCGGCAGGAATCTTGCCCGGTCAAATCTACAGTGCGCCGCAACGGACAACCGATACCGAAGGCGGATTCACCGCCGCCGATCCTGTGCTCACCCAGCACCGGGCGATTCAGCACTGGATCATCCTAGGCCTGAATGATGAGGCCGTGCTGGGTGGCGTGCGCGCGGCCGAGGGGGCGGGGTTCGCTGCCGACATGGTAATCGGTGTAGGCATCGGCGGGTCGGGAACCGCCGATGCGGAGTTCTCCAAGCCTCGAAGGACCGGCTTTCACGCCTCGGTATTGCTCAGTGCCAGGAAGCATGGCTATGACACGAGCTCGATGATGTACGACTGGATCGTGCATGGGGTCGAGCCGCCGCCGGTCACATACACCAGCGGTATCATGATGACACGCGACAATTTCCGCCCGCTGCTGCGCGAGGAAGCCGCATGACGGCGCTGCTCGAGTACGCCGCCGTCGGCAAGGTCTTTCCGGCCGTGGTGGCTCTGCAGGACGTTTCGTTTTCCGTCGCGGGCGGCGAAGTCCGCGCCCTCATGGGCGAAAACGGCGCGGGCAAGTCCACGTTGCTCAAGATCCTCGCGGGCGACTATGCGCCGGACAGCGGCAGCCTGAGGGTGAACGGCGTTGCGCGAGTCTTCAAGTCGCCGCGCGAGAGCCAGGCCGCCGGCATCGCCATCATCCATCAGGAACTGCATCTCGCGCCTGAACTATCCGTCACGGAGAATCTGCTGCTGGGCAGGATGCCCGCGCGGTCGGGTTTCATCCAACGTGACGCCGCGCGCGCCACCGTTCGGCGTCTCATCGAGAGGCTTGGCGAGGACGTCGATCCCGACGCAAAAGTCCGCACTCTGCCGATCGGCAAACGTCAGATGATCGAGATTGGCAAGGCACTCCTTCGAGACGCCCACGTCATCGCGTTCGACGAGCCCACCAGTTCGCTGAGCGCGCGCGAGACCAGCACGTTGATGCGCATCATTGCGGACCTGCGTTCAGAGGGCCGAGTCATCCTTTACGTGAGCCATCGCATGGAGGAAGTGCTTGAGATTTCCGATACGGTCACCGTGCTGCGCGACGGCCGCCACGTGGGTGATTTCCTGAACAAAGCGCTTGTGACCCAAGATGCGTTAATCAGCGCAATGTCCGGACGTACCATCACCGACATCTACGACTATCGTGCGCGCCCCCTCGGCTCGGTTTCGGTCGAGATCGAGGCGCTGGAGGGTCAGGGGCTGCGCGAACCGATCACTCTTAAGATACGGCAAGGCGAGATCCTCGGCCTTTTTGGCTTGGTCGGTGCGGGACGCTCAGAGCTGTTTCGCTTGATCTACGGCGCCGCGGCGCCCACGGGGGGCCAGGTGCGGATTCACGGGCAAGCGCTGTCCGCAGCGGATCCACGCGAGGCGATCGCCGCCGGCCTGGCGCTTTGCCCCGAGGATCGAAAAGACGAGGGCATCGTGCCGCGTGCCGCGGTCACCGAGAACATCGCCATCGCACGCCGCAACATCAAGAACAAGGGCAGCCTATTCGTTGATTTTCATGCCGAGACCAGCCGATCCGCGCAACTGATCTCGCTCTTGCGGGTCAAGACGCCGTCGCCGGCCACTGCCATCTCCGCGCTGTCGGGCGGCAACCAACAAAAGGTGATCATTGCTCGTTGGCTGAACGCAGACGCACGTGTTTTGCTGATGGATGAGCCGACGCGCGGGATCGATGTCGCCGCCCGCAGCGAGATCTATGGCCACATGTACCGGCTGGCGGAGACGGGCAAGACGATCCTGTTTGCATCCTCTGACATCCCAGAAGTCATGGGCGTTGCCGATCGTATCGTGGTCATGCGGGAAGGGCGTATCGCCGCGATCATGGAGCGCTCCGCTGCCACGCCGGATCGCCTTTTGCGCCTTGCGTTACCTGATGGGCGCGCTGGCTCAGCATGAACGCATCAATCCAGATCGTTCGCCGCTTCGGAGTGCAATTACTGTTGCTAGCGTTGGTCCTGGCGGGGTTCTGCGTTCTCGTCCCAGACTTCGCGGGGCTTCGCAATATGCGCGGCCTCATTTTGTCCGTGACGCTGGTGGGAACCATCGCCACTACGATGATGTTGGTTCTGGCGCTACGCGAGGTCGACCTATCGGTCGGTTCGATCACTGCGCTGGCGGGGGTACTGACGGCAGTCGTGATCGAACGGACGGGTGGTGTCGCCATCGGGATCATTGCCGGCCTCGCCGCAGGCGCCCTGATCGGCTTTCTGAACGGCTGGGTAGTGGCAAGACTGAGAGTTAATTCGCTTATCGTGACGCTGGCCACCATGGAGATCGTGCGAGGCTTGGCTTTCCTCGCCTCGGGTGGCAAGGCCGTATCCATACTGGCGGAGCGCTTTTACACGCTCGGCTCGGGCAGTTTCCTCGGCCTCAATTACCCGATTTGGATCATGTTCCTGGCGTTCGTTATTTTCGGCACGCTGCTCAATCGCACCGTGTTTGGACGCAATGTGTTGGCGATCGGCGGCAACCCTGAAGCGGCGCGGCTTGCCGGCGTGCCCGTCGACCGAGTCCGTATTGGTGTGTTTGTTCTACAGGGGCTCGTCGCCGCCGTTGCGGGAATCGTCCTGGCTGCGCGAATCACCTCGGGGCAGCCAAACACGAGCCAGGGTCTGGAGCTTGCGGTGATCTCTGCCTGCGTACTGGGGGGCGTATCCCTGTCGGGCGGTGTTGCCACGGTGGCCGGAGTCATCATCGGCGTGTTGATCATGGGTGCGGCCCAGAACGCCCTCAATCTGCTCGATGTTCCCACTTTCTACCAATACGTCGTGCGCGGCGGAATTCTGCTCGCCGCCGTCATTTTCGACCGCCTGCGCCAATCTGGCCGGGTGCGTCTACCACAGCGCGGTTCCCGCTCCACCAGTCAACAATGAAACTTCGCCTATGAGTCACATCGCAAAAATCGAGACGTTCCGTGTGTGGCCCCGGTGGCTGTTTGTGCGCATCGAAACGACTGACGGCCTGATCGGCTGGGGGGAGGCGAGCCTGGAGGGCCACGCAGAGGCCGTCGACGGCGCGATGGAGCACATCCGAGACCGGTTGATCGGTGCGGACGCGGCGCGCATCGAGGATGCGTGGCAGACTATGTATCGACTGGGGTTTTATCGCGGCGGACCGGTCCTGATGTCCGCGATCGCTGGAACCGACCAGGCGCTGTGGGATATCAAGGGTAAACGGCTAGGCGTTCCCGTTTGGGAGCTACTGGGGGGGAAAGTGCGCGACCGCGTCGACGTCTACGCGTGGATCGGCGGGGATTGCCCATCGGATGTTGTCGCCGCGGCCGCGGCGCGCAAGGCGCAAGGTTTGCGCGCCGTCAAAATGAACGGTACGGGAGATCTGGGATGGCTGGACAGTCCGGCGCGTCTGGATGACGCGGTCGAACGCCTGCAACGAGTTCGGGAGGTGGGAGTTGACGTGGGAGTGGATTTCCACGGACGCGTCCACAAGCCGATGGCGCGCCAGCTCGCACGCGCGCTCGAACCCATGCGCCCCTTGTTCATCGAGGAACCGCTGCTCTCCGAAAACCCCGAGGCGATTGCCCAGCTCGCACACTACACCAGCGTGCCCATTGCGGTGGGTGAGCGCCTTTACACACGCTTCGAATTCAAGCGCCTCTTCGAGCTTGCCGCAGTCGACATCATCCAGCCCGACCTGAGCCATGCAGGTGGCATCTCCGAGGTTCGCCGCATCGCTGCGATGGCCGAGGCGTATGACGTCGCTGTAGCACCGCATTGTCCGCTCGGGCCGTTGGCGTTGGCCGCATGTCTGCAGATCGCGGTGGCCACGCCCAACTTCGTCATCCAGGAGATTTCGCTCGGCATCCACTACAACAGTCCGGCCGCCGATCTTTTGACCTACCTCGCCGACGGCCGGGTTTTCGATATCGTCGGTGGCAGCGTTGCCGCGCCGACGGCACCGGGCCTGGGTGTGTCAATTGACGAGGCTCGCGTCCGCGAGGCGGCGAAAGACGCGCACCGCTGGCGCAATCCCATCTGGCGCGGGCCGGACGGGAGCCTGCGCGAATGGTGAGTCAGCGTTTCCTCGATAAGCACGTCATCATCACCGGCGCGTTGGGAGGTATTGGCTTTGCGACGGCGGAACGCTTCGCCGCCGAGGGGGCGAAATTGATGTTGGTCGATCTTCTGTCCGATGACGGTTCAGCCGCAGAGCGACTACGCAGCGCAGGTGCGCCACAGGTGGCGACCGCAGCCTGCGATATTGCCGAGGAGGAGCAAGTGGCTGCGGTGGTCGAGCGCACCCAGGCCGAACTGGGTGGCCTTGATGTCATCGTGAACGTGGCGGGCATGATGATCTACAAGCCTATCGCCGAGTTGACCGGCGCAGATTGGCGCCGCATTCTCGATGTCAACTTGCTTGGCGCGGCGTTCTTCACGACCCAAGCGCTGCGTCACATGGCCGGCGGCGGCGCCATAGTGAACGTCGCCTCGATCCACGCCCGCCAGACGTCCACGTTGGTGGCTCCCTACGCCGCGGCGAAAGCCGCCCTCGAGAGCCTGACGCGATCGGCCGCGATCGAGGGCCGCGTGCGCAACATCCGCGTCAACGCCGTGTTGCCCGGGGCGGTGGACACCGCGATGCTGAGGTCAAGTCCCGCCATTCAGTCCGGCGCGGAGAAGATTGATCCAGCAGAGGTGGGATTGCCAGCGGATATCGCGGCGACCATCGCGTTCCTTGCCTCCGACGACGCCCGGTTCGTGACCGGCGCCTCGGTATTGGTCGATGGAGGACGGCTTGCGAAGCTGTGACGTGGTGGCTACGCTGCGCCGCAATTCGCGGGTGCGTGCTGTGGAACCGCATTGATGCGTGCTGCGAAGTTCATCGCCGGCGACTGGGGCACGAGCAACTTGCGGCTTTTTCTCTGCGATGCGGAGGGGGCGGCGCTTGACGCGATCAGCGGTCCGGGCGCGGCCGACGCGAGCGGCCGGTTCGCTCCGGTCTTCGGCTCCCTGACGGCACGCTGGAAGGAGAGCCACGGAGTGTTGCCCGCGGTGCTTTGCGGGATGGTCGGGTCGAGCCTCGGGTGGACTCAGGCACCTTACCTCCCGTGCCCTGCCAGGCCTGAACAGATCGCCGATGCGTGTGCCTCATTACAGGAGGGCGCCATCGCGGTTGTACCCGGGTTGTCGTGCCACAACCGGTTCAATGCGCCCGATTTCATGCGCGGCGAGGAAACTCAGATACTCGGTGCGCTGAATTTGGCGGCGGAGCTCCGCGAGGGACGTTGCGTGATCTGTCTCCCCGGCACGCACACCAAGTGGGTGGTGGTCGACGAGGGATGGGTCCGCGAATTTTTTACCGCGCCAACCGGAGAGGTATTCGCTCTGTTGCGCGACCACAGTGTTCTGATCCGTGGAAACGACGGCGTTGCGAGCACGACGCACATGGACGCTTTCGACAACGGGTTGGCGCACTTCAACGAATTCCCACATAGCCAGCTGCTGCATCGCCTGTTCGAACCTCGCAGCCGCCAGCTCAGCGGCGAATTCGCGGCCGAGGCGGCGTCGGCTTATCTCTCGGGGCTGCTGGTGGCCAGCGATGTCCACGGGGCATTGGATGTCCTGTGCGGCTCTGTGCGCCACGTGTTCCTGGTCGGCGCCACGCAGCTTATGCAGCTGTACGCACGTGCCTGTGCGTCCCGCGGCTATGACACCTCGCAGGTGGATGGCGATGCGGCATCGCTCAATGGGCTCTTGCAGGTATACCGTTTATTGTCGCGGGGGGTGACAGGAACATGAGATCTGAACCGGCGTCCGGGATCCCCTTGATTGCGATCCTGCGTGGGGTGGTCCCAGAAAGGGTAGTCGACGTAGCCAACGTGTTGTACGACGCAGGCATCCGCATGATCGAAGTGCCACTCAATTCCCCCGATCCGTTCACGAGCATCGCGGCGCTTGCGGCCTGCGGACGGGCCGACTGGACGATCGGAGCGGGGACCGTGCTGACGGCGGATGACGTACGCCGCACAAAGCAGGCCGGCGGCCGCATCGCCGTCATGCCGAACTGTGACGGCGACGTGATCCGATGTGGCTTGCAACTCGACCTGCAGGTGCTGCCCGGCATAGCAACACCAACCGAAGCGTTTCACGCGATTCGCGCCGGCGCGAAGCAACTCAAGCTGTTTCCCGCATCGACCTACGGCCCACAACACCTGCAGGCTCTGCGCGCCGTGCTGCCGCGCGATGTCGGAGTATTTCCAGTGGGAGGCGTCGGTGCGCGCAATATCGCTGAATGGCTCGCGGCCGGTGCGGCCGGCCTTGGGCTTGGCTCGGACCTCTTCCGCCCGGAATACGACCTGGCGGAAATAGGGCGGCGGGCAGCCGGCTTCGTGCAGGCGGCACAGGGGGCGTCAGAGCTGATCCTCTAGGCCGCAGCTTCCGGTGTGGGTGGGCAATGGCGATGCCATCTGCATCCGCTACGGCAACGACCAGGCCGGACATTTCGTACACGTCGTGGATGGCGGATTTGCCGACACGACAGATACAAATTATCCGGCACATCGAGACTCACTATGGAAAGGTTGGTTCATCAACCACATGGTGCTCACCCATGCCGATAATGATCACGCCACTGGGCTTGTAAGTGTCCTGAAGCACTTCAGCGTGAAGAATTTGTGGATGAATCGACCATGGCTCTATGCGGCCGAGGTTCTCCACCATTTTCATAAAGCCGACGAGCTGGCCATGCGTGCCACACTGCTTAGCGGACTAGAACGTTGTTGAAGGAGTGCAAGCTCACGCGGGCTCAAGCTGCGAAAGCGCTGAGCATTACGCAGGCTCGGGTATCAAACATCAGGCGCGGCAGAATCGGGGAATTTAGCCTGGACAGGCTGGTTCGTCTCGCATCGCGGGCTGGACTCAAGCCCAAACTTAGACTTTCAAAGTAAGCGCAGAGAAAGTTAACTATGACAGAGAAGAAATCAACGAGTGCGCGGAAACGGCGACCCCCGACCGAATTAAGAGTTACGCTGCTCCGACTGCACAGCGGAAGCCACCGACTGGCCCTTTGAAAATGTCGACCATGCGGCGCACTGGTTCGACTCCGCCTCCATCAGCGAAGCGAATCGCTTGAAGATTGGACGAACCAATGCTGTCGAGCTATTCAATCTGGGCCTTTGAGCTAGGCGAATGGAGTGCCGGCATTCAATTTCTCACCGAGGTCGACAGCCGAACAGGCCATGGTACTGCAGGACAATGAGGCTATTCCCAACAAGTATTGTCGTCATTGCCTGAGGTCATTGGTTTTTTCTCGATCGGCCATCTACTGTGACGATTCGCCAACCAAGCGAACGCGCCCAAGCATCTGGATCGGCAATGCGTCTTTCCGAGGTCACTCAAAAGGACGGATCGATGTTGACATTTTACTTCAATGCCTCGCCCAATCCCGCCAAAGTGGCGC
>Ga0137412_10000840_pt1 | contig 22966 bp, 21 predicted proteins | sample CZODoug2_1_16fun_FD_122160 | JGI IMG/M metagenome (GOLD analysis project Ga0137412, IMG submission 122160) | Vadose zone soil fungal communities from Angelo Coast Range Reserve, California, USA - CZODoug2_1_16fungal (Hybrid Assembly) | ecosystem: Environmental > Terrestrial > Soil > Vadose zone... | reverse complement strand
TTCACGATGGATGCCGGTCTGTCGAAGGCGGTGACCGAGGTCTTCGTGCGGCTTTATCAGGAAGGATTGATCTATCGCGGTAAGCGCCTGGTGAACTGGGATCCGGTGCTGAGAACGGCGGTTTCCGATTTGGAAGTGGTCGCCGAAGAAGAACTCGGCAGCCTATGGCATCTGCGCTATCCGCTCGTTGACGGCGACGGATATCTCGTGGTCGCAACCACCCGCCCGGAGACCATGCTGGGGGACGCCGCCGTGGCGGTGCATCCCGATGACGAGCGCTATCGGCATTTGATCGGGCGCCGGGTGCGCCTGCCGCTCACGCCGCGCGACCTACCCATCATCGGCGATACCTACGTCGACCCGAAGTTCGGCAGCGGCTGCGTCAAGATCACGCCGGCGCATGATTTCAACGACTATGAAGTGGGACAACGGCACGCCCTGCCTCTCATCAACATCATGAACCTGGACGCGTCGCTCAACGACGAAGTGCCTGCCGCCTATCGCGGCCTCGACCGGTCGGAAGCACGCGCGCGAATCCTCGCCGATCTGGACGCGCTCGGGCTGGTCGAGCGGGTCGAGCCGCACCGATTGACCGTGCCGCGCGGCGATCGCAGCAACGCCGTGCTCGAACCCCTGCTCACCGACCAGTGGTTCGTCGACATCAAGCCGCTGGCGGAGCCGGCGATCCGCGCCGTCGAAGAAGGACACATCCGCTTCGTCCCCGACAGCTGGTCCGCGGTGTATTACGAATGGATGCACAAGATCAAGGATTGGTGCATCAGCCGGCAGTTGTGGTGGGGGCATCGCATCCCGGCCTGGTACGACGCCGATGGCCGCTGGTATGTCGCCCGCAACGAGGCGGAGGCCCGCGCCGCCCATGGCATCGACCCGTCGATGCCGTTGCGGCAGGACGACGATGTGCTCGACACCTGGTTCTCCTCGGCGCTCTGGCCGTTTTCCACTCAAGGCTGGCCTGAGAAAACGCGTGACCTCGACACCTACTACCCGACTTCGGTGCTGGTCACCGGTTTCGACATCATTTTTTTCTGGGTTGCCCGCATGATCATGATGGGCCTGAAATTCACGGGGCAGGTGCCGTTTCGCGAAGTCTACATCCACGGACTCATCCGCGATCATGACGGCCAGAAAATGTCCAAGTCGAAGGGCAATGTCATCGATCCGCTCGACATCGTCGACGGAATCTCGCTGGCCGACCTGCTCGCCAAGCGCACCAGCGGCCTGATGCAGCCGCAAATGAAACCGGCCATCGAGAAGGCGACGCGCAAGCAGTTTCCGCAGGGCATCCCGGCATTCGGTACGGATGCGTTGCGCCTGTGCTTTGCGCGGCTGGCCACGCAAAGCCGCGATTTGCGCTTCGACATGACCCGGGTCGAGGAGTACCGCAACTTCTGCAACAAGCTGTGGAACGCGGCGCGCTACGTGCTGATGAATGTCGAGAATCAGGACGCCGCTGCGGAAGGCGCGGAGTTCAGCCTGGCCGATCGATGGATTCAAACGCGGCTGTCGGCGATGCTCGCGCGCGTGGAATCGGGATTTACCGATTACCGCCTCGATATCGTGGCCAACGCCCTGTACGAATTTACCTGGCATGAGTTCTGCGATTGGTATCTGGAGCTCTCGAAAGCCGTGCTGCAATCGCAGACCGCCGGCGCCGCGGCGAAGCGCGGCGCGCGCTTCACCTTGATCAACAGTCTCGAAGTGCTGCTGCGTGCGCTGCATCCGCTCGCGCCGTTCATCACCGAGGAGATTTGGCAACGGGTGCGCGTGAGCGCGGGCGCGAGCGGCGACACCATCATGCGGTGCGCGTTTCCGAGCGCCGCCGAAGTCAAGGCGGATCCCGATGCGGAAGCGGAAATGCGTTGGGTGATCGGCTTCATCGAGGGCGTGCGGCAGATCCGCGGCGAGTTGGACATCGCGCCGAGCCGCAAGCTCGAGGTGCTGCTGCAAAACGCCGCCTCGAAGGACACCGAATATCTGGACCGCAACCTGCCCTACTTGATGCGTCTCGCCGGCGTCGACGTACCCCGGACGCTGGGAGCAGCCCAAGCCGCACCGATTTCTGCCGTTGCCTTCGTGGGTACATTGGAAATATTGGTGCCCATGGCCGGCCTGATCGACCCCGCCGCCGAGCTTGCGCGGCTGTCGAAACAGCAAAACAAGACTGAGGTCGATCTCAAGAAAATGGAGAGCAAGTTGAGCAATGCCGAATTCGCCAAGAATGCGCCGGCGGACGTGGTGGCCAAGGACCAGCAGCGGCTTGCGGAGCTGCGCACGGAAATGGGGCAATTGGCGGCCCAGATCGCCAGGGTGACCGCGCTCAAGGGCCAATGAACGCGGCACAGCCCGAGATCGATGCCATTCTTGCCCAGATCAATCGGGTGATCCTGGGCAAGGACGCGCAAATTCGCCTGTGCCTCGCGTGCCTGCTGGCGCGCGGACACCTCCTGATCGAAGATATTCCGGGAGTCGGCAAAACCACGCTGGCGCACGCGATCGCGAAGACCTTGGGGCTGTCCTTCCAGCGCGTGCAATTCACCAGCGACCTGCTGCCCGCCGACGTGCTCGGCGTGTCCATCTATGACCGCGAAACCGGCCAATTCAGATTTCAGCGCGGACCGATTTTTGCGCAGCTGGTGTTGGCCGATGAGATCAATCGCGCCTCGCCGAAAGCTCAGAGCGCGCTGCTCGAGGCCATGGAAGAGCATCAGGTGACCCTCGACGGCCAATCGATGGCTCTGCCCGAACCGTTCTTCGTCATTGCCACGCAGAATCCGCAGGACCAAGCGGGCACCTTTCCCCTGCCCGAGTCGCAATTGGACCGCTTCCTGATGCGCGTGCATTTGGGATACCCCGCGCCGGCGGCGGAGCGCGAACTCCTGAGCGGCGTGGACCGGCGCGATCTCGTCAACGCGCTGACCACGGTGGCAACCGTGGACGGCCTGCACCGGCTGCAGCAGCGCGTGCTCGAGATTCACGTGGCGCCCGCCCTGCTCGATTATGTCCAGGCGCTCGTAGCCCACACTCGCCACTCGCCCGGCTTGAACGCCGGCCTGTCGCCGCGCGCAGCCATCGGTCTACTGCGTGCGGCGCGCGCCTGGGCGTTGATCGCCGGCCGCGCCGCCGTGATTCCCGAGCATGTGCAGGCGGTGTTTGCCGCCGTGGTCGAGCATCGCGTGCGGCAGCGGGACAGCGGCCCGGCGGCGATCACTCGGCTGCTCGAGGCCGTTCCCATCCCCTAGGAGCGATCTTGGGCACCCTGCGGCAGGCAGCCATCGGTAAATTACGCGCCTGGGCCGCGCGCCGGCACGGCCGCGATTCCCTGCCGATCACCATCAATCGGCGCCGCGTCTACATTCTACCGACGCGCTTCGGCATCATGCTGGCGTTGATGCTCACCGCGATGCTGGTTGCCGGGCTCAACTACAACAGCAACCTAGGGTTGGCTTTCTCATTCTTGATGATGAGCATCGCCCTCGTCACCATGCATCACTGCAACCGCAATTTACTCGGCCTGCAGGTAGATGTGACCACGGAGGCGGATGCGTTCGCCGGCGGCGAGGCGAGTTTCGAGTTCGTGCTGCGGAACGAATCGAGCGTCGATCGCCGCGACGTCGAAATCCGCTGCATGGCCGCCGCGGGAATCAGCAGCGTTCCGGCGCGGTCCGATGAATCGGTGCGGGTCGCGATCCCGGTGCCGCGGCGCGGTGTCGTCCGCGTCGACCAGTTCGAGCTGCGCACGCGCTATCCCTTCGGCTGGTTTCACGCCTGGACCTATGTGCAGGCCGCGTTGACCGCGTATGTCGCCCCCGCTCCGGTCGGCAATCGAACGCTGCCCGCCGCCGGCGGCGTGGGATCCGCCGCTCGATCCGAAACCCGCGGCGACGAGGACTTCGCCGGCTTGCGCGCCTACGAGCCCGGCGTACCGCTGAAGCACATGGCATGGAAGGTGCTCGCGCGCGGCGGCGAGGCTGCGGTGCGCAGCTACACCAGTTTGGCCGCCCAGCCTGAATGGCTGGAATGGTCGTCCCTCGAGGGTCAAGATACCGAAACCCGCCTTTCGCAGCTGTGCCTGTGGGTGTTGGAGAGTGAAGCCGCGCAGCGGGTCTTTGGGCTCAGGGTCCCCGGCAAGGAGATTCCCCCGGCGCGCGGCGCAGCGCATCGGTTCGCATGCTTGCGGGCCCTTGCCATGTACGGGATTGCGGAGCCGCGGTGAGCCCCAAAACCGTATCGTACGAGCAGGTCGTGGGGATTTCCGCGTGCCTCGCGCTGGCCCTGCTCGCGCACCTGGGGACGCTGCCCGTGTGGGTGCTGGTCACGGTGGCCGTGTCGGGCGGCATCCGGGCGGCGCGAGCGCGCCGCGGCCGTGCGGCTCCGCCCCGCGCCGTGCGGCTGGCCGTCGACGCGCTCGCCATCGCGCTGCTGTTCCTGCAGTTCCGCACCTTCAACGGTCTGTCCGCCGGTACGGCGCTATTGGCCTTGACGGCAGGACTGAAGCTGCTCGAGACCGACACGCAACGCGATATCTACGTCATCACGCTGATCATCTATTTCTTGAGCGTGTCGGCGTTGCTGGAAGGCGAGTCCTTTTGGCTGCTCGCCTACCTGATCGGTGTCTGTTGGCTGACGACGGCCACCCTGCTGCGTCTCACCAGCACCCTGCCCGCCCCGGACTGGCGGCGCAGCCTGCGCTATGCGGGGCGAATCCTGGGTCAAGCACTGCCTCTGGCCTTGGTGTTCTGGTTGTTCTTTCCGCGCTTCGCCGGGCCGCTTTGGCACATGCCCGACGACGGCAGCACCGCTGGATCGGGCTTGAGCGACACCATGAGTCCCGGCGACATCACCGAACTCGCGCTATCGGAAGAAATCGCGTTCCGCGTGCGTTTCGCGACGGCTCCCCCGCCGCCGCAGGAGCGCTATTGGCGCGGCCCCGTGCTGCACGATTTCGACGGGCGTACTTGGCGGCGTACGAATTCCTTCTTGAATGCGGCGCCCGCGTTGCAACTGCAAGGACCCGCCTACCGGTACACGTTGAGTCTCGAGCCGCACCAGCACAACTGGATATTCGCGCTCGACTGGCCTTCACATTGGGACCTGCCGCGCGGTTCGCTGACCGGCGATTACACCTTGATTCAGCCCGATCCGGTGTCGCGCCCCATCGATGTCGAGGCGACCTCCTATACGCGAGTGCAATCGTCCGAGCCGTTGAGCATGCTGGGGCGCCGGCGGGATACCAAGCTTCCGTCAAATCGCAATCCACGTACGGTGCGCTTGGCGCAGACTCTGCGCGGCGCACACCCGGACGATATGGATTATGTACGCACGGTTCTGGAGCTGTTCACGCAGCAGCCGTTCTACTACACATTGACGCCGCCCAAGCTCGCCGACAATTCCGTCGACGCATTCCTGTTCGATACCAAGCGCGGCTTCTGTGGGCACTATGCCTCGGCGTTCGCGACCCTGATGCGGGCGGCCGGGATACCGGCGCGGGTCGTGACGGGCTATCAGGGCGGAACCTTCAATCGATTCGCCGACTATTGGATTCTGCGGCAAAGCGATGCGCATGCCTGGACCGAGATCTGGATCGACGGGCGCGGGTGGCTGCGCATCGATCCCACGTCGGCAATCGCTCCGAGCCGCGTGGAACACGGTCTCAGCGATGCCGCAAGCACCGATGGGCGCCTGGTCAGCCGCTGGCAACGGCGCACTCCATGGCTGGCCGATACCCGGCTGCGTCTCGATGCCCTACGCCAGCTCTGGCGCGAACGCATACTGCTGTTCGATCAAGACTCGCAGCAGAAAATGCTCGAGTGGCTGAATATTCCCGAGCCGGACGGCCAAAAGCTCGTGATGGTTCTGACGGCGGCCCTGACGCTGGTCTTCGGGTGGCTCACCTGGGCGGTGCGCCGCGAAATCAATCCGGCCCGCCAGGAACCGCTGATTCGGGCCTATTCGCGTCTGTGCGCCAAGTTGGCCGCGGCGGGAATGCCGCGGCGGGCGCATGAGGGCGCGGAAGACTACGCGGCCCGCGTCGCGCAGGGCCGCCCGGACCTTGGCCCCGCCGTCATCGCACTCTGCCGACATTATTCCATGCTGCGCTACGCGGCCGCTCCCGCGCGCCTCACCGTCGGCCAATTCGACGCCGCCGTGCGCGCCTTCCGACCGGATGCCGCGCGGAAACGTGTTCGCGAGCGGACCTGAGCGCTACGCGGCCAGGTTTTCGCGAGCTACGCGGCCAGGTTTTCCCGAGCTACGCGGCCAGGTTTTCGCGAGTCTTGAGGAATTCTATTTCCGGCCACCGTTCCTCGGTCAACCCCAGATTGACCCGCGTAGGCGCGAGGTACACGAGTTCGCCGGCATGGTCGATGGCGAGGTTGTCATAGGCCTTTTCTCGAAACTCCCTGAGCCGCTTCTCATCGTCCAAGCTCACCCAGCGCGCCGTGGCCACGTTGATCGGCTCGAACACGCACTGCACGCTGTATTCGTCCTGCAGACGAAACGCGACGACTTCGAATTGCAGTTGCCCTATGGCGCCTAGAATCAAATCGTTGTTGCGCAGCGGCTTGAACAGCTGAGTGGCGCCCTCCTCGCAGAGTTGCGACAGTCCCTTTTGCAAGGCTTTCATCCGCAACGGATCCTTCAGAACCGCACGGCGAAACATTTCCGGAGCGAAATTGGGCACACCGGTGAAGGTAAGATCCTCGCCCTCGGTGAAGGTGTCGCCGATGTTGATCGTGCCATGGTTGTGCAGCCCGATGATGTCGCCGGCGTAGGCCTCCTCCGCTTGACTGCGGTCGGCGGCCAGGAATGTCAGGGCGTCGGCGATGCGAACGTCCTTGTCGAGGCGCACGTGGTGCAGGCGCATGCCGCGCACATACCGTCCGGAACAGAGACGCATGAACGCGATGCGGTCGCGATGCCCGGGATCCATGTTGGCTTGAATCTTGAAGACGAAGCCCGTGAGCTTCGGCTCCTCGGCATCGACCCGGCGCTGCAGCGTCGGGCGCGGCAGCGGACCCGGGGAATGCTGCACGAAGGCGGAGAGCAATTCTCGGACGCCGAAGTTGTTGACCGCGGATCCGAAGAATACCGGCGTCTGTTTCGCCGCACGATAGCGCTCCAAGTCGAAACGCGGACTCGCGCCGCGCACCAGTTCCACCTCGTCCAGAAACTCCCGGTATCTCGGGCCAAGAAACTCCCGCGCCTCGGCGCTGCCGATGCCGTCGATGGTCTCGTGGGTCCCTACCCGGCCCTTCTCCACCGGCACGTACACATAGATTTTATCCTCGAGCAGATGATAGACGCCGAGCAAATCGCGCCCCATGCCGATCGGCCACGTAATCGGCGCACACTGAATTTTCAAGACACTTTCGATTTCATCGAGCAGCTCGATCGGCGCCCGGCCGTCCCGATCCAGTTTGTTGACGAAGGTCATGATCGGCGTATCGCGCAGCCTGCACACGTCCATGAGCTTGATGGTGCGCTCTTCGACGCCCTTGGCGCAGTCGATGACCATCAGGGCCGAATCGACCGCCGTGAGCGTACGGTAGGTATCTTCGGAGAAGTCCTCGTGGCCCGGGGTGTCGAGCAGATTGACGATGCAATCGTCGAACGGAAACTGCATCACCGAGGAAGTCACCGAAATACCGCGCTGTTGCTCCAGGCGCATCCAGTCGGAGGTCGCGTGACGGGTCGCCTTGCGGCCCTTTACCGTACCCGCCATCTGGATGGCGCCGCCGAACAGCAGCAGCTTCTCGGTCAAGGTGGTCTTGCCCGCATCGGGGTGGGAGATGATGGCAAAAGTCCGCCTTTTGCGAATTTCCTCGTCCAAAGAGCCATTCAACATGATCTGAAATCCTCTGGTGTACGCAAACGCGCACGAACCACGATGCACTGCCTGCTGATCTGCCCCAGGCAGCCGAGTATTGTAAGGGTAATGCTCTCGAGATGGGGCGCGTTTGATGGGTTTCTACCCCGCCGATCGTCCGCTTCTCGACCCACCGCCAGAAGGGCGGATGGTTACTTTGCTTCCGGCAGCAACACTCTCCGCAGCACGGCGGCGTCCTCGCGTCCGACGGTAGCCTGGTAATACCCGCGCCGCACTCCCACCTGCTCGAAGCCCATCGAGTGATAAAGCCGGGCAGCGGCCGTATTGGACGGTCTGACTTCGAGAAACGCCTCGTACATGCCCGAGGCTCGCGCCCGGTCCAGGAGATACACGAGGATCTTGCGGGCGAAGCCGCGGCCCCGATATTCGTCCCGGATGCACACGTTCAAAATGTGCGCCTCGCCGGCCCCGACGGACATGATGCCGTAGCCGGCCATCTCGCCGCCGACATCAACCACCCGGCATACGTAGCCGACCCGCAAGCAGTCGCGGAAAATCCCTTCGCTCCACGGAAACTGGTAGGCGGCGCGTTCGATCGCCACGATCACGGGAACGTCGAGCTCATGCATGGGCCGGATTTCGACCGGGCCGAAATGGGCATCTTCTCGCTTGACGCTAGACACGCGCGCATACCTCGCGGGCGAACTTCAGATCCTCCCATGCCTTGCGCTTGTCCGTCGGCGTGCGCAGGAGATAGGCTGGGTGATAGGTCACGACCAACGGCACTTGCGACAGTCCGAAGCGGTGCACCTGTTGGCGCAATCGCCCCAGAGTTACCTCGGTCCGCAGTAGATTCTGAGAGGCGATACGCCCCACCGCCAGCATGATCTTGGGCTTTAGCAGGGCGATCTGCTGCTCGAGGTACGGCAGGCATTCAGCCGCTTCGCTCGCGCTGGGGTCGCGGTTGCCGGGCGGCCGGCATTTCAAGACATTGGCGATGTACACCTGTTCGCGTGCCAGGCCGATCGCACGCAACATGGAATTCAAGAGCTGACCGGCCCGGCCCACGAAGGGCTCACCCTGGCGGTCCTCCTCGGCACCCGGCGCTTCGCCGACGATGAGCCAATCCGCCGTTTGGCTGCCCACGCCGAATACGGTTTGCGTCCGGGTATTGCACAGCGCACAACGCGTGCAGGCCGCCACCCGTGCCCGCAGCTCCGGCCAGTCGACACCGGCCTCGCGACCCGGGGATGAATCGCCGGCCGCAGCGGGGTCGCGGGGCGCCGGCATGTCGCGCAGCGCCGGCATGTCGCGGGATGCCGGCCTATCACGCGGCGCCGGCCTATCACGCGGCGCCGGCCTATCACGCGGCGCCGGCATATCACGCGGCGCCGGCATGTCACGCGATGCCGGGGCGTCCGACGGCGCCGTCTCGCGCGATACGGGCGACTTGCCGCGCACGACCCAGGTCTCCAGCCCCAGGGCGGCGAGATATTCACGGCGCAATGCGCTACTCATGCGTGGGTACCACCGGGCGATTTCGCCGGCGCAGCTTGCGGTACACCCAGACAGAGGGCGCAGAGAGGCCATACAGTCCGAAAATCACCAGCAAACTGATCGGCAAGTGCAGGAAGATCAAAATGAAGGCGAGCGGTACCAAAACGATGTACGTGAAGCGCACTCGCGCGCCCGGGTTCACCTGTTTGAAACTGTTGAAGGCGAAGCGGCTGATCATGAGCGCACCGGCGGACGCCGTGACCAAAAACGCCAGTATCAGCCCGGGCAAGCCGATGTTGGTTTGATCGCTGGCGAGCCATACCAAGGCCGCGACGATGGCGGCGGCCGAGGGGCTGGGCAAACCCTCGAAATAATGCTTGTCCTGGGTGGCCGACCTTGAATTGAAACGGGCCAGCCGTAGGGCCGCCGCCGCCGCGTAGAAAAAGCACACCAACCAGCCCAACCTGCGCCACAGGGGACCGTACTCGGCGATGCGCGCCACCCCCCATTGGTAGGTGACGATGGCCGGGGCAACGCCGAACGACACCATATCCGACAGGCTGTCGTACTCCTTGCCGAAAGGGCTTTCGGTGTGGGTCCAGCGCGCCACCCGGCCGTCCAATCCGTCGAATATCATGGCGATGAACACTGCGGCGCCCGCGCGTTCGAATTTCAGGTCGATGGCTGCCACGATCGCATAAAAGCCGGCGAACAGTGCCCCCGTGGTGAGCAGGTTCGGCAGCCAGTAGACTCCCCGCGGCCGCGCTGTTGGATCGTCGTCGTCGCTCATGAGCCGCCATGATACCAGGGGGCCTGATGTAAGCTATGTGGCTATGCGCTTATCTCAAAACCCGATTTCGACCCTCAAAGAGGTGCCCGCCGACGCGGAGGTCATCAGCCACCGGCTCATGCTACGGGCGGGCATGATCCGCCGACTCGCGGCGGGTCTGTACGTTTGGCTGCCGCTGGGCATCCGCACCCTGCGCAAGGTGGAGCGAATCGTGCGCGAGGAGATGGACCGCGCCGGGGCTCTGGAACTTTGCATGCCGACCCTCCAGCCTGCGGAATTGTGGAAGGAATCGGGCCGCTGGACCAAGTACGGCCCGGAGTTGCTGCGCTTCAAGGATCGGCATGACCGTGAGTTCGTCTATGGACCCACCCACGAAGAGGTCATCACCGACATCGCGCGGCGCGAACTGCGCAGCTACAAGCAATTGCCGGTCAATTTCTATCAGATTCAATCCAAGTTTCGCGATGAAATTCGGCCGCGTTTCGGCGTGATGCGCGCCCGCGAGTTTTTGATGAAGGATGCGTACTCCTTTCACACGGACGAGGCCAGCCTTGCCCAAGGCTATCGGCTCATGTACGAGGCGTACTCGCGGATTTTTACGCGCATGGGTCTGAAATTTCGCGCCGTGCAGGCGGACGGCGGCAGCATCGGAGGCAGTGCATCCCAGGAATTCCACGTTCTCGCGGAGTCCGGCGAGGATGCCATCGTCTTTTCAAATGGCGATGATTACGCCGCCAATCTGGAAATCGCCGCCACCGTTGCGCCCGCCGGGCCGCGCCCGTCGCCCGCCGAGCCGCTCACCAAAATCCCCACCCCGAACGCACGCACCATCGCAGAGCTCTCCGCGCAGCTGGGAGTGGATGCCGCGCGCTGCGTCAAGACCTTGCTGGTCGACGGCAGCGACGGCGGCGTGGTCGCGTTGGTGATCCGCGGTGACCATGAATTGAATGCGCTGAAGTCGCAGAAACTGCCCGGTGTCGCCAATCCGTTGCGGATGGCGAGCGCCGATGGGGTGCGCAAGGCCACCGGCGCGGAGGCCGGCTTCATCGGACCCATCGGCTTTGCCGGCAAGATCTATGTCGACCATGCCGCATCTCACTTGGCGGATTTCGTGTGCGGAGCCAACGAGAAAGACATGCACTTCCGCGGCGTGAATTGGGGACGCGACCTCGCGGAACCGCAAACGGCCGATATCCGCAATGCGCAGCGCGGCGATCCCAGCCCCACCGGCCGTGGAACGTTGGAGATTGCACGCGGCATCGAGGTCGGCCATATCTTCCAACTCGGCCAGCTGTACAGCGCCGCCATGAACGCCAGTGTCCTCGATGAGCAGGGTAAGGCGCTGACCATGTACATGGGCTGTTACGGAATTGGCGTCACGCGGGTCGTCGCCGCGGCCATAGAACAAAATAACGACGCCAACGGCATTCTCTGGCCGGAAGCGATCGCCCCGTTCCGGGTCGTGCTGGTGCCGATCAATTACCAGAAGTCGACCCGCGTCCAAGAGGCGGCGGATTCGCTGTATCAGCAATTCAACGCCGCCGGCATCGACGTGTTGCTCGACGATCGCGACGCCCGTCCCGGCGTCAAATTCGCCGATTCCGAGCTCATCGGCATCCCCCATCGCATCGTCATCGGAGAACGGGGCCTGGCCGCGGGCAATCTCGAATATCGTCACCGCACCGAGACCGAATCGACGGAAATCCCCTTGGCGGATCCGGTAGGCTATATCCGACATAAGTTAAATGGCTAGGGAATGACCGATGCGGGAGCCGCGCGCGATGGTCGTCTGCGCTTTCGTTGCTCTGGCGTGTTGCGGTGTGCTGCCGGGGACCGCCCATGCAGATCAGCAGCGCGATCCGGAACTGAAAGCCCTGCTGCAGAAGATCATCGGCAGCTCCGATTGCTTCGCCGATAAATTCGAATCCGAGGTTTGGCACAAAGCCATGGAGCCGCGCCTCGCCCGTCTCGTGACCACGCATGACGCGCGGGTCGAGATTCTGGATCAAGTGTACTGCGAGGCGAAGCGCGATCCCTCGCTGCAACTGCCCCCGGACCTGGTGCTCGCCTTGATCGAGGTGGAAAGCCGCTTTGATCGCTGGGCGGTGTCGCCCGCCGGCGCCGTCGGCCTCATGCAGGTCATGCCGTTTTGGCCGCGCGAGCTGGGTGTGCAGAATCAACTGGTGCGGGTCGCCCCCAACATCCGCATGGGCTGCGAGATCCTTCGGTACTACCTTCGCGCCGAAAACCGCAATTGGTCGCGCGCGCTGGCGAGGTACAACGGCAGCGTCGGCCGCAGCACCTACCCCGCGCTGGTGATGCAGCGCTGGCAGCGTGTGTGGCGCTTCTAAAGAGTCTCGAATCCCTTCGGGATCAGCTGCACTCCATCAGGCGCGCTCTCGCGAACCTCGACGACCTGCGCGTCCGGCGGCCCCTGCTGCAGCCATAGGCGCAGTTCTTCGACCGCGGCCGCGTCGCCCTGCGCGAGCACTTCGACGGAGCCGTCCGGCAGATTGCGTGCGATCCCACGGATTGCCAGCCTGCGGGCCTCGAGCCGAGTACTGTGGCGAAAATACACACCCTGAACTTTCCCAATGACGAGAAAACGGCGAACGACGGGATCCAACTCGAACCCGCCTCAGTGCGGCAGCGTCACGGGGGCCTCGGCGTGCTGTTCATTCGCATTGGCGAGGGCGGCGGCGGCGTGACGTTTGGCTTGCATCGCCGCCAAACGGGCGCGCGTGAATTCTTGCGCTTGCAGGTGTTTTTCTGCGCGGGCAATGGCGGCCTGGGCCGCGTAGTAGTCCGGCGATGTCGTGGTCGTCGCGCCTGCCGCCGCGGCGGCGGCGATGGCCTGACGGGCGTCGCTCATCTCTTGCACGGGAGCGCCGGCGCATCCGATGAGGCAGGCAACACCGACAAATACAGCAAGGAAGCGCAACATAGAGTTCGCGGACACTAGCAACAGCCGCCAGAGCCGTCAAACGAGCCGCCGTTATACAATATCCCGTCAGGCGCGAAGAAACCGTTGCGCCGGCGCTGCACACACGCAAAATCGCGGTGATTTCCCGGAAGACAGCCGATGAACGAAATTCTAGTTCTGTATTATTCGCGCCAAGGCAGCACCGCCGCGCTCGCCCGGCAAGTCTGCCGCGGCGTCGAGTCCGTGGCGGGCATGCAAGCCCGGCTGCGCACCGTTGCGCCGGTGGCCGCCACCACGGAACGGCTCGATCCATCCGTGCCGAATGAAGGGCCTCCCTATGCGACGCACGAGGATCTGCTGCAATGCTGCGGCCTCGTCCTGGGCAGCCCGACGCGTTTCGGCAATATGGCCGCGCCGGTGAAATTCTTTTTGGACGGCACGAGCGCGCTGTGGCTCTCCGGCGCCTTGGCGGGCAAACCGGCCGGGGTCTTCACCTCCACCCAGACGCTGCACGGCGGTCAGGAGTCGACATTGCTATCCATGATGATTCCCCTCCTGCATCACGGCATGTACTTGGTCGGCCTGCCGTTTAGCGAACGCGGCTTGACCGATACTCGCAGCGGCGGCACACCCTATGGCGCGAGCCATGTGGCGGACCTCAGCGGTCATGGCGAATTGTCGGAGACCGAACGCGAGCTCGCGCGCGCTTTGGGCACCCGCGTGGCCGCGCTCAGCCGCAAACTGCAGAGCCCCGCGTGAGCCTCGAGAAAACCGCCCGTTCGCTGACCATTTGGTTTTGGATCGCGCTCGTGGTCAGTCTGCTCGCCTGGACGGCAGCCGGATATCCCTGGCTGATTTGCGTCCTTGCCGCGCTACCGCTGCTCGCGCCATTGAACGGTCTGGTGCGCGGCCGCCGCTACACCTACGCCTGGGCCACCCTGTTCGCGATCCCCTATCTGGCCTTCGCTGTCACGGAACTGTTGGCCAATCCCGCCGCCCGCTGGGTGGCCGCAATGAGCTTGATGCTCGTATTCGGCTGGTTCTGCACTATGGTTCTGTTTTTACGCGCTTCTCGAGCGCGTCGCGAATGAAGGGAATGGTGAGCCGGCGCTGAGCAATCAGCGACGCCTCATCGAGCTGGTCGAGGACTGCGAACAACGAATGCATGTCGCGCGGCATGCGCTTCAATAAGTACTCGGAGGTCTCGTACGGCAGCTGCAATCCCCGCTGCGCAGCGCGCAGCCGCAGCGCCTCGATGCGGCCATCGTCGTCGAGCTCCCTCAATTGATACACGACACAGGCGGCGGCGCGCGATCCCCAGTCCCCGAGGCGCCAATCGAGTTGGCGCGGCGCCGACGCAGCGGCAAAAATGAGCCGGGTGCCAAGTTCCGACGCCTCGTTGAACAGGCGGAACAACGCGCTCTCCCACGCCAAATCTCCGGCTACGGCGTCGACGTCGTCGATGCACAGCACCCGAGCGCGCTCGAATCCCGCCAGCGCCTCCGGGGGCAATTCGCGCGGCACCGCCAACGGAAAATAGGCGGCGGGCGAAGCGGCGTCCGGCGCGCCCGATGCTGCTTCGTCCGACGCGGCTTCGCCCGCGGCCGCGCACACCGCCTGCAGCAGATGGGTCTTGCCCGAACCGCTCGCACCCCAGAGCCACAGCGGCACGGTGCTCGGGGTCCGCAGTGTTGCGACGATTTCGCTGTTGGGTCCCGGCCAAAAGCTCGCGAATACCGCATCCGCGCGCAATTTCACTCCCAGCGCGAGCTGCCTCACGGGCGCCGATCGCCGGCGCGCGCGGCGGCACGCGGCTTCTTCAGACTCAACGCCCGCCGGCCATAGATCAGCACGTAGTCGATGCCGCTGACGGTCACGGTCACGAACACCAACGCGCCGAGCACCGACCCGACCCACACCGGCGGCAGAGAGAATTGTTCCCGGCCGACGACCGCCAAAATGAATGCCGCCTGACACAGCGTGTTGAATTTGCTGACGACCGACGGACGCACGTTGAGCGGCCCGAACCAAAGCCGGTAGAGCAGCGCGCCGACCACGATGATCGTGTCCCGCGCCACCGCGGCCGCCATCAACCACAAGGGCACGAGTTTCAAATAGGCGAGCGTAATGAATACGGTGACCAGCAGCAATTTATCCGCGGCGGGATCGAGCACGGCGCCGAGGTCGCTCTGCCAACCGTAGCGCTTGGCAAGAAAGCCGTCGGCCGCATCCGATAGCGCCGCCACGCCGAATAGGATGATGGTTGCCGTCAGCTGATGGTGTGCAAGCGCCAGGGCGATGGGTGCGACGAGCAAAATTCTTATCGAGCTGATGACATTCGGAATGTGGCGCGGAGACCAGTACACGCGATTAACGTCGAAGTTGGAAGCGCAGAATTCCATTGTCGCCGGCGGCGATCGGCTGCAAACGTCCACTCAAGGAAAGCGTGCGCTGCAGCGATTCGGCTCCGCCGCGCGTCGCCAGCCGAAATCTGATGGTATCGCCCGTCAGGGCCATCACGCTCGCATGCGAAATGAACGTCAGCGAATCGAGATAGGTCTGCACATGCGCATAGTCCCGAAGATCGGCGACCCCGGTCACCTCGATATCGATCGGCGCGAGATTGCCGCTGGCGGCGAATAGCCCCGCATACAAATCCGCCGTGCGGTTCACGCCCTCCAAGGCGCCGGAAAATTCACTGCTGCGATCCTGAAACAAATGCGTCCAACGCACATTGGCGGTCGCGCTCGTCCCGGTGGCCCTGCCGATGAGTATTCCCTCGCCGCCGAGGCGCCGACCCATGTCCGCCAGAGTGGACGGAGCGGTGCTGTTCACGCCGGCGTAGTCCAGTCGGTTCTTCTGCACGTCGGCTGAGCTAGGCCAGAGCAGAGGCAGGCCGCGCAAGGTCGCCGCCGCATCGATGGCGGTCTTCAATTCGGAGGTGTCTTCGGCGGTGACGACGGTACCGGATTGGGGACCCGTTTGGGCCGTCAGCCACACGAAGGTCGTCGGCCGCTCGTGACCCCAAAGAGGCTGGCCATTCTGCGTGAGCCACCGTTCGATGGCCGGCCCATCGAAGGACACCCACACCTGGCCGTCCGGGGCGCCGCGATATTGCTGCACGTAGCGCCGCGCATTGCCGATCAACGGCGCCAGCGTCGGGTCGTCTTCGGCCGAGCGGCGGCCGGTGACGCGAACCAGCACGATCTTCATGGCGGCCTGGAATGCCTCGGTCTGCGCCGCCTCGGAGCGGTCGGCCATGGGGGCCACCGCCTGGTAGAGATCGGAACGCGTGATCCCGAGACTCGCGGCGCTGAAGCACAACGCGGCCGCGCTCAAGCACAAAATCACTGCCGGACGCAAATTTCGCAGACAAAAGACGTTGAAATACTGTGCCATGGTGTTATCGCGGAAGCCTCGAGTCCCGTCATGTAAAATACCACAGCTGGCGCACCTGCCGCGTCGGGCCTCGGCCTTCCCGGCGCCGAAACAGCTGGGTCGGCGCGCCCTTGAGGGTTACCTCCCCCTCGGGCGTTATCCCCGCTTCGTGAGCCACGACAGATGGTCTCAGGGCGTCGAGAATTGACATACCGACTGGCGCAGAGAAGGATTAGTAATGACTGAACGAGCTCCCGTAACCTACCGCGAGGCTGGAGTCGATATCGACGCCGGCGAGGAACTCGTCGAGCGGATCAAGCCCCACGTGAAGCGCTCGATGCGCCGCGAGGTGCTGGGCGGCATCGGCGGATTCGGCGCCTTGGTGGAAGTACCGCTCGACCGGTATCGCAAGCCAGTGCTCGTGTCGGGAACCGATGGAGTCGGCACCAAGCTGCGCCTCGCCATCGACACCCGCCGCCACGACACGGTGGGCATCGATTTGGTGGCCATGTGCGTCAACGATGTGGTGGTTCAAGGCGCCGAGCCGCTATTTTTCCTCGACTACTTTGCGACGGGCAAGCTCGACGTCGGCGTAGGCGAACGCCTCATCGCCGGGATCGTCGACGGCTGCGTGCAAGCCGGCTGCGCACTGGTGGGCGGTGAAACGGCCGAGATGCCGGGCATGTACCATGGCGAGGATTACGATCTGGCGGGGTTCTGCGTCGGCATCGTGGAAAAAGACGCCATCATCGACGGATCGGCCACGCGCGCCGGCGACGTGGTTCTCGGACTGCCGTCATCGGGACCCCATTCCAACGGGTTTTCGTTGATTCGAAAAATACTCCAGGTCAGCGGCGCCGGCCTCGAAACCTCGGTTGACGGCGTGAACCTCGTCGATCGGCTCATGGCGCCGACGCGCATCTACGTGAAGCCCCTGCTCCGGCTGATCGCGGAACTCCCGGTGCACGGACTGTCGCACATCACGGGCGGCGGCCTCGTGGAGAACATACCGCGCGTGCTGCCCGATGGCTTGGAGGTGGTTCTGGACCGCAAGGCCTGGCGCCGCGAAGCGGTATTCGACTGGCTGCAGCGCCAGGGTCAGGTTGCCGATGCGGAAATGTACCGCGTATTCAATTGCGGCATCGGCATGACCGTTCACTTGGCGCCGGGCGATGCCGATCGCGCCATCGGCATCCTGCGCGCATCGGGCCAGGAGGCGCTCATCATCGGCGAAGTACGCGCCGGCACACGCGGTGTCGTCATCGCGTGAAGAGTTCGCTGACGCAGCGGAGGGTCGTCATCCTCATATCGGGACGCGGCGGTAACATGCGTTCTCTCATCGAGCACAGCCGCGAACCGGGTGCGCCCTATACGGTGTGCAGAGTGTTTTCGGACAAGTCCGATGCCGGCGGGCTCGATCTGGCGCGCGGTCTCGGCGTTCCGGCGCAGGCGCTGCCCGGCGCCGAAACGGCGGATCGCACCGCATATGATCGCGCCCTGGCCGCCGCGATCCAAATCTACTCGCCGTCATTGATCGTACTCGCCGGATTCATGCGCATCCTATCCGCGCAGTTCGTGAGGGACTTTGCCGGAAAAATATTGAACATCCATCCCTCGCTGCTGCCCAAATTTCCAGGCCTGCATACGCACCGGCGCGTGCTGGAGGCAGGTGAGCCCGAGCACGGCGCGACGGTGCATTTCGTCACCGAACGACTGGACTGCGGTCCGCCGATCATCCAGGCGCGCGTCGCCGTGGCTGCGAACGACGACGAGGCGAGCTTGGCGGCGCGAGTGCAGGCGCTGGAACACCGCATCTACCCTGTCGCCGTGCGCTGGTTCTGCGAGGGTCGATTGCGTTACGACGCGGGTTGTGCGTGGCTGGACGGCAGGCTGCTGCGCGAGCCTGTGCAGTTCAGCGGCGCCGAGCGATAAGAGGCCCTCTTGAGCGTTCGAGGATTCATGGCGGTTCGAGGATTCATGGCGGTTCGAGGATTCACGGCGGTTCGAACATTCACTGCCTTGTCGCTGGCGATCATCGGCCCTTTGGCCGGCGCTCAGACGCCGTCTGCCGCGCCATCGCCCGCCGAGGAGGCCGGTGCCCAGACGCCGCCCGCCGCGCCATCGTCTGCCGATCCCGGCGTCACGCCCTTTTTCGCCCACTACCAAGCGGACTGGAAGAGCATCAACGTGGGCACCAGCGACCTCGAACTCAAGCAAGACGGGGAGCCCGGCCATTATCTCTACACATGGACGATCACGGCGCACGGCATCTTCCGGCTGTACCGCGACGAGGTGACTCAACAGAGCTGGCTCAGAATCAATGCCGATCACGTTCGCCCGGACAAGTACCGCGCCGAAGACGGCAAATCCAGCGTCAGTCTGGATTTCGACTGGGATGCCGGACGCGTGCACGGCACGTCTGAAGACAAGGCGGTCGACTTGAAGGTCAAGGACGGGACCCAGGACGTGATGTCCATCCAGGTCGAAGTGATGCTCGGCCTGAAAAATGGAAATTTGCCGAAGACCTTCCAGATCATCGACAAAGACAAACCCAAGGAATTTGTCTACACCCGGGAAGGGACTGCCAATATCAGAACCGCCCTGGGCCAACTCGACACCGTCATCGTCGCAAGCCAGCAGGCCGGAAACAATCGCATTCTACGGATGTGGTTCGCGCCGTCCTTGGGATTCGTGCCGGTTCAGGCGGAGCGGACCCGCGACGGGAAACTGGAGTTCGCCATGCGGATCAAGACGCTGAAACGTTAGCTCGCTCAGGTCTTCGGCAGCGTCACGCCGCGCTGGCCTTGGTACTTGCCGCCGCGATCCTTGTACGAGGTTTCGCAGACTTCGTCCGATTCGAAGAACAGCATCTGAGCCACGCCTTCGTTGGCGTAGATCTTCGCCGGCAGCGGCGTGGTGTTGGAGAATTCCAGCGTAACGTGCCCTTCCCACTCGGGTTCCAAAGGCGTTACGTTCACTATGATCCCGCACCTTGCGTACGTGCTTTTTCCGAGACAAATCGTTAATACGCTGCGCGGAATGCGGAAGAATTCCACGGTGCTCGCGAGCGCAAAGGAATTCGGCGGAATGATGCACACCGGTCCTTTGAAATCCACGAAGGACTTTTCGTCGAATTTCTTCGGATCGACGATGGTCGAGTTGATGTTGGTGAAAATCTTGAATTCTTCGGCGCAGCGTACGTCATAGCCGTAGCTCGAGGTGCCGTAGGAAATGATTTTGTGGCCGTCCGCGACTCTCACCTGTTCGGGCGAGAACGGATCGATCATTCCCGCGCCCGCGGCCATGCGCCTGATCCAACGATCGCTCTTGATGCTCACTAAGTCGCTTCTACGGTGATCTTGGGGAATGCCCGGCTGTAATCCTTGTTCAAGGTCGCCAGCCGCGCCGCCGTACGGCGCGCCATCTGAAAATAGGCCAGCGCGCGGGCGCTGCCCGGCTCGGCAATCACCGTCGGCGCACCGCCGTCCGCATCCTCGCGAATTTTGATGTCCAAGGGCAGCTCGCCCAACAACTGCACGCCGTATTGGGTCGCCATGCGCGCGCCGCCGCCGCTGCCGAACACGTGCTCTACGTGACCGCAGTGACTGCACACGTGCACGCTCATGTTCTCTACCACCCCGAGCACGCGGACTTCGACTTTCTCGAACATCTTGAGGCCCTTGCGTGCGTCCAGCAGGGCGATGTCCTGAGGAGTGGTGACGATGACGGCGCCGCTCACGGGCACCCGTTGCGCCAGCGTCAGCTGGATGTCGCCGGTGCCCGGCGGCATGTCGACCACCAGGTAGTCCAGTTCGCCCCAATTCGTCTCGCCCAACAGCTGGGTGAGCGCCTGGGTCACCATCGGCCCGCGCCACGCCATGGGCTGCTCTTGATCGATCATGAAACCGATGGACATCACTTCGACGCCATGCGCGCGCAAAGGGGTCAAATGCTTGCCGTCGACGCTGACCGGTTTGGCGCCGGTCAATCCCATCATCAGGGGCTGGCTGGGGCCATAAATGTCGGCGTCCAGCAAGCCGACCTTGGCGCCTTGAGCGCTCCAGGCCAGCGCCAGATTTGCCGCGGTCGTGGACTTACCCACCCCACCCTTGCCCGAGGCCACCGCCACTATGTTCTTCACGTTCGCCAAGGGTTTGAGCGTGCGCTGCACCGCGTGCGCCGTGATCTGCGCCCGCAAAGTGAGTTCCAATCGGGACTGCCCGAGCAGCGGTCCCAGGTGGTCCTGCAATGCGGCCTTGAGTTCGGGACATAATCCGCGCATGGAAAGCCCAGCACGAGATCCACGCTCACCGTTCCACCCTGCACTGTGACGGACCCCACAGCTTTTGCCGCCGCGAGCGTCTGACCGAGATAGGGGTCCGTATATGTCCCTAGTTTTTCGCGAATTGCGTTGTCGGTGGCGGCAGGCTGGTTCATATAAGCTAGGCATTGTACCGCAGGCGGACAAGGCCGTGCGGTGTGGCATAATCTGGGGGTCAAGACCGCGGTGGACCCCAACGCTTACGGTGAGAATGGATGACTGCCGAGGGATGTGCAAAAAAGGCACCGAATGAGTTTATTCGCCAACTATCGTGCCGATCGGCTCATTGCCGAGGTTAAGTCGAGCGGCAATCCAGGCAGCCCCCTGGCTCAAAAGGCTTTGGAAAAATTGGTCGCGCTCGGACCGAGCGCCATCGAACCCATCGTCGACGCCCTCACGACGTCGGAAAAGCGCGAGACCGTGGCTTACGTCGAGGTGCTGACGCGCCTGATCGACGGCAAAACTCTGCCGCAATTGTTCAAGATTATGGCGGAGGCCAACGGCCGGGCGATGTCCGGGATCGCATGGGCGCTGTCATCGAGCAAGAACTATCCGGCGAACGCGCTGCTCGATGCCCTGAGCAAGCCGTCCATGCCCAAGCAGGCCATTCTCGACATCATTTCCGCGCAAAAGACCCGCTTCACGGTGCGCGAACTCTTGAACGCCGCGTACAACCAGGAACCCAGCGAACGCACCGGATTGTTCAAGATTATCGCTGAAATCGCCGACGAATCTTCCATCGACGATTTGATCGCCCGGATCGAGGGCAAGGACCCGGTCGCCCGGCTGCATATCATCAATGTGCTGGCGCGCTTCAATACGCCCAAAGTGCAGCAAGCGGTGCAGAGGCAGCTCAAGGACAACAGCAAATTCATCCGCTCCGCCGCTCTGTCCGCACTGTCGCGGATGGACGGGCCCTTCGATATGGCGGTGCTGTGCGGCATGCTGCGCGATCCGGAAATCGAGGTGCAGAACAAGGCGGTCGACGTCGTCGTGCATGCCAATCACCCGGAAACGATCAAGTACCTGGTCGAGGTGCTCAAGGATGAGAACGAATACGCCCGCCGCGCCGCCGTCGAGGTGTTGAACGTGGTCGGAACGTCGAAATCGGTCAAGTATCTGCTGGAAGTGATCGCCGACAGCGATTGGTGGGTGCGCACACGGGCCGCCGACGCGCTCGGCAAGATCGGCGGTCCGCGGGTGGTCGATGCGGTGCTCACTCTCGTCAAGGACGAAAATCAGGACATCCGCCGCGCCGCCATCGAAATTCTCAATCAGACCAAGGACGAACGCGCGGTCGCGCAATTGATCGAAGCCACCAGGGACCCGGATTGGTGGGTGAGCGAACGGGCCGTGGACGCGCTCGCGGAGATCGGCAGCTCCAAGTCCCTGCCGCGCTTCATCGAAATGCTGTCGGCGGGGGAGCCTAAGTCCATGCCGACCGTCATTCGCGCCATCGGCAAGGTCGGCGATCAAAAGTGCATCGAGCACTTGCTGCCCATGCTGCAGCGGCCGGAAAACGAAATCAAGGTGGAGACCATCTCGGCGCTCGCCAAGCTCGCGGACGAACGGCGCGCCGACACGATCCGGGTCCGGCTCCAGGCGGTCTCGGCCAACGCCGACGCGACCATCAGTCAGGCCGTGGCGCGCGCCATGACCGAGCTGGACAACCGGTTTTCGACCCAGCAAATCGCCGCCAATCAACGCGCCGAGCGCATGCAGGAGCCGGCCAAGACGCTGCTCATCGACAATGCGGATCTCGCCCAAGTCGTGCAGGACCACGAGGTCCAGGCCGCCAAACTGGATATCGCGACCTTGAAGACCGGCGACATCATCGAGGGCCGCTACAAGTACATCGAAAAGATCGGCAAGGGCGCGTTCGGCACGGTATTGCTCATGGAAGACACCGTGGTCGAAGAGCGGTTGATTCTCAAGTTCCTGAACCCGAACGTGTCCGCGGACGAGGAAATGATGAAGCGCTTCGTGCATGAATTGCGCTACAGCCGCAAGATCACGCACAAGAACGTCATCCGCATCTATGATTTCCTATACATCCGCGGCAATTACGCCATCTCCATGGAATATTTTCCCTCCCACACTCTGGGCGGCGAGATCGTCAACGAGAAGCCGGTCCTGCTCAAGCGCGCGGTCAAATTCGGCATCGACATCGCGACCGGCATGGCGGTCGCGCACCAGGCAGGGATCGTGCAC
>Ga0137412_10000838_pt1 | contig 22977 bp, 21 predicted proteins | sample CZODoug2_1_16fun_FD_122160 | JGI IMG/M metagenome (GOLD analysis project Ga0137412, IMG submission 122160) | Vadose zone soil fungal communities from Angelo Coast Range Reserve, California, USA - CZODoug2_1_16fungal (Hybrid Assembly) | ecosystem: Environmental > Terrestrial > Soil > Vadose zone... | reverse complement strand
CTTGGCGAGACCGGCTGCTGATACCCCGGCCCTGGCGGCGGGCCCCATTGTGTTGATGGTGGTGGCGGGGTCGATTGCACCGGCGCCGAACCCCACTGCGGAGGCGGCGCGACGGACGTCGGCCGCTGCAGCCGGGCCAACTCCCTGCGGTGCCGCTCGGCCAGCACCGCGGCCAGCACCAACTGCGGGGGCGTGCCCGGGGGCGGGGGAGGGGAAACCTGCGCCACCACCTCCGAGCAGATCCGGTAGGCGATCTGGTCCCGCATGCCTGGGTCCAACTGAGTAGCCCTCGACAGGAACTGGCGGGCCCGCTCTGCGGTCTCGGGGGCCAGACCGGACAGCTGCAGCGACGACGCCCACCACGCCATCGACGACGGCATCTGCGGCGGCGGGCTGAGCTTTGGGGCGCGTTCGCTGATCACCATGGTGCCTGCGAACACGTCGCCGACACGCTTGCCCTTGGACGACACCATGCTGCAGATCACCGCGGGGCCGCCGGCCAATATCCAGAATTCCACGAAGCCGGAAAGCCCGCGAAACAGCGCCTGCCGGAAGCGTTCCGGCCCTCCGTCATCGGAGACCACGCGCAGGCCCATTGCCATCTTGCCGAGGGAACGGCCACGCGTCGCGGTCTCGAAGACGACCGGATACCCGACGGTCGCCAGCACCGTGAAGAGAATCAGCACGGCCGCCGACGCCGCGGTGTCCAGATCGGTCAGCGTGACCGCCCACAACACGATGCCGAGGACGTAGGCGATGAATATGACGGTGAGGTCGATGAAGGCCGATACCGCGCGGATGGGCAACTGCGCGATCTGAACGTCGAGAACCACGGCGTCGCCCGTGACCAACGGTTCCGGCTGGGCCACCATGCCAGTGACGCTACTAGCATTCCAGGGGTGGATGTCGACGCGTTCGTGCTGGCACACCGCCCGACCTGGGACCGGCTCGAGCAATTGGTCAAGCGGCGCCGCAGCCTGACCGGAGCCGAAGTCGACGAACTGGTCGACCTGTATCAGCGGGTGTCGACCCACCTGTCGATGGTGCGCACGGCGTCGTCGGATTCGGTGCTGGTCGGCCGGTTGTCGGGGCTGGTGGCCAAGGCGCGTGCCGCGGTCACCGGCGCGCACGCGCCACTGTCGCGGGAGTTCGTCCGGTTCTTCACGGTGTCCTTTCCCGTGGTCGCCTACCAGGCGTGGCGGTGGTGGCTCGGAACCGCGGTTGCCTTCCTCTTCGTCACCGTGCTGGTCGCGGTATGGATGTCGGGGAACCACGAAGTGCAGAGCGCGCTGACGACCCCCGGCGAGATCGACCAGATCGTGAACAACGACTTCGCCGCCTACTACAGCGAGAACCCGCCAGGGTCGTTCGCAATGCAGGTGTGGCTGAACAATGCGTGGATTTCGGTGCTGTGCATCGCCTTCGCGGTCGTGGGTGGCCTACCGATTCCGGCCCTGTTGTTCCAGAACGCCGCCAACCTCGGGGCAATGGCTGCGTTCATGTTCGACGCGGGCAAGGGCGACGTCTTCCTCGGGCTGCTCACGCCCCACGGTCTGCTCGAGCTGACGGCGGTGTTTCTGGCCGGGGCAGCAGGGATGCGGCTCGGCTGGTCGGTGGTGTCACCGGGTGACCGGCCGCGGGGTCAGGTGCTCGCCGAGCGGGGCCGTGCCGTCGTCTCGGTCGCGGTCGGTATGTTCGTCGTCCTGCTGGTGTCGGGGCTGATCGAGGCGCTCGTCACGCCGTCGGGGCTGCCGACGTTCGCGCGCATCGCGATCGGGGTGACGGCCGAGGTCGCGTTCATCGGCTACGTGGTGCACTTCGGGCGCAAGGGCGTCCGGGCGGGGGAGACCGGCGACATCGAGGACGCACCCGACGTGGTGCCGACGCGGTGATGCCCTACAGCTTGCCGCTGGCCTTCATCGCCAGGTAGCGGTCGGCCAACGCGGGAGCCAGTGCCTCGGGTTCGGCGTCGACCACGTCGACGCCGTGCCGACGCAACCGCGTGGCGATCGACACTCGGTCGTTGCGCGCGCGTTCGGCCGCTGCGGCGTCGTACACCTGCGCCGCGTCGGAACGTCCGGCCGCCAACTGGTCCACCCGCGGGTCGGCGACCGCGGCGATCAGCACGTGGTGCCTGGTCGACAGCTGCGGCAGCACCGCCATCAATCCTTCGTCGAGCGCGGATGCGTTCAAGTCGGTCAGCAACACCACGAGTGCGCGTTGACGAATGCGCCGCCGGACCGTGGCGACCATCGCTGCCGCGTCGGACTCGATGAGGGAGGGCTGAAGCGGCGCCATCGCGGTGACGAGTTGGGCCAGCAGCTCGGTGCGCGAGGCGTTGTACACACCCGCCCGCGGCACCCGGTCATGAGCGACGAAGTCGACGTGGTCACCCGCGCGAGAGGCCAATGCCGCCAACAGAAGTGCGGCATCCATGGACCAGTCCAGTCGCGGCCAGCCGCTCGGGTCGCTTGCCGTGGGGTCGACGCCGACGCGCCCGGCCGACGTGCGCCCGGTATCGAGGACGATGACGACGCGGCGGTCGCGTTCGGGACGCCACGTCCGCACCACGACGTCTGCGCGGCGCGCGGTGGCGCGCCAGTCGATCGACCGCACGTCGTCGCCGACCACGTACTCGCGCAGCGAGTCGAACTCGGTGCCCTGGCCGCGGATCAGCACGGGGATCATGCCGTCGAGTTCCCGCAGCTTGGCCAGCCGCGACGGAAGGTGCTTGCGGGACAGGAACGGTGGCAGGATCCGGACCTGCCAGGGCACCCGGTGCGAACTCTGCCTGCCCGCCAGGCCAAGCGGACCCACCGAGCGGGCGGTCACCAGTGCCGACTCCTGATCGCCTCGGCGCATCGGCCGCAGCAGGGTATCGACCCGGAACCGTTGTCCCGCAGCGATGTCCACCGCGTGGGTACGCGGCTCTGCGCGGGCCGACGGCGCCCATGCGTCGCGAATCTGGCCGCGGAACCGACGCGATCCGGGGTTCTCCACGACCAGGGCGGTGGACACCGTCTCGCCCAACCGCGCCGCGGTGTCACCGACGCGGCTGAAGCGCAGGTTGCGGGTGTTCGCGGCCAGCGCGACGTCCACGGCGACCACCACGAGCAACAGCGCCAGCAGAACCACGAAGGCCGTTGCGGGCCAGGGAGATACGCCGATCGGCAGCATACAGATCAGTGCGATCAGGCCGGCGCGGCCGGTCAGCGCCACTAGCGCGGGACCGGAACCGAGGCCAGGATGCCGTCCAACACGCCGTCGGGGGTAGCGCCCTCGAGCTCGGCCTCCGGCCGCAGGGCGATCCGGTGCCGCAACGTGGGACGGGCCATCGCCTTGACGTCGTCGGGGGTCACGTAGTTGCGTCCCGACAGCCAGGCCCAGGACCGGGCCGTCGCGAGCAGCGCCGTCGAACCGCGCGGCGACACCCCCAACTGCAGCGACGGCGACTGTCTGGTCGCGCCGACCACGTCGACGATGTAGCCGAGCACCTCGTCGGCGACGAGAACACGAGACACCCCTGCGCGGGCCGCGGCGAGCTCGGCGGGACCGGCCACCGGCTGCACGGCCGACAGGTCACGCGGATCGAAACCGTGTGCGTGCCTGGACAGGATCGCCATCTCCTGATCCCTCGGCGGCAGTGGCACGTTGAGCTTCAACAGGAACCGGTCCAGCTGTGCCTCCGGCAGTTGGTATGTGCCCTCGTACTCGATCGGGTTCTGGGTGGCGGCGACGATGAACGGGTCCGGCAGCGGCCTCGGCTCGCCGTCGACGCTGACCTGCCGCTCCTCCATCGCCTCGAGCAGCGCGGCCTGGGTCTTGGGCGGAGTTCGGTTGATCTCGTCGGCGAGAAGCAGATTGGTGAACACCGGACCGGAGCGGAACTCGAACTCCGCGGTGCGGGCGTCGTACACCAGTGAGCCCGTGACGTCGCCAGGCATCAGGTCGGGGGTGAACTGGACGCGCTTGAACTCCAACTGCAACGCCGCGGCCAGGGTGCGGACCAATAGCGTCTTCGCCACGCCTGGCACGCCTTCGAGCAGGACATGGCCACGGCACAGCAGTGCGATCACCAGGCCGCTGACCACGGCGTCCTGGCCGACGACGGCCTTGCCGATCTCGTTGCGCAAGGCGCGCAACGCGTTCCGTGCTGCATCCTCGTCGGCTGTGGTGTCGGCGGGTGGATTCGGATTCACGACAGTGCGACCTGCCTTTCGATGTCGTCCAATTGGTTGGCAAGGTTGACCAGATCCGCATCGCTCTCCGGCGGCGGACCGAACAGTAAGTGCCCCAGAGCGTTCGGGTCGCCGCCGACCCTCTGGGAGACGGCCTGGACCACGGCGGTCGACTCCGCGTTGGGACCGAGTCCGAGGCGCGGCAGCATGCGGTGCAGGGCGGCGGTGCGCAGTGCCTCGGCGGCGCGGTCGCGTGCCCGCCGCGACCGGTATAGGCGACCCCGGCCCTCCACGGTCTCGGACGCGCGGACCACCACGGGCAGGTCTTCGGCGACCAGTGGGCCGACCCGGCGGATGCGCCACAGGGCGACCAGGATCAACGCAACGCACAACTGCCCCACGACCCACTTGGCCCGGTCGGGGATCAGCTCGACGAGGCTCGAACCGCCATGGGAGTCGGTCGCGTATTCCTGAGGTGCGTACCAGATGAGCCGAGGCCGGGTGCCCGCCAGGTTCATGGCGAGTGCGGCGTTGCCCTCCTCCAGCAGGCCCGCGTTCGTCATGAAGTCAGCGCTTCCAACGACGGTCACGATGTGTCCGCCCTCGGAGTAGCGGACCACCGCACCGCCGTAGCACCGGGTGAGCGCGGTGTCGCCCTTCGCCTCGTAGGTGCTGCTGACGCCGAACTGAGCCTCGCCGGCGCGGTTCGCCTCGGGCATGTCGCAATCCGGATTGCCGCCGAGAGTGGACGACAGGGCGATGCGAATCCCTGGGGCCAACTCCGTCCGGGTGCGCGCAACGGGGTCGACCAGCAGTCGGTCACCGGGCACTTCGGCCAGCCGCCGCAGCCCGTCGTCGCTCAGATACTGGGTTTCGGCGAGGACCAGCAGGGCGTCGGGGCGCGCGGCGTTCTCGACGTCGGCGATCGATCCCGCTTCGACGACGTCGATGCCCTGGCCGCGCAGCAGCGAGAGCAGCGCGCGGGCGCCGTCGGGGGAGGTGGATCCCGGCTCCATTGGTCCGCCGGGTGTCGGCGAGGTGAGAACGGTGGTCAACGTCGACGCCGCCGCGATGACGATGATTCCGAGCACCACCCATTTGACGGCACGCCAGCGCTGCAGGACCGTCGGGCCGACGGCGGACGAGACGTCGATCCCCCCGTCGCTTCGCTCGCCCAAATCTGTCATCGGACGTCGGCCCACGCGTCGGAGGATCCGGATGCCGTCGCGGCGTCGGCCGCGGCCGGGGTGCTGAAGCGGAGGTGGTCGTCCAGGTCGGCGATCAGGCGGTAGCCCGACTCGGTGCCGGGACGCTCGCCGTAGGTGACGTCGTTGAAAGTCTCGGCGGCGCGGCGCAATTCGTCAGTCAAACCGGGGGTGGCCGCCCCGGCGTCACGCGCGAGTTCGGTCGCCGTGCGGCCGGGTACCGGGTTCAGCACACCCGTCTCCTCGAGGTGACGGGCGACTGCACGCAGGCGGTGGCGAATGGCCGCGGACCAGTTACCTTGCGCCGCAAGCTGTTCAGCTGTAGCCCGATGCTCGGCGGAGGTGAGTTCGTTCGTACCGAACAGCGCGGAGTCGCGACCACGGTTGGTGCGAATCGTCCGCATGGCGATCCGGACCGCGACTACGGCCGCGACGGCCACCAACAGCAAGATGACCGTCAGCGTGAACCAGCCGCCCGGTACCGATGACGCCTCCACGATCAGCTTGTAGACCAGTTGAGAGAGCCAATCCTCGAGGCGATCGGTCAGCGACCCCTTCGGGTAGATCGGCTTCGACAGCTCGTTTTGGGCGGCGTCATGCGCGGCGTCCCGATCGATTTCGATTGACACGTCAGCGATGCGGCGTCAGCCACAGGTGGTCGGTGGAGTCGGCAGGTGTGCCCGGCGGGGTCGCGGCGCCGGACTGCAGGACGAGGTCGAACGCCTCGGCACGCATGCGCCGATCGGTGTAGAGGAGCACGACGACACCCGCGTTGAAGGGCGAGGTGATGATCTGCCCGATTGCTCCACCGATGGCCATCAGGATCAGTCCGACGATGGCACCCGTCATCGAGCCCGAGCCCATGACCAGCAGCAACTGACCACCGAAGGTGAACGGGACCGAGACCGCGGCGGCGATCATGCCCGACACCAATTGGCCGAGCACGATGATGCCGAACACGCGCCAGAAGTCGTTCTTGACCAGTGCGAAGGACCGCCTCACCGCGGAAACGATGTCGAGGCGTTCGAGCACGATCAAGGTCGGGGCGAAGCTGAGCTTCACGCCGAGGTAGACGAGGCCGACGACCAGCGCCACGACCAGTGGGGCGCCGATGAGGAACGCGGCCCCATCGTTGACGGCGGAGATGGCCGCGACGAGCACGCCAACGACGACCACGATGAGAATCACCGCGCCGAGGAATTCCAGGACGACGAATCCGATCAGGGCAAGCAGGCGTCCGCGAGCCCGCTGCCACGCTTCACCGATGGTGATGTGGGCCCCGAACACCGCCCGGCCGACGACCACGGTGAGCAGACCGCTCAGCACGATCGTGGCGAGGCCCGTGGTCGCGATGCTGGCGAGGCTGGACAGCATCGATCCGACCAGGGCGGCGTCGGAGATATCACCGTTTCCCTCGCTGACTGACGTCAATCCCCCGGTGGCGGCGAGCGGCCCGATCTGCAGCACCAGCGCGATGAGTTGGGCGACGACGACGACGGCCGTGGTCAGGCCGAGCGTGGCCTTCGGGTTCATCCGCACGTAGGCGATGGCGCCGTTGAAGATGTCGGACAGGCCGAGTGGGCGCAGCGGGATGACGCCGGGCTTGAGTGCGGGCGGTGGGCCCTGCGGGTACCAGGGCGGTGCGTAGCCGGGCGGCGGGTAGCCCGGTGGTGGGTAGCCGGGCGGTGGGTAGCCGGGCGGTGGGTAGCCCGGTGGTGGGTAGTAGCCCGGTGGTGGGTAGCCCTGGTAGCTCGGTGGTTGGTAGTAGCCCGGTGGCGGGTACCCCGGCGGCGGCGGGCCGGCCGGAACGAACCCACCGGCATCCCTGCTGGCACCGTTGCTCATGTCCACCATCCTGTCGACAGCCGAGAAAATTGACAACGTGCACCCCGCCCACCGCGTGCAGCCCTCGGCGTAGCGTCTCGCACATGGCGGAACTCAAGGACCGGCTGCGTGCCGACCTCACCACGGCGATGAAGGCCAGGGACAAGCTGCGCACGGGGACGCTGCGGATGTTGATCGCGGCGATTCAGAGCGAAGAAGTGTCAGGTTCGACACCGCGTGAGCTGACCGACGCCGACGTCCTCAAGGTGCTCGCCAGGGAGTCGAGGAAGCGCGGCGAAGCCGCTCAGATCTTCATCACCAACGGCCGTGGCGAGCTTGCCGCCAACGAGCGCGCCGAGGCCAGCGTGATCGACGACTACCTGCCGACCCAGCTCAACGACGATGAGGTGGCCAACGTCGTCAACACCGCCATCGCCCAGGTCGCCGAGGAGATCGGTGAACGCCCTCACGTGAAGCACATGGGCTTGGTGATGAAGGCGGCCACCGCGATCGCCGACGGCAAGGCCGACGGGTCTCGGCTCTCGGCAGCGGTGAAGGATCGGCTCTAAACCCAAGCGAGAGCGGTAGTCCGGCCGACGAAAACCCGTCGCGCCAATGGGGTGTGGTGTGGCACGTTGGCTCGACGTGAGTACTTCTACGACCTTGGCCCCGCTCGTACTGCGCAGCCCCACCGATGCCGACTGGGAGCAGACGTCGCTGTTGCACGGGGTCAGCTTCGGCCATTTCGAACACGCGGATACGTACGACGTGGCTCGGAGCTTGATCGCCGACGACGGCGCGGTCGTGGTGTGCGACGACGACGCAGTCGTTGGCATGGCGGCGTACTTCGACTTCGCGTTCACCGTTCCCGGGGGCGCCGTTGTGCCGATGGCCGGATTGAGCATGGTTGGCGTCGCACCGACACATCGCCGACGCGGCGTGCTGCGCGCCATGTACGTCGAGTTGCACCAGCGCATCGCCGATGCCGGGTATCCACTGGCGGGCCTGACCGCCAGCGAAGGCGGCATCTACGGACGCTTCGGCTACGGGCCGGCGACCATGGAGCGGGTGCTGACCATCGACCGGCGGTTCGCCAAGTTCCACGCCGACGCCCCCGACCCCGGCGGCGCCCGAATGGTGCGACCAGCCGAGCACGGTGACGTGCTCGCCTGGATCTACGACCGGTGGCGACGGCAGACACCGGGCGGGCTGGTGCGGTCACAGGGCCTGTGGGACGACTTGCTGGCCGACCGCGAGGACGACCGCGACGGTGGCACGGCGTTGGTAGGGATCCTTCACGCCGACGGCTACGTGCTGTACCGGGTCTTTGGCAGCGCGACGTTGAAGGTCCGCGTCGAGGAGTTCAAGGCCGTCACCACCGACGCGCACGTCGCGTTGACGCGCACGCTGCTGGGACTGGATCTCGTGGAGACGGTCAAGATCTGGACCTACGCGCGGGATCCGTTGCCGTACTTGCTCATTGACAGCCGCGTGGCGCGCACCACGAAGTACGAGGACGACCTGTGGCTGCGGATCATGGACGTGCCAACGGCGCTCGAGGCGCGCGGGTACCAGGCCGACGTGTCGACCGTTATCGAGGTGTCGGACCAATTCGCTGGCAGCGGTGGACGATTCGCGCTCGACGTCCGCGATGGTCGGGCGCGCTGCACGCCAACCGACGCGGCACCGCAGGTCTGGATGGATCTCGACGTGCTGGGGAGCCTGTACTTGGGAGTGCACCAGGTGGTGCCCCTTGCCACGGCGAACCGGGTGCGCGCCAACGATCCCACGGTGCTTGCACGCCTGGAGGCGGCGTTCCTCAGCGACGTCCCCGCTCACCTCGGCTTCGGGTTCTAAACGGCTCACCTGCTGTTCTATTGGGTTTCGCTATGCTCGGTGCTTCGACATCAATCCGCTTGAACCCCGAGAGAGTGATGAGGCGCTCAACCGCCGAACCCCGAAGACCCGTCCCACCCCGGACTGACGCCGCGACGAGTTGCATGCCGGAGGTGGGGAGATGGTGATGGCCGTTGCCGGAATTGCGCTCGGCATCCTGGTGGTGCTGCTCATCACCGCAGTGACCGGATACTTCGTCGCGCAGGAATTCGCCTACATGGCCGTCGACAGGTCACGGCTGAAGACGATGGCCGAAGGTGGTGACGTCGCGGCGCAGCGTGCGCTGGCCGTGACCCGGCGGACGTCCTTCATGCTCTCGGGCGCTCAGCTCGGGATCACCGTCACCGGCCTGCTGGTCGGGTACGTCGCCGAACCGCTGATTGGCGAGGCCGTCGGGGTGCTCCTGGGCGGGGTCAGCGTGCCGGCCGGGGTGGGCATCGCCATCGGCGCGGTCGTGGCGATCGTGTTCTCGACGCTGGTGCAGATGCTCTTCGGTGAGTTGTTTCCGAAGAACCTGGCCATCGCGAGGCCCGAACCCGTTGCGCGTGCGCTGGCCCTGTCGACCACCTGGTACCTACGGCTGTTCGGCTGGCTGATCTGGCTGTTCGACCAGAGCTCGAACCTGCTGTTGCGCGCGTTAGGAATTGAGCCGGTGCACGACGTCGAGCACTCGGCCAGCCCCCGCGATCTCGAGCACATCGTGGCCGCATCCCGCGACGCAGGCGAACTGCCGCGAGATCTCTCGGCACTGCTGGACCGGACGCTGGACTTCCCCACGCGGACAGCCGAGCACGCGATGATTCCGCGCTCCCGCGTGGACGGCGTGCCCGCCGAGGAGTCTGCCGAAGGAGTGTTGACCAAGATGGCCACCGGCCACACCCGGTACCCGGTGTTCGGTGAGGACGTCGACGATCTGCTAGGCGTGGTGCACATGCTGGACCTGCTCGATCCCGACGTCACCGGCGGTACTGCCGGAACTCGTTGTCGCCCCACCATTGTCGTGCCGACCACGATGCCGCTGCCATCTGTGCTGGGCGCCCTGCGTGGCGCCGACGAAGAGATGGCGCTGGTCATCGACGAGTACGGCGGATTCGCCGGCGTGCTGACGATCGAGGACTTGGCCGAGGAACTCGTCGGCGAGATCGACGACGAGCACGACGCCGACGAACACGACGAGGCCGTGGCCGAGGCCGACGGCTGGCTGGTGCCGGGTGACACCCCGCTCGACGAGGTGCACCGACTCCTGGATCGGGAGCTGCCCGACGGTGACTTCGAAACCGTTGCAGGCCTTGCCATCGCCGAGTACGGCGGATTGCCCGGCGTCGGCGACCGGGTGGCCATCCCGCTGGAACCCGAGGTCGCGGACCTGATGGCCGACGAACCTCCGCCCCGGGATGTGCTGACCATCGAGATTCGGGCCGTCGACAAGCACGTGCCGTCCTCGGTGTTTCTGGCCGTCCGTCCCGAGGAGGTTCAGTGATGAGCAGTCCACTCGTGGTAGCAGTGATCGCCGTCGTGTTGATCGCATCGAGTGCGTTCTTCGTCGCCGTCGAGTTCGCCCTGATCGCCGCGCGCAGGCACCGCATCGAAGACGCCGCATCGGACAGTCGGTCGGCACGCGCCGCGCTGCGCAGCTCTGGCGAACTGTCGGTCCTGCTGGCCGGATCACAGCTCGGCATCACGGTGTGCACGCTGGCGCTCGGTGCGATCATCAAACCCGCTGTACACCACTGGCTCACACCACTCTTCAGCTCGTGGGGCGCACCTGCGTGGGTGGCCGACGTGGCCGGTTTCGTGCTCGCGCTGCTCATCGTGACGTTCCTGCATCTGGTGGTGGGCGAGATGGCACCCAAGTCCTGGGCGATCGCGCATCCCGAGCGGTCGGCGATCCTGCTCGCGTTGCCGATGCGCGCGTTCATGGCCGTCACCCGTCCGTTGTTGATCGCGCTGAATCATGCGGCGAACTGGTGTCTGCGGCGGGTCGGGGTGGCGCCGGTAGACGAGTTGGCCTCCGGGCTGGACCCAGTCACGTTGCGGCACTTGGTGGAACACTCGGTGACCGTTGGCACCCTCGACGAGAAGTACAGCACCAACCTGATGAGCGCCCTTGAGTTGCAGGCGTTGACGGTCGGCGACCTGGTTTCGGGTCGGCCGCCCAGCGGAGTATCCAGCGAGGCCGAAGCGGCGGCGATCCAATCCGCGTCGCGTGCCGCGGGCCACCTGCGACTGCTGGTTCGTCGCGGCGCCGTGGTGGAAGGCGTTGTGCACGTGCGTGACAGTCTGTCCGCCGCACCTGGGATCACTGCCGCGGATCTGATGCGTCCGGCCGTGGTGCTGGCGCGCCGGACGCCGGTGTACGAGGCGCTGCGCACGATGCGGGAGATGCGCGGCCATCTGACGGTCGTCACCGACGACGACGGCTTCCCCGTCGGGTTGGTCACACTCACCGACGTTCTGGACCGATTGATGCCTACTGACGCTGCCGCGAGCTGACTCAGTCGGGCGATCGATTAAGCCGATCCCGGCGAGGAACTGCTCATGGTCGTCGTGATCGCGCATCTGGTTCGCGACGGCCCTGGTGAACCAACTGGCTTCTGGCGCGGTATCACGTCGTGCGTTCTGCGATGAACACAAACTCGCGACCTGGGCGGTCGGGAGCGTCGCGCACCTCCAGCACTCGATAGCCAACGGCGAGCAAGCTCGATTCCACCTCGTCGCGACTGCGGAACCGGAGTGTCGAATCCGAGGTGACGACGACGCCGTCCGACAGAAACCGGTAGGTATAGCGGAAGGAGACGAACGGAAGTCTCACCTCGGTGACCTCGAACGGCCCCCGTTCCACCAGTCCAATTCCGGGAACATCCAGAGTGACCTGAGGGATTTCAGCGATCCATTCGTCCCAGGCTCAACGTTCTGGGCGCCTGGTCTCGAACGCGAAATAGCCATGTGAGCGAAGTGCGGCATGGATGCCTTGGAGCGTCTGTGTCCAGGCGTCGTCGGTGAGAAAGACCTGCGCCACGTTCCCCGTCATGAGCGCTAGGTCGGCAGCGAGCGCTGGCAGTACCGCCTCCCGTCGCTTCGCTCGCCCCAGTGTCGTCGCGTCGCCCTGAACCCAGGTGATTCTTCCGGTTCGGTCCTTCGACTTCGCGACCTCGAGCGATGCCTCGGCCGGGTCGACACCCACGATAGTGCGGCCGCCGTCAGCGAGCAGGACCGCGAGGCATCCTGTCCCGCAGCCGATGTCGAGCACACGGCCTGCGCCCAGTTCGTCGGCGATGTTGAGGTATGCCGTCAGATCGTCGCGGTCTCCGTCAAAGGCGTCGTAGATGGGCGCGAGGCGATGGTGGGCAAAGATCGCATCAGGCACGCGGCGACTGTATCCGCGGTCGAGCGCTCCAGCGATAGGTTTTCGGCTGTCGCCGGCTGCACTACCGACTGTCGCGTGCCGACGCGAACGGCGGGCAACTACAAGCAACCCCTCGCCGCTCGCGGGAACGAGCGCCTCGACACCGACCTCGCGGGGGCGATTGCCACCGCCACCGGAACCCCCGCTCCCGCGGCGACGACGGCGTCGTCCGTTGAGGATCTGCTGGTGCCGGGATTCCGAGTTGAGCAATCTCAGGTGGCACCCTGGTTTCAACAGCCGGGTGGAGGTATTCAATACCGTATCGTTGGGCCGGATGGGAACAATGCGTCGGTAAACGACCTCCTTGATTCTGGATATCTGAAGGATTTGCATGAGTGACTCAATTGATTTCTCACGCCTGTCAACGAGTTGGCTTTATTGGGCTCCGTTAGCGGGTCTGACGAATGCGCAGGTTGCAGATGTTCATCCTGGTCATGAAATTCGGTTCACGTCTGATGACTACTCGGTTCACCTACGGCACGATGAGGGCTGGTGGATAATTGACACCATCGATGATCGCGGTCAGCTACACACCGATACCGCTAAGTGTACAAACTACGAACTTGTTGAAAAGTATCTAATCTGGCAGTGGTCGTCGACCGCCCGGAATGTGCTGCGCCGTCCAAGGCTTGGCCCCAACCTGTACTCGCTGGGGCACGATTCCAACGTTCAGTTTCTACCGATCAAGGAAGGAATCTTCGAACTGCGCACACCCGAAGGGCGCGCGATACTTATGGAGCCAGTTGCGACGATTTTCAGTCATCTAATGTTGAAATCGGTCGATGACATCGAGGAGTTGGTGAAGCGCGATGTATAGCCATTCGATCATCCTGGCGAAAAGCGCACTTCGCATACACTTCGAAGCGGCTCATATTGCACTATTGTCCGTGGACTAAATATGGCGCGTTGAACGTCTCGACTCAGCGAATTGCACTGTCTTACTTGGCTTCCACGAATCCGTCGAACACCCGACCGTCACTGACTGACGCCGCCCATCACACGCAGACCGGCGACGGCCATCACCTCCCTGGCATAGACGGAACGCCTGTCATCGCCGGCACTGATCGCCTGGTATTCAAGCTGACGAACTCGCTCGATCACATGGCATCCTCGACGGTCTGCACGGGGACCAACCTGAAGGCCGCCCAAACGGTGGTCGGCCACGCGTCTGAGGGTCCACGCTGGACAGCTGCGCCAGACGGTTTCCTGACGACCTGGAGCAGGCTTCGGTTTCTCTAGACGTCGCTCCCACGAGGTTCGCCGTAGGCTGCCGCGTCCAGCTGAAACAGAAAAAGACCCCGACCGGAAACACCAGTCAGGGCCTCTCATCTGTCTCACGCGAGTCGGGGTGACAGGATTTGAACCTGCGACCTCTTCGTCCCGAACGAAGCACGCTACCAAGCTGCGCCACACCCCGCTAAAGCCACGACAGCGTATCGCACCGGGCGCATCGGAAGCCAAACGCCCAGTCCCCGTGACCGCGATCACGGGTAGGAGTGGGTGGGTCTGGGTAGACCGATGGTGCGACGCGGCACAGGCAGTTCCCAGGCGACACGAATCACTACGGTCCTGGGATCAATTTGGATGTCAGTGGCGTTGACGATGATGAGTGCGTCTACATCGCACGTTCAGCTGACGAAGGGGATCGAAATGACCGGGTTGGGAGCCGCACTCTACGGCGGATTCTTCGCCCTTGCGGCGTTGTGGCTGTTCATGACGTCCGACGCCGGAAGTGGTAGCAGCGACGATCAGGGCCAGAACCCGGAGCGTTCGAACTCGACCAACACGGCGGCCGGCGCCGAATCGTTCAGCCCGGACTGGGTCAGCCACTCCTGACTGAAGTAGGTGTCCGCGTAGCGGTCGCCACTGTCGGCGAGCAGCGTCACCACCGATCCACTGCGCTTCTGCGCCACCATCTCGGCCAGTAGGCCGAAAGCCCCCCACACGTTCGTGCCGGTCGACGGGCCCACGCGCCGTCCCAGCACCGCGCTGACGTGATGGGCCGCCGCAACCGATGCGGCATCGGGCACCACCACCATCCGGTCCACCACGTCGGGCAGGAACGACGGCTCGACGCGCGGCCTGCCGATGCCCTCGATGCGTGACGACACGCCCGTGACGACGTCGCGGCGGCCTTGCGCATAGGCCGGGAAGAACGCCGAGTTCTCCGGATCCACCACGCACAGCCGGGTGGCGTGGCGGCGGTAGCGGATGAACCGGCCGATGGTCGCGCTGGTGCCGCCCGTCCCCGCACCCACCACGATCCACTCGGGGATCGGGTGCTGTTCCTCGCCCAACTGCTCGAAGATCGACTCGGCGATGTTGTTGTTTCCTCGCCAGTCCGTGGCCGCCTCGGCGTTGGTGAACTGATCGAGGTAGTGCCCGCCGGTCTCTTCGGCCAGCCGCTCTGCCTCCGCGTACACCTGCGACGCCTTGTCCACGAAATGGCAACGGCCGCCTTGTGATTCGATCAGGGCGATCTTCGTAGAACTCGTCGACGACGGCATCACCGCAATGAAGGGCAGGCCGAGCATCGCCGCGAAGTACGCCTCGGACACCGCCGTCGACCCCGACGACGCCTCGATCACGGTGGTGTTCTCGCCGATCCAGCCGTTGCACAGCGCGTAGAGGAACAGCGACCGCGCCAACCGGTGCTTGAGGCTGCCGGTGATGTGGGTCGTCTCGTCCTTGAGGTAGAGCTGCACGTCGACGCCGTCACACCACGCCGATGGCAGCGGATAGCGCAGCAGGTGGGTGTCGGCGCTACGTCGGGCGTCGGCCGCGATCAGTCGTACCGCGTCGTCCACCCACGTGCGCGGGCGGCTGCGATCCGCGATGGAAGCCGGGTCGGTCACCTTGCCGAGACGGCCGGATGGGACACGCCCGCCCGTGCGCCCGCGTGGCCGCCACCGGTCGGTGCGGCCACCAGCGTCAGCATGGTCACCTCGGGCCTGCAGCAGAACCGCACCGGCGCGTACGGCGAGGTGCCGATGCCTGCCGATACGTGCAACTGCGTGTGGGCGCCCCAGCGTGACGGCCCCTTGGCCCGCGACCTGTCCAGCTCGCAGTTGGTCACCAGCGCGCCGTAGAACGGCACGCAGAGCTGTCCGCCGTGCGTGTGTCCGGCCATCACCAGCTGATAGCCGTCGGCGGCGAACCGGTCCAACACCCGGGGTTCCGGTGAGTGGGTCAGGCCAAGAGTGAGATTGGCGGCGGGACTGGCGGGCCCGGCGACGGTTTCGTAGCGGTCGCGCTTGAGGTGCGGGTCGTCGACGCCTGCAGCGGCGATCGTTTGGCCCTTGACCTCGATCTCGCGCCGCGTGTGGGTCATGTCCAGCCAGCCGCGCTCGGTGAACGCCGCACGGAGGTCCTGCCACGGCAGGGGCGCGCCGGTGACGCGCTTGGATGGCTTGAAGATGTAGTTCGCCGGGTTCTTCGGCTTCGGGGCGAAGTAGTCGTTGCTGCCGAACACGAACAGACCCGGCACCGACAGCAGATCGCCAAGTGCCTGCACGACCGACGGCACGGACTTCGGGTGCGCAAGGTTGTCGCCGGTGTTGATGACCAGGTCGGGCGCCCAGCCGGCGAGTTCGCGCAGCCACGCCTGCTTGCGGCGCTGCCCAGGACGCATGTGGAGGTCACTGAGGTGCAGCACGCGTAGCGGCGACGATCCCGGGGCCAGCACCGGCATGGTCAGCTCACGCATCACGAACGCGTTGCGTTCGATCAGTGACGCGTATGCGATCCCTGCGACCAGCGAGCCTGCCGCTGCCGCGGCCGTGTTCTTTGCGCGGTTCTTCGTGACCGTCGAGGGGGCGGGCATGAACGCAGCCTACTGCGAGACGTCGGCGGGTACCGCCTCTCACAGCATCGCGTTACCAACTCCACATCGACGACCCGCGGTGGATCAGGGTGGCGGCGGTGGGGGCGGCGGCCCCAGTACCGGCACCGTGATGGGCGGCAGGCCGGGGATCTGGATGACCGTCGATCCGATCGGTGCAGGCAGCGCGTTCGGATCCAACGGCGGCATGCCCGGTGGCGGCGGCGGAGGTGGTGGCGGGATGCCGTTGCTGACCTGGATCGTGATGATCGACCCGGGGACCGTCTGGCCGCTTGGCGAGGTACCGACCACGGTCCCCGCGGGTGTGACGCTGTTGACCGGGGTGGCCTGGTCGGCGACCTGGAAGCCGGCGTCCTTCAGACGCTCGCGCGCCATGTCCTGGCTCATCCCGGAGATGGTCGGTACCCGCGAGCCGGGCGCTCCGTCGACGTAGCGCGGATCGGTCGGGGGGAGCGTGACGGTGTCGGGGGTGATCGTCTTCATGGCGGTGAACCACGTGCGCGCGGGTTCATTGCCGCCGTACAGGTTGCCCGAACCGCACTGCCGCAGCGGGAAGGAGCACAAGTCCGACGGCGAGGTCGAGTCGTCGTAGATGTAGTTGGCGGCGGCGAAGTCGCTGGTGAAGCCGAAGAAACCCGACGAGCGGTGCGCCTCGGTGGTTCCGGTCTTTCCCGAGACCGGCAGGCTCCAGCCCACCGAACCCGCCGCACTCGCGGCGGTGCCACTTTGGTCGTCCTTGCTCAACGCGTTGGCCAGCGTGTTGGCCAAGCCCTCCGGCACGACCTGTTCGCAGGTGTCGGTGGTGACCGAGACCTCGGTGCCGGTGCGATCGAAGACCTTGTCGATCGGGCTCGGCGGGCACCACTTCCCGCCCGAGGCCAGCGTGGCGGCGACGTTGGACAGCTCGAGCGCGTTCAGCTCGATCGGACCCAGCGTGAAGGAGCCCAGGTTCTGCCTCTTGACGAAGTCGGCCAGGCTTTCGTTGCTTTCCGGGTCGTAATCGCGGGCGGTGCCCGGCAGTGCATAGGAGCGCAGGCCCAGCTTGACGGCCATGTCGACGGTGCGCTGGACGCCAACCTGCGAGATGAGCTTGGCGAACGCCGTGTTGGGTGACGTCGCCAGCGCGTCGGTCACGCTCAGCTGCCCGCGGTAGTTCCCGTCGTTGAGCACGCACCACGTGGCCTGCGGACAGCCCTTGGCCCCGCCGCTGCCAAGGCCCTTGGCCTCGAAGCGGGCCGGCGCATCGAGCTGGGCGTTGATGCCCATGCCCATGTCGAGGGCTGCGGCGGTGGTGAAGATCTTGAAGATCGACCCTGCGCCGTCACCGACGAGGGAGAACGGCTGCGGCTGCATGGTCTCGCCGGCGTCCAGGTTCAGCCCGTACGTGCGGTTGCTGGCCATCGCGACGACGGGATGGGAGTCCTTGCCCGGCTTGATCACGCTCATCACGCTGGCGACGCCGTCGAGGTCCGGCGCTGCGATGCCGTCGATGGCCGACTTCACCGTGCCCTGGACGTCGGGGTCGAGCGTGGTGCGGATCAGATAACCGCCCTTCGCGACCTGTTCCTTGCTGATGCCCGCCTTGGCCAGGTATTCGAGGACGTAGTCGCAGAAGAAGGCGCGATCGGCGGCGGCGATGCAGCCGCGGGGGAGTTCGTTCGGCTGCGCCAGCACGCCAAGTGGCTGCTGCTTCGCCTGGCGCAGCGCCTCGGCCTGCTGCGGGATGTTGTCGATCATGGTGTCCAGCACCACGTTCCGACGCTGCAGCGCACCCTCGGGGTTGGTGTAGGGGTTCAGCGTGCTGGTGGACTGCACCATGCCCGCCAACAGGGCCGCCTGCTGCCAGTTCAGCTCGGAGGCATTGATGCCGAAGTAGGTCTGTGCCGCGTCCTGGATGCCGAATGCGCCGTTGCCGAAGGACACCAGGTTGAGGTACCGGGTGAGGATCTCCTGCTTGGTGAACGTCTTGTCCAGCGTCAGCGCCATCCGGATCTCGCGGAGCTTGCGCGCGGGGGTGGTCTCGATGGCCGCACGCTTCTCGGCATCGGTCTGCGCGATCACCAGCAGCTGATAGTTCTTTACGTACTGCTGCTCGAGGGTGGAGCCGCCGCGGGTGCTCAGGTCGCCCGACGCGTAGCCGGCCAAGCCCGTCAGGGTGCCCTGCCAGTCGACACCGTTGTGCTCGGCGAACCGTTTGTCCTCGATGGAGACGATGGCCAGCTTCATCGTGTCGGCAATCTGATCGCCGGGGATTTCGAACCGTCGCTGGCTGTAGAGCCAGGCGATCGGGTTGCCCTTGGCGTCGACCATCGTCGACACCGCGGGAACCTCACCCTCGACGAGCTGCGCCGAGCCGTTGGCAACTACGTCGGACGCCCGGTTGGACATCAGGCCGAAGCCGCCCACGAGGGGGAACATGATTCCCGCTGCCACGACGCTCGCCAGCAGACAGCACCACGCCAACTTGATGACCGTCACCGCGATCGGTGGTCGGCTCGGCGGCTCGGACATGGGTACAGACTAGCGACGTCGCAGTCGCACAACCCGCCAGCGGTTGGCCAGAACGACTAGGCCTGAACGAAGGCTGCGAACCTCCTGGACATGCATCAAGATGGGTGACGGCACGGTCGTGCCAAAAAAGCGAGATTTGACTGTTGCGCAAAACCCCCCTGACCACCTAGCTTGGACACACAGTGCGATCTAGGTAACACTACTGGTCGCAATGTGGCGTAGATCGCACCAGCGTTCTACACCTGAACTGGACCGCCCGATGGGCGGCTCGACGGAGGGATCGCTGGTGTCAGGAACACGGCCCGCGGCGCGCAGGACAATCGCTACTTCTCCAGTCAATGGTGTAGTCCAAGGTAAAGAAGCCGAGGCCCGCATCGCGTGGGTTTCCCAGGCGCGCTGCAGACAAGCCGATCCTGACGAGCTATTCGTCCGCGGCGCCGCCCAGCGCAAAGCCGCCGTCATCTGCAGGCACTGCCCCGTCATCTCCGAATGCGGTGCCGATGCACTCGACAATCGCGTCGAGTTCGGCGTATGGGGCGGCATGACCGAACGTCAGCGCCGCGCCCTCCTCAAGCAGCATCCCGAAGTGGTGTCCTGGTCGGAGTTCTTCGCCGCGCAGCGGAAGCACCGCAACGCGGTCTAGTTAGCTCGGCTACGTCAGACTCAAGCCGCCGCTTCGCCCGTGATTTGGTCGGCGATGGCGCGCAGCGCCTCCAGATCGGACACGTCGAACGGCAACGACGGAACGCCGACGATCGCCACCGCAGGGTTGGCGCCGGTGAACCGCGACAGCAGCCGCACCTCCCGCTTGGCGGTCATCGCACGATCGGCGTGAATCCGCAGCAGCGCGGCCGTCAGCGCGTCGGCGCCGGTGTCGCCGTCGGAGGCCTCCAACTTCTCGGCCGCATCGTTGGCCGTCTCGGCGTTCAGCTCGCACAACATCGGATGGGTGCGGTTCAGGATCAGGCCGGCCAACGGCATGTTCTCCTTGGACAGCCGGTCGACGAAGAACGACGCCTCCCGCAGCGCGTCCGGTTCGGCCGCCGACACCACGACGAACTGGGTGCCGCGCCGCTTGAGTAGCTCGTAGGTCTTGTCGGCCTTCTGCCGGAACCCGTCGAACGTGGCATCCAGCGCCTGCACGAATCCTGCTGCGTCGGAAAGCATCTGGGATCCCAACACGGTCGAGAGCGCCTTCATCGCCAAGCCGACGACGCCCGTGACCAGCTTGCCGATGCCCCGTCCAGGGGCAAGCAGCAGCCGCCACAGCCTGCTGTCCATGAAACTGCCGAGTCGCTTGGGCGCATCCAGGAAGTCCAGCGCGTTCCGCGACGGAGGCGTGTCGACGACGATCAGGTCCCACTTGTCCTCGGCAAGGAGTTGGCCGAGTTTCTCCATGGCCATGTACTCCTGCGTGCCCGCCAGGGACGTCGCCACGGTTTGGTAGAACTGGTTCTCCAGAATCGCCTCGGCGCGCTCCGCGTCGGTGGAGTACTGGAGCACCATCTCGTCGAACGTCCGGCGCATGTCGAGCATCATCGCGTGCAGTTCGCCGGTGACCTCAGGAGCCAGCGGCACTCGCTGTGGCGTGTTGCCAAGACTCTCGATGCCGAGTGCCTGTGCAAGTCGCTTCGCCGGGTCGATCGTCAGCACGACCACCGTGCGGCCGTATTCGGCGGCGCGCAGCGCCATGGCGGCGGCGGTGGTGGTCTTGCCGACTCCGCCTGCGCCGCAACAGACTACGACGCGGTTGGCGGTGTCGGACAGAATCGTGTGCAAATCGAGCGCGCGGGGTGCGGTGCTCATCTACCTAACTCCCTGTTGGGCAAGCGCTTCGGCGAGTTCGTACAGGCTGCCGAGATCGACACCGTCGCGGATCGCAGGCAACTCGAGCCGCGAGACGTCGAGATCGTCGAGCTGCTCGGCACTTTCGGCGCGGGCAGTAATGCGGGTCGCGTGCTGGATGCCCTCGGTGAGCAGGCCGGCGAAGTCGTCGTCGGTCATGTCGATGCCTGCCTCGGCCAGACCCGCCCGCACCGCGTCGGCGTCGACGTCGCCCTCGGCGGCCTTGGCGAGGTCGTCGGCCGGGAGGTACGCGGGGATGTTGCGGTTGACGATGACGCTGCCGATCGGCAACCCGAGTTCGGTGAGTTCGTCGATCGCCTCGACGGTCTCCTGGATGGGCAACGCCTCCAACAGGGTCACCAGGTGGATGGCGGTCCGATCCGAATGCAGCAGCTTGACCACGCCGTCGGCCTGCGAGTGCACGGGACCGCCCTTGGCCAGCTCGGAGACGGCCGCCGTGACGTCGAGGAAGCGCGCGATTCGCCCCGTCGGCGGGGAATCCACCACCACGGCGTCGTAGCCGTGTTGCTTGCCCTTCTCGGACCGCACCACGATTTCCTTGATCTTGCCGGTGAGCAGCACGTCGCGCAGGCCCGGCGCGATGGTCGTCGCGAACTCGATCGCCCCGATCCGCCGCATCGCTCGCCCGGCGATGCCGAGGTTGTAGAACATGTCCAGGTACTCCAGGAACGCGGCCTCGGTGTCGATGGCCAGCGCGTTGACCTGTCCGCCGCCGTCGGCGGTGGCGATCTTGACCTCCTCATACGGCAACGGCGGCACGTCGAACAGCTGCGCAATGCCTTGGCGCCCCTCGACCTCGACGAGCAGCACCTTGCGGCCACCTGCCGCCAGCGCCAGGGCCAGCGCGGCCGCGATCGTCGACTTTCCCGTGCCGCCCTTACCGGTCACGAAGTGCAGCCGCACCTTGGACAGTCGGGAAGGCCAGCCGACAGATCTTCGGCCGTCGGATGTGGGGGACTGGGTCGTCACTCCAGCAGCCTAACCAAGGCGACCTCCTCGACCGATAGGCTCAGCGACATGAGCGAACCGACCCGGTGGGAATACGCCACCGTGCCCTTGTTGACACACGCGACCAAGCAGATTCTCGACCAGTGGGGTGAGGACGGCTGGGAACTGGCGTCGGTGCTGCCTGGCCCGACCGGCGAACAGCACGTCGCGTACCTGAAGAGGCCGAAATGAGCGCCTCGGCAAAGCTCGCGGAGCTGGGCATCTCGCTGCCCGAGGTCGTGACACCCCTCGCGGCGTACGTGCCAGCGGTGCGCACCGGGAACCTGGTGTACACGTCGGGCCAGGTGCCGATTCAGGCCGGCGCTCTGGCCGCCGCCGGCAAGGTCGGCGCCGAGGTCAGCCCCGAGGACGGCAAGGCGCTGGCCCGGATCTGCGCGCTCAACGCGTTGGCCGCCGTGCATTCGCTGGTCGGCATCGACTCCGTCGTCAGGGTCGTCAAGGTGGTCGGGTTCGTCGCATCGGCGCCTGGCTTCAACGGCCAGCCCGGCGTGATCAACGGTGCCTCCGAGCTGTTCGGCGAGGTCTTCGGCGACGCCGGCGCGCACGCCCGGTCAGCGGTCGGGGTGGCCGAGCTGCCGGTGAACGCGCCCGTCGAGGTGGAGCTCATTGTCGAGGTCGCGTGAGCGACTACCAGGCGGAGGTGGCGTGACGCTCGAACATCCTGCTTACGGCAAGCTGCGCCGCGTGACCGACACGGCGTCGGTATTGCTGTGCGACAACCCCGGCCTGATGACGCTGGACGGCACCAACACCTGGGTGCTGCAAGGGCCGGGCAGCGACGAGATGGTGATCGTCGACCCCGGGCCCGACGACGACGAGCACATCGGCCGGATCGCGAGTCTCGGCAAGATTCCGCTGGTACTGATCAGCCACAAGCACGAGGACCACACCGGAGCCATCGACAAGATCGTGGACCGCACCGGCGCGGTGGTGCGCGCGGTGGGTAGCGGGTTCCTGCGCGGTCTGGGTGGTCCGCTGTCCGATGGCGAGGTGATCGACGCCGCCGGCCTGCGCATCACGGTGATGGCGACGCCGGGCCATACGGTGGATTCGCTGTCGTTTCTGGTCGACGATGCCGTGCTGACCGCCGACACCGTGCTCGGCCGCGGCACCACCGTCATCGACACCGAGGACGGCAGCCTGCGCGACTACCTCGAGTCACTGCGGCGGCTACACGGCCTTGGGCCGCGAGTCGTGCTGCCAGGGCACGGGCCGGACCTCGGCGACCTGGAGGCCGTCTCC
>Ga0137412_10000837_pt1 | contig 22983 bp, 16 predicted proteins | sample CZODoug2_1_16fun_FD_122160 | JGI IMG/M metagenome (GOLD analysis project Ga0137412, IMG submission 122160) | Vadose zone soil fungal communities from Angelo Coast Range Reserve, California, USA - CZODoug2_1_16fungal (Hybrid Assembly) | ecosystem: Environmental > Terrestrial > Soil > Vadose zone... | reverse complement strand
CGGACTCAAACTGAGCGCGTTGAACGCCGAGATGATCACGGAAATCGCGATGGTGACCGCGAACTGCTGGTACAACCGGCCCGTAATGCCCGGTATGAAGGCGGTGGGTATGAATACCGCCGAGAGCACGAGCGCAATGCCAATGACAGGCCCTGAGATCTCCTGCATGGCCTTCAGGGCGGCATCCTTCGGCGCCATGCCTTCCTCAATATGACGTTCGACTGCCTCGACCACCACGATCGCATCGTCGACGACCAGGCCGATGGCCAGCACCATGCCGAACATCGACAGCGTATTGATGGAAAATCCGAATAGCGGGAAAAATGCGAAAGTGCCGACCAGCGAGACGGGAACCGCGAGCAGCGGTATCAGTGTGGCGCGCCAGCCCTGCAGGAAAAGGTAGACGACGATGATCACGAGGACCAGCGCGATGCCAAGCGTCAACACGATTTCCCGCATACCCTCGGTGACTGCTTTCGTTTGATCCAGCGCGATGGCGTAGTCCACGTCCGGCGGAAAGCTCTTCTTTAGCTGCGCCATCAGCGCTTGGACCGCTTTGGAGTCGTTGACGGCATTGGAGCCGGGCAGCTGATAGATCGCCAGGGCTGCCGCAGGCTTGCCATTCAAGCGGCCCATCAATGTGTAGCTCTGCGCGCCGAGTTCGATGCGCGCCACGTCCCTCACCCGAACGGCCCCGCCATTGGGATTTTCGCGCACGATGATGTCGCCGAACTGTTCCGGCGTCGTCAGACGACCCTGCGCCCGCACCGAGTATGTGAACTCCTGGCCTTTGGGCGCCGGTTCGCCACCCATTTGTCCGGCGGGGTTTACGGTGTTTTGCGACTGCACCGCATTGACGACGTCGGATACGGTAATGCCAAGCTTGGTGAGCGCGTCCGGTTTGAGCCACATGCGCATCGCGTATTGCCCGGCACCGAAGACCTGCACGCTGGCAATTCCCGGAACCCGGGTGACGGGATCGTTGAGGTTGATGTATTCATAGTTGGCGAGGAATTTCGCATCATACGTACCGTGGGGAGAATAGAGCGCCACGATCATCAGCGGTGCGGTCGTCGCTTTCTGTACGGTCACCCCGAACTGCGTTACGCTGGATGGCAGTTGGGATGCGGCCTGGGTCTCGCGTATCTGGGTGAGAATGAGGTCCGTGTTCGGATCCGTCTGCACGCCGAAATCCACGATCATGGTCGTCTGGCCATTGGCCGTGGCATTCACCGAATACATGTAGTTCATGTTATCCACGCCGCTCATCTGTGCCTCGATGGGCGTGGCAACCGATTGTGCGAGGGTCTCCGCATCCGCACCGACGAAAGTGGCTTGCAGCTTCGTTTCCGGTGGGACGATATTGGGAAACTGCGAGATGGGCAGCCCGAGAATCGTGATGGCGCCGACGATGACCGTCAGGATGGCAATCACCATGGCGACGATCGGGCGATGAATGAAAAACTTCGACATTTTTTCAGCTACCGCCGGACGCAGCGGTGAACGCCGTGGGCGTGACCGTGCTGCCATCTTTGACTTTTTGAGTCCCTTCCGCGACGACGCGGTCGCCCGCGATCAGGCCGCTTGTAATCACCCACATGGCGTCAACGCGCTCGCCCGTTTGCACCGCGCGAATGGTGATCTTGTTATCAGCTCCCACCACAGCGACCTGAGCTGATCCTTGCAGCTGCGATACGGCACGCTGCGGGACGAGCAATGCGCCCTTCAGGACCTGCGTTACGGCGCGTATCCTGGCGTATTGTCCCGGCCGCAGAATATTTCCGGGGTTTGCGAATGCCCCGGCGATTCTGATCGTTCCGGTCTGTTGATCCACTTGCCGATCGGCGAAAAGAATGCTGCCGCTGCGAGCGTATGTGCTGCCGTTCGAGAGTATCAACTGCAGCGGGATCGGTGCGGTGCTCGACAGCAGATTCACGGTCTCGGGGTGAATCCTGTCGGCAATCCGCAGGTATTCCTCGCCGCTGATTGGAAAGTATGTCTTGATGGGGTCGACCTGGGATACGCCTGTGAGCACAGCGGAGGGCGTAACGAGATTGCCGACTTGGACCTGCGCGATGCCGGCAATTCCGCTGATGAGCGAGCGCACTTTCGTGAAACTTAAGTTCAGAGCCGCCTGCTCCACCGTCGCACGGCCGGCCGCTACGGTCGCTTTCGCGGCCATTTGCGCCTGGCTGTCTCCCTCGAGCTGGCTTCGCGCAATCGCATTCGCCTCGGCTTCCGGGATGTCGCGATTGACGTTGAGCGTGGCATTGCCGAGTTGTGCCTCTGCCTGTGCGAGCTGCGCTTTCGCCTGGTCCAGCACGGCCTGGAATGGACGAGGATCGATCTCAAAGAGCACGTCGTCCTTGTGAACGAAGGAACCTTCCGAATAATCCTGTTTGATCAGGTACCCGCTGACCTGCGGTTGAATCTGTGCGTTGACGTACCCGTCGAGCGTCGCCACCCACTCGCTATAGATGTTGACATCCTGTTGGACCACCGGTGCGACCTGCACCAGCGGGGCAGCCCCGATGGGCGCTTGCTCTTGGGCGCATCCAGCGCATTGGACAGCGATAAGGAGGATGCAGAAAAGAGCACTGCCCTTCCGCAATGAAATCCACGAACCAATCACTCCATTCTCCTCATTTGCCGGGGTTTTCTTTCGACGCGCTGAATCAGCGGCCGAGAACCAGCGAGGCGTTTGCCCGCATGAGTGAAGGGTAGTGTCGAATCGGCTACCTCGATAGCCTATATATTTCGATAAACATTATCGTTTTAATGGATCAATTTTCGATGGCCTCGCGCCGGATCAGATAGCCGGCGGCGTTGGTTCGGGTTGCATTCGTTATTCGCTGCACGATCTGCATCGAGACCTGCCAGAGACGCTTTGCAAGCTCACCGTCATTCAGAAGTGGATTCCCCTCGGCCACCTGACAGTCCGACCAATACTCGCCGGTAATTCCCGTGACACTGGGACTGGCCGCAAGTAACGCTGCGGTTGCCGCTCGCTGGCCCGCCGATTTCATGAAAAGCTGCACCGTCGATCGCACCACGCGCAAGGGAGGCAAAAGGTCCTTGCGCAAGCCCGTGCCCTTCGTGGCGCCGGGATGCAGCGAATTGACCGCGATGGCACGTCGGCGCAATCGACGCGATAGTTCCTTTGCATACAGCGCCACCGCGAACTTGGATTGTCCATAAAATGTCATCGGATCGTAAAATCGATGGCCGTCGAGATTGTCGAACATGATTCCTTCTGGATGAGCCTGCATGATGCTCGCACTGCCGCTGACGATAACGATGCGCCCGGTGCCGTTGCGCACCAGATCCAGCAGCTGGTTCACCAAGAAGAAATGACCAATATGGTTGCTGAGAAACTGAAGTTCGACTCCATATCTCGTGCGCAGCGTGGGTGGACTTGCCACCTCCGCGTTGGCAATGATCCCATCGAGTGAAACTTGAAGGCTTCTGATCATTTCTGCCGCGGCCGTAACCGAATCGAGATCGGCGAGATCGCACTCCACGGGCGTTGCGCGTGGGCCGATCTGATCGCAAGCACCTTTTGCGCTCGCCAAAGAACTCGCGAGTCCGAAAACATGGGCACCGTTTGCAACCAATGCATTCATCGTCTCGAATCCCATCTCCTGATTGCACCCGGTAACCAAGAACCATTTTCTGGTGAGATCCACGCCCGCCAGAACCTGATTTGCCGTTGAGCGGGCGCCGTGAGGAATTGAGCTAGCCATGACAAGTACTCCTTAACCAGCCGACGTGAGCCTCGAGGGCGTGCGTCATATGTAGTTTGGCCACACCGAAATCGCTCAGGAAAGACTAGTGCCGGGGCTTCGCGTCTGCTAGCCCATATAACTAGATACGATGTATCGCTGGAGCAGATGTATGCTCGAGTTCCAGACTCGACAGAGCGGTTGTGGCACGCGCGAAGCGCAATCAACTCTCGTACGCGCGACACTGTAGACGCGAGACGATAGATTTTTACCGGCCGGCGTGCGGGCGCGTCTCGGCTACTGCGCCGCACCGGAAGTCGGCGCGAGCGGCGCGTTCGAGACCTCGACGGCCGCGGGTATTATTGCCGCGGGTACGATGACGTACTTCACGACAAAGCGCGCAGAGTAGGCGTGTTCACTGTCCCAGGACGAGAAGCCCGTGCACACCTGCTTCGTCTGGTCGGACTCGGCCCGCTCGAAAGCCTTGTCTGCGAAACGCGCGCGTCCGACCTCCTTGCCGGGGTCGACTCGACTTTCCGTCCAAGGCTGCGATGAGTCCTCAGGCCGATCATACCGATCCATGGCGGTCACCACGGCCAACGCCGGCACGCTGGCGCAGAGCATGACCGGCTGTGCTTCCTGCTCGTCGCATGCCGGTGTCGCATCGGTGGCGACGACGTGGCGCGCGCGGCACGGCCCAACCGTGGTCGTCGCAACGACGCCTTCGGCGCTGCGGCGATCGTCAGCCGTTCGGCCGCTCGAAGCATGATCGTTCAGAGCAGCCCGCTCGAGTCTCTCCGCAGTTGCGCTGATCTGCGCGAGCTGCGTCCGTAGCTGGACCCGCAGTGCCGCCGACTCGAGGTCCGATTGCTTCACCAGGTACTGCGAGAAGGCGAAACCGCCCACCCCGGCGCCGATGAGGAGCAGACATACTGCCAGCACCGGACCGCGGCGCGATTTCTTGGTAGCCGGTACACCGCGTTTGCGCTCCGACACTTCCCTGCGCCAGGTGAAGTGCAGTTGGATCAAGGTTCCGATAACGGTGCCCGCGGCGGCAACGGCTGCCGCGGTCACTTTGTCGTCGAGATCGAACAGACTCATGTACTCTTCCGGATCGCGGGCAACGGCGCACCTACCACCAATTTATCGTTGAAGGCCACTCTGGACTGAGAGATGGTTCCGGTTTTTCGGACACCGGGGTGAGTTGATCTCCACCGGGGCGTCGTACGCAAATGCGGCATCGCATCACGGTGGTTTAGAGATTTTGAACCCGGTACACAGTTCGTGTATTGTCTGTGTATGGCGACCAAGACCATTTCCATCGAAACCGACGCCTACGAACTCCTTGCCCAGGAGAAGAAGGATCGCACGGAGTCGTTTTCACGAGTGATCAGGCGACTGTTTGCCGAGCGCCCTGCGCTCACCGCGGGTGATTTGCTCGATGTGATGCAGGAGTTCAAAGGCCAGGGAGCGGGGCCGCGACGCAAACGTCGATAACTCGTGCTGTTGCTGGATACAAGCTTTCTCATCGAATTCGAGGATGAACTGGCCAGTGAACGTCCGGGCCCAGCCTCGGCGCTGCTTGCAGCTCGGCGCACGCTGCCGGCAGCGATCAGCATTGTGACGCTGGGGGAATTTGCCGAGGGATTCCTGGATCCGGTGGCCCTCAACGATTTTGTAAGCCCATTTCGCGTCGTACAACTGTCTCGGATGATTGCCTGGCGTGCTGCGCTCTTGCAGACCTCTCTTGCACGGCGTCTCGGCGAAAACGATGCTTGGATCGCAGCTACCGCGATTGCTCATGGGGCAACCTTGGTCGGCCGCGAACGCGCGTTCTCGCGCGTGCCTCGCCTGGATTACCTCCCTTTTTGACGCCGCTCTGATGGCGGTTCGCGCTGGCCCTCACAGTAACCGGTGCGGGAAGCGGCGCCCGGCCGAAACCGGGCGCCCTCCTCCTCACGGCGCTATTTGCTGTACGCGATGCGCGCGCCGGAGCCGGGAGGCACGCAGCTGTACGTGACCTCCTGCCCCGCCACGGCGGCCAGCGCTCGCAGCCCGCTGTCCGAAAGCGGTGCCGACGCATCGCCCGGCACGAACGCGGCGGAACTCGGATGATAGAGATAACCCTTCACGGTCCCGCCCTGCACGACAGTGGCCACGAGGTCGCACTCCGTCACCGTGCCGCCGAGGATCTTTGAAGTAAAAGGCGCTCCGGCGCGATGCTCGAGCAGCGAGATGCGCGGGCCGACGGCGGCGGCATTTTGGTTGGTCAGGGTCACCTGCTGGCCGACGATCGGAGCCAGATCGCTGTCGAAGGCCAGCATGAACTGCTCGACATCCCGGCGGGTCTGATCACCACCGAGTAGCGGGAAGCCGGCGGTCAACGTCGAACGGAACACCACCGAATTGAAGAAGGTGAACAGGGTATCGGGCGAGCCTTCGTTGGTGAAGCCGAAGCCGCGAATTTGCGGTCCCGTAAAGCCGGTGTCGGGACTCTCGAAGAACGGCACTTTCGCCATGCCGAACATGCCGACCTTGGTATACATATTGCGCAGGTGTGGAATCTTGAAAACCTGTTCGATGCCCTCGAAGCTGTCGTTCTTGCTGGCGCCGAATTTTCCCTGCGATGGATCGAGCGCATGGCAACCGTTACAGGTGAACGTCGTCGTCCCCAGAATCAGGCCGATGCCCGGCACGTTGAAACCGTCGGAGGGGCGCGGGCCGAAATAGAAATCGTGGCCCCGCTGTTGCGACGCGCTCAGCGAATTATCGAGGCTGCGCACGGGATTCGGCGGCAGCACCACCTGGAGTTGAAAGTCGGTGAAGGCCTGCATCTGCGCGGTCGACGGCTGGTCGACGCTGCCCACTAAACCCTGGAATGCGACAATGAAATTGTTGAACGACAGATTTTCGTTTGTCGGATCGATGCCGAAAAAGCCGTTGGACCGATCGCCGCGCCAATGCATCGCTCCGGAATTGCTCAGGCCGCGGAGCGTCTGCGTGGTCATCGGCCCCTTCATCGGGTGGAAATCGTCCACTTTCCCGGTACCGTTCAGTGGCGTGTTGACACCGAACAGTGTCTCGCCCACCGCCAGAATGAGGGGGTTGCTCTCGTTGATGGGTATCGGGTTCTTGGTGACCGGGTTGTCCGGATTCCCGAGATCCCACGCGAGATCATCATTGTCTCCGAATATGTGGCAGCTCGAGCAGGACGCCTCGCCGTTGCCGGAGAAACCCGTGGCATCGTAGAGCATGGGCCGGCCTTGGACCACGGAAGCGGACTCGGGGTTGGGCAGTGGCAGAGCCGCGATTTGCTTCTTGCTCGTAAGGTCAATCACCTTGACCGAATCATCGAAGCGGGTCATGACGTATAACCGCTGGCGCGGCTCATCCAGCACGATACCGCTCGGGCCGCCGCCGCTGACGGGAATGTAATTGGCGCTGCTGACGGTCGGATCGAAGGTATCGTCCTCCAACGCAGTTGCATTGAAGACGCCAATCTTGCTCGAGCCGAAGGCGGCGACATAGAGCGTGGTTCCGTCGCGCGTGACGGCCATGTCGAGCGGGGTCGCCAGGCTATGATTCTTGGCGGTGGGATCGAAGCCCGCGGAACCGGCGAGATTCGCGTAGTTGATGTGCTTGTTGAGGTGCCGCGGCGAGACCGTCGCACCGGAGATGACGGTGACGCGCGCTTCCGCCAGGTGACCCTGCACGGTGTGGCCGCCAAAGACTCCTGGACCCTCGAAGCGCACGTTGTTGACCGCGTCGGTATTGGTGACGTACAAGTGGCCGCTGGCCGGATTCACGACCATGTTGAACAACGTGGTGCCGACATGCGCGAAGCTGGCGGTTTGCGTCAGATTGTTGGCGTCGACGGCGAATACGTCCGTATCCGGCAAACTGAAGCGCATCGAATTGTCCCAGTTGCGCCCGAGTTCGTCTTCCCAGTGACCGGCGGCGTTGTCGTATTTGACTATCAAGCTGACTTGTGGGGCCGGCTCGCCCAAAGCGTCCGTGGCCGGGCCCAGATGGCCGCCCGGACTGACGGAGAGGTCACTCAGTGTGCAAGGCTGACCGGTGTTATAGCCGGTGCATATCCGGCCCTCGTTCACGATCGAAGTCTGGTTGCCGGTCTTGAACCCGGCCACAAAAACCGTATTGCCATCGGGGCTCACCGCGAGCGCGCGCGGCGTATCGGTGAAAAAGGTCATGATCCTGACCGGAGTCCCGCCCATCGTCGTGCCGAGATGAGCCGGGTCGAACACCCAGACATCCGCGCGCGGAACACTGGCGGTGGTCAACTTCGGATCGCCGGCGCCCGCGACCCCGGCGATCGAGGGATCGGTGAGTTGCTGCCCGCGATGCGCCGTGGTGATGAAGGCGCGGCCGGTTGTTCCGGCGAACACGATGTCGCGCGGCTCGTCGCCCACGAGTAGTGTGCGCACGACGTGCGGAGTGCCCGCGAGCGTCACAACGCTGACGCTGTCCGAGAGGTGATTGACGACCCACACCTCGCCGTTGTTTCGTGCGGCCACCGCGACCGGCTCCAGACCCACCGGCACCCGCGCCTGGAATACCAGCCCCTGCGGCGTGACGTTGAAAATCTCCAGGGTGTCGTTCGGTGTGTTGACTGCGAACAACTGCGTTCCGCTGGGCGACATGGCAATCGGACGCACGTGGCCGCTTTCGAACTCGATGAAGTTGGGCGGCGCGGCCCGGGCTGAGCCTGCGAGCAGTGGCGCGCTTAGCAGCGCGACCACGGCGAAGGTGTGTAAAAAATTCAATAAATTGACTGTCTTTCGGTGGGGGCCAACTCCGTTCATCTGGCTCTCCTATTGTCGTTATACATTTCCAGCCGGCCGCGGATTCTTTGCGATTTATCGCGCGGCAAACCTTGCGAACGAGTTGATATCATCAAAAAATCCTTACGTCAATAAAAATCAATCGCTCATAAAAATGAGCGAGCGATCAGGTTAAAACAGGGGCGCCGGCCGGCGGGAGGCGCAGCCCAAGGGGCCGCCAGGACAGGAATTAAGTTACTTCGCGCCGTTCAGTGGGGATGCGGTGAGGGCGGCCAAATAGCCACTGCTCGACGGGTCGGCTCGGGTGGTGGCGCCGGCCGCTGCGCGGCGCCGGTTGCGCCTGGGTTGCGACACTGCCGGCACGTCCCACATCCCCGCCGACAAGAGATCGATCAGCCGCTCGATCGCCTCTTCTTCCGTGACGCCGAGGTGCTGGTTGCCGTGCATGTGCCGCTCGACCACAAAATACGCAAAGAAGAACAGGTAAATGGCCGCCAGCGCAAAGGCCGGATCCTGCCCGCACCAACCCGGCTGGTCCGCTACCTTGTCGAGCACCGGCCGCAACAGCTGCCGTATCCCTCCGGGCACGTCGCGGTACATATCGGCGAAATGGCGATTCTTGAACTCGAGGATATCGATGAAGAGCAGCAGCCAGTGCTGAGCGTCGTCGTACACCATTGAACGAATCGCCATGGCCAGGAGCTTCAGTCCGTCGCGCGAGAAAGGCTCGATCAGCAGCGAGACGGCGCGTCGATGGAAGGCAGTCATGCAGGCGCGGTAGGTCTTGACCAACTTCTCGAAAAGCGCTTCCTTGCTTGAATAGTAAGTATAGATTGCGCCTTGAGAGACACCGGCTTTCTCCGCAATATCGCGGATATTGGTACCGTGAAATCCCTGTGTGGTAAAGAGCTCGAGCGCCGCCGCCTCGATCCGTAGCTGCGTGTCGTCGGGCCGATCGGGGGAGATCTCCGGCAGAAACAGCATGGGTACTGTTGCCGGCTCACCGGCGCGCGACTTCCCAACCGGAATCTCAGGCGGTGCGCTCCACATGCGCCCGGATAAGAGGCGGATGAAGTCGATCCGGCTCTGCATGGCCTCCTCGAGCAGTTTCTGCCGCACGGAACCGTTCGACGGCTTGCGCCGTCCGTTGCCTCGCGCGGCCCTGCGCGGCATCCGCCACAGCCCCCCACACAGCAGCTCGACCACTTGCTTGATCGCCTGCTCGTTGGAGACGCCGAGATGGCGGCGTCCGCCCATGTGCTGTTCGATCAGCCCGTAATGCACAAAATACATGTAGACCGCGGCCAGGACGAACGCCGGGTCCTGCCCGCACCAGCCCGGCTCCTGGTTCACACCGGCGAGAGCCGGGCCGAGCGCGCGCCGGAACCATTCGGGCACATCATGGAAGGATGCGCGGAAGTGTTGGTTCTTGAATTCGACCACGTCGATGAAGATCAGCAGGAAGTACTCCGGATCCTTGCGCATCTTGGCGCGAATCGCCGAGGCGAACGCCGTCAGATCGGGTTTGGCCAGAGGATCCTTGAGCCCGGCGATGGTCTTTCTAAGCCATTTGGCGACCAGCGCACGGTGCTGCTCCACCAGGCCGGTGAAAAGCGCTTCTTTGCTGGGATAATGAGTGTAGATCGCCGCCGTGGACACGCCGGCCCTTTTGGCAATTTCGCGATTGTTGGTGCCGTGAAAGCCCTGCGTGGTGAACAGCGCGAGAGCCGCCGCTTCAATGCGCCGGCGTTTATCCTGACTGCGATCTTTGAGGAGCTTAGCCACCTTCGGCGCCCTCCATCCGCGCGTGATGCTCGCGCACGGCGGCGATGAACTGCTCACCGTACCGAGCGAGCTTCGCCTGGCCCACGCCCGGTAGGGCGGCAAATTGGTCGAGATCGAGCGGCATGTGTTCTGCCATCCCACGAAGGGTGGAGTCATGAAAAATGACATACGGCGGCAGGCCGCTCTCGTCCGCCAGCCGTTTGCGCAGCGCCCGCAAGCGCTCGAACAGCGAATCGTCCATCGCCGATGCGCGCGTGCCAGCTTGGGATCGACGCGCGGGCTTCACTGCGCGGGCAATGCTCACCGGGCGTTCGCCGCGCAGCACCGGCCAGCTATCCGCGTTGAGCGACAGCACCGAATAGCCGTCCTGTGCTTCGCTGATCAAACCTTGATGCAGGAGAGCCCGCGCGAGATTGCGCCATTCCTCGACCCGGCGATGTTTGCCGATTCCGTAGACGCTCAACGCGTCATGACCGGACGAGAGCACGCGTTCGGTGCGGGCGCCGCGAAGAATGTCGATGATATAGGCCGCGCCGAAACGTTGCCGGCGCTGAGCCAATCGTGCAATGCAGGACAGGAACTGCCGCGCCTCCGCGCTCCACTCCTCGATCGTCCGCGGTTCGCAGCAGTTATCACAGGCGCCGCACGGGCCGGAGAACGTCTCACCGAAGTAACGCAATTGCACCGCGCGACGGCATTCGGTCGAGTCCGCGAATTGCAGCACCTGGCGCAATTGCTGGCGGGCGATTCGCTGCTCGTTCTCCAGGGGTGCGCCGCTCGCGTCCACCTTCTGCTGGATCAGGAACTCAGCCGTGCGGATGTCGGCGCCGCCGAAATACAAGGTGCAGTTGGCCGGATCGCCGTCGCGCCCCGCCCGGCCTGATTCCTGGTAATAGCCTTCCAGGGTGCGGGGCAAATCGTAATGCACGACCCAGCGCACGTCCGGCTTGTCGATGCCCATGCCGAACGCAATCGTTGCGACGATGACCTGCAGATCGTCGCGAATGAAGGCGTCCTGGGTGTCGCGGCGGGTGATGGCGTCCAGTCCCGCGTGATACGGCGCAGCGCGGATGCCTTCGGCATGCAGCTTGGCCGCCAGTTCATCGACGCGCCGGCGCGACAGGCAATAGACGATGCCGGCGCCGCCGCTCCTTGCCTGCGCCAGCAACTCGCGGTAGCAGCCCTTGTCCTTGGGGCGTACCCGATAGAAAAGATTCGGCCGGTTGAAACTTGCCACATGCACGGCCGGGTCGCGCAGCTCGAGCTGCGCGATGATGTCGCTGCGCACGCGCGCCGTGGCGGTCGCGGTGAAGGCGAGCAGCGGGACGTCCGGATGGCGCCGTCGCAGCCGGGCGAGCTGACGGTACTCGGTTCGAAAGTCATGTCCCCATTCCGATACGCAGTGCGCCTCATCGATGACGAAGGCGTTGATGCCGACACCTGTATACAGACGGTTCAGGGGACCTTCGAAAAATTCCTGCAGCAGCAGCCGCTCCGGCGCGAGGTAGAGCAGTTTGTATTCGCCGCGCAGCAGCGCCTGCGTTCGGCTCTGGATGTCGGCGGCATCGAGGCTGGAATTGATGAAGGCCGCGGGAATGCCGTTGTTCTCAAGCTGGCGAACCTGGTCCTGCATCAGGGCGATCAGCGGGGAGACGACCAGCGTCACGCCCGGCTGCAACAGCGCCGGGAGCTGAAAACAGAGCGATTTTCCGCCGCCGGTGGGCATCAGCGCGAGCACGTCGCGCCGCGACAGTACGTCGCGCACGATCGCGTCCTGGCCCGGACGGAAGTGATCGAACCCAAAGCAGCGCTTGAGGGCTGCCGTCAAGTCCCCAGGCGACGCGGCATCCGGGGTCGCATGCTGCGCCCTGCGATAAAGTGAGCCAATTGTAGACACGTTCTGAAGTGTAACTGCCGGGCGTCGACATGGGGCCGTCGAGCAGCCAATTGAGGCAAACGCACTGTTAAAAGGGGTTATGGCATCGATGGCATGGGTCTAGCCGCCCAGAAACAACGACTTGGACACGCCGGACGACGCCGGTGAGGGTTACATTCTGTTATGTCGGTTGATTTATCGGCTACTACGGACGCCTACTCGAGCCGCATTGCGCTGAAGGTGCTGCTGCCCGCGAGCATGATCGTGGGCGGTGCGTTCCTCGCAGCCTGCCTCAGCGACAACCCGGCTGTCGTAAATCTGCTCGATTACCTGCATTGGACCGTTGCTGCCATTGCAGCGGCGACTTTGGCGTGGCTCGGCGTCCGCTCCGCCGATGAACATGACCGCGCACCGCGCCGCTGGTTTGCCTACGGTCTGACGTCCACTCTGTTGGCACAGCTGCTTTTCGACATGCAGCAAATCACGCATTGGACCCCGATTCCGAATCTTTCCGATGCTTTGTTTCTAGGTTTTGGTCCTTGCTGCGTTCTGGGTCTGATTACCAGTCTGCGGACGCGCTCTCGGGTGCAGAACCGACCCTTCGTACTCGATGTCACCGCGCTTGCTCTTGTGATTCTGACTCTGACGTTGGACGTCTACTTGCCGCGGCGGGAGACCATGGGTCTCGTGCCATTGAGCATATTGGTCATTTACCCCATCTCTTTACTGACGCCCGGCTGCGTGGGTGTCGTACTGGCTCCCACCCTGAGATGGCGGCTCGATCTTCGCTGGGCGCTTTTTCTATTCGCCACGGTAGTGAACAGCGCCTTGTGGATGGTCTGGAACTCAGAGTACGTGAGTAACTCCTTACAGGGCGCCTCATGGCTGAATTTGGTATTTTCTCTCGTTTGCCTGTCGATGGGCTACGGGGCCTTCGTGTGGCATACCGAAATCCGCCGCGACGTGTTTTGGCAGCGACGCTGCGAGGCGGTGCTGCGACTAATCCCGTTGTTTGTTGTCGGCGCGGCCGTCGTCAGCGTCGCGCTGGTCTGGACATTGCCGCACGTCCTGCCCTCCGTGAAACTCGCAACGGAAGGCGGCGCAGCGTTGGTCACGGTACTTGCGGCCCTACGACAAAACCTCTCATTGCTGGAACACGATCGATTGGTGGCTGCCGAACAGCATCTCAGTGAACGCACGCGAGAGTTGCAAGCAAGCAATTCGCGCCTTGCGACGATCAATGAGCAATTGGCCGCAGCTACCGAACGCGCCACCGAAATGGCCCAGATCGCTCAGGTCGCGAATCAGGCGAAGAGCGAATTTCTCGCCAACATGAGCCACGAAATTCGCACGCCCATGAATGGGGTGATCGGCATGGCCGAAATGTTGCTCGATGCACCCTTGGGCCATCAGCAACGTGATTATGCGGAAACGATCCGCGACAGTGCGCGTGCACTGGTAACGGTAATAAACGATATACTCGATTTCTCCAAGATCGAAGCCGGCAAGCTCGAGCTGGACGTGACCCGCGTCGAGATGCGTGATCTGCTCGAGGATGTGGCGCGTCTGATCTCCATTCAAGCGCACGCGAAGAATCTGGAGGTCACCGCCTACGTCGATCCCGCGGTGCCCGAGTTCGTGCAGGGCGACGCGGGCCGTTTGCGCCAGGTGCTCATCAACCTATGCGGCAATGCCGTCAAATTCACTCAAGAGGGCGAAGTTGCGTTGAGCGTCAGCGTGGTTGCACAAGACGCCGATTCCACCACGCTGCGCTTCGAGGTCCGCGACACCGGCCTTGGCATACCCGAAAATCGTTTGCACACGCTATTCAAGCCGTTCTCGCAGGTCGATGGATCGACGACACGCCGGTTTGGCGGCACCGGACTTGGGCTCTCGATCGTAAAACGCCTCGCGGAGATGATGGGCGGCGAAGCCGGCGTACTTAGCCGTCAAGGCGCAGGATCTACGTTCTGGTTCGTGGCCCGTCTCGCCATCGCGATTCCTGATGCCCCCGCCCCTCGAGCGGGCGCGAATGCCGCTTTGCAAGCGCAGCGAGCGCTGGTGGTCGACGACAATGCCACCAACTGCAAAGTCCTCGAAGGTCAACTGCAGCGTTGCGCAATTCAGGCCCTATGCGTGAACTCGGCGGCAGACGCTCTGACCGTGATGCGAGAGGAGCGGCGCAGCGGCCGAGCTTTCGCGATTGCGTTGATCGATGAGCAGATGCCGGGTTGCAATGGCGTCGAACTCGCTCGCCTCATCAATGCTGAGCCGCTCCTCAGATCAACACGCCTGGTGCTGATGACCTCTTCCGGAAAACGAAGCGAGGAGCCGCGCTCTGCCGAGCCTGAATTCGCCGGCTACTTGTTGAAGCCGATAGCGCAGCGTGATCTGGCGAGCTGCCTGAAACTGGTGCTATCGGGCAGCGCGGAGCATTGGCACGCGCGAACCCAAACCATCGTCACGCAGAACCTGGCAGCACAACGGGGCAGCGAAAGGCACCGCATCCTGATTGCCGAGGACAACGTGGTCAACGAAAAAGTGGCGCGCCATTCGCTGCAGAGACTTGGATTCGAGGTCGATGCCGTGAAGAATGGCCGCGAGGCCGTGACTGCCTGGCAAACAGGCCGATACGACTTGATACTGATGGATTGTCAGATGCCGGAGCTCGACGGCTACGAAGCCACCCGCGAAATCCGCACCCGCGAGCGGGGCCTGCAGCACATTCCCATCGTCGCGCTGACGGCGCACGCGATGAAAGACGACGATCTTAAGTGTAAGGCGGCAGGCATGGACGATCACCTCACCAAACCGCTCGATCGCGAACGCCTGAGACTCTGTCTTGAGCGCCATTTACGTGTGGATCAGCTCGTATGACGGCATGACAACCGGGTCGCGACCAGGACCTTAGTACACCTCACGCTGGTAAACGCGAGACGTCTGGCCGGAAAACACACCGAAGGCCGCGGATCCCGCGGGGTTCGTATTGGCGCCGCCCGTCCACGGATATTGCAGCCAAGCCGGCGCGGTACCCTTCACCGTCATGGTGCCATTGAAACCGCTGCCGGGAGCAGCGAACCAGAGATTGAAATTGCCGGATGAGGCCGTCGTTTTATATGCGGTCGACGTCGGCGCCGCGACGGCGCAACCGGCTCCCGACGCACCCGGATTGCCACTGTCACGCACGCATGTTTTCAGGGAGGTGAGGGGCAGAAGAAAGTTGCTCAAAGCGATCGATGGCGCCAACGTGCAGCTGTCGTTCGTGTTGGTCGTGAATCCCTGGGTCGTGCTCACATAGTATTGCGTCGTCAGCGCCATGGGCAGGTCGAGCAGCTCAGAGCCCACGGCATCGCGCAGCGCCAAGCGCCCGTAGTACTGCGTGGGACTGGTGCTGAAGCCGATGCCGCTTACGCTGCCGAAGACCACTGGATTCGGCGCCGCGACGCCGTCCGCATCGATCACGTTGATGCTGAGCGAAATATTGGCGTTGAACGGCGCGACAGCGGCGCCGCGGGTGAACAGCAGGCCGGTACCGGTGCCCATACCGAAGGTCAGCGTGGCCTGACCCGACCCAAGATCGATGATGGCAGGGTCGGTGGCGGTGGATATGCCCGAGGAATCGAGTGCCGGGCTGGCCGGCGTCGGCGTATAAGTTCGCCCGGTCAGCGTACTGTTGGTCAGCTTGAGAAAGGCGCCGGTGTAGTTGTGCGCAGTCGACCCGGCGGCGCTCAGCGCCGTGACGGTCAGCACTGGTGGGACCGTATAGCTCAGCGGTTGTCCGAGATAGCTGAAGGCGCCGGCGGCGCAGCCCGTGCCGAACACCGGCGTATTGGGCGCTGCCGTAAAGGCGTTGGGGATGAACCGTCCAACGTTGCCCGATGCCGTGCCGGTGACGGCTCCCGAACCGAGATAGTTGGCAACGCCCGGTGTCAGCGTGATGATGCCGACCTCCGGCCAGTTGAACGTCGTGCCGGTGGCGACGCCGGTGCTGAAGCTGCCGAATGCCGATGCATTGTTGAGCGTCGCCGCATTGCCGCCCGCCGGCGCGACGAGGTTGGCGCTCAATGTGACGCCCGGCGGCGCTATTTCCCGTCCGTAGTTGGGCGTGGCGGCGCCCAAAAAATTGCTTGCCGTGACGGTCGCCGCGAATGGTTGTCCCGCTTGAATGAACGCCGCGCCCGCCGCGGTGGTCGCGCCCGGGTTATTGCCGGGCGCGGACAGCGCCGTGGAACAGGTGCCGGCGCCAAAGGTTGTGCATTTGATGTTCGTCAGCGAGAAATTGGACGGCTGGACCACGAACTGGCTGCTGCCGATCATGCTGTTGCCGGAAGGTGCGCCGCCGCCCAGGGGGATGAAGTAGCGCGCGTACAGCGTGATCTGGCCGACGTCGGAGTAGCTGAAGCTGAACGGCGCCTCGGCGTTGGCGGTGCTGAACGTCAGCGGCACCGCCGTGTACGTCGATACGCTGCCATTCGCATTGGACGCGATGTTGGTGGTGATCGAGTTGTTGGTAATCCCAAGTGTCTGTAGGGCAACGCAGCTCGTCGGGTTGTTGCACTGGTATGCAAGGCTGACGTTGAGCGTCGTGCCGCTCGCGAAGACCGCGGTGCAAGCCCCGGTGTTGGTGTCGGTGCGCACCGCCTGCAGTGCGAGGCTCGGTGTCGAGGACAGCGTCGAAGACTTGGCGGCGATCTGCGTGGCAATCGTGGCTGCGACGTTGCTGCCATTCGTGATGCGAAAGCCCGACGCTAGGAAGGTGAGCGACGGCTGCTCAGCGCCGATCGCACTGCCGGACGTTTGCGTTACGCTGCCGGCGGCCACATTGATCGTGACCGTTTCCGCAGAAGTATCCTTGAGCAACAGAGTGACGGCGCCGCTATCAGCGGCGGCGTAGGTGTAAGTCGCCGTACCGCTGTTGGCGGCGCCCGGTGCGAAGCTGCCGCTGCCACCGCCGGCTGCCAGAGACCAGTCGCCGTGCGTGGTGCTGGTGCTTACCGAGATCGTGGCAATGGTCGGCACCGCCGTGTGTGTTGCGCTGTGCGCGGTGATGGTCACCGGCGATGCCTGACAGTTCACCGCCGTACCCGCAGCGCTGATGGCAAAGTGATCGGGTGTGGCTCCGGCAGCAGACTGCAATGCCAGGCTGATCCCGATGTTGACTGCCGAATTATTGGTGGTGGATTGCAGCGTGCCGGTCGCAGTGGACGCGGCCAACGCCTCGACGAATGCGCCAATGACGAGGCCATTGGGGCCGGCACCGGTGGCACCCACGTTGGCGCTGGTCATTCCGGTGGGAACATTCATGCCGCCGTTGCCGTTATTGGCCGCGAACAGCACGACTAATTCGGTGTTGGTGATACCCGGCGTGATCGACGACGCCGTGTAATCGACCGAGGCGCCGTTAACCTTCGTCGCGCTGACAACCACGGGAGACGTGGTCAGAACCCCCCTGAAATCGAGCATCAAGCCGGCTGAGCGTGCGGAGCCTTGAAAGGTCCAGGTGTATGTGGTCGTACTCGCGACGTCCGCCGAAGTCGCGACCCGGGAATAGACTGCGACGCCGATCGATGAACCGTCGTTCTTTTCCAATACCAACGTCCAACCGGTCGGTGCCGTATTCACGATGGGTAGACCACTGGTGTTCTGACCGACGAAGGCGATGAGTACATCTCCCGTCGCGAGACCCGCGGGTGCCGTGATCGCGACCGAGCCGACGGTACTCGAGCTCAGCGCAGACGCCGACGATGCCACGTAAGAGATGGATCCCCAGCTTGGCACCGGGTGGGTGAATAGCAGCGCAATCAGCAGCGCGCGCGCGCACCATACCGCACGGGCCACCCCCGGTTCAGCCTTCATTGATCGGCCTGCGTCAGTTTGCATCCGTATAGGTCCCGCTGACGACCCGGCGCACGTAGCCGGGCTGCCCGTACAGCCCCAACGTGGCCGCCGAGTTGAGCACGTAGGATTTGTTGGGTATGGCGGCGCCGGTCGGGAAGCTCACGGCAGCACAGGTGACGATCACGGAGAACCCCTTCAGTGCCGCCTCGGTCAGAGTTAGCGTCGTACTCGCGACGCAGGTGCACGTCGACGTCACGGCGCAGCTGCCGCCGAGAGCCTTGTAAGCGCCCCACTCGATGCCGGCCTGCGCGGCGCTGAGTGCGCGCGCCTGCAGCAGCGACATCGTCACGGTCTGCTGCTGGCCGGTTCCGACCCGGATCGCGACTACAGCCAGAACACCCAGCACGACAATCAGAAACAGGGCGGGAATGAGCGCAAAGCCCGACTGCCGATCCATCGGAGCGTGCCGCCTCATCAGATATTCGGCATGGAAACCCTGGCCTTTAGGCCTGGGAGGAAATGCCCCGTCATTTATGGCGTGGGAGGATGTCAAGGCGCATTCACCACTTCGACCTGATGCAGCAGCTGCACCGATTCGCCGCTCTGGGCGATCTGCAGTCTCAGCGTGGCGAGGCCGTTGCGATGCGCCGTGGCGGCACTCAACGCGAATTGGCATCCCGCGACGTTACTGGCGACCAGCGCTGCGCTCGCACCGGCGGCAGTCAACACCGCGGCGCTCGCTGTCTGGGTGCTCGCGATCGTGTAACCCGAGTAGCGGGTCAGCGTCGCGGCGCCCGTGTCGCACAAGTATGACACCGGCCCACTGACGAGGTACACGCGTTGGCCCGGTGAGCCGAAGGCGAACTGGAACGGGGAGCTGAGCGTCACCAGATTCTGATTGGCCGTTGCGCCGGCGGAAATCGTGATCGTCGTAGAGGCCGGCGTGATGGCCTTGGAGCCCGTTTCATAGGCATCGGCGCCCGCCACGCCGAGATTGTAAATCGAGAGAAAGTAGGTGCTGCAAATCGTCGTGCACGGCAGGGTCACCTGCGTGAATGGAACCGTGGTCGCGAACGCACCGTCGGCCGCCGCCAGGTCGAGCGCGAGCGCCGGGGGGCCGCTATCCTGGTAGCGCGCGCCGTCGACGGTGGCCAGCAGTTCGAGCGCGGTCACGCTGCCGCTCGAGTTGACGCGCACGCTGTTCGGCAATGCGGCGCGCAGGTCCCGCCCAATGAAGCGCAACGCGCTGTCGGCCGCATCGACGAGCATGGTGCGCCGGGTCTGCGAGGTGTAGATCGTCATCGGCGTGACGATGAACATTGCCATGAACGCAACCACCACGGAGCCGACCGCAATGGTGATGACGAGCTCGACGAGAGTAAAACCGCGGACGGCCGGAGTTGCGGTGCGCATGTCAATAGCGGGTCCGGTAGCCGGATAAAATGACGCTTGCACTCGGCGGATAGGTCACAGTGATGTCGACGCGGCGAGCGTCGGTGGCGGGCACACCGCCGAGGGCACTCGACTGGGAGACGCTGACGCTGACCGTATAGCTGTTCAAGGAGGCAATGGCGGCGCCGAATTGATCATGAGGGACCTCCACCAAGCCGTTGTACTGATCGACCAGGTCCCAGCTGGCGCGGCCGGTGTTCGGCGGCGTGGTCGGGTTGGGGTCGACCACCCAACGCTGCAGGATCTCGCTGAGATACGACTCGCCGATGGCGATGGCCTGCTGCTGCATCATCGCATCCGCGCTTCGCGTGGCGACCGCGGCAAACGCGCCCAAGATCGTCGTCACGGCGATCGCGACGATGGTGATGGCAACCACCAGCTCAACGAGCGTCACCCCTTGATGCCGGCTGCGCATGCGCATGACTACTGCACCTGCACCAGGCCGGTGCCTGCAAGAATGGTGATCGTGTGGGTGCCCACGGTGATGGTGGTTGCGGGACTCGAACTCAAGCGGCCCTGGGTGTCGAATTGAAAGACACCGATGGGACTTGCGGTGGTGTTCGCCGGCGCCGTGTTCTGAATCGCCGACCCGTCGGCGCTCAGCAGCGGCGTCGGCCAAGTCGCGTCGTTCGGGTTGCAGGCGTTGCCGGAGGCTGCTTGCTGTCTCGCCACGTAGCTGCTCGTCGACAGGGTCAACTGCGCCGCACAACCGGTAGTGACGGCGGCCTTTTGCGTCGAGCGCAAGGCCGCCGCTAGTTCATCGACATATCCCCGGTCGGAGAAGGTCTGCTGAGACCAAAAGCGCGGCGCAATGTAGGCCGACAAAATGCCCGTGATCGTAATCACCACCACCAGCTCGACCAGCGTGTACCCTTCGAACCTCGTGCCATGCGCACGGTATCTTGCCGAGCGCGGCATCTTAGTTCTCCGAGCGGGAATCCGTCCCGTTATGTAGCTGACGAAATCAACAGCCGCCGATTGCCGCCGTTACCTGCGGTGGCACGCCAGCGGCGGTCGCGGGCAAGTAGCTGACAGTGCAGTTGGCGGGCGTCGGCGCACCAACTCGGGTCCACACTCCTGCTGTTCCGGCCGCCCCGGCGACGTACGTAAAGTCAGCCGCGACCACATTGACGGCGTTCGGAATGCCGCCGGCGACCGAGTCCGGGTAATTGTTGAGCATCGTGACCGTGGAGCCTTCCATGGTCACCGTAGCGGGGTTGCCGGTCGCCTGGCCCAAGCTGCGGGCCAGCGCCGCGGCACTCTTCACGGTGCCCACAAGCCCGTTCACCGTGGCGACGCGCGCTTGCGTATCGAGTGAAATGAATTTGGGGATCGCGAACGCGGCCAGAATGCCGAGGATCGTGATCACCACCACCAATTCGATGAGCGTGAATCCACGCGCTTTAAGGTTCATCATTTGCTGCTCCAAAGGCGCGTTTCGCCCGTTGATTGATCGTTCCGTGCTCGCGTTCCTACGTCAGGAATTGATCGCGTTCCTTGAGGATAATGCGCGTGTTTCGCAGGAATAACTGGGATTTTCCCGCAGGATGTGATAGGACTCTCGATGATTCTTCATCCGGTGTGACCGACTTTGCCAATCATGTTCCACATGGGCAGGAACACGCCCAGTGCCAGGATCAGCACCATGGCGCCGACCCCGATGATGAGCAAGGGCTCGAGCATGGCGGTCAGGTTGCGCAGGCGAAAATCGACCTCGCGCTGGTAGTATCCGGAGACTTCTTCGAGCAGATGCGACAGCTCGCCGGTTTCCTCGCCGACCAGCACCATCTGCAGCACCAGCGGCGTGAAGATGCCGGCGCCGGCGGCCGCATTGCTCAGCGGTTCGCCGCGTTCAACCGCATCGCGCAACCGCACCAACCGTTCCCCAAGATACTCATTGCCCGAGGAGCGGGACAGCAGCGACAGCGCCTGTATCATCGGCAGGCCGGCTTCCAGGGAAATCGACAGCGAGCGTGTCACGCGCGACAGTATCGACAGATGCAGAAGTTCGCCGAGCACCGGGAGCTTGAGCTTGAAGCGATCCCAGCGGTAGCGGCCGGCCTCCGTGGCAATGTGTCGCCTGAACGCATAGAGCGCGAGCATCGCTCCGGCGATGATCGAGATGCCATGGGCGCGCGCGATTTCGGATGTGCCCATGATGATGCGCGTCGGCAGCGGAATGTCATTGCCCAGCACTTTGAACAGGGGCGCGAAATTCGGGATCACGAAGACGGTGATCACGGCCAATGCCATGCCGAGCACGCCGATGACGATCAGCGGGTAGCGCACCGCGCTCTTGACCCGGTCCTGGACGTCCTGGTCCTGGCTCAGGTATTCGCACAGCCGCAGGAATGTTTTGTCGAGCGTGCCGGTCGATTCGCCCACCCGCACCATGCTGATGAACAGGGGTGCAAAGATCCCGGGATGCCGCGCCAAAGAGGCGGCGAATTCGCGGCCCGATTCGAGGCTGAGCAACACATCATACAGGGCATCGCGCAGCACGACGTTCTGGGTCGACTGCGCAAGTCCGCGCAATCCGCGCAGCAGCGGCAGGCCGGATTTGGTGATCGAATACATCTGCCGCGAGAACAGCACGAGGTCGGCGGTCGATGGTTTCCCCACGCCGAACCGCTGCAGCAATTCCTGAACCGATACTCCCGGCGATGTCCCCGGCGCCGCGTCAGCTGCGATGTCGAGGGGCGTGATGCCGAGATTCAGCAAGCGCGCCGCGACCGCATCGGCGTCGTCTGCGTCGAGCCGACCCGTCATGAGTTCGCCGCGCCCCGACCGGCCTCGATAGCGGAAATTGGCCACGGCCCTAGGCTTGCCGCTCGAGCAGCGTGGCGACGATCGAATCCTCGAGCGGTGCGGCCGCGTCGACGTCGATCAGTTCCTCGAGTCCGCCGCCGACCGCCATCGCCTCGGCGACCGAGGTGACGCCGGCGAGTGCATAGTCGATTGCGCCTTGGGCGAGCGGCAGATACCCGGCGCTGACACGCGCCGCGCGGGCGAATCCTTCGAGATCGCCGCGCCCCACTGCATCGGCCAGCGTTCGGTCCAACTCGAGCAGCTCGTAGACGGCCACACGGCCGCGGTATCCCGTCAGGTTGCAATACGTGCAGCCCGCTCCCGCCATGAATTTCTGCGGCCCGAGATTGAGCCCCGGACGGCAGGCAGTGAGCCACGCGATCTGGTTCACGGTCGGCGTCGCCGGTTGGGTGCAGTCGGCGCATACCCGACGCACCAGCCGCTGGGCGACGATGCCGTGCACGGCGGCCGCGATCATGTAACCCGGCGTGCCCATGTCGAGCAGCCGGTTGACCGTGGCGATCGCATTGATGGTATGCAAGGTTGAGAATACGAAGTGACCGGTCATCGCGCCGCGCAGTGCGATTTCCACCGTCTCGCGATCGCGTATCTCACCGACCAGAATGATGTCGGGATCCTGACGCAGTGCCGTGCGCAGCACGCGCGCGAAATCGAGGCCGATCTTTGGCAGCACCTGCAC
>Ga0137412_10000836_pt1 | contig 22986 bp, 23 predicted proteins | sample CZODoug2_1_16fun_FD_122160 | JGI IMG/M metagenome (GOLD analysis project Ga0137412, IMG submission 122160) | Vadose zone soil fungal communities from Angelo Coast Range Reserve, California, USA - CZODoug2_1_16fungal (Hybrid Assembly) | ecosystem: Environmental > Terrestrial > Soil > Vadose zone... | reverse complement strand
ATTCACGACGTTCAACCTGCCCGCCGTTGATCCCGAGCCGTTTCTGCGGCTGCCGTTGATGGAACGGATCCACGCGCTTGCGCTCAAGTGGGTGGACTCGGGCTATGGGGTGGCGCGGATGGTCCACGTCATCTACCTGGTGAAGCTCGCGGTGCTCTACGTATTCGGGTTCATGGTGATCGTCACCGTCACGTCCGACCTGCCCGCGTTCTGGCACGTGTCACAGTGGTGGGACCAGCCGATCGTCTACCAGAAGGCGATCCTGTGGACCGTGCTGCTGGAGACTCTCGGCATCGCCGGCTCCTGGGGCCCGTTGGCCGGCAAGTTCAAGCCGATGACCGGCGGGATTCTGTTCTGGGCCCGGCCCGGCACCATCCGGCTTCGACCCTGGCGCCGAGTCCCGTTCACCGCGGGCGATGCCCGCACCGCCGTCGACGTCGTGCTCTACCTGGCGCTGTTGGTGGCGGTCGCGGCGCCGCTGTTCTCCTCGGCCGATGACCGTGGTCTGCTGCACCGCGGGGCGGTAGTGCCGGCGATCGTCCTGCTGGTGCTCAACGGCCTGCGGGACAAGACCGTTTTCCTCGCCGCGCGCGGCGAGCAGTACCTGCCCGCGTTGGTGTTCTTCGCGGTGTTCTCCTCCCCGGTGGACCTGATCGTGGCGCTGAAGTTGCTGATCGTCGCGGTGTGGGTCGGCGCCGGGTTCTCCAAGTTCGGCAAGCACTTCGCGAACGTGGTTCCGCCGATGGTCAGCAACTCACCCGGCGTCGTGCTGAAGTGGATCAAGCGGGCGCACTACCGTGACTTCCCGCGCGACATCCGTCCCTCGCGGGTGGCCGACCTGATGGCCCACATCGGCGGGACCACCGTGGAGATCCTGGTCCCGCTCGTGCTGCTGTTCTCCACCAACCGCCAGGTGACCATCGCCGCGGTGGCCGTGATGGTGGTCTTCCACCTGTTCATCATCTCGACGTTCCCGCTCGCGGTGCCGCTGGAGTGGAACGTGCTGTTCGGCTACGCCGCGATCATCCTGTTCGCGGGCTTCCCGGCGCAGGACGGGTATGGCGTCGGGGACATGTCCACCGGGTGGTTGATCGCGGTGCTCGCCGGGCTGCTGTTCTTCCCCGTGCTCGGTAACCTCCGTCCCGACCTGGTCTCGTTCCTGCCCTCGATGCGGCAGTACAGCGGCAACTGGGCCTCGGCACTGTGGGCGTTCGCTCCCGGTGCGGAACAAAAGTTGGACCGGGTCGTGCGGCCGAGCGCCAACCAGGTCGACCAGCTGGTGGCGTTCGGGTACGAGCAGAAGTGGGCGGATGTGACGATGCAACAGGTGATCGCCTGGCGGACCATGCACAGCCAGGGTCGCGGGCTGTTCTCGCTGCTGCTGCGCCACCTGCCGGACATCGACACCCGCGACGTGCGAGAGGCGGAGTTCGTCTGCAACTCGCTGATCGGGTTCAACTTCGGCGACGGGCACCTGCACGACGAGTCGATGATCGCCGCGGTGCAACGGCAGGCGCAGTACGAGCCGGGTGAGCTGATCGTGGTGTGGGTCGAGTCCCAGCCGGTGCACAAGGACCACCAGGCGTACAAGGTGATCGACGCGGCGCTCGGTGTGATCGAGCGGGGTACCTGGAAGGTGGCCGACGCGGTGAACGAGCAACCCTGGTTGCCCAACGGGCCGATCCCGCTCAACGTCACCTGGTCGGCCTCGCCCCGGGTCTCGGCGTGAGCACCGCGCTGGTCGTCGGGGCCGGGCCGAACGGACTGGCCGCCGCTGTTGCGCTGGCCCGCGACGGTGTCGACGTCACCGTGCTGGAGGCCGCTGACGAGATCGGCGGCGGCGCACGATCCGGCGAGGCGATCCTGCCCGGCCTGCTGCACGACCATTGCTCGGCCTTCCACCCGATGGTCGTGGGGTCGAGTTTCCTCAACAGCCTCGACCTGGGTCGCTACGGGCTGAGCTGGGCCCGGCCCGAGATCGACTGCGTGCACCCGCTCGATGGCGGCGACGCCGGATCGCTGCACACCTCGATCGAGACCACGGCGGCGGGACTGGGTCGGGACGGTGCGCGCTGGCGGTTGGCCTTCTCTCGACCGGCCGCCAAGTTCGACCAACTGGCCGAGGACATCATGCAGCCCCTGCTGCACGTCCCCGAGCACCCGCTGACGCTGGCCCGGTTCGGCGTCCCGACGCTGTTGCCCGGCTCCGCGTTCGCCCGGCTGTTCAGCACCGAGAAGGCCCGCGCCCTGTGGGGCGGCTGCGCGGCGCACGCGTTCCGCCCGCTGCATTATCCGCTCACCTCGGCGATCGGGCTGGGCATCATCACGGCCGGGCACCGGCACGGCTGGCCGGTGGCGGTCGGCGGTTCGGGCTCGATCACCAAGGCCCTGGCGGCGCTGCTGCTGGACCTCGGCGGGAAGATCGAGACCGGGGTGCGGGTGCAGGGCATCGGGCAGCTGACCCCGGTCGACATCACCATGTTCGACCTCGCCCCCGGCGCGGTCGCGGGCATCCTCGGCGATCGGCTGCCCAAACGCGTCGGTCGGGCCTACCGGAACTACCGGCACGGTCCGGGGGCATTCAAGGTGGACTTCGCCGTCGAGGGCGGGGTGCCGTGGACCAACCCGGACGCACATCGCGCCGGCACCGTGCACCTGGGCGGCAGCTACGCCGAGATCGCCGCCACCGAGACCGCTATCCACGCGGGCCGGATGCCGGAACGTCCGTTCATGCTGGTCGGGCAGCAGTACCTGGCCGACGCGACCCGCTCGGTGGGCAACATCCACCCGGTGTGGACCTACGCGCACGTTCCGCACGGCTACACCGGCGATGCCTCCGACGCGATGATCGCCCAGATCGAACGGTTCGCGCCGGGCTTCCGGGATCGGATCGTCGGGACCTCCGTGCGGTCCACCACCGCGATGGCCGTCTACAACCCCAATTACGTCGGCGGGGACATCGTCACCGGCAGCAAGGACATCCGGCAGTTGCTGTTCGGGCCGCGCCCGACCGGTTCCCCTTATGAGGTGGGAATTCCGGGCATGTACATCTGCTCGGCGGCGACCCCGCCCGGCCCCGGCGCACACGGCATGTGCGGGGCCAATGCCGCCGCGGCGGCGCTGCGGTATCTGGGGCGTCGGGCACGGTGACATCCGTGGGCGGTCTGACTACATTCCGCTCATGGTGCGCTGGGACGTCGAGCGGTCCCCGATGAGCGTGCAACTGCTCACCGGTCTGGGCGCTGACCATGGCCTGAGCGCGCAGACCTGTCTGCGCGGCACCGGTCTACGCCCGGCGGACCTGCGCCACCCCGAGGCCACGTTCAGCGCCAAGCAGGAGCTGACCGTGATCGAGAACCTGCTCGAGGCGCTGCCCGACCGGCCGGGTCTCGGGCTGGAGGCCGGGGTCCGCTACCACCTGACCACCTACGGCATCTGGGGCTTCGCGCTGATCAGCAGCCCCACCCTGCGCAGCGCCTTCGACATCGGCCTGCGCTTCCTGGACCTGACCTTCGCGTTCACCCGCATCCACGCGCGCGACCGCGGTCACGAGTGGCACATGGTGCTCGACGCCCCGGATGTGCCACCTGCCCTGCGCCGGTTCGTCGTCGAGCGGGACAGCGCCGCGATCCGGATCATCCAGCAGGAGGCGTTCGCCGCCCCGGTACCGATCCGCGAGATCCGGTACGCCTTCCCGGCGCCCGCGGACGTGGCGCCGTATGCGGAGGTGTTCGGGGTCGAGCCGGTTTTCGACGCCACGGAGAACGCGGTCGGGATCGATCCGGCCGTGCTCGACGTGGCGTTGCCGCAGCACAATGAGCACACCGCGGCGATCGCGGAGGAGCAGTGCCGGCAATTGCTCGCCAAGCGGCAGGCCCGCACCGGGTTGTCCGGGCAGGTGCGGGACCTGTTGTTCGCGCGGCCGGCCCAGCCGCCGGCGTTGGACGAGGTGGCGACGGCGTTGCATCTGAGCGAGCGCACCCTGCGCCGGCGGTTGGCCGAGGAGCAGGTGAGCTACCGCGCCCTGATCGACGAGTTCCGCGAACAGCTGGCCGAGGAACTGCTCGTCGGTGGTGGCCTGCGAGTGGCCGAGGTCGCGCAGCGGCTCGGCTACGTCGAGGTCTCGAGCTTCTCCCAGGCCTTTCGACGTTGGAAAGGGGTCGGGCCGCGGGAGTACCGGGCCCGGGTTGCGGTCCGGTGAGTCAGCCCGCCGCGACCTCGGGGCTCTGCACCTGTCGGCGCAGGCTCTCCAGGTTGATAACGAGGTCCAGGACGCAGTTCTTCTGGCCGAACTCGTTGAACTCGAACCAGCCGGTGTCGTCGTTGAACCATCCGTCGTGGCTGCTCAGGTAGCGGAACCGATAGCGCCGCCCCGGGAACAGCGCCACGGAGCCGGCGTGGGTGCCGGCGCTGATGAGTAGTGGGGTTGCCTCGGGGTCCCAGTCGTTGAAGTCGCCGACCACATGGACCTGCTGCTCCGCGCGTGCCGGGTCGGTGACGGTAAATGTGACGATGACTCGTTGCCCGTCGGGGTGGATGTCACAAGAGATCATCTGTTCCTCTTCCGGTCGCCAGACGGCGTCTACACGTCACGGCTCGCCCGGGGTCTTGGGACGATTGAAGGAATGCTTTCCCACCGATCCGACAGGGTCAAGTTGCGACACGCGAAGCGCCGGTGAACGGCGGTCGTGGAGCCGAGATGCTCTCGGATGGCGCAGTGAGGGCCCGGTCACGTCGGCTCGTCCGTGCGCCTGTCGGCGTACAGGTTCCCGCATGTGACCGGGCCCTGACTGGCCCTGCGTCAATCCCTGCGCTCCTGATTGAGAGCGCCTGCTGTGCGAGCGGACGTCGCCGCGATCGTGGCGATCGGGTCCGCAGGTGCAGGTCGTTCATGCGTGCAGGGATTACAGGTGCTCCCCGTGGTCGGGAGTCGAAACGATTGCCATAGGCGCGTCGCCTCCTCGTGGTCCCGTATTGGGCCCGTTCCTGCACGGTACGCTGACCGTCCTGGAAGAAACAAGGGCCGTTAACATGTGACGGTTACTCAGTTTCCTATTCGCGTTGGTTTTCCCGGTTCACCACTGGGCCCTTGCGCCACCGCTACGGAGCCTGCTTAGGCTTGTCCGCCATGGAGCTGCACGAGGCGCTGACCACCACCCCGTCCACCCGCGAGTTCACCGACGAGCCTGTGGACAACGACACGATCCTGAGGATCCTCGAGCTCGCGCGGTTCGCGCCCAACGGCGGCAATCGCCAGGGCTGGTCGGTCCTGGTGATCCGGGATGCCGCCACCCGCGAGGCGCTGGTCGAGGCCTGCGACCCCATCGTCCGTCGGTACATCGCACAGTCGGCCGCCGGCGAGGCGCCGTTGAACACCATCAACCCGACGGAGCTGGATGCGGCGACCATCGCGGCGACCGAGATCCCTGCGTGGACGGTGTCCCACTACCGCCTCGCGCCGGTGCTGCTCATGTTGTGCGTAGACCTGTCGGTGATCGCGTCGACGGATGCTGATCTCGATCGGGTGGGCGTGATCAGCGGCGCCTCGATCTACCCGTTCGCCTGGAGCATCCTGCTCGCCGCTCGGGCCGAGGGGCTGGGCGGCGTCTTGACCACCATGCCGATCGGAAACGAACCCAAGCTCCAGGCCCTGCTGGGCATCCCACCGCACGTCGCGATCGCCGCGATCATCCCGGTGGGCCACCCGGCGCGGCAGGTCCGCAAGTTGCGCCGCGGGCCGGTCGCGGAGTTCGCCCGTCTGGAGCGATGGGACGGGCCGCCGCTCGGCGAGTGAGGCCGTGTCGGGCGGGGACTCCACGCGGGGCATGGTGGTGTGCGGTGGGAGGGACTGGTGAGGGGTTCTCTGTCTGCCTGACGCGACTGTTAGTACGGCCTGGAGGTGGGGAGGGGCCGGGGCCGCGGGGTCGGTGCGGGTGGTCCGGGGCGGAGGTAGTCGGGCGCGTTGGGTTGGTGCGGGTGGTCAGGGGCGGAGGTCGGTTGTCGCTGGTCTGACCCGCACCATAAGGGTCAACCCCGGACCACCCGGGGTGTTGATCCGGCCCCGGCCAGGTACCTGTACCACCCACCCCGAGAAACCACGTCATCCGAGAAACCGAGCGGGCGGCCGCACATCACCGCGGGGGTGATCATCTTTGACTGATTCTGGGTCTATTCCTTTACAGAGATGGAAAGTGTGGCACCGGAACTGTCGGTGGTGGTCCGTAGGTTCGATGCATGGAACAGGCCACCCTCTCCGGCGCGCGGGCCAATCATGCGTCCGTGATGGACGCGGTCGAGGGTGGGCTGTGGCGGCTGGGCAACGACGAACTGCTGGCGTTGGCACGCACCAGCATGATGACCCAGGCGCAGTCGCAGGCCGCGCACCTGAGCGTGGTGGCCGAGATCGAGGCCCGCGGTGTCGCGGCGTCGGTGGGTGCGTTGGACACCAAGAACCTGCTGCGCACCAAGCTGAACATCACCCCGTCCCTGGCCGCCGAGCAGGCCCGACTGGCCGCGGCGTTCGCTGCCGGCGCCGCGGACACCGGCCAAGCCCTTGCCGAGGGTCGCATCCATTACGAGCAGGCCACGACCATCGTGAGGATCCTGGGCGCGCTGCCGACCAAGGCGACCGTTGAGGACCACGCGTTCGCGCAGAAGGTGCTGCTGGAGGCCGCCGAGAAGGTCGACGCCAAACGGTTGCGCAAACTCAAACGGTCCCTGCACGACGGCATCGACCCCGACGGCCCCGAACCCACCGAAACGCGTAAGGCCTGTACTGCACACGTCCGGGACAATGGGGACGGCACCGAGACCCTCACCTGGACCGACACGGTCGATGCGATGGCCATGCTCCGCGCGGTCATCGAGCGCCACTACGCCCCGGTCCAGGGCGAACCGGATGAGACCCCGTGCACGCCCGGTCAGCGCCGCGCCGCCGCCCTACGCGAAGCCATCGCGCTCGTCCTGCGCACCGGGCAACTCCCCAAACGCCGCGGGCAGCGCCCGCACCTCAACGTGACCCTGACTGCCGCCACCCTGAAGGGTGAACCCGGTGCCCCGCCCGCCACCACCTCCGGCGGGCAGGTCCTCACCCCCGCCCAGGTGCAACGGATCGCGTGTGACGCCGATGTCACCCCGATCATCCTCAACGGCAAGGGTGTCCCCCTGTGGGTCGGCCGGAAATACCGCACCGTCACCCCCGGCCAGTGGACCGCACTCGTCGTCCGCGACGGGGGTTGCGTGTTCCCACAGTGCGACCGACCACCCGACCTCTGCGAAGCGCACCATCTGATCCCCTGGTTACCGGACCTCGGACCTACAGACCTCGACAACCTTGCGTTGTTCTGTTTTGGTCACCACGACGTCGCCCACGAACAAGGGTGGCACGCCCGCATGGGACCCGACGGGCACCCCGAAGTGATCCCCCCACCATGGGTCGACCCGCAGCAAAGACCACGCCGCAACGAGTACTGGCGCATCCAACGCCAACTCACCCTCGGCATCGACTTGCCCCGACCCTGAGACCTGTCATCCGGCAGTAGAAGTCCGGGGCACCGGGTTCTGTCGGGATGCCTGGGTACGGTCGGCTCATGAGCGAACTGCTGAGCACCTTCCGGAAACTGCACCAAGGCCCGGACCTGCTGCGCCTGGCCAACGCCTGGGATGCGGGCAGCGCCCGGCTTGCCGAAAGCGTGGGGGCGCCCGCGGTGGCGACCACCAGCGCCGGCGTGGCGTGGTCGCTCGGTTATGCCGACGGCGGGCCGATGCCCGCCGGTGCCGCCCTCGCCGCCGCGCACAACATCGCCCGGGTGCTGAGCGTGCCGCTCACCGTCGACTTCGAGGACGGCTACTCGGCGGACCCGTCCGTGGTGGCCGGGCACATTGTGCAGTTGGTGCACAGCGGGGTGGCGGGTATCAACATCGAGGACGGCGCTGAGGCGCCGACGGTGCTGGCCGCCAAGATCGAGGCGATCAAGAAGGCTGCGGCCGGCGCCGGCGGGGACATTTTCGTCAACGCCCGGACCGACGTGTACCTGCGTGGCCTGGCGCCCGAGGGCGCCCGAGTGGCGGAGGTGTTGGCCCGCGCCGAGCTCTACCGCAACGCCGGCGCGGACGGGTTGTTCGTGCCGGGCATCTGTGTGCGGGACGAGATCGGCCAGGTGGTCGACGGTGCGGGCCTGCCGCTCAACGTGATGGATTGGCCGGGTCTACCGGTGGCGGAACTCAGTGCGCTGGGGGTGCGCCGGCTCAGCGCCGGGGCCGGCATCGCGGCGACACTGTGGGGAGTTGCGCGCGAGGCGATGCAGTCGTTCCTGGCCGGCGGTGCCCCGCCGGCGGGGCACCGCGCCATGGAGTACGGCGAGATCCAACAGTTGTTCAGCTAGCAGCCCCGTACTGGTCGTGACGCTTGAACCAGGCCATGTCGCCCTCGTTGCGGCCGGACGGCGCCCGGTCGAGCCACTGCCACATGCCCCACAGGGCGTCGAGGCCCCGGGCGTGCGCGGAATACGTGTGGAAGACGGCGCCGTCCTCCAGAGCGAATGCGCTCATGCCCGGGCCTTCGAACGGCAGGTTCGCGGGGTCGACCTGCCAGCCCTCCAGCGCGCGGAAGTTGTACGACTGACCGGCGGCGACCGACTCCTCGGTGAACGAGGCGTTGAAGTCGAAGTTGAAATCGCTCGGCGCCGACGACGCCCACGGGAAGCTCCACTGCATCCGGTCCCGGTAGGCGAGCAGTTTCTCCAGCGGGGCACGGGAAACAGCGGTGAACGCGACGTCATGGTTCTGCAGGTGCAGGTGCGTCTGGTTGAAGGTATCGGCGCAGCTGGAGCAGCTGGGGCAGCCCTCGTCCCAGTGCGGCGCGTACATGAAGTGGTAGACGATCAGCTGGGAGCGGCCACCGAACAGCTCGGCCAGGGTGGCGCTGCCGTCCTCGGTGTCGAATCGGTAGTCCTTCTCGACGGGCACCCAGGGCAGCTCGAGGCGGCGTTGCCGAAGTTCGTCGTTGCGTCGGGTCAGTTCCTTCTCCGCCTCGAGCAGTTCGAGGCGTTCCTTCAGCCACTGCTCGTGGGTTGCGGTGCGGTGCTCGGTCATGGTCGTGCTCCTTTCCGATCGGGCGCTCAGTCGTCGGTACCCGCGTTGCCGCCGGGAGCGGCGACCGCGAGGCGAGCGAGGTAGTGGTCCCAGCCCCGGGTGTGATCGCTGACCGCGTCCTCGGGCAGGCCGCGATGCACGAGGCGGACCCGGGTCTTCTCGCCCTCCGGGTGCAGCGAGATCTCGATGGTGCTCGAGCCGGGCGGGATCGGGTGCCCCGGCTCGTCCCAGCCGAAGGTGAACACCACCTTCTCCAGCGGCACCACCTCGAGGTACTCGCCCACGGCTTGGTGGCGGCCCTTGACGAGCACCCGGTGCACGCCGCCGGGCCGGACGTCGATCTCGGCAACCGTGCCCTGCCACTCGACGTGGCGTTTCGGATCGGTGAGGAACGGCCAGATCGTTTCCGGGGTGGCTGCGATCATGATTTCGCGTACTAGCTCGGCCATCAGCTGCTGCCTTTCGTCGCTCGCTTACGGTTTTCTGCTGCCTCGGCGACGTCGCGCAGTCGCTCCAGACCCGACGTCCAGTAGTCGTCGAGGAACGCGCGCAGCTCCGCCATCGTGTCGGTGTTCGCCCGGTACAACCGCCGGGTGCCCTCACGTCGCTCAGTCACCAACTCGGCCTCCTTGAGCACGGTCAGGTGCTGCGAGATCGCCGGCCGGGTGACGTCGGGAAACCCCTCGGCGATCTCACTGGCCGGCAACTCCTGTGACCACACCAGGCGAAGAATCGCCCGACGGCGGGGTTCGGCGAGTGCCTTGAGGGCGGCGTCCATGGGGCTAACGTTAGATGCTGCTTACGTAAGTGTCAACTGACGGAGTTCGCCCTCAGGAACAGTTGCCGTTGTCGGCGGGCAGATGCAGCCGGGAGGCCAAGGTGTAGGTACCGGGGCCGTCGACCCTGACCGAGGTCCAGGGGCCGCGGGCCTGCACGCAGCCGGCCTTGCCCTCGCTGCCCTCGCGGTCCAGCGCGAACAGCGGAGACCAGCGGATCTGCAGCGCGACGGTGCCGGCGCGTGCGGTGCTGAAGGTGATCTCGTCGGGCCCGAGGTCCTGCAGCATGGCGCCGCGGACCAATGGCTTGGCCCCGCGCACCTCGAACACCTCCCAGCGGGCGTCGCGCCACACCGACTGCAGGTAGGGCAGATCGGAGCGGACCAGGTCGGCCTCAGCCTTGGCGGCGAAATCCAACGAGGCCTGCGTGGGCAGTGCCACCCAGCGCACCGCGAGGTCGTCCAGGAACGTGCGGTAGTTGCTTCGGTTCAGCGTTCCGTCGTAGAAGAACGGGTTCGCGCCCCGGTCCGCCTGCCGATCCCAGCCACGCGCGATCGGCACTGTCGGCGCCACGTAGGCCGCCGACCAGTGCGTGGATGGATCGACGATCTCCGCGCGTTGGCCCAGCGCCTGCGGCCCGGCCAGCCGGGAACGCAACGCAAGTTCGTCGAGCAACGAGGCGTAGTACTCCCGGCCCGCCTGGGGGCCGGCGGCCCTGGCCAGTTGGACGCCCAGATCGGTGACCGGCCAGACCATGGCCAACGCGGCGAGGCAGGTGCCCAGCGCACGGCGCCATACCCGGCGATGCACCCTCGGCAGGCGGACGGTGGCGAGCACCACCGGACCGGCACCCAGCCAGATCAGCCGCATCATGTTGGTGCCCACCGCGGTCGGCAGCACAGCGGCGCCGATGGTGGCGAGGGCGAACACCGCGGCCCCGACCCGGATCGCTCGCTCCGGACAGAGCGCGGCGACGGTGGCGATGGCGATGAGCGCCACCAGGACATGCCACCAGGGGAAATCCATCGTGCCCGTGCCCTCGTGGAAGGCCAACGCGACGGCTCCGGCGACGGTGAGCAGCACGGCGGACATACCCACCGCGGCCCGCCGCCGGGTGGTGTCGACGATCGCGACAGTGACCGCGATCAACCCGAGCCACAGCCCGGCCAACGGGCTGAGCAGGCAGCTGCAGACCGCGGCGAGTGCGGCCCACCGACCCCGTCTTCGGTGCAGGAGTGCGGCCGCGACGACAGCCGCGGCCAGGCCGAGGGCGAAGGTGACCCGGCCGGTCAGCACGTTGAGGAACACCTCGACCGCAAAGATGATCGCGCCCGCGCGCGGGCGCCGGGTGCCCTCGAACAGCATCGGCGCCAACGCGCAGGCCACGGTCCCGGCCAGTGCGGCGGACAGCCCGACGCCCAGGTGCGCCATCAGCCAGGGACCGCCAATGGAGTAACTGGGCAGGCTGAGGCCGCCGAACCAGCCGGACCACCACAGGTAGGCGCCCTCCCGGGCCGCCTCGGCGCGGGCGGTCTGCGCCGCGAGGTCCGGCACGTGCGGGGGGGCGATCAGGTACAGACTGAACGACACGGTGGCCACCGCGGCGAACCCGAACCACCACGTGCGATGGTCCGTGCGTGCTCCCACCGGAACTGCGAGTTCAGCCACGCCCTGCCGTCCTGTATGTCCCGCCGGATGGTCGGGTAGTCAATGAACCGCTACCCGAGTACCGATCATCCAACTCACCGCGCCCTCAGCGGACGAGGCCCCGACATGAGGCGGGGATGAATCGTGGATGACGCTGGTCAGGTGTTGGACGGCGCTCGGCGGGTGCTGGACGCGCACTGGGACAGTGAGCGAGGTCACACCTACCCGCACCGACGAACCTATCCGCACCAGTGGCTGTGGGACTCGTGCTTTGCCGCGATTGCCTGGGCCGCGGTCGGCGAGCCCGAGCGCGGGGTGCGCGAGTTGGACAACGCGCTGTCGGCGCAGTTCGACGACGGCTTCGTCCCGCACATGCGCTACGCGTTCGAAAACAACGAGCGTGGCCCGCGCACGGATTGCTCCTCGTTCACCCAACCGCCCATCCACGCGCACGCGGCGCGGGTGCTCGCGACGTACGGGCCGCTGCCCGAGGGGATGATCGAGCGGATCGGACGGGGGTTGGATTGGTTGTGGGAGCACCGCCGAACACCCGACGGGCTGCTGTTCCTGGTGCATCCCTGGGAGTCCGGTGCGGACGACTCTCCGCGTTGGGACAGCTGGGTGGCCGACTTTCTCGGGGTCGGCGATTTCCGTCGGTTGCGCTGGTGGCGGCCGCGGTGGTCACGGTTCGACCGGCACCTGGTGGAGGTCGCGGTGTTCGACCCCGCGGGTGTCGCGGTGGACTCCCCGGAGTTCGTGGTCGCGCCCGCGGCGTTCAACGCGCTGGCCGCGCACGCGGCGATGGAGTACGCGGAGCTGTCCGGCGACGCCTCCTGGGCCCGGCGGGCCGCAGAGCTGGCGGATCTGATGGACCATCGGATGTGGCGGCACGGCGAGGGGTTGTGGTCCGACGTGGCGATCCGTGGAGGCGGGGACAGCGTGCACATCCCGACCCTGGACGGGGTGCTGCCGGCCCTGGTCACCGCCGACGCTGCGCGGGCCGCGCGGGCGCTGGACCAACTCGAGTCCACCCGACGTTTCGCCGCGCCGTACGGGCCGACCTACGTCGCCCGCTCGCACAGTTCCTACCGCCCGAACGAGTATTGGCGGGGCAGTGCCTGGATGCAGATGAGTTACCTGGCGCGGCTGGCCGCGTTGCGCTGGGAGCGGACGGAGTTGGCGGACACGATCGCGGCCTGCTCGCGCCGCGCCGCATTGCGTTCCGGCTTCGCCGAGCACTGGAACCCGCAGACCGGCAAGGGCCGCGGCGCGATCCCGCTGACCTGGGCGGCGCTGGCCGCCGCGATGTGAGCTCACATCCCGAACGCGGTACCCCGCACGGTATCGACGGCCTCGGTGGCACCGCTGAGCTCGACGTCGGCCACCTCTCGCCGCCCGAACTATGCGGTCCGGGTGCCGATCACCGTGCGCAGCCCGACTGGCAACTCCTCGCTCCCGAAGGCGTTTGCGATGATCACCCTCAGGCCCAGCTTCGCCAGTTTCTCGGGCAGGGCGCGCGTGTCGAGCAGCACGTTGTCGTGGCGCTCGTGGTCGCGGCGGTAGGCGCCATCCACGTCGCGCACGAACGTGGTCATCTCCCGGACGAACAGGTCGGGTCGCGGCCGGGAGAACTCCGTCACGATCGCCCAGTCCTCGCCGACTCGACCCAGCGGTGGGGCGTCGCGCCGGGCCCGCCCGTATTCCAGATCGCAGATGTCCAGGGCGAGCACCCCGCCGGGTCGCAGCGCGGTGGCGATCGCGGCCCAGGTGCGGTCGACGGCAGCGGTGTCCGGCAGATAGTTGAGGATGTGCCCCACCCCGACGACCGCATCGGCCGCGGGTAACACCGCGGGTAGTCGGATCAGCTGGGTATCCACGCCGGGCAGCTCCTGCGTACTGAGCAGCGCCAACATCGCCGAGGACGCATCAACGGCCATCACCCGATGCCCGGCCGCGGCGAGTTCCCTGGTGAGCAGCCCACTACCGCAGCCGATCTCCAGCACCGTCCCGCCGCGTACCGGCTCCAGCAGGTCCAAGACGCCCGGCGCGCAGGCCTGCGCATGCCCAGCGAATCCGTGGTGGTGCACCTGCGCCAGGTCGGCGCGGTAGTACGCCATCTGCATGGATCTCATGTCGGCCCCAAGTTGATTGCACACATCTGTGCAATCAAATGTATCCTAGGGAACGTGGCTTATGAACTGCGCGCTCGGGCTGAGTCGATGGCCGCCACCCGGCAGCGGATCACCGAGGCCACCGTTGACCTGCACGGATCGGTCGGGCCGGCACGCACCACGGTCGCTGCGATTGCCGAGGCGGCCGGGGTGCAGCGGCACACCGTCTACCGGCACTTCCCGACCGACGCCGAGTTGTTCGCGGCGTGCGCCGAGCATTACTGGGCGCGCCATCCCTGGCCCGACCCGGCGCAATGGACGGTGATCGCCGATCCACTGGAGCGCGTGCGCGCGGCGCTCACCGCGATGTACGAGTTCTACGGCGATATCGAGCCGATGCTGGCCAACGTGCTGCGCGACGCCGCCGCCATGGACGTGGTCGATCGCAACGCACAGGTCTATCGGGAGTTCATCGGTGAGCTGGCCCGTTCCCTGGCCGCCGCCGTGGCTCCTAAACGTTCACTCGCCCGCGCCGCGGTGCAGCACGCGCTCGAGTTCCCCACCTGGCAATCCCTCGTCGGGCAGGACGGCATCAGTTCGCCGACCGCCGTCCGGCTAATGGTGGCCTTCGTGGAGGTCAGCTCATCGATCTGACGATGCGTCGGATGATCTCTTTCAGTTCGTCGTGATCCCCGCCGGCCTGGCCGAGGGCGACCCCGGCGACGAAGGCAGCCAAGGGGGAGGCGGGGCGGCAGACGGAGTCCGCGCTGCGGCGGGCCAGTTCGAGCACATCGGCCATGGCCTCGGGGTCGCAGGCGGAGTCCGGCAGCGCCGAGCGGACGCCCGCCGCCTGGAGGGTCTGCTCGAACCATTGGTGCAACGGGAGTTGCGCCGTCGCGGTCGCCAGGGACGCGTCCCGGGTGATCGTCATGGCAGCTCCCTCGCCGTTTTGACGATTGTACGAACCTCGAAACGTTTGTCAACGTTCAGACGTTTGCACGAACGTGAAAACGTGGCATGGTGTGCCGATGGAGATCATGCGCAAGTGCGCGGTGCTCGTGGTCGGCCGCGATGCCCTGGTGCTGCAGGGCGTGCGGCGGGTGCTGGAGGGCACGCCGGACTTCTACGTGATCGGGCAGAGCACCAACCTGCGCGACGGGTTTTCCGACCTGGCGCAGCTACCGCCCGACGTGGTGTTGGTGGACCTGCGCCGGGAGGACTGCGCGGGTGGGCCCGAGCTCTGCCGTCGGCTGCGCGTGCTGTTGCCGCCGGCCGATGTGGTGATCCGCGCCGCACCGGAGGACTCCACGGTGCTGGCCGCCTGCCTGCGCGCCGGGGCGGTCGGGGTGCTGTCCTCGGGTAGTTCCGAACTCGACCTGGTGGATGCGCTACGCCGCGTGCGCGGCCGGGAAACTGTGCTGGACAGCGACGTCCGCCGCGCCCTGCGTCAGGGTGATCGTGAGGTGGGCGACGACGGTCACCATCTCTACGAGCGGCTACGACCGCGGGAGCACGAGGTGCTGCTGCTGATGGCGGAGGGCCTGGGCACCCGGGACATCGCCGACAAGCTCGACCTGTCCCGCAACACCGTCCGCAGTTACGCCCAGGCCCTCATGTCCAAGCTGCAGGTGCACAGCCGCGTGCAGCTCGTGGTGGCTGCACGCCGGCTGGACCTGGTCTGACTGACACCACGTCACTTGCGAGCAGAGCTCGACCTCACATGGAGTAGAGCTTGGACGTGATGTACCAGCGGCCCATCACCTGAGCCAGGCTGAAGAAGTCGGTCCCGGTCATGGTGACGTCGTTGCCCAGCGCGATGGTGAAATCGACCCGGACCCCGGCGACCGGCTCGGAGAGGTCCACCTGAATCTTGTCCGGTGTCTCCACCACGGTCCCGAACTGGGCGTGGAACCCCTTCACCTGCTCGATGAACTCGGTGATCGACACGGTGGACACGGTGCGGTCGGCGACGGCGGCGTGGGTGACCGTGGAGTCCGGGGTGAAGGCCTCGAGGAACTGCGGCCCGTTGTTGGTGCGTAGGGCCTCGAGATAGACGTTGATGACGTCGGTCACGGCTTTTTCGGCTGACATGGCATTCCTCCAGAAGAGCCTTCCGCACCGGCGGACTCCGGGCGGTGCCGGTTCAGTCTCGGACGTCACGGAGGTCTGCGGGCACCCGCACATGCACACCGTCAGATGCAGGTGTCCGGCGGCCCGGCCCGGTCGGAAGCTTGTTACCGGCGGCGCCGCCACCAGCCTGCACTTATCTACTGGCGGCGCCGCCGCCCGGTGGACGTGGGCGCCGGGGCGGGCGCGATCTGCGCCGGGTCACCGGCGAGTTTCGGCGGCAGCATAAGGGGATCCAGCGTGGACAGCAGCCCGGGCAGCACTTCATCGAGCCGCTTCCGGTCGAGGTTGTAGTGGTGGAACTTGCCGTCCTTGCGGGCATTGATCAGCCCCGCCGAGCGCAGCGCAGCCAGGTGGTAGCTCACGGTCGACTTGGACACCGGCAGGACTTCGTCGAAGGCGACGCAGGACACCTCGCCGGCCAGCAACAGCCGCACGATCTGGACGCGAGTGGGATCGGCGAGCGTCTTGAACAGCAGCGCCAGGTCCGTCGACTCCATGGTCCCTCACACATTTCGACGTTCGTGCAACCGTAGACACGTTATTTCGGAGGCTAGCATGACTGCGTACGAACTGGGGTCCAAGACAACAGTGCGCGGTGCCTGCCCGCACGACTGTCCGGACACCTGCGCCATGGTGATCGACGTGGTCGACGGCCGGGTGACCGGCGTGCGTGGCGATGCCGAACACCCCTACACCCGCGGCGGCCTGTGCGCGAAGGTCAACGACTACGAGAAGCACGCCTACCACCCGGACCGGTTGCTGTATCCAATGCGCCGCACCGGGCCCAAGGGTTCCGGGGAGTTCACCCGGATCAGCTGGGACGAGGCGATCGCGGAGATCTGCACGCGGTTCACCGATATCCGCGAGACGTTCGGCGGCGAGGCGATCCTGCCGCTGAGCTACCTGGGCAACATGGGCATCCTCAACGGGCTGAACGTGATGGACCCGTTCATGCACCGGTTGGGTGCCTCGGTCTGCGAGCGCGCGTTCTGCACGTCGTGTCGCAGTGCGGCGTTCGTGATGACGAACGGCCCGTCCTTCATTGACCCGGAGAGCCTGGCCCACTCGAAGCTCATCATCCTGTGGGGCCACAACATGGTCTCGTCCAACCTGCACCTGTGGCCGTTCGTGCGGGAGGCCCAGCGCAAGGGCGCGAAGGTCGTCGTCATCGACCCCTACCGGACGAGGACCGCGGCGCGGGCCGACTGGCACATCAAGATCCGGCCCGGCACCGATGGTGCGCTGGCGCTGGCCATGATGCACGTGATCATCAACGAGGGTCTGACCGACGACGAGTACATCGCGAACCACACCGAGGGCTTCTCCGAGCTCAAGGGCCGGGTGGCAAGCTTCGACCCGGAGCGGGTCGAGGGAATCACCGGCGTGCCCGCCGAGGACATCCGGGTGCTGGCCCGGGAGTTCGCCACCGCGCAGCCCTCGGCCATCCGGGTCGGCGTGGCCATCGAGAACCACCCGCAGGGCGGCCAGGCGTTTCGGGCGATCTTCAGCCTGCCCGCTCTGGTGGGTTCCTGGCGGCACCCCGGCGGCGGCATCGTGGAGATCTCCCTCTACGCCTTCCCGGTGCGCTGGGAATTCCTTTCCCAGACGGACTGGATCGCGCCGGGGACCCGGGTGGTGCCGGCCCTGCAGGTCGGGCGGGCGCTGACCGGCGAGCTCGGCCTGGATCCGCCGATCAAGGCCCTCATGGTGTGCAACGCGAACCCGGTGATCACCGTGCCGGAGCAGAACAAGGTGCTGGCCGGCCTGGCTCGCGAGGACCTGTTCACGGTGGTCAGCGAGCAGTTCATGACCGACACCGCCCGCTACGCCGACATCCTGCTGCCCGCCACCACGTCGTTGGAACACGTGGATCTCATGTTCTCCTGGGGCCACCTGTACGTGACCATGAACAACCGGGCGATCCCGCCGATCGGGGAGGCGCTACCGAACATCGACCTGTTCCGCCGCCTCGCCGCCGGGATGGGGTTCGACGATCCCTGGTTCAGCCTGACGGATGATCAGGTTCTGCAGCAGTCGTTGGACTGGGACGCGCCCCAACTCGCCGGCATCACCCTCGACCGGCTCAAGCAGGAGGGCTGGGTGAAGCTCACCTACCCGGACGCGGACTCCTTCGCGCCGTACGCCGACGGCGGTTTCGCCACCGCGACCGGCCGGGTCGCGCTGCAGATGTCCGGGGACGACTTCGTGCTCCCGGTGTTCCGGCAGGGCTATACCGAACTGCAGGGCAACACCCGGATCGATCCGCTGCCGGACTACCTGGATGAGCCCGCCGTGCCCGGTTACCCGCTGCGCATGGTCACGCCCAAGGCGCACTCGTTCCTGAACTCCCAGTACTCGAACATGACGCGTCAGGGCCGCAGTGAGGGCGACCAGCACGTGCAGATCCACCCCGCCGCGGCCCAGCAGCGCCAGATCTCCGACGGGCAGAAGGTTGTCGTGTTCAACGAGCACGGCACCTTCGAGGCGGTGGCCAAGGTCAGCGACGCGGTGTTCTCCGACGCGGTGATCGCGCCCTACGGGTACTGGGTGAGCAACGTCGGCCCGACCACGGCCGCGGTCACCCCCGATGATCAGACTGACATCGGGCGCGGCGCGATCTACTCCCACGTCGCCGTGGAGGTGCGACCGGCGTGAGTGAGGTCGCCCGGAACTACTTGATGGCCGCGAGGAGCTTCTCGAGGGTCTCCCACCGCACGCCGGGGGTGAGGCTGAAGGTGAAGTAGGTGATGCCGAGCTCGTCGTGCAGTGACCGAACGATCTCGGCCGCCTCGTCGACCGAACCGTTGAGCAGTGTGATCGATTTCCGCAGCTCGGCCTCGGGAGCCTCGGGGGCGATCCTTCGCAGCATGGACAGATCGTCGGGGGTGTCGATGGAGGTCTGGAAGAAGCCGAAGGCCAGCTCGAGGTCCTGGAAACGTCCACCGGCTTGGGTCTTGAGGTAGCTGATCCGCTCGGCCAGGTGCTCACGCCTGCCCATGGTGGCGAAGGCGACGATGTCCGCGTGACGCGCAGCCATGGCCAGGAGCCGATCGCCGATGCCGGCAACCATGATGGGTGGCGGTGATTGCACGGGGGCCGGGATGTGGCTGGGGTCGGAGAGCAGGCGCTTGATCTCGGTGACGTGTTCGGTCAGCAGATCGACTCGGGCGCCGGGTGCGGGGAAGGGGAGCCCCGCGGCGGCGAACTCCGCCTCGACGTAGCCGGCTCCCAGGCCGATCTCGAGGCGCCCGTTGGTGGCGGAGTCGACGCTGGCCAGGTCGCGGGCGAGTAGCGCAGGCCGGTAGAACGCCGCGTTGAGGACGAGATTGCTTACCCGTAGCGAAGGGGCTGCCTGCGCCATCGCGACCAGGGGAGGGAGCGGGGCGGTCATCCCGAGATGGTCGGGCAGCAGGATGACGTCGAAGCCGACGGCTTCGGCGTGCCGTGCGTGGTCGATCAGTTCGGTGACCGGACCTTGGCCCAGCACGGCGAGGCCGAAGCGGAGCGGTCGAATCGGCATGGCGTTCGTGGTCCTCTCGGTTGGATGCGGCCAGGTACAGATTTGGATAGTACTGGATGCGTGCGCACGCATGCAAATGCGTTAGTGATGCGCTGCGGATAGAATCGGCGCATGCCAAGGCCCCGTGCGGCGCAGCCGCTGATCACTCCGGTTCAGGAGGAGGCGTGGTTCGCGTTGCTGTACGCACATGCCCTCGTCACCGACCGGATCGAGAAGATCCTGCTGGAGCGCCACGGCATCTCCTTCAGTTCCTTCGAGATCGTGTGCCGACTCATCGACCGCGAGCCGCAACCGGTGCGCGCGCTGTCAGCACAGTTGGTCAGCGTCAGCCCCACGAGGGCCTCCCGCCTGATGCAGGAACTCGTCGACTCCGGGCGATTGCGCCGGGGTGCCGACCAGAGTGACGGCCGGGTCTCCCTGGTCAGCCTCACTGAGGAGGGCCGCAGTTGGGCCTCGGGGGTGTCCCGCACCTTCGAGGAAGCCGTTCGGGAGCACTTCGTCATGGCCCTGGACCCGGAAGACCTGGCTGCGCTGACGCGCATCTGGGAGAAGCTGAGTAAGGGATGCCCGAGCCAAGCCTGAACCGTTTCAGTGCAGCGGGATGTCGACGCCGCGCTCGTTGTCCGGACGCGGGCCGAAGATCCGGCGGTCGCTCTCGGCAATGGCCAGGTCGTTGATGCTGGCCTCGCGGCGGCGCATGTACCCGTGGTCGTCGAACTCCCAGTTCTCGTTGCCGTAGCTGCGCCACCACTGCCCGGCGGCGTCGTGGCACTCGTATTGGAAGCGGACCGCGATGCGGTTGCCCGCGAAGGTCCACAGCGACTTGCGCAGCGCATAGTCCAGTTCGCGGTCCCACTTGCCGGCCAGGAACTTCTCGATCTCGTCGCGTCCGGTGACGAACTGGTCGCGGTTACGCCAGACCGAGTCCTCGGTATAGGCGGCGGCCACGCGTTTCGGGTCCCGGGTGTTCCACGCGTCCTCGGCCGCCTGCACCTTCTGTGCGGCGGTCTCGGCGGTGAACGGGGGGAGGGGCGGGCGATCGGACACGGTTGCTCCAGCTCTGCGAGAACGGGCGTTCTCTGCCGTACGCTAGAGAACGCCCGTTCTCCAGGTCAAGGCTGCACAGTGTTACCAAGACTGCACACGGGAGGCCCGGATGACCACGGTCGCGGAGGCCCCCGAACGTGACCGCCTGCTCGATGCCGTCGAGCAGCTCTGCTACTCCCGCGGGGTGCAGGCGGTGGGGATGGATGAGATCCGCGCCGCGAGCGGGGTGTCCCTCAAACGGATCTACCAGCTCTATCCCGGCAAGGAGGAGCTGGTGCTGGCCTTCCTCGATCGCCGGGACCGACGTTGGCGCGGCTCACTCGAGGCCTACGTCGATCGCCGCCGGGCGCCGCACAAGCGGATCGAGGCCGTCTTCGACTGGCTGCACCAGTGGTTCGCCGAGCCGGACTTCCGCGGCTGCGCGTGGATCAATGCCTTCGGCGAGCTCAGCGCCGCCAGCCCCCGCATCGTCGCCGCCGTACGAGCGCACAAGGAAGCGTTCCGCGACTACCTGGCGGGACTGGTGGCCGCGGCGGGCCACCCCCGCACCGCCACCGCGGCGATCTTCCTACTGGCCGAGGGCGCTATGGTCACCGCCGCGATCAGTGGCACGCCCGCACCGGCGTTGCAGGCCAAGGCCGCCGCCACCGCGTTGCTCACTGCCAACCGGCGGGGCTGAGGAGGATCCGATGGGTGAGTTCGTGCGGCTCGAGGTCGCGGACGGCGTCGGCACGCTGCGCCTGGACCGGCCGAAGATGAACGCGCTGTGCTTCGCGATGCTGGAGGAGATCCGCGCGTTGTCCGTCGAGGCGGGCGAGCGGGACGATGTCGCGGCCGTGGTCATCTACGGCGGGGAGCGGCTTTTCGCGGCCGGCGCGGATATCAAGGAGCTGGACGCGCTGAGCGGCGCTGACGCGCCGGCGCTCGCCCTGCGGCTGCACGGCAGCCTGGACGCGGTGGCGGCCATTCCCAAGCCGGTGATCGCCGCGGTCACCGGGTTCGCGCTCGGCGGCGGCTGCGAGTTGGCCATGTGCGCCGACGTGCGACTGTGTGCGGAGGATGCGCAGCTCGGGCTGCCGGAGATGCTGCTCGGCGTCATCCCCGGCGCGGGCGGCACCCAACGCCTGCCCCGGCTGGTCGGGCCGGGCCGGGCCAAGGAGCTGCTGTTCACCGGGCGGTTCGTGCAGGCCCCGGAAGCACTGCGCATCGGGCTGGTCGACCGGGTCGTTCCGTCCGTTGACGTCTACCCCGAGGCGCTGGCCTGGGCGAAGCAGTTCGTCAACGGCCCGGCCGCCGCGCTGCGCGGCGCGAAGTCCGCGGTGGACCGGGGCATCGAGGTCGACCTCGCTACCGGGCTGGCGGTCGAGCGCGACGTCTTCGCCGCGTTGTGGGCCACCGAGGACAAGCAGATCGGCATGCGTTCATTCGTGGAGCACGGGCCCGGCAAGGCCGTCTTCACGGGGCGCTGAGCCGGCGGACGTCGTCGAGGGTGTCGGCCTCGGCCGCAGTCTTGTCGTCGCGATAGCGCAGCACGCGGGCGAAGCGCAGTGCGACGCCGCCCGGGTAGCGGGTGGAGCGCTGCACGCCGTCGATGGCGATTTCGACGACCTGTTCGGGGCGGACGGTCACCACCCAGCCATTGTCCTCGATTTTCAGGCCGAGGAACCGCTCGGTCTGCCAGGCCAGCATCTCGTCGGTCATGCCCTTGAACGTCTTGCCGAGCATGACGAACCCGCCCTGGCCGTCGCGGGCGCCCAGGTGCAGGTTGGACAGTTTGCCGCGGCGCCGACCGTGTCCCCATTCCACCGCGAGCACCACCAGATCGAAGGTGTGACGGGGCTTCACTTTCACCCAGGCCGCGCCGCGGCGGCCCGCGTCGTACGGGGCGCGCAACGATTTCAGCACCACGCCCTCGTGGCCGGCCGCGACCGCGTCCGCGAGCACGGCTGCGGCGTCGGCGGGGCTGCCGACCTCAACCCGCGGCACCAGCAGGGCGGTTGGCACCACCGTTTCCAACGCGGCCCGGCGCTGCGCGGCGGGTGCGGTCAGCAGGTCCACGCCGTCGAGGTGGAGGCAGTCGAAGAAGAACGGCATCACCGCGACCGTGTGCGTCGCTCCCTGCCGGGCGGTCCGGGACGCGGTGTCCTGGAACGGCGCCGGGCGGCCGTCCGCCCGCATGGTCATGCCCTCGCCGTCGAGCACGATCGAGCGCACCGGCAGCGCGAGGGTGGCCGCGACGACCTCCGGCATGCGTGCGGTGGCGTCGTCGAGGCTGCGGGTGAACACCCACACCGCGGCGCCGTCCCGGTGCACCTGGATGCGGATGCCGTCGAGCTTCCATTCCGCGGCGGCCGGCCCGGTGCGGGACAGCGCGTCCTCGACGTCGGTGCCGGGCTGCGCCAGCATCGGCCGCACCGGGCGCCCGACCTGCAGGGCGAACTCCGCCAGGCCCGCCGTGCCTTCGGTGAGCGCTCGCTCGGCCACGGGGGCCACGGCACCACAGACCATCACGGCGCGGCGGACCTCGGCCGCCGGCAACCCCGAGGCCGCGATGACCGCCTCCACCATGAGTCCGTCCAGCGCCCCCTGCCGCAGCTCGCCGGCCACCAGGCCCGCCAACAGCTGTTGCTCGGCGGCGGTCGCCCGTTCGGCGAGGGCGCGG
>Ga0137412_10000835_pt1 | contig 22990 bp, 17 predicted proteins | sample CZODoug2_1_16fun_FD_122160 | JGI IMG/M metagenome (GOLD analysis project Ga0137412, IMG submission 122160) | Vadose zone soil fungal communities from Angelo Coast Range Reserve, California, USA - CZODoug2_1_16fungal (Hybrid Assembly) | ecosystem: Environmental > Terrestrial > Soil > Vadose zone... | reverse complement strand
CTGTTGCCGTGGGCACTTCGCTGCCGCAGGCCGTTTTTCGAGCGATCTACCTGGAGGTTAATGCGCGGCTGCAATCGGAGGCCATGAAACTTGGGAGCATCAATTTTCTAACGCCCACGGAAGCAAAGCTCGCGGCCGCTGGAAACGATATGCATTTATTGCGGCCGTGGATGCTCTGGAAGCACGAAATTGTAAAGTAAAATCCAGCGTAAGAGATTCAGGTCCGAGCGAACTTGGCCAGCTCGCTCGGGAAAGAGTTCCACGATCTGCACTTTGCGATTCGTGGCGCGCTGTTCACTATTTTAGCGCTGGAATGCTGTCCACCTTGGGCGGTTGTGGCAGCGATTGCAGGAAGGCATAAATATCCGCCAAGTCCGCGTCCGAGGTGACTTTGATTGTAAAAGGTGGCATCTGGCCGGTAGGGTGGCGGATGTACTGGCTGAACGCCGCGAATGAGATCGGGTTTGGGCCCAGGCGCGGGCCACCGACGGAGGTCCCTTCCGCTTGGTGCCCGTGACATTCAAAGCAGCCGTAGCTTGTAAATAGTTTCTTGCCGTTTTGGGTGTTGCTTGCGGGCGGTTTTTCGTCTTGCGGGGCCGCACTCGTTGTTCCGGCTCGAAGACTTTTGGCGGGCAGGATCAGTAGCGCCGCGACCATTGCAAACACTACCATGCGCGTAAGTAAAGAGCCTGTGTGGCAATGCAGATTCGGGACGCTTTTATCGCGCCGCTCTTCAGGGTGGCGTCTTTGAATCAAGTACATGCCCGCCTGAAGGCGGGCGCTACAGAGTGCTCCGTATAGAAAGCGGCGGGAAAGGGAATCGATCATTCTCCCAGCCATTAGCGAGGCTCCGTTACGGTGTCGAGCAGCGCCGGCTCACCGCGCTTGACTACTTCTATTGCTCGCTTTAGCGCTGGTCCAAGATCTTTGGGATCGGAAATTGGCCCTTCGGCGTAGACGCCCATTCCCTGGGCAACCTTGGCGAAATCGATGTTCGGATCTTTTAGTGTAGTTCCGATATCGGCGCGGGTAATTCCACGCTCGTGGCGGTTGGCCATGCGCTGCACGTGCATGTACTCCTGGTGATACGCGCGATTGTTTTGCATGACCTTTAAAAGGGGAATATGGTGATGGGCCATGGTCCACAAGACTCCCGGGGCATACATCATGTCTCCGTCACCGTTGATACTGACAGACAGCCTGCCGTGCTTCTTGTTCGCAAGCGCGGCGCCCGCGGAAGCCGGCGCGCAGTAGCCCTCGCCTGCTCCACCCGCTCCGCCAATGAACTGGGAATGTTTGTCGAAGGACCACAGCCGCATAGGCCAGCGGCTTGCAAATCCAACGTCCGATACGAGCGACCAATCCTCATTCTTGATTGCTGCCCATAATTCAGCCGACAAACGAGCAATGGTGATCGGGCTGGAGTCCCAGCCATAAGTCGCATCGGTGCGCGCCCGTTCCAAAGCCCTCTGACGTGCATCCGCAAGCTTGCTGCCGCGATCCTGGTATGCCCTCTTGCGATCGTCCGTGATTAAGCGTTTCACGGCCTCGGTAAGCGACGGTAGAGTGGTCTCCGCATCGGCTGCGATGGCCAGATCGACTTCCGGATAGCGCTGGAGATCTTGATAATTTCCTTTGGTATACAGATCGCCGGCCGTGATGCTGATCAGCTTTGCTCCATCTTTGGTGGCCGATTTCGATGTGCGGTGCAACTGATCGCGGAAGGAATGGGTAATGCCCCAGAAATCCGTGAGCTCAAGCCCAAGGATCACGTCCGCATCTCCGATGAGTGCGCGGCCGCGATCGCTCTGGTTCAATGGATGACGCGAGGGGAAATTCATGCGCCCTCCCTGATCGATGACGGACGCCTGCAGCGTCTCGGCCAGTTCGATCAGGCGCGCCATGCCGGCCGGGGTGCGCGCGGCGCGGTCGGCGACGATGACTGGATTTTCCGCCGCAACAAGGAGCCGCGCCGCTTCGGCCACCGAGCCTGAATCGCCCATTGGCAGCGAGTCCAGCGTCAGCTTGGGGATGTGGATTGCGGCGTCCTTGGCGAGGGGGCTCTCCTGCAAATCGGAATCCGCCACCACAAGTACCGGCATCGACGGCGTGGTCATCGCAATCTTGTATGCCCGAATAGCGGATTCGGCGAAGTGAGGCAGCGAGATCGGAAGGTCATCCCATTTCACAAAATCGCGCACCATGGCCGCTACGTCCTGAGCGCTGTGGTCCCATTCCACACCCGGGCGCCGCATGGTTGCGTCAATCGAGTTTCCCGCGATGATATATACCGGCGCGCGGTCGCAGTAGGCATTGAAGATCGCCATCGACGCGTGCTGCAGCCCCACGTTGCTGTGCACAAGAACGCCCATCGGCTTGCCTTCGATCTTCGAATAGCCGTGGGCCAGGCCGACGGATGACTCTTCATGGCAGCAGGTGATGAACTCGGGGGACTCGTTACCGCCATAGTTGATGATTGATTCGTGCAAACCGCGAAAACTCGAGCCGGGGTTGGAGGCGATATATTCGAGGCCCAAAGATTTAAGGACATCGACCATGAAGTCGGACCCGGATCGTTCCATCGTCAACACGTCGACGTTGGAGGGATCTAGCTCCTTTGGCATCATCGGCGCGGTGGCCGATTGGCCAGGAATCGCCTGCGGCGCAGCCAGCGTCGAGGCGCTTGCCACCAGCCCCGCTGCACCCGCGGCCGCGCCCTTCAAGAATTTACGCCGATCCACGGAAAGTTTTTTTGCCATGGCCAGGATGTCCTTTAAGAAGAGTTGCTGGTTGCCTCGCGGCGGCTCTTATTCCATAGACGTATATCATACATCGATGGTTACGGGGTGGCGGATCGACTTCGGGGAGTGACTCGTTTGGTTCTGAAAAGATCGAACACCTGCCCGCCCCCAAAGCGGGCGGCCTCTACAAAACCAACTGCAAACAACGAGGATGAAAGGCCAGGATATTGCGCGCCCGCTTTGGCTATCGGACATGGGAGTAGAACAACAAGATATAAAAAAGACGCATTCCAGTGTACTCTCACAATCACACCAGACTCAGACAGATAGGCCGGTTTTGCCTGATGGAGAGACAATCGTGGGGACTGAAACGCGCGGGCTTACCGTCGCTGAGATCATTGACCAGCAACCCCTGAGCCGCTTTCAAATTACGACGATCGGGTTGTGCGCTCTGGTCATGGTTCTCGACGGTTTCGATACGCAGTGCATCGGCTTTCTGGTGCCGTCGATTGCGGAGACGTTTCGTCTCCCTCTAAAGGCCTTCACTCCGGTTTTCGCTTGGGGCTTAATCGGCTTCATGACGGCATCGATGATCATGGGGCCGGTCGCGGATCGCTGGGGGCGCAAGTGGCCGGTGGTCGTTTCCACGCTACTATTTGCGACCTTCGCCACGCTAACGGGCAGGGCCTCGTCATTCCATGAAGTTGTGATTTTTCGCGCCCTAACGGGACTCGGTTTAGGAGGCGCGATGCCCAACGTCGTTGCGCTTACCTCCGAATACGCGCCGAAGCGTCTCCAGCGAGTCTTCGTCTCCACACTTTTCGTCGGGATGCCGCTGGGCGCTCTCTTGGGCGGGTTGGCCAGCTCGGCGATGATTCCCGCGTGGGGCTGGCGATCGGTTTTTTATCTTGGCGGAATCCTGCCCCTTTTGGTTGCGCTCGTATTGATCAAGGCGCTTCCCGAGTCTGTGAAATATCTGGCTGTGCGCGGCGGCGATTCGCGCAAAATCGCCGCGATCATGGCGCGCGTCGCTCCGGGATTGGCAGAAATACCGGCGAGCACCCTGATGACACGCGAACCTCAACGCAAGGGTTTGCCAGTCAAGCATCTTTTTGCAGAGGGGCGAGCGCTCGGGACAATCCTGTTGTGGGTTCCGTTCTTCATGAACCTGCTGATGATTTATTTTATTGTGAGCTGGCTGCCCGCGTTGCTGCGGCAGGCTTCGATGCCGGTTTCCTCGGGAGTAAAAGCAATTTCCATGTTCAGCCTCGGCGGGATTATCGGATCGTTGGCGCAAGGGCGGCTGATGAACCGCTACGGCGCCTACGTGGTGATGGTGACAGAGTTTCTGGTGTCCACTTTATTGATTGGCTCGCTGGCGTTCGCTGCCGGTTCGCTTTCCATCATTATGGCGGTGACATTCATTCTGGGCTTCACGATTCAAGGCGCGCAGGGAGGGCTCAACGCGCTTGCTGCGGGTTTTTATCCCACGACGATGCGTTCGACAGGCGTTGGATGGGCGCTGGGAATCGGGCGCATTGGGTCAATCGTCGGACCGGTGCTCGGAGGCGTCATGTTGTCGCTCGACTGGACTCCGCAGCAAATTTTCCTCGCCGGAGCGATTCCCGCCTTGATTGCGGGAGTTTCGGTGCTCTTGAGCAATCTGATGCGCGGCCATGGAACCGCTTTTCCTTCTAGATCTGATGCCGACCGAGCTGAGGCCGTTTAGCAGAAAAGATACTCGCACGCGCCGTTGTGCCCAGAGGATTCTCGAAGCTCAACGACCGAACATTGAGGCATTCACGTGTCTTTCTGTAGGGATTTCCGCAGGAGGCCGAGGTTCCTGCGCTGAAGCCAGCCGATCCATCGCGTCTGCGATGCGCCGAAGTTGATAGGCAAGCAGTTCCGTCTCTTCGGACTTCTTAATCACAATAAATCGCCTTCGGCTGAAGATTCCGCAAAGCCAGAGGGCGAAGATGCTCGCTGCGATGGTCGCAGCAAGAATGAGTCCCTCCCTGGATAGAGGGGAAATCGAATTTACAAATTGCATTGGAATTCCTCCCGGGTGGGTATCTCAAAACTACCACTGACGGTGCCCGATCTGCAATACAGAGGAGTGAATTTACATCAAGCACATTGCGCTTCTTGAGATTGGGGGACTGAATCTAGAACTGGCAGGATGTAACTAAAGCTAAGTGCGTAGGGGAAGGCCCTTTGACCGATTTATTGGCGCCAAAGGGCTTGCCTTTTTATAGCCGTTAATTCGTCTTTGCTCTGGCCATTTTTTGCGCCATGAAAAACAGCAATCGGCGGTCGCTCTCATTCGCGCGGCCCAACAGGCGGCAGAACTTGGCCAACACTCGAGCATTCTTTCCGGAACTGCCCCATTCGTTGCTTGAAGATTTTCCACGGCTAAGAAGACTGGGTACCTTTGGTGGTTCTTCTCCATCATAAAATAGCTGATATACAGGGACTTCAAGAGCGCGAGCAAACTTTTCCAGTGTCTCAACGGCGGGAACGGTGTGCCCATTCTCGACGCGGGAAATATAGCAACGAAGCAATCCCGTTCTTTTTTCGATTTCGCCTTGCGATAATTTTTTCTCCTCGCGCAGCTCACGCAAGCGATCGCCTATAATCATGTTCGTTAAAACCTCCGTCTCTAATCGAAGAATTGGATTAAACTAAAAGCAAAATAGAGGACATGGGCAACAAGAGTATACAACATACTCTTAGTACGTTGAACAAATTCCCGAAATAATAAATAACGGCCGGGCGCTTATGTCAAAAAGCTGGTCATGCCACCACATGGTTGGATAATTGTTTCCGTTGAATCTTATTTTTCCGGTGCCCTCACTTTCGACTCATATCAGGCCCTAAACCGGCCCTCATTTCACTTCCGCAGGCGTTTGGGTGGCAGGTCCCTCGCCGGCAATTACGAGCGTAACGTCCTCGTCCTTCGCTCCGTCATAGTGGACCTGCTTGCCAAAATGGGTGACCACGGTGCCGGGAGGCAGAGCGACCGTGCTCGGAGGATCGTATTTCGTGCCCGTGCCGACCCACCAGGTTCCTGCTATGACGGTGATGTACCGGTCGTTCGGATGGAAATGCGGATGGCTCATATGATGCGCGGTCCATCTGGTGAGGACAATGTACATACCGGGCTTCGACGGGTCACCCGCCAGGATTGCCGTGTCCGCGCCGTTTTCGCCATGAACCCAGTTGACCTGGTTCGGCAGCTTGTAAGAGATTGCGGCCGGGTTGAGCTCAGGGGCCGGCGCCTTGGCCGATCCTACCGAGACGGCTATTGCGATCACGATTGCGACGACCCAGTAATGCCGCCGCATCCAAGAAGTGAGCATACTTTCCTCCTAATTATTGAGATGCCTGCCTCGGGCAAAGCCGCAGCGCCTGATAGTAGCACTGTTTGGAATCGGAGCGGCTCAGCCGCCCGGAAATTTCTCGGATCGCAGCTTCCACACGATCTGCCGCAACATGCCGAGCCATGCGTCGGTATCCTCTGCCGCCAAATGGAGGCGTCGAACCAGGCGCCTGATCCGGTCTTCCGAGTCATTCACGGGTCGACGGTCCAGGTAGCCGCTGGCATGCAGTGTTTCGAGTAAAATCTTCGTGATCCGCTCGACTTCGCCGGCTGTCGCTGCCTTCTGTTTCTCCGGCCGGGCCAGGGCTTTCCCGTCGCGCACAACCTCGTACAGGCACACAGCGACCGCCTGGCCCAGGTTCATCGAGATATTCTCTTCGCACGTCGGAATGCGCACGAGCCAGTGGCAATGGCTCAAGTCTTCATTCGAGAGGCCGCGCTTCTCCGACCCAAACAGCAACGCCACGCGGCTTGATGCGAGGTGCTTGCGCAAGAGGCGCGCGCCAACTTCAAGCCGCCGGAGCGGGTGATGCAGGTCCCGATGACGAACTGCCGTTGTTCCTATCACCAAGGTACAGTCAGCCAAAGCCTCGGCGACGTTTTCGTATACCTCCGCGCTCGCAAGTACCTTTGATGCGCCTACGGCGGACCGTGCCTCCCGGAATGCCGGTTCGTAGGGGGTTACGAGCCTCAGCCGAGCGAAGCCAAAGTTGCTCATGGCGCGGGCAGCCGCGCCGATGTTTAGCGGATTGCGTGTGGCCACCAGAACTACGTGCACGTGTTCGAATTGAGGCAGCGTAGGCAAGGGAGCCTATTCTAAAGCACGGGTGAATGGAGATTGGCACAAATTGTCGTTTCACTGGCAGGTTGGAGGTAACTAAGCGCTGAGGCTCGTTTACCGTGAGTCTCCTTTACGCCGTGAAGCCTGACTAGCTATCATCAGTCACGCTTTTTGCTTCTTAGTAAACATATCTGTGCTTCGGTTTGAAATACATATTTAACTTGACAATTTTACCTCATTGGTAGAAATGTTGCCTCGCGGAGCGTAGTGTCCCCATAAAGACCGAGACGGACGCAGATCGCGGCAGCTGAACCTTTCCATCAGTACGGCATTGATAGAATGTGCCTAGAGAGGACTTGAGCCATGCGACGGGAATTTCGTGTACTCATTATCCTTTTTCTGATGCTTTCAGTTCACGTTCCGCGCGCCCGCGCTTTTGATTGGGCGGAAGTGACCGACGCGGAGAAAAGCATGAAATCCAATCCGCTCGATCCCGGAGCGGGCGCCGTGGTTTTGTTCAAGCGCGGGCAGATTCAGGTGCTGGAAAAACAAAGCCTCTTTTGGACGACGAGAATTCTGACATACACGCGTATCAAGATTTTCAACGACGCCGGCCGGGAATATGCCAACGTGTCGGTGGATGCCCCGAAAGAAGTGCGAATGTCCAAGATCGAAGGCCGCACGGTTCTCCCCACGGGACAAGTAATACCGCTCGACTCTTCGCAAGTGTTCCGGGGCCGGTCCTTTGAAGCGGGCAGAAATTTCGCCATTTTGAAGACCAGCTTTACGTTTCCGTCGGTGGAGGCCGGCGCAATTATCGAGTATCAGACAGAGGAGTATGTGGACTGGTTTTTTCCGCCTCCCTGGATATTTGACACTCGCGAAGTGGGCACTCTCGAATCCACACTCAAAGTATTGATCGGTCCGCGGCTCGGCATGTCGCAATTTCCGCTGGAAACGACGGTAGCCAAGCTTTCGGTTTCCAGAAATGAAACCGTTCAGGGCACCCAATACGATTTCGCGGTCAAGAACTTGCACCCGATCCGGAACGAACCCTATTCCGTACCCTTTCGCGATCAGGCCACTATGGTTCTGTTTACTCCGCGCGAGCTGGCCTTCGGAAATGAAATTTATCCCCTTATTACCAGATGGGACGACGTTGGCAAAGAAGTGTCACAGCAGTACGGTAATATGGAAAAAAGTATGAAAGAGACCAGAAACAAAGCGAAGGAGCTTGCCGAGAAACTTCCTGATGCACGGAGCAAGGCGGAGACGATTTACAAATATCTTCAGCAGAACATCACCTCCAGCAATCTCATCGGAGTTGGCCTGGGGCGTCCGGCCGATGAATTGTTGACCAACAAGCGAGGCGATCCTGATGAAATCAATGCGTTGTTCGTCATGATGCTCAAGGAAGTAAAAGTGGATGCGGATATGGTCCTGGTGGCGACGCAGAACTGGGGTACGCTGGTGCGCAGTTTTCCCAACTTCAGTCAATTTTCCAGAATCGTTACTCGTGTGAATCTAAAGGATGGGGCGATCTTCGCCGATCCCGCGGAGCCCGCTGCGCCATTCGGCCAATTGCCGTGGTTTGACAGAGGTGTTACGGGACTCGTGGTCAAAGGAAGCAAGGTTCAGGAAGCCGTGATTCCAGCGGGAACAGCGGAAGATAATCTATCGGTGACCAGGATTTCGTTCGAGGTTTCGCGTGATTGGAAGACGGAGGGCGACGCGGAAATTAACCTGAAGGGAAACGAGGCAATTGGCTTGCGTGGCGACCTGCTCGAGGAATCTCCTGAAAAGGTCGAACGTTTCCTTACCGACTATTTTGGGTATGGACATGCCGATGCCGTCGTATCCAACATCGCGCATCCCGATATCCGGGATTCCTCGCAGGCCTTTGTCCTGAAGGCCCATTTGAAGCAAAAGCTCACGGACGACACCGGTCCGAACGAACTTCTCGTGAATCCCTGGATGGATGACCAATATAATTCTCCGATGTTCAAGGCTACCGAACGGCATTCCATCGTGCGCTTCAATGGACCGGAGAAGCGCGTCAGCACCAGTGAGTGGAAACTCGCGCCGGAAATTAAAGTTGAACAACTACCGAAAGAAGTAAAAATTGAAAATGACCTGGGAGGTTTTTCGCACTCCTGCACGCAGAGCGGAAACACGGTCACCTGTACGAGATCCTATTACTTAAAAAAGACGGTGCTCCAGACGAATGTGGAGTATTTGAGCGCCAGGAAGTTCTTCGATGAGATCGCCAAAAACGACCAGGAAGTCATGGTTCTTCGCGAGCAGTAGTGGGGCAGTCGCCGCGTGCTCATGTCTGCTCGGCGTGATTATACTGCTGTGCGCGCATCCAGGCGCCGTCAGCCGGGCGGATTCGGCGCCCGACTGGCTGGCTGCGGCGAACCGCGTCGACCTGAACCATTTTGGCGATGGCAGCGCCGCCGTCATCGTGGAACAGTGGGACGATTTCACGGTAGACGCATCCGGAAAGTTTGTGTCGATCGAGCGAAAAGCGCTGCGAGTGCTTAACAGGCGGTCCGCCGATCGATATCTCACTGCCGCCGGATTCGAAAACAACGATACCACTGTAACTTCAATCCAGACCTGGTCCATATCTCCCTCCGGACGCATTATGCAGTCGGGCAAGAAAGATGTGGTGACGCAGGCCAGCTTTGCGGAGTTCGAGTTGTTTTCCGATTCTCGCGCGAAGGTGTTGAGGGCCCCCAATCCGGAAGAGGGCTCGCTCGTAGGTTTTGAAATTGTTAGCCAGGGCCGCATTCCCATCGTGGGGAAAAGATTCTGGCTCGAGGATGAAATTCCGGTGCGCCAGGCGGAACTTCATGTGAGCGTCCCGTCCGGCTCATTACATTGGTTTACAAATCATCCGGACCGGATGGAAGTTGTGAGCCAGTCGGCGAATGCAGCCAGCTTCCGTACAGTGAACCGCCCGGCGATCCCGGACGAAGACGACGCGCCGCCTTTTACTTCGGTAGCGACGAATATAGTCGTCAATTACGATCCGAAAGGCCCCACGGCTGTGCAGTCCTGGGAAGAAGCGGGGCGCGTCTATCATCCGCTCTTCACAACGGCGGAAAAGCCCGGCGCGGAAATTTCAGCCCAGGTCGAAAAACTTTCCGCGGGAAACTCCGAAGTCATTTCCAGGGTGGACGCGCTGTATACGTACGTCTCGCGCGAGATACGTTACGTCGCTGTCGAAATCGGCGTTGGCGGATATCAGCCGCATCCTGCTCCTGACGTTTACAAATACAAGTACGGAGATTGCAAGGACAAGGCGACTCTATTGTTGACGATGCTCGACCATATCGGATTGCGAGGATATCCCGCTCTGGTCGGCACGCGCGGCGACATCGAGGCTGATCCTAAAGTTCCTACGTTGGCCACGTTCGACCACATGATTGTGGCGCTGCCGGTTCCGGCGAATCTGCGATCCTCCGTGGAGAGATTTCCTTCGTACGATGCGCAAGATCAAATTCTGTGGATCGATCCGACTTCGGAAAACGATCCCCTCGGCCAGGTTCCCGCGATGGATCAGGGGGTTTTCGCGCTCATCTCCTACCCGGACCACGGCGACCTGCAGCGCATTCCGGAAACTTTGCCCGAGCGGAACGGACTCGAATCCAAAACGGTCCTTCACTTGCAACCTGGCGGCGAAGGAACCGCTGAAGTGGAGTTGAAATATCTGGGTGTAGCGAATTCGCGCCGTCATTCTTTTTACCGCGGACGGTCACAAAGCGAAATTCGCAGAATGTACGATGAAAGAGTCGCCCGCTACGTGAGCCAAGCCGCTTTTCGTGCTGCCTCCATCGAAGGATCGGAGGACAACCGGAAGCAGATCGTGGAGAGGTTTTCGTTCGCGGGAGATTTCGCCACGGCGTCCAGCGGTGATAGCTGGTTCTTCCAACCGTTTTTCCTGACCGGGATGGCCGTTCCTGAAGTGGGCCCACACCCTCGCATTTTGCCTTTGGACTTGGGTACTCCCTTCCGCCAAAAAGGGGAGTACCGCATCGAGCTGCCTCCAGGGATGCGGATCGATCGCGTGCCGGACAAAACCTCGATCAAATCGGAATTTGGGGAACTGCAGGTCGAATATTCTCTCGACGGAAACGTTCTGCTCGCGACGCAGATACTTTCCTTCACAGTCAGCCGTATCCCTCCCGAGAAATACCCGGAATTCCGTGACTTCGTGAATGCTTCGCTGCGCGCGGAGCGTCAACGACTGCGCGTTCAGAAGATCGCTCCTTGATTGCCTTTTCGGGCGCTCAAGCACCCTCAAGTCGAGTAAATTATTTCGGCCATGGGGACTTTTTTTGCCGCATTGTGTGCAGAGGCAGTCAGAGGTATATTGCGAGGCAGCCTGAGACGAACATTGAAACCTTGAAATAGGAGACATACTTGTGACGAAGCGAATATTGATGATCTTGGCGGGTCTGGCCGCTATTTTGGCGCCCGGTGGAAAGTCCGCGCTTGCGCAGACGGCCGCGGGCGCACGGGCTTTTGAACAATACTGCGCGAAGTGCCACGGGGATCCGAGCAGCACGGTCGCGGCGTCCGATGAGTTGAAGATGCGGAGTTTGACGGGGGATGAGATATACGCGGCGCTCGCCAAGGGGTCGCACATCAATATGCAAGGCCCGACGGACGATGAGAAACGCGAGATCGCATTGTCTCTTGGTGGCAGGAAGCCGGGTGTTTCCCAGATCACCGACTCGAAACTGATGACGAACCGTTGCTCGAGCAATCCTCCGCTCGGCGAACTCTCCGCGAAGTCCTCCTGGAACGGTTGGGGGAACGACCCCATGTCGAACGCGCGTTTTCAGCCCGCCAAAGCCGCGGGTTTGACCGCCACGCAGGTGCCCCAACTGAAGCTGAAATGGGCCTTCGGTTTTCCCGGAGTTGACCAGACCTATGGCCAGCCTACAGTTGCCGGGGGCCGCGTCTTCATCGGCGTCGATTCCGGTGCTGTTTATTCCATCGACGCGGCGACCGGCTGCGTGTATTGGTCTTATCAATCAGACGCAAGCGTGCGTACCGCGATTAACATCGGGCCGGTGAAAGGACATGGCGCCGCCAAGCAGGGCATTTCCTTTGGCGATGTAAGAGCAAATGTATATATGTTGGACGCCGCCACCGGCGATCTTTTGTGGAAAGTTAAGGTGGAGGACCATCCGGTGGCGCGCATTACTGGCGCTCCCACGCTGTACGAGGGACGACTCTATGTTCCGGTTTCGTCTACCGAAGAGCGCGCGGGAGGCATGAGCTCGGTTTATCCGTGCTGCACGTTCCGTGGAAGCGTGGTGGCGCTGGACGCGAATACGGGCAAACAGATCTGGAAAACGTATACCGTTGCGCAGGCGCCCAAGGCTGCGGGAAAAACTTCCAAGGGAGTAACCATCTGGACGTCCAACGGAGGCGCGGTGTGGAGTTCGCCCACCGTTGACGTCAAGCGCCACGCCCTCTATATCGGGACGGGAGACGCCTACACCCCTCCCGCAGCGGCCACTACAGATGCAATTATGGCTCTGGACATGGCTACCGGGAAAATTCTCTGGGCGCATCAAGACACGGAAAACGATGCGTGGCTCTCGGGTTGCGGGTCGCAAAATTCCGTGGAGAATTGCCCGAAGGATTTAGGACCCGATTATGATTTTGGCGCGTCACCGGTTTTGCGGAATCTGCCGGGGGGACACAGAGTCCTCGTAGCAGGACAGAAAAGCGGGATGGTTTGGGGGCACGATCCCGACCAGGAGGGAACTGTACTGTGGAAAACGCAGCTTGTCGCGAAGCTGGCGCTCGGGATGATTACGTTCGGCGGCGCGGCGGACGATCAAAGCGCCTATTTTGGATTGAGGACTGGCGGCGTGGCTGCCGTGCGGCTGACCAATGGTGAAAAGCAATGGTTCACGCCTATCGAGGGACCTGCAGCCCCGGGGCCGCGCGGTGAGACTGCCGCGTTAACCGCCATTCCAGGCGTCATTTTTTCGAATAGCTGGGAAGGAGTTGTGCGCGCGTTTTCGAGCGACAATGGACATTTACTCTGGGAATACAACACGGCTCGCGATTTCGAGACAGTGAACGGCGTTAAAGCAAAGGGCGGCTCGATGGCAGCCCCGGGTCCGGCGATTGTCGATGGGACGGTTTTCGTGGGGTCGGGGTACACCTTCTCTGTCGGATTACCTGGCAACGTGCTGCTCGCGTTTACCGCGCAGTAGACGGAATCGTGCGCGAGGGGAAGTTTCGGCATCGTCGTTTTACATGGGGAGAGCGAGGGCTGATCGGGATCGATCGGTGGGACGAGTTGGAGGACGGTAGTGAAAACCCGCACCCTTGAACACCGCAAGGGTGCGGAACCCACGCACTCTTATCAGGGTTCCTGGAAATTGTGAACGCGGAAGAGGGAATTGAATGTGTCGATTGTTTTTTTCACGTTACTAAATTCCTTGGAGGATGCGAACATGATGCAGAATCGATTGGCTGTGGTGATTGCGTCGGTTGTGCTGCTCGTCGCCGGGTCCTTGACGGCGCTCGCGCAAGGGCTCCTTACCCAGAAGGCGCTTTCAGCGGACGCGGCGCTGGTTGTCGCTCGCGGGGCGCTCGACAAATGCCGCGCCGATGGGTACCGCGTCAGTGTAACTGTGATTGATGACGGCAACCGGCTCAAGGCGTTCGTGCGCGATGATGGCAGCGGCCCGCATACGATTGACTTCAGCCGGAAAAAGGCATTTTCAGCGCTCACCTTCAAGAGGACTTCAGGCGAGACCGGCAAAGCTTGGGCGGAAAATCCGCCAGCCCCCAACATTGACGGCACAACCGGGGCGCCAGGCGGAGTGCCCATCAAGGCGGGCACCCAAGTCATCGGCGCTATTGGTGTGAGTGGGGCTCCGGGCGGCGATAAAGATGAGGCCTGCGCGAACGCGGGCATCGCGAAGATTGCCGCGGAACTGAAGTAGCCAGATCGGCGAAGGAAAGAAACTCACCGAGCGCTCGGTCTGTTCCTGACGGCCGGGGCGCCCCACATTGCCAAAACTCGGTGTCTCTTTCAGGCCTGTGCTCACGAACTCAGTGGCGCATCGGCCGTAAGTTTGGGGAAAAACGCGCTTTCGGGTCTTCAGGGGTTAAAACCCCTGAAGAGAGCGCAGACTTTATGTCGTGCCTAAAGGCACGACCCACAAGGCATGCGGCTTGCTTCGCAGCTTTTATACCCGATCGGATACAGCTGCATTCCAGCACGATCAGGCCTTCAGAGCGGCCAGGACACGCTCCGGCGTAAACGGTGCCCTGCGCAGGCGCACGCCGGTTGCATCGAAGAACGCGTTGCCAATCGCGGCCGTGATCGGGACAATCGAAGGTTCGCCTCCGCCGAGGGGCTGCATTTTCGGCTGGTTGATAAGAAAGATTTCGACGTCCGGCACCTGATTGAACCGGATGACCGGGTAGCTGTCCCAGTCGAGATTTTTCTGTCCGGTTGTGTCGAATTGAACCTCTTCCATCAAGGCCCGGCTCACCCCCTGGATGATGTTTCCCTCAATTTGGTTCTTCAGCCCGTCGGGATTGACGATCAGGCCGCAGTCATGCGTCAACGTAATCTTCTTGACGGTTATTTCACCAGTTTTCTTATCGACCTCGATTTCGGCAACGGCAGCGGTCATGGTATTGGCCCGATTGGCAGCGGCGACTCCTCTTCCCGCGGCCTTCGTCCCGCTCGAAGCGGGTGCGGGAGATGGGCGGTCGGTCCAGCCTGCCTGCTTGGCCGTGGCGACGAGAACTTCGGAAATCCGCTTGTCGCTGGTGAAGTAGCGCAGCCGGAACTGCACAGGATCCACGTGCAAATAGGAAGCGATGTCATCGATCATGGATTCGCTCGCGAACACGCGGGCCAAATCTCCAGGGGCGCGCAGATTGCTGGTTCGTAGAGGCCAGTCTCCTTTTTGCACCCAGGGGATATTCGCAGCCAGAACTTTCTGGTTTTCGAAAGTATAGATTTGGCCTCCTCCTCCGGCGCCGTTCAAAAATCCCGGGGTGGTCGGCGTGAGGCCAATTTGGCTCGACGCGAGCAGGGGATTTCCTTCCGACGCGGTCCAAGGAAAACTGCGGTCCATGAAATCCCAGGCGATCACGTTGCCCTGGGCATCCACGCCGGCGCGAACAGTGGTGTACTGGGCCGGGCCTTTGGGATCCCAGGCGTGTTCGTCCTCGCGCATCCACTGCACGCGAACCGGTTTTCCCACAGCGCGTGACATCAGCGCCGCGTCCTCCGCCGTGTCATCACATTCGAGGCGCCCGTAGCTCCCCGAACCTTCCCGGTACAAGAGGTGAACATTTTTCGGTGGAATGTTCAACATCTTGGCAATGGCATCCCGCGTCCGGAATGGCCCCTGCGTACCGGCCCAGATTGTCGCTCTGTCTCCGCGGACATCCGCGACAGCGCAAGGCGGGCCCATCATGCCATGCAACTGGAACGGCCAGTAATAAGTGGCTTCCAATACCTTGTGCGCTTGCGAAAAGGCGGCGTCCAGATTTCCCCGGTTCGTTACAATGTTCTCCTTGAAGCTTTTGGTGTTCTTCAAATAGTCGAAGACTTCGTCCGGTCCGGACGGCATTTTCAGTGTTGGCTCCGACCAAGTCACCTTCAGCGCCCGTGCGGCCTGGATCGCCGCCCACTCCGTCTCTGCCACGACACCGACAAAACTGCCCTCGCGCACGACTTTCACGACGCCCGGAATATTCCGGATCGAGCTTTCATCTACATTCGTCGGCATGGAAAGCGACGTCGCCGGACGAAGCGCGCGCCCGTGTAGCATTCCCGGGACGCTGACATCCTGCGAGTAGACGAATTCACCCGTGAATTTTTCCGGCAGGTCGACGCGTGCAATCGATTTTCCGACAATCTTGTAATCTTTCGGGTCCTTGGCGGGAACTAGCGGCGCTACTTTCATGTCCCAGCCGCTCCCGCTAGCCGTGATTTTCACGTTGAAGCGCTTGCCGCCCAGAAGATCTCCATAGCCAATTTTCCTGGAGGGATTGCCCACAACACTGACGACGCCGTCGGTGACGGTCAGCTTGTCCACCGGCGAATCGAGCCTCGCGGAGGCTAGCTTGAGCAATTCCTGGCGCGCCGCGGCGGATGCCTGCCGGAGTTGCACGCCGCCCCGCTCGATGGTTCTGGCAGCCGCCGTGACACCCTGGTCGACGGCCTTATCCGTGTCGCCGGAGTCCATGTAGACTTTGTCGAAGCGCACATCGAGTTCCTCGGCCACAACCTGCGCCAGGGCGGTCACCACACCCGTGCCGAGCTCGACCTTGCCCGTAAAGACGGTGACGGTCCCGTCCTTGGCGATCGCCATCCAGGAATCGAGCACGGTCGGGTCCATGCCGTCCACGGATAGGCCGTCGCCTTGTGCGAGCGCTCTCGAGAGAGGGCCGAAAAAACTAAAGCTCACGATGAGGACGCCCGTGCCTTTGAGAAGGTCTCTGCGGGAGATGAATTTGGTTTCCATGTTCGGCTCCTTAATTTCCACGCGGGCTCCAAGTAGAGCCCACACGCCGTTAAGCTTTCACGCTCGAGTTTGCTGCTCGCTGGATAGCGCGGATGATCCGCAGGTGAGTGCCGCAGCGGCAAATATAGCTGTTCAAGGATTGCTTGATATCCGAGACCGTTGGATGAGGATTTTTATCGAGCAAGGCCTTCGCGCCCATGACCATGCCGTTCATGCAATAGCCGCACTGCGCCGCCTGCTCTGTGATGAACGCCGTTTGCAGCGGATGCGGATGGGCGACGCTCCCCAATCCCTCGAGCGTCGTGATGCTCTTGTTCTGGGCGGCGCTAGTGGGGAGGGTGCAGGACCGGACCGACTTTCCATCCATGAGTACGGTGCAAGCTCCGCACTGGCCCAGGCCGCAGCCAAATCTGGGGCCGTGCAGTCCCAGGTTATCGCGTAAGACATACAAGAGCGGCGTGCTGGAATCTGCATCGACGACTCGCGCCTTGCCATTTACATTGAGCTTGATTTGCGCCATGGCGAGCTTCCTTTCTCGACGGACCTGCGGAGAAGACGTGGCCCGTGTTCACAAATTAAAAATTCCCTCATCCAATTTGTCTTATTGCCCAATAATATACACCGGCACTCGGCCGGATGGGAAGTCCTACCGATACTTCTGCGCATGGATCGGGGCAGTTCTCCGGTGCGCCGGGTGACTTGCTGAGGCGAACGCGAGAAGTCGGAGTCAAGAACCGCACCCTTGCACAAATCGCAAGGATGCGGCACCCGCGTGTCATGGGGTTTCCGGATTCGGAGAAACTCTAGTTTCCAGCTACGTGAATGTAGCCGCGGAGCTCCAGATTTGTAATCGTCGTCAAGGCCCACAAATCGAGTTCGATCTCGGGCATGATCGTGTCTGTCTCGATTTTCCTTCCCAGGACCGCTTGGCCGCAAACGCGGAAGTCGATCCCGGCCTTTTTCATGCTACGGATCATCGCGGTATTGGGATTGTCGTGGCCGTCATTGCGCGCCTTGAACGCCGCGCTGTTGAGGATCATCTCGGTCCCGCCCTGGTGCAGTACGATGACGATCTTTCGATGATCGGCCGGCACGCCATACTTCGCAAGAGTATTGAAATACCGCGCGATCGAAATGAGCCCGGGATTTACCTCGTCGATTGTGGGAGATGCATTCCTGATATCGAATACAACCTTATAGATAATATTCGGATCGGGCAGTTCGCGGGCGCCAGGAATATCCGTGGCCACCGGAGAATCAGGCAACGGCAAGATTTGAGCCGATTGCGAAAGCGCCGAGCCCGAAAGTCCGATCCACGCAGCCAATACGGACACAGCGAATATCGATAATTTCTTCACAAAGCCTCCATCCACCGGAATTTCTCGCAGACGTCGCTGGATCAGCGGGATTCTACACCCGCCTATGACGGGTGGCCAATCCGTTTGCGCTTGTTCTGTTAAGAAATGCTCGCGATGGGAGGATTCCACTCCGGTACCTCAACGCCGAAGAGCTGGTTTGGTTATCCGGGTGCGCAATCGACACAGTGGCGAAATAAAAAAGCCCACGCTCGCAGTCGCGAGCGTGGGCGGAGCTGGGCTGGGCTGGATTCGAAGTAAGTTACGCCTTCGACTTTGGTCTGAATACAAAATTGGCCGGAACGGTCTCATTTCCGGTGATGGTTACTTCCTGGCTCTGCGCGCCATAGGTTCCATCCCAGGCAGTGATCGTGTACTTGCCAGGAGCTAGACCGTTGAGAGTGAACGTGCCATTTTCCCCGGTCACGCAATGGTGCGGCGTTTTCAGGACCACGAAATATTTTCGCGCCCCCGTTCCGATATCGCATTTCACGGGGATGATCTCTTCATTGACCGAGTTCACCAGTTGTCCCGTATAAGGCGCTAGCGGAACGAAACCCAACTGCAGAACCGCCTCCGTAAAGTGGCAGCCGTCTTGCCCGATGGCCATAGGTTGTTTGTTCGACGCGGTCTTGCCGGGTGCGCCGGGGACGGCATATACGACCACATTGCGTGGCGCAACGACTTGGCCAGCGGCGGTGCCGGTCGTCGAGGCCATGGAAACGGGCGGCTTCGCGGCATTCGACTGCGCTGACGTCCTTACTGACTCGGTGTTCGAGGATTGGTCTTCTACCGTCACTTTGCCGCTGACAACTCCAGCACCTCGCGCGCTTGAGGCCATCGTAAAGCAAAATGCGATCAGGGGTAGGGAGAACAAGATTCGTTGAATTTTCATCGGCGTGTTCCTTTCACAACTTTCCAAAGAGATTTAGAGTTTCATCCAATTCTCCTTGTAGGGATCCCGATACCGACCCAACGACCATGCGTTCGAGGGCCCACCAAGAACGACGACAGTTCCCACTGCTTTCCAATTGTTGCCTGGTCCATCTCAATGGGTACGATCGCCGCGGCCTAAAAGGACTTAGAAAGAAAGGAACCGGGGAACGCGCAACACACGCCCTACCAGACTGTCCGACCTGGTTGTCTCCAGGTCTTATATATTATATTGTGAGGACAAGCACTTGCCGTGCCATTGCGGTGCATACAATCCGTGGCTCATCGAAAGCAATGTGGAAGAACCTAGAAGCCCCTAAGTGTCGCCAATTCAGTACATCTAAAGGGGTGAATCCTGCGGACGCATACATCAGCTGGGTGACAACCGGCGGATGTAATGCAGATGTAAATTAGCTTTTTGTGACGTTTTTCACTTAAGGGAAAGAAACTAGCTTGAGAATTGCACAAATTTGCAGTTTGTTGTGAATTGTCATCAATAATGTCTCCTCACAAAATTGTCTGCACAACCGCGCTTCAATTCCATGAGTGGAACGTAAAACTGCATATGTGTTGCGTACCGTTACTACTATTACTACCTTCTGAAAATGCCCTGTGCACCGAATCAATCCTTTCACATGTGGAGGCGAGGCGAAGGCGCAAGATCGCCCCCGCTACTAGATGATGGCCGCGCGATATGGTATGAAGTTGCCCTCCCTTCGGGCTTAGGACGTATACTCTGGAGTTGGGTAGGGATCAAATGGACAGCGTACTGATTATTGAGGATAGCCGTGCGATGCAGCGGACTTTGCAGCGCCTGTTCGAGTCAGACTCGCTGGAGGTCCAAATCGCCTCCGATGGTGTTGCGGGTCTGGAAATTTTCCGGAAGCAGCCGCCAAGCGTGGTGGTGCTTGACTTGAAGCTGCCGCGCTTATCCGGTAAGGAGCTCTGCCGGGCCTTCAAGACGCAAATGCCGTCTATTCCGATTGTAATCTTGAGCGCCCATGAAGACGTGGAAGACAAGGTTTTGCTCCTCGAACTCGGCGCCGACGATTACGTTACAAAGCCGTTCAGTCCGAAGGAATTGCTGGCCCGTGTGCGGCGAGCGATGCGACGCAACGGACCCAAGTCGCAGGCCGCTTCAAACGCCGCAGAGGCCGCCACCCGCCACGATTTGCTTACTTTCGGCGACCTCGAAATCGACTTTACGGCCATGGAGGCAAAACGCTCGGGCAACTCGCTCGCCATGACAGCGCAGGAGTTCAAACTATTGCGGTTCTTTGCTCAATCGCCCGAGCGTGTGATCTCGCGCGAAGAGTTATTGAATGAAGTATGGGGCTATCAGAATTATCCTTCCACCCGCACGGTGGACAATCATATCCTGCGTCTCCGGCAGAAACTTGAGTTGGACCCCAGCAACCCGCGTTTCTTCCTGACGATCCATGGGGCGGGTTACAAGTTTGTGCCGGGCATTAGTGGGGCGGGCAAGAAGGGTTAGTCCAGGGCAGGGAGATTTTCATGGCGCGCCTCCGGCTACAAACTCAGCTTCTCATTTCGAGCCTGCTGATCATCTGCGCCTTGACGGGAGCGATTCTCCTGATTCTCCGGCAAACTGTCCGCTCGCAAATTGCCGAGCAAGTGCGGGAGAGCACGGCCGCGTCGGTCCACGAGTTCGAAAGCGTCCAGCAGAAACTGCAGGTCCAGTTGTCCAGAACGGCCGCATTGCTTGCCGAACTTCCGACGCTAAAGGCGTTGATGACGTCCCGGGACGCGCCCACCATCCAGGATGGATCGATGCCTTTCTGGAAGCTGGCGGGCAGCGATCTGTTTCTCCTCGCGGACCCGCGCGGGAAAGTCATGGGACTGCATGTCACGAGAGCGGGATTGGAGGCAAGCGAGGCCGGTGATCAACTGGCGGCATCCTTGGGGGAGGGAGAGGATTCGACCTGGTGGTTTGCAGGCGGTCGCCTCTATTGGGTATTTCTCCGTTCCATCACGGCGGGAGTGGGAAACAACGAGAAGCAACTTGGCTTGGTGGCGGTTGGGTATGAAGTCGATTCCACGATTGCGGACCAGCTCGCACTCGCCGCTGACAGCAAAATAGTATTGGCGGCGGGCGACCGGGTCATCGCATCCACATTCGCGCCCAGGGAAGAGAGCGAGCTGCAGCATCAGGTCCTCGCCCGGGTAGTTGACCCTGGATCCAGTTCCAGCGACTTGATTTTAGGAGGGGAGAATTACAGGGTTGCATCGGTCGTGCTTCATGATGGGCCGCCGTCCCCGGTGCACTGCTACGTGCTCGTTCCCTTGAAACGCTCGATCGGTTTTATCAATCAACTCAACCGCACGATTCTCGTCAGTGGAGTCTCAGCCGTGTTTTTCGCCTTCCTGCTGTTGCGGTTTGTCTCGGGTACAATTACACGCCCGCTGGACAATTTGGTCGCTGGCGTCCGGGCCCTCGCCGGCGGCGACTATGTGTACTCGATTACGCCGCGCGGCAGCAGTGAAGTGGCGGAACTTGGAAAATCCTTCTCGAAAATGCGGGGCGAACTACTGGCCATTCAGCGGAAACAGATTGAGACGGAACGCATCGCCGCTCTCGGACGGGCTGCCAACTCCATCTCTCACGATCTGCGCCACCACCTGGCTGCCCTCGTGGCCAATGCGGAATTTCTGTATGAAGCGGAGAAATTGAAGCTGGACCGCAATGAAATTTACGACGAAATCAGGGCGGCCTCGGAGCAGATCACGGAGTTGCTTGATTCCCTCCGCGATTTGGCTGACGAACGGCGCACGATCAGTCCCGTGCCGGCCTCCATCGATCAAACGATTCGCCGCGCAATCGAGGCTGTGCAAGGGCGTCCGGAGTTGCGAAGCCGTTCCATTTTGATGACCACGACAGGGGATATGGCGGGAGTGTTCGATCCGAAGAAAATGGAGCGCGCATTCTTCAATTTGACGATGAACGCTTGCGAAGCCACGCCGGAACGGAAGGGGAAAATCGAGATCGACATTTTGTCCACCGCGGAATCATTTGAAATCCGTGTCTCGGACAATGGTTCGGGGATCCCCGCTGCCATACGCAACACATTGTTTGATCCGTTCGTTAGCTGCGGAAAGTCCAACGGCACTGGCCTCGGCCTCGCGATCGTCAGCAAGATTATTCACGATCATGGCGGTGTCGTGAGCGTCGCGCGCACCTCCGAGGTGGGCACAGTGTTCGCCATCAAACTGCCCCGCTCGCGGGAGGTATTGGATGAAGCTCCTCAGGGAGTCGCCACGTAAGCGGTTGACCCTTCGCTCGTGCATGTTCTAGCCAATCTGAAATGTTTCCGGCCAGAACCAATTGTCGTACCTGACATAACTATGGATATGGAAAGGGGATGGATGTCCCGAGCGCTCCCAAAGCCCCCGCCCGGAAGAGTATCGGGGCCCATGTTACCGCCTGCGGCGACACATAGAAAGACTTAGGCCCCTACAACTCCCTAAAGCGCCCGGGACCCCTCCAGTTTACTTTTTTGCATACAGCCAATTGTCGTGCAAGTGTCGAAATATTGTCAAAAATTTGTAACAATTTTTACGGTAGCTAGAGGGTTTGCAACAACGTGAACGGAAGGCCGGAGATGGGTCAACGCTTCATTGACCGAGGAGTTCGTTTGCATAGCAGTGGAGAGCCGCCGGAATGGCTCTCATTTGTCAACTTTCTTTGCCATCTAAAAGCCCATGACATGGATTCTGGTTTTGCCGGCGCATGCGCTTTGATCTCCACATGGCGGCCCCACGCGGCTTGAGGGTATCGGATTCATGATTTCCCGGGAGCCATTGTCCTCGTCCGCGACAGCCAGTACAACACGATACGGCAGGAATACACCGCGTCTCTGCCGTATCGTTTCCCACTCAGAGGGAACTGACAGTAGAACTATACACGGATTACGCCCGGTCTATTCCTCGTCTCCATCCTGCTCACTTCCTACCGCAGTTAGTGCGCCGAACAGACCGTTTGCCTCTCCATTGGGGCCGGCGGTAAAGAAGAGAGCGTTATAGGGACCCGCGTTGGCCGAATTGCCAAACGCGAGCGCCCACAAGCCATCAATCGCCAGAGTCGTGCCGTTGGGGTTTTGGTTTTGCATCAATCCGATGAACTTGCCGGTAAAACCGTTGAATGCGGCGATCTGACCGCTGCCGAAATTTCCGACAAGCACTCGATTGCTGAATTCGCCGAAATCGCGGGGCGCCCAGACAACCCCCCATGGGGAGTTGAGCCAGGGACCATG
>Ga0137412_10000834_pt1 | contig 22990 bp, 21 predicted proteins | sample CZODoug2_1_16fun_FD_122160 | JGI IMG/M metagenome (GOLD analysis project Ga0137412, IMG submission 122160) | Vadose zone soil fungal communities from Angelo Coast Range Reserve, California, USA - CZODoug2_1_16fungal (Hybrid Assembly) | ecosystem: Environmental > Terrestrial > Soil > Vadose zone... | reverse complement strand
CGACTTCCTTGCGCTCGAATAATTGCGCGGCATGCGCCACCGCGAGCCAGGTCTTGCCGGTGCCGGCCGGGCCGATGCCGAACACCAGCTCGTGGCGCTTCAGCGCGCGGATGTAGGAATCCTGCGCCCCGGTGCGCGCGCGCACCGGGCGCTTGCGCAGGTTGATGGTTTCGAACGCCGACTTCGGCGCCTTGGCGTCGTATTCGAACAGCGAGCCTTGCGCGATCACGGCGCGGATCGCGCCCTCGACATCGCCCTGCGCCAGCTCATGGCCCTGGACGGCCTGCGCGTAGAGCGTCTCCAGAACGCGGCGGGCCGCGTCGCAGCCGTCGCGCGAGCCGGCGATGGTGATGTGGTTGCCGCGTGAATCGACGACGATGCCGAGCCGGCGCTCGATCTGCGCCAGGTTTTGTCCATAGGGGCCCACCAGCGCGGAGGCGGCGCGATTGTCGTCGAAGTCGATGACGACCTGTGTCTCGGGTGGGATTTGCATGTCGCGGTCAAATTTGCGGGGAGCGAGCGAAGGCGAATCCGATGCGCTTTTTGGCAAGGGTTCAGGCTCCAATGGTGATGGGAGAGGATGTTGACCGATCGGCCTGCGTGGGGACGGAGGGCACGAGTTGGCCTAGCAGGCTGTAGCGCTCGAGGCTTTCGATCCGCACCGGCAGGACCTGTCCGATGATGTCGGGCGGCGCCATTACATGCGCCGGCTGAAGATAGGCGGTGCGGCCGACGATCTGGCCCGCGTTGCGGGCTGTGCGCTCGAACAGCACATCGACGGTGTTGCCAATCGCCGCCTTGTTGAAGGCCGATTGCTGGCTGTCGATCAATTCCTGAAGCCGCACCAATCGCTCGTCCATCTCTTCAGCTGACACCGTCTCCCGCATGTCCGCCGCCGGCGTTCCCGGCCGTGGCGAATATTTGAACGAATAAGCGCCAGCGTATCCGATTTGCGTGACAAGCGCGAGGGTGGCGGAAAAATCTTCTGCGGTTTCGCCGGGAAAGCCAACGATAAAATCTGATGAAAATGCAATGTCTTGGCAGACCGCACGGAAACGGTCGATCGTGTTCCGATAGTCCCGGACGGTATGCTTGCGGTTCATGGCGGCCAAAATCCGGTCGGAACCGGACTGCACCGGCAGATGCACGAACGGCATCAGGGCGGGCAAGTCGCGATGCGCTGTTATCAGCGTCTCGTCGACATCGTTCGGGTGGCTGGTCGAGTAGCGCAGGCGGGCGATGCCGGGCACCTCAGTCAGCCGATGCAGCAATCGCCCCAGCGTCCAGCTTCGCCCGTCAATGCCTTCGCCATGATAGGCATTGACGTTCTGTCCAATCAGCGTGATCTCGCGCACCCCGTTGTCGACAAGCCGCTTCACGTCGTCGATGATCTTGGCCACCGGCCGCGACACTTCGGTGCCGCGCGTATAGGGCACCACGCAAAAGGTGCAGAACTTGTCGCAGCCTTCCTGCACGGTCACGAAGGCGGAAATGCCGCGTGCGCGGATCGCGTCCGGCCTGGGCTGCGGCAGAAAGCCGAATTTGTCTTCCGCCGGAAACTCCGTCTCGATCGCGCGGCCCTCATGCCTCGCGCGCTCCAACAGCTGCGGCAGATGATGATAGCTCTGCGGTCCGACCACGACGTCGACGACGGGCGCGCGGCGGATGATCTCCTCGCCCTCGGCCTGCGCGACGCAGCCGGCCACCGCGATTTTCATCTCGCGGCCGTTGCGCGCGGCGTCGTCCTTGGCGGCGCGCAGCCGTCCGAGTTCCGAGTAGACCTTTTCGGAAGCCTTTTCGCGAATGTGGCAGGTGTTCAGGATCACGAGATCCGCGTCATCGGCCTGCGCGGTCTCGACAAAACCTTCGGCGGCCAGCGTGTCCACCATGCGCTGGGCATCGTAGACGTTCATCTGGCAGCCATAGGACTTGATATGCAGCTTGCGCGGCGGCTTCATGGGCCCTTGCGTGCGGTGGCGCGCCGGAAGGGCGCCCGGCTCAGATATAGGCTAACCGGCCCAAAATCCAGCGTAGGACGCCGTCATTTGGCGGCGATCGCGGCTATTGGGCCGGGAATCCAGGCGTTGCGGCAGGCGATTGAGGGATCCGTGCCGATGTACCAGCTCGGAATGCCTCAATCGGCCATCTGCACGGCCGATTTCAGCGCGACCAGCATCGGCAATTGCCGCATATCGTCGAATGTCCTGGCGGCGCCCGCGGCGCGAAGCGTCTCGGCATGCCCCGCCCCGCAATGGCTGCCGCCGTGAAAGCCGAGCACGGTCATCCCGGCGGCGCGGGCGCCGGTGACGCCGGCCACGCTGTCCTCGATCACCAGGCACCGCGCGGGCGGAACCGCCATCCGTCCGGCGGCGAACAGGAAGAGGTCGGGCGCGGGCTTGCCGCGCTTGACCTGGGTTGCCGAGAAAATGTTCGGCGCAAGCAGGTCATACAGGCCAGCGCAGGTCAGGCCATCGTGAATTTTTTCCGGCGTGCCGCTGGATGCGACGCATCTTGGCAAGCCGATGGCCTCGATCGCCTCAGCCACGTAGGCGATCGGTCTGAGTTCGTCCGCATAGAACCGCAGCGCGGCCACCTTGATCTGGGCTTCGAAATCTTCCGGCAATCGCCGGCCGGTCTCGCTCTCGACCATCAGGCGCGCCTCGCGATCGGAGACGCCGAGAAAGCGGCGCAGCACCTGATCGGCCGTGATCGGATAGCCGTGCCCCGTCAGCGTTTCGGCATGCGCGCGGCAGGAAATGACCTCGCTGTCGACCAGCACGCCGTCGCAATCGAAAATGACAAGATCGAAAGCCACCCTCAGCCCACCCCCGGAAATCCATGCCCGTTCGCAGGTCTGCTTACCCGGAGTCCGAAAGCCGGAACCAGTAAAGTTATGTTTCCAATCTATGCAGAGCGGAAGCGAAACCAAGAAGCGAAAACTAAGACGAGGCGTTGTCGTCATCGAGCGGAACGCAATACAGCTCGAGCCGGTGATCGACCAGCTTGTAGCCGAGCCTGCGGGCGATTTCCGCCTGCAGCTTCTCGATTTCTTCGGAGGTGAATTCGATCACCTGGCCGTCGCGCAGATTGATCAGGTGGTCGTGATGGCTGTCGCGCATCTGTTCATAGCGGGCGCGGCCCTCGCGAAAATCGTGCCGCTCGATGATGCCGGCGTCCTCGAACAGCTTGACGGTGCGATAGACCGTCGAGATCGAGATCTTATCGTCGACCGCGACACATCGGCGATACAGCTCTTCCACATCGGGATGATCGGCGGCCTCCGCCAGCACACGCGCGATGACGCGGCGCTGCTCGGTCATCCGCATTCCGGTGGCGGCGCAGCGCGCCTCGATGCCGGTCGGCTTAGCTTCAGAGGACTTGAGCGCGGGTGAGGATTTCAATGCGGTCATGGATTCTACCTTGGGGGACGCCTTCTGCCACTGCGCACATATTACGACAAGTCGCGGCGCATCAGAAGCGCATTCAACTGTTCCCCGCCCGCCTGGCGGTAGTAACGTTCGCGGCGCCCGACCACGGTAAAGCCGGACCGCTCGTAGAGCCGCCGCGCGGGCTGGTTGTTCTCTTCGACCTCGAGAAAGATGGTGCGCACGCCCCGGGCGGCCAGATGGCCGAGATGCGTCAACAAAAGGTCGTGCGACAGGCCCCGGCCACGATAGAACGAGTCGATCGCGATGGAAAGAATCTCAGCCTCGTCCGCCGCGATCCTGGAAACGGCGAAGCCGATCGTCCTGCGTCCGAGCCGGAGGCGGTGCAACAGCGTGTTGCGCTCGGCAAGCATGCTCTCGAATTCGCCTTCGCCCCAGCCGCGATGAAACGAGGCCCCGTGAAGCTGGGCGAGCCGTGCCGCATCGCGGATTGTCGCGGGTTCGATCACAGCCTTGCCGCCGCTCCAGAGCGTGGAGAGCCAGGTCATGCGAAGAGCCATGTCATCGCGACGCATCCGGCGGCGCGGGCTGATGCGGCAAATTCTGGCTGGGCAAGTTCTGGCTGGATAAGTTCTGGCTGGGCTTGGCATCCGGCGGGCGCAGGTAGAAGGGCCGGGGTGGCGCTGTGTCGGGGTCGACGGCGGCGCCGAGCCACGCGACCCACGCGATGTCCGGGGCTGCCTGTGCGTCCACGCTGGACGGCGGCAGCGCGTCAGCCGGCCAGCGATCGGCGAGAATGCCCGCGGCGTTGCCGACCAGATGCGGCGCGGTGAACCGCGATGCCTCAAGCGCCTGTTCGATCGGCGCGACGCGCGGCAGAATCAGCGCGCCGCCATCGGCGCTGACGGCTTGAAAATAGACATGGTCGTGCCGCGCATCGATCGCCGATATCACCGGATGCTCGCCGTCCTCGCTGACGACCGGCGCGGCGTAAGCCGACAGCGTCGTCAACCCGACGACCGGCTTCCCGGCGGCCAGCGCAATTCCGCGCGCCGCGGACAGGCCGACGCGAAGTCCGGTGAAGCTCCCCGGACCTTTCGTCACGGCGATGCGGTCGAGCGCCGCGAACGGCAATCCCGCGTCTTTCATCACGCGCGCGATCAGCGGCATCAATGCTTCGGCATGGCCGCGTTTCATCGGCTGCGATTCGACCGCGATCAGCCGGCTTGCGTCGGTATCGAGCACGGCGGCGGCGCACGCATCCAGCGCGGTATCGATGGCGAGGATCAACATGGCGCGAGCCTAGCACTGTTCGCAGCAAGGCATCGAAAGCGAAATTCCAGCAAAGCGAATCTATCCAGAAATTTTCGCGCCCGACCTGCGGCGCCGTCGTGCACAATACAACCTCCCCGACACCAAGTATTTGTTCGGATCGGAAATTTAATTAATAATTATCCAACCAATGAAATCTTGCAACCAGGCTGGCGGGTTTTTGCTCGAACGAAGCAGCTTTGGCGGATCGAGCCAGAATTTTCCCTCAGGCAAAAAAGGTCTTTCATGTCTTTTGGTTTGAGCTCGTCGAAGGCGCGCGATGCGCTGGCACAGGTCGACGCAATCGGCAAATCCCAGGCCGTGATCGAATTCAGCATGGATGGCACCGTCGTCACGGCCAACCGGAATTTCCTCGACGCGTTGGGATACCAGCTTTCCGAAATTGTCGGCAAACATCATTCCATGTTCGTGCCGCCCGGCTTGCGCGACAGCGCGGAATATCGCGCGTTCTGGACCGATCTCAATCTCGGCAAGTACCGGGCGGGCGAATTCAAGCGCATCGGCAAGGGCGGCCGCGAGGTCTGGATTCTGGCGTCCTACACGCCGATCCTGGGCGCCGGCGGCAAGCCGGTCAAGGTCGTCAAATTTGCCAGCGACATCACGGCGCAGAAGATCGGCAGCATGGAGAATGCAGGCAAGATCGCGGCCATCTCGCGCGCGCAGGCGGTGATCGAGTTCAATCTCGACGGTACCGTCATCACGGCCAACGACAATTTTCTGAAGGTGCTTGGCTACCCGCTGTCCGAAATTAAGGGCAAGCATCACAGCATGTTCGTGTCGCCGTCCGAGCGCGACAACGCCGCCTATCGCGAGTTCTGGCAAAACCTTAACCGCGGTGAACTCCGCAGCGGAGAATTCAAGCGCATCGGCAAGGGCGGCAAGGAAGTCTGGATTCTCGCCTCCTACAATCCGATTCTCGACGAGACCGGCAAGCCCTTCAAGGTGGTGAAGTTCGCCTCCGATGTCACCGAACAGAAGCTGAAGGCGGCGGACTCCTCCGGCCAGATCGAGGCGATCGGCAAGTCGCAGGCGGTGATCGAATTCGGCATGGACGGCATCATTCTCGGTGCCAACGAGAATTTCCTGAAGACGCTCGGCTATTCGTTGTCGGAAATCAAGGGCAAGCATCACAGCATGTTCGTGTCGCCGTCCGAGCGCGACAGCGCCGAATATCGTGACTTCTGGGCGAAGCTTAATCGCGGCGAATTTCAGTCCGGCGAGTACAAGCGCATCGGCAAGGGGGCCAAGGAAGTCTGGATCCAGGCCTCCTACAATCCGATCCTCGATCTGAACGGCAAACCCTTCAAGGTGGTCAAATATGCCACGGAGACCACTGCCCAGGTGATCGCTCGCCTGCAGGGCGGAAAAGTGCGTGACATGATGGACCAGGTCGCGGCAGGGGCCGAGGAATTGAACGCCTCGGTCCGCGAGATCTCCGAAGCCATGAGCAAGTCGAAAGCGACGGCGTCGACGGCGGTCGACCGGGTCGAAGCCGCCGATCAGCAGGCACAGCGTCTCAGCGCCGCGGCGGACTCGATGCGCAGCATCGTTCAGTTGATCGGCGACATTACCGGCCAGATCAATCTGCTCGCGCTCAACGCCACGATCGAATCGGCGCGTGCCGGCGAAGCGGGCCGCGGCTTCGCCGTGGTCGCAGCCGAGGTGAAGAACCTCGCCAACCAGGCCAAGCAGGCCACCGACAAGATCGAGCAGGAGATCGGAAACCTGAATGGCATTTCCGGCGATGTCGTCGGCGCTCTCGGCTCGATCAAGAAAGCCATTATGGACGTCAGCGAGTTCGTGACGTCGACGGCCGCGGCGGTCGAAGAGCAAAGCGCGGTCACCGACGAGATGTCCAGCAACATGCAGCGCGCCGCGGCCGAAGCCGCCGCCATGGGCGCGAAGGCGGCCTAGGCGGCGCCTGGGCGTCGCTGAGTGTCGAGTAAGGCGCGAATGGCGAATAGCGAGTGGCGAATAGAGGAAGGCCCGCCGCTACCATTCGCTACTCACCATTCGCCATTCGCCCGCTTCTTCACATCGGGCGGACTTCGACCACGTCCGGGACGAAGTGCTTGAGCAGGTTCTGGATGCCGTGCTGCAGCGTCGCGGTCGATGACGGGCAGCCCGAACATGCGCCCTTCATGTTGAGATAGACGATCCCGTCCTTGAAGCCGCGGAAGGTGATGTCACCGCCGTCATTGGCGACCGCAGGCCGCACCCGCGTCTCGATCAGGTCCTTGATGATCTCGACCGTCTCGGCGTCTTCCTCGCTGAAGAACTCGTCCTCCTCATCCTGGATATCGTCGCTGGCCGCGCTGCCGTCGGCGAGCAGCGGCGCACCGGACATGTAGTGCTCCATGATGGCGCCGAGAATCGCGGGCTTCAAATGCTGCCAGTCGCCGCCATCCTTGGTCACGGTGATGAAATCCGAGCCGTAGAACACGCCGGTCACGCCGGTGACATCGAACAGACGCGCGGCGAGCGGCGAGCGCGTCGCGGTATCGCGGCTGGCGAACTCCATGGTGCCGCCGTCGAGGACGGTCCGGCCGGGAATGAATTTCAAGGTGGCGGGATTGGGGGTGGCTTCAGTCTGAATGAACATGGTTTTCTCCGGCGTCGCCGGTTCAAGGCCGGCGCGTGAGCGCTGTTTAGCAGATGGCGACGGCAAACGCACGATCAAGGGTGGTTAAGCAGAGGTTCCCAGACCTGCAACTTTCAGGGTTGCAACGCACCTATGACAAGGCGTCAATTGCGCTGTCGCTGAGGTCGCCCGGCACGATGATGACGGGCACCGGGAACGAGCCGACCGTGTTGGCGACCGTGGTGACGAGCGGGCCGGGGCCTTCCGCTCCGGGGCTGGCCGCCAGCACCAGCATGGCGATATCGACGTCGTGCTCGATCACGTCGAGAAGCTGTTCGATCGGGTCGCCTTCACGAATGGCGCGCTCCGGCGTGATCGCGGCGATGCCGTTGGCGCGTCCCGCGGCACGGTCGAGCGCGGCGTTGGCGTCCTCATGGGCCTCGGCGCGCATGATGTCGGCGACGCCGAGCCATTGCTGGTTCTGATCCTCGGTTTCGATGATGCGCAGCATCACCACGCCGCCATCATAGCGGATCGCCCAGCGGCTGGCATAATAGACCGCGCGGTCCCATTCGGCGCTGTCGTCGACGATGACCAGACATTTCGGCTTGTGGCCTGTCTCATAGCTTCGTCGCTGGGTGCTCATGAATGTCCCGGTGCGTGCCGCGTGCCGCGAGCGGTGCAGGAGCCTCAAATCGGCGGCGCCCATGCTGCCATACCCGCTCCGGCTTTGGGAGAGGGGCGCGCACGGGCGATCATCGCAAAGCGGCGGAACCGGACGTCACGCAGGTTGCCTCGTACCGCGCTTCGCACCGCAAAATCAGGACTTGGTAAAAAGAACTTGGCAAAAAGGACTTGGCAAAAATCAGGGCTTGCGAATGAAGCCCACGACGTCCTTGGTCGCCTGCATGGTCTCGGCTGCGATGGCGCGGGCGCGATCGGCGCCATCGACCAGAACGGCGTCGACATAGCCGGGGTCCGCGGCCAGCCGCTTCATCTCCATGGCGATCGGCGCGAGCTTGGTGACGCAAAGTTCGACCAGCGCGTTCTTGAAGCTGGAAAACTGTCCGCCGCCGAAGTCGCGCAGCACGTCCGCTTTCGTCAGCCCCGACAGCGCCGCATAGATGCCGACCAAATTGTCGGCCTCGGGGCGTGTCTCAAGGCCCTTTTCCTCAGTGGGCAACGGTTCGGGGTCGGTCTTCGCCTTGCGGATCTTCTGCGCGATGGTGTCGGCGTCGTCGGTCAGATTGATCCTGGAATTATCCGACGCATCCGACTTCGACATCTTCTTGGTGCCGTCGCGCAGCGACATCACCCGCGTCGCAGGGCCGGTGATCAAGGGCTCCGGCTGCGGAAACAGCAGGCCGTCGTTGAAGCCGTGACCGCGGATCGAATCGCCGAAATCGTTGTTGAACTTCTGCGCGATATCGCGGGCCAGTTCCAGATGCTGCTTCTGGTCCTCGCCGACCGGCACATGGGTGGCGCGATACAGCAGAATATCGGCCGCCATCAGCACCGGATAGTCGTAAAGACCGACCGAGGCCGCCTCGCGGTCCTTGCCGGCCTTCTCCTTGAACTGCGTCATGCGGTTGAGCCAGCCGACCCGGGCCACGCAGTTGAAGATCCACGCAAGCTCGGCGTGGCCTGAGACCTGGCTCTGGTTGAACACGATGTGCTTCTTCGGATCGATGCCGGCCGCGATGAAGGCCGCGGTGACCTCGCGGGTATTGCGCGCCAACTCGGCCGGTCCGCCCCAGACGTCGACACCTTGCGTGATCGCGTGCATGTCGACGACGCAGTACAGGCAATTATGAGTCTCCTGCAGCTTCACGAAGTTGACGATCGCGCCGAGGTAATTGCCGAGATGCAAATTGCCTGTCGGCTGGACGCCCGAAAAAACCCGTTCAACCATGGCCATGGTCTTCTTCCCGCAATATCCGTTTGGCGACGTCGTTTGCCACGCGCGCCTCACGCGCGCAAGTCGGTGGGCAAGTCAGTGTGCAAATCGCGCGGCCGGCCTTGCCGGATGGCGTTAACCGCCTCGCGCCAGCTCGTCACGGCAAACAGCGTGAGAAACAGGGCGTAGGCGGCGATTCCGCCGGCAATCAGGAGCAGCAAAATGACGGCCTGTGCGATCCCGTGCGTCGGCGCCGCGGCCACGCTCGTTGCCAACCAGAGCGCCCCGCCCATGATCAGCGCCGCCGCGACGATGCGCGGCAGCCGTCTGCGTGCGGCCTGATCGACCGAAAAGCCGAAGCTCGCGGCGCCCTGCCGGATCAGCGACAGCGCGTTGCTCCAGGCGCCGAGCGCGATACCGGCGGCGATGCCGGCCGCGCCAAAGAAATGACCGAGCAATATGGCGCAGACGATCGCGACCACGACCGCCTTCAGGGTTGCCCATAACGGGGCAAGCGTATCCTCGCGCGCGAAAAAGGCCGGCGACAGCGCCTTCACCAGCACCTGCGCCGGCAGGCCGAGCGCGAGAAAGACCAGCGCCTGCGCGGTCGCCGCCGTGTCGCCGGCCGTGAACGCGCCATGCTCGAACAACAGCCGCACGATCGGCTCGCTCAGCGCGATCAAACCGAGCGTGGCCGGCAGCGCCAGCCCGATCGCAAGCTCCAGCGCGCGCGATTCGGCATGCGCGATGACGTCCTTGTCGCCGCCGCGCAGGCTGCGGGTCAGTTCGGGAATCAGCACCGTCCCCATGGCGACGCCGACCATGCCGAGCGGCAGCTCGATCAGGCGGTTGGCGAAATAAAGCCACGATACCGCCGAGGGCGACGCCGATGCGATCACCGCGCCGGCGACGATCAGCAATTGCGGCGCCGCGCTCGCGGCCATGCCGGGCAGCGCGCGGCCAAGAAAGCGGCGCATCTCGGGGTCCAGCGAGACGCGAAGCGGCGCAGCGACCGCGTCGCCGCGCCGACGCGCGATCAGGATCAGCAATTGCAGCAAGCCGGCCAGGCCTATGGTTGCAGCCAGCACCAGCGCGGCAAAGCCGGCATCGCGCGGCATCAGGATCAATGCGATCATCACGGCAATTAGCGCGATGTTGAACAGGACCGGCGAAAACGCGGTCAGCGCGAAGCGCGATTGCGCGCTCGCCAGTGCCAGCATCACCGTGACCGGGCCGGCGAAAGCCAGATAGGGCAACATCAATCGCGCATCGTCGACGGCGATCTGCAAGGTCTCGTGCCCGGCGAATCCGGGCGCCAGCACCGTGATGACAAATGGCATCGCCAAGCCGAGCAGCGCCGCCACCGCGATCATGGCCGCGCTGATCGTTCCGAGCACCCGCCCGGCGAAGCCGCTTGCGGCGAGCGCGCCCTCGGTGTCGCGCAGGCGCAGCCAGGTCGGCACCAGCGCCGCGTTCAGCGCACCCTCGCTCAACAGCCGCCGCGCGACATTGACCAGTTGGAATGCGACCAGGAAGGCGTCCGCGACCGCGCCGGTGCCGAGCAGCGCCGCGATCATCGAATCGCGCGCAAAGCCGAGCAGGCGCGAGGCCAGCGTTCCCAGGGATACCGTGAGGATGGAGCGGATCATTAAGGCTTCTAATACCGCATGGCGTGTGATAGGCCGCAGCCTTTCGCAATGACCGCTGCGGGATCTGGATCAAATGGCTGACGCAAAATACGACGTTCTCGGCATCGGTAACGCGATTTTCGACGTGCTGGTTAAGACCGACGAAAGCTTCCTCGCCCGCCACGGCATGGCCAAGGGCGGCATGGCGCTGATCGACGAGGCGCGGGCCGCTGCGATCTACCGCGACATGGGCCCGGCGACCGAGATGTCGGGTGGCTCGGCCGCCAATACCATCGTCGGGATTGCGAGCCTGGGGGCGCGCGCGGCCTATGTCGGAAAGGTCAAGGACGACCAGATCGGGCGGATGTACGCCCACGATATCCGTGCCGCCGGCGTCGCGTTCGAAACCAGGCCGGCCGCGGAGGGGCCTGCCACCGGCTGCTCCTACATCCTGGTGACGGAGGATGGCGAGCGCACCATGAACACCTATCTCGGCGCGGCGCAGGACCTCATGCCCGGCGATATCGATGCGACCGATATCGCAAGCGCGAAGATCATCTATCTCGAAGGCTATCTCTGGGATCCGAAGAACGCCAAGGAGGCCTTCGTGAAGGCCTCGAAGATCGCGCACGACGCCGGCCGCGAGGTCGCGCTGACCTTGTCGGATTCGTTCTGCGTCGATCGCTATCGCGACGAATTTATCGATCTGATGAAGAAGCGCACGGTCGACCTGGTGTTCGCCAACGAGGCCGAGCTGCATTCGCTGTACCAGACCTCCGATTTCGACGCCGCGCTGAAACAATTGCGCGAGGACGCCAAGCTCGGCATCGTCACCCGCAGCGAGAAAGGCTGCGTGGTGGCATCACACGAGGGCGTGATCGCGGTGCCGGCGTTTCCGGTCGCGCAGATCGTGGACACGACCGGCGCCGGCGACCTGTTCGCCGCCGGATTCCTGTTTGGTTTGGTGCGTGGCGCCGGCTATGACAATGCCGGACGGCTGGGCGCGCTCGCCGCCGCCGAAGTGATCCAGCACATCGGCGCGCGGCCGCAGGTTTCGTTGAAGGATCTCGCGAAGCAGGCGGAATTGCCGGTCTGACTTCGGAGTTTTATCGCGGCCCTCTCCCCCCTTCGCGGGCAGGGCTATCGCATATGGCTGATTGCCTCCAAAAGGAAGGCGTCGTCCCAGCCTGCGCGTTTGATTTTGCGGCGTATCGAGGCCTGATGAGGAATCGCTTGCAAGATGTTGAGTGCAAGCTTTCGCACGAGGGCAAGGTTCTCGGGCGCGTTGTCTTTCCGCGCTCGATTGCGGTCCTCGGAGAAATGGACGTCGAGAACCCAATGGAGGCGATTCTCGATGCCCCAGTGGCTCCGAGTGACCTGCAAAAGCCTCTTCGGCGGCACATATTCCGAGAGGACATAGTAGCGAACGAGAGGCGCATCGGCATGCTGCCCGCGCACGCGCCTGCGCGTTGTGATCCGGCCGATAGCCGCAATGCCGGGAAAGCGGTGGGCTTCCGCCAGGCTGGTATTGCGGATGACCGTTGCGCTCCGGACCTCGGTTCGATCGTGGGTCGAACGTTCGATCTGTTTGATGCTGCTGCGCTTTCCCGATCGCGCAAATTGTTGCGTAACGGCATTGAACAAAGGACGGCGATTGGCCTTGATCGCCAGCGCGTAGCCGCCGCCTCGCTCCAACACCGCCGCTGCAAACGCTCGCGTACAGTGCAGCGCATCGGCCGTAACGATGCTGCCTTCGAGATTGAGAAGCTCCAACACCTCCAAAGCCCCTGCCGTCTCGTTGCGCCCGGGCGCCTTCTGCTGCGCCAGCGCCATGCGGGCATCCACTGCAAAGACGTTGACCAGATGCAACGGGGTGGTCTTGCCGCCACGCTCGTAGGCCCCGCGCAAAGCCTTGCCGTCGATCGCCACCACTCCGGACAGCTTGAGCCCGTTGGCCTTGGCAAACGCCGCCATGAACCGGCGGAATGCACGCTCGAAGGCCTCCGGCTCGAGCAGGCGGAACACCCGGCTGAACGTATCGTGGCTCGGGATGCCATGCTCCAGACGAAGGACGAGCCGCAACAGCCCTTCCTTCGATTGTCCGAAGTCCGCCATATCCGCGCACGACTCCGCTCCACACAACACTGCAGCCAGCGCGACAAACAGCACGTCCAAAAGTTCGTGCCTTGCATTGCCCGCACGTGGGTCCGGCAGCCGCTGAAATACCCTTGCGAATTTGCCCATCCGACGTCCTCCCTAATTCTGGAGACGTCTTCAGAATCCTTCTTGCGGAACAAGGCAATAGCAGGCCTAAATCCATATGCGATTCCCCTGCCCCTTCGCGGGGGAGAGAACGTGGAGCGCGGCATCAATATCTCTACGCCGCCTTCTGTCCCGCCGCATCGAGCCCGGCATAGACGCCGCGCTCGAAGCCCGCGAAGGCTTCCAGGCATTTCGCGTCGCCGAACGGCAGGAGCTGCATCATGATCACGCCGGTGACATCGCGCGACGGATCGATCCAGTAATAGGTGTTGGCCAGACCCGCCCAGGCGAGGCTGCCGGGGCTGCGGCCTTCCGGCGTCTTGGCGGTGTTGATCAGGAAGCTCAAACCCCATTTCTTGGCCATGTCCGGATAGAGATCGACGTCGTTGCTGGCGCCCGGCACCGCCGAAACCATCTTGGTCATGTTGAGTTCGCCGATATGGTTCTGGCCCATGGTCGCGACCGTTTCGGCCTTGAGCACCTGGTTGCCGTTGCCTTTGCCCTTGTTGAGGATCATCTGGGTGAACTTGATGTAGTCGCCCGCCGTGCCGTAGAGCCCGCCGCCACCCATGTAGAATTCCGGATTCTGTTCCATCTCGAACGGAATCGGCGTCAGCGATCCGTCCGGCCCCCGCGCGTGCATGCCGACCAGCCGCTTGCGCTGGGATTCGCCGAGCCTGAAGCCGGTGTCGGTCATGCCGAGCGGAGCGAACAAATGGTCGTGCAGATAGGCGTCGAGGCGCTTGCCGCTCACGGCCTCCACCGCCTTGCCGACGAAATCGATATTGGTGCCGTATTCCCAGCGCGTGCCGGGGTCGGTCGCGATCGGCGTCTTCAGCGCGGCGTTCTTGCAGGTGGTGACCGGCGGCAGCCCGGATTTCTCCAGATATTTCACCATGTCGCCGTTCCACATGTCGTAGCAGAAGCCGGCGGTGTGGGTCATGAGATGGCGCAGCGTGATCGCACCCTTGGCGGGGCGCAGCTTCGGCTCGCCCTTGGCGTCAAAACCTTCGAGCACCTGGGGCGAGGCGAGGTCGGGCAGCACTTTTCCGATCGGCGCATCGAGCGAAAGTTTGCCCTGCTCGACCAGCTGCATGGCGCCCGCGGCCGTGATTGCCTTGGTCATCGAGGCAATCCAGAACACGCTGTCGGATGTCATGGTATTGTTCTCGGCATCGTCCTTGGCGAGATCGCGTTTGCCGAACGCGCCCTGGTAGATCACTTCGTTCCCGCGCGCCGCGATCGCGACCACGCCCGGAATCTCCTTGGCCTCACTCTTCTGACGCAAAATCTGATCGATTTGGGCTTTGCCTTGCATGGGTTGCTCCTCCGGCTATTTTTTGCAGTGGTGCGATCTTCCTCCCAGCCGCCGAGCCCCGCAAGCGTGCGCGTGGCATCGCGCGCGCTCGTGATGGCTCCGCAACGGGCGCCAAACATTCGGTGAGCGCGCCAAACTGCAACACTCGCCATAATTTGAAGGGGAAAGCGCGGTGTGGCCCGTGACCCATCCGAACATGGGCGATATGCTGATTTGCGCCTGTTTCTTGTCGTAATTATTGTAGTAAAGCGCTCAAAATACAGCGGAAAACGCTCGTAAGCGTTGCGTTGTTCAAGCAAAAATTTGGTTAATGCGATTCGCGGCCTTGCAGCCGCGTGGGGGCGATCATGATTTCGACCTGGAGTGAATGGAAACGGTATCCGCGCGCCGCTCGCGGCGAGAACATCGAGGCGCCGATTTCGCCGGGCATTTACGAAGTTCGTTTTGCCGGCAGCGGTGCACTGCACTCGTTCGGCGCCGTCGATAATGTCGCGCAGGCGTTGGCGCAGCTGTCCCTCGGTTCCAAGTCCTGGTTCGGCCGCCGCGAGGCCGCCCAGTCACCGGAACTCGAGTACCGCACCTGCGCGGCCTCCAGCAAGGCGGACGCCAAGGCCGCGGCTGAACGGATGATCGGCCGGCGCGAGACCTATATGAGCGGCGCGGCCTGATCGGGCGAGTATCGTTAATTGCGGGCATCGTTAATTGTATGAGTGCGATCTCTTTTGGATAACCGCAGCCATCGGTTGTCCGGAATGAGCGCGAGCTGCGAGAATTGCTTGAAGCAGGAGTGCGCGGGCGGGCGATGCATTGGGGCCGGTTTCGGCCTATATTTGGGTTCAACAGCCCAAAAATCCAAGGAGCATCGCCATGACCCCGACCGCCGCCGCACGCGCCTCGCAGCCCTCCGCCCAGATATTACGCGAGCGCCTGAAGGATTCCTCGCTGTTGCGCGAGCACTGCTACATTGACGGCGCCTGGGTCGGCGTTCCCTCCTATGCCGTGAACAACCCGGCCACCGGCGCCGAAATTGCAAAAATACCGCAGATGAGCGCGGCGGATGCCACGCAGGCGGTGGAAGCCGCCGAGCGCGCCTTCCCGACCTGGGCCAAGCTGACCGCCAAGCAGCGCTCGAACACCTTACGCAAATGGTTCGAATTGATCGTCGCCAACCGCGAGGATCTCGCGCTGATCCTGACTTCGGAGCAGGGCAAGCCGCTGGCGGAAGCGCTCGGCGAGGTCGATATTGGCGGCGCCTATGTCGAGTTCTTTGCCGAGGAAGCGCGCCGGGTCTATGGCGAGACCATTCCGACCCAGCGCGCGGACGCGCGGCTGCTCGCGATCAAGCAGCCGATCGGCGTCTGCGGCGCGATCACGCCGTGGAATTTTCCGAACTCGATGATCACCCGAAAAGTGTCGCCAGCGCTGGCCGCGGGCTGCACCGTGGTGCTGAAGCCGGCCAATGAGACGCCGCTCAGCGCGCTGGCGCTCGCAGCACTCGCCGAGAAGGCCGGCGTGCCGAAGGGCGTGTTCAACATCATCACCGGCGATGCGCCGCCGATCGGCAAGGTGCTGTGCGAACATCCCGCGGTTCGCTTCGTCGGCTTCACCGGCTCGACCGCGGTGGGCAAGATTCTATATAGTCAGTCTTCCGTCGGGGTGAAGAAGCTCGGGCTCGAACTCGGCGGCAACGCGCCGTTCGTGGTGTTCGACGACGCCGACATCGATGCCGCGGTCGAGGGCGCGATGGTCTCGAAATATCGCAACATGGGCCAGACCTGCGTCTGCGCCAACCGCCTCTACGCCCAGGACAAGATCTACGACGAGTTCGTGCAGAAGCTCTCCAAGAAGGTTGCGGCGATGAAGGTCGGCGACGGCACCGAACAGGGCGTCACGCAGGGGCCGCTGATCAACATGAAAGCGGTCGACAAGGTCGAGCGGCACATCGCGGATGCGGTCAAGGGTGGCGCCAAGGTTGTCACCGGCGGCAAGCGCAGTTCGCTCGGCCGCACCTTCTTCGAGCCCACGGTGCTGTCGGACGTCAGGCCGGACGCGCTGGTGGCGCAGGAAGAGACCTTCGGCCCGCTGGCGCCGGTGATCCGCTTCAAGGACGAGGCCGACGTGATCGCTATGTGCAACAACTCGCCGTTTGGCCTGGCGTCGTATTTCTATTCGCGCGATCTTGGCCGGGTCTGGCGCGTCGCGGAAGCGCTGGAGTCCGGCATGGTCGGCGTCAACACCGGCCTGATCACCACCGAAGTCGCGCCCTTCGGCGGCGTCAAGCAAAGCGGCCTCGGCCGCGAAGGCTCGCATCACGGCATGGAAGAATATGTCGAGATCAAATACGTGATGATGGCGGGCGTGTAGTCTCGCTCCACACTCGCGTCGTCCCGGCCTTGAGCCGGGACCTATAACCACAGTCGTTTGTGATGAACGAGGCTGGAGCTCCAGCTGATGTCGCTATCGACATCGGTGATTATGGGTCCGGGCCTGCGCGGGGACGACGAGAGGATAGAGCAGGCCGCCAGACTACGCTTGCTCACAGGCTATCCATGAACTGCCGCAGCCGTGGCGCCCATTTGTGGGCGTCGCGGCCGGAGGCCGAATGGCCGTATTCGCTGTCGAGCAGGAAATAATCGGCATCGACGCCGGCGGCCTTCAATTGCGCCATCACGCCGGGCGCGAGCTCCGGCGGAAACAGTCTGTCGGTGCGCGATAGCACATAGAGCACTTTCGCTTTGATCTCGCCGAACTGCGCCGTGACGTCGAAGCTGCGCAGCGCCTTCGCCAGAATGAGCAGCGAATTGGCGTCAAAACCCTCCGCCCATCGTGTGGCCTCATCGCGGATCGCCGCCTCGATGGCTTCGGGGTCCGTCATCGTGTCGCGTAGGCGGGCTTCGATCCCGTAGGTCTTCAGCGTCGAGATGCGAATCTGGACCATGCTCTCGAGCACGCCGCCGCGATCATAGTAGTCGCCGCCGTTCCAATTGGGATCCTGCGACAAGGTGGCGAGCAGGCGCGCCACGTTGCCGTCGGATCGCTCGGGCGCCAAGGCCGGCGTGGTGACGATTGCGGCGATCCCCTTCATCGTGCCGGGATAATCGACCGCCCATTGAAAGGCCTGGAAGCCGCCATAGGACGGGCCGACGATCGCGACCAGTCTCTCGATGCCGAGGTGATCGAGCATGGCGCGCTGGGTGGCTGTGATGTCGCCGACCGTGATGTCGGGAAAGCGCGATCCGTAGCGTTTTCCTGTCGTAGGATCGATCCTCGCCGCATTGGTCGATCCGTAGGAGGAGCCGAGCATGTTGGGGCAGATCGCGAAATAGCGATCGGTGTTGATGGCTTTGCCGGGACCCACAAGCTCGTTCCAACTGCCTTCGCCGGTCATTCCACCGGGGTCGATCATCTGCGGGCCGCTGGTGTTGCCATGCGTCACCAGCACGACATTGTCGCGGTTCGGCGAAAGCGTGCCGAGCGTCCGGTAGGCGATGGTCACCTCTGGCATCGCGACGCCGCTGCGCAGGCGGAAATCGGTGGCGGTGAACGTGTTCGCGGTTGCCGTCATCAGTCGTCCCCAGTTCGCTTTGGTCATTCCGGGGCGATGCGAAGCGTCGAACCCGGGATCTCGAGATTCCGGGTCTGGTGCTGGCGCACCATCCCGGAATGACGGAGGTGGATGATAGCCTGCTACCGCTCCATCACCCAGCGCGTCACCGCTTGATGATAGTTCAGCGCTCCGGGCACCGTCATGTGAGTCTTGAGATATCTGAACCCGGCCTTCTGCAGCGCGCGGTTGGGCGCGACATTGAACGCATTCGGTTCGCAGAACAGTCGCGTCAATTTGAAGCGCTCGAAGTAGATGTCGGCGCTGCGCCGCACGCATTCGGCGCCGATGCCCTGGTTGCGGCGCTCCGGATCGGTCACGTGCAGGTGCATGTTGGCCTGTTCGCCATAGCTGATCTTGTCGGAGCTCGAAAAGCCGACGGGCTGGTCATCCAGCAGCCAGATCACGATCATCCAGCCGCGCCGCTCGATCGGCTGCGTGGACTCGCGCTCGAAGCGCTCGCGCCAGCCTTCCGGCGCAGGCAACCGGCTGGGGTCGACGCCAAGCATATCGAGATATTCCGGGGTCGCCTTCTGAAAGTAGTCGATGACGATATCGAATTCCGAACGCGCCATCTCCCTGACCGTCAGCGTCATCGAAACCCTCTCCCGGATTACATCGTCAGATCGGCGCCGGTGACGCGCCGGTAAGCTTCGAGATAGCGCTGGCTGGTGGCGTCCACGACGCTGGCGGGCAATGGCGGCGGCGGTGCGTCGCCGTTCCAGCGGCCGGCGCGGCGTTCGGCATCGAGATAGTCGCGCAGGGGCTGCTTGTCGAAGCTCGGCTGCGGCTGGCCGGGCTTGTAGGCGTCCACCGCCCAGAAGCGGGAGCTGTCCGGCGTCATCACCTCGTCGATCAGGATGATTCGCCCGTCCTGGTCGCGGCCGAACTCGAATTTGGTATCGGCAATGATGATGCCCTGGTCGCGGGCGAGCTTCTCGCCGAGCGTATAGATCGCGCGCGTCATGCTCTCCAGGGTGTGGGCGACCTGGTCGCCGACCACCTCGCGCATCCGCGCGATCGTGATGTTCTCGTCATGGCCGGTCTCGGCCTTGGTTGCGGGACTGAAAATCGCAGGCTCGAGTCTGGAGCTTTCGACCAGGCTGGGTGCCAGCTTCTCTCCGGCCAGCGTGCCGGACGCGGCATATTCCTTCCACGCCGAGCCCGAGAGATAGCCGCGGATCACGCATTCGATCGGGAACACGGTGGTGAGCCGGCACAGCATGGCGCGGCCGAGAAGGTCCGCGCGATGTTTATTCAGGGTGGGCAACTCGTCGATGATTTCGTCCACATCGGCGCTCATCATGTGATGCGGCACCACGCCTTCCAGCTCGTTGAACCAGAACGCCGAGATTTGCGTCAGCACTGCACCCTTCATCGGGATGGTTTCCGCCATCACCACGTCGAACGCGCTGATGCGGTCGGTGGTGACCAGCAGCACGCGGTCGTCACCGACCGCATAGATATCGCGCACCTTGCCCCGGCCGATCCTGGGCAAGGGCAAATCGCTGGCGAGCATCGTGGTCATGGGCACAACTTTCGGAGAGCCGCGGTCTCGCCGGGTGCGAGCGCGGGATAGAGAGGCAGATAGCCTACTCCGGCAGCGGAATGAACTCGTGCTCCTGCGGAACGGCGGCAAAACGCCCGGTTTTCCAGTCCTGTTTGGCCTGTTCGATCCGCTCCTTGCTGGAGGAGACGAAATTCCACCAGATATGCCGCGGGCCTTCCAGCGCATCGCCGCCCAGGAACATCATCCGCGTCGGCTGCAGCGCCTTGACGGTGATGCGGTCGCCGGGCCGGAACACCAGAAGGCGCGGGCCTTCGTAGCGCTCATTGGCGATTTCGACCTCGCCATCGACGAGATAGATCGCGCGTTCCTCGTGATCGGGGTCGAGCGGCACGCTCGTTCCCGCCTCCGCATTCACCTCGGTGTAGAACCAGGGCGATACCATCGAAACCGGCGAGGAGATGCCGAACGATTGGCCCGCGATGACGCGCGCGGTAAAGCCGCGCTCGGTGATCATCGGCAGGTCGCCCGCGGCATAATGCTGGAACGAGGGCGCGATCTCTTCTGAATCCTTCGGCAGTGCGATCCAGCTCTGCAGCCCGAGCATCTTCTGGCCGGCATGGCGCTGCGTGTCCGGGGTGCGCTCGGAATGGGCGATGCCGCGGCCCGCGGTCATCAGGTTCATCGCGCCGGGCTGGATTTCCTGGATGTTGCCTTCGCTGTCGCGGTGCATGATGCTGCCGTCGAACAGATAGGTGACGGTGGCAAGCCCGATATGCGGATGCGGCCGCACGTCCATGCCCTTGCCGGACATGAACTGCACCGGCCCGAAATGATCGAAGAAGATGAACGGGCCGACCATCTGGCGCTTGCCGTGCGGCAGCGCGCGGCGCACCTCGAACCCGTCGCCGAGGTCGCGCGTGCGCGGCACGATGACAAGCTCCAGCGCGTCGCAGGTCTTGGGATCGCCGAGGATGGGATCTTCGGAAGGTTGCCAGCTCATGTGAGCCTCCATTATTTTGCCGAGAGCTTAGCAGGAATTATATGATGCGTCGCCGTAGCATTAGCGCTGACCGTTCAGGATGACAAAAGAATGATCCCACCGCTCCAGAGAGGCGTCACGCTGCCGCAACCGAATTGGCCGGGGATCGAGACCGAGCGTTTGATCCTGCGGCAATGGCGCGCATCCGACGTCGAAGCGAATACGAAGATGCTTTCCGATCCAGACAGCGCGCGCTTCATCACGCCGGACCGCAAGCCGGTCACCGAGCCGATGGTCGGCTGGCGCAATTCGGCGATCATGGCGGGACACTGGGTGCTTTACGGCTTTGGCTTGTTCGTGGTCGAGGAAAAGTCCTCCAGTCATTTCGTCGGGCGTGTCGGCCCGTTCTTTCCGCCGGTCTGGCCCGGCTTCGAAGTCGGCTGGGGAATTGCGAAGCAATTTCGCGGCAAGGGGTATGCCGTCGAGGCGGCGCGGGCGTCGATCGACTGGTCGTTCGCCACTTTCGAGCTTGAGAAGATCGTTCATTGCATCGATCCCGAGAACGTGGCTTCCCAAGCTGTGGCGCTGCGGCTCGGCGCGAAAAACGAGGGCAAGACCGTGCTGCTCGGCCATCCCTGCGATCTCTGGGTGACGCATCGCCGCACTTGGGCAGGCTAGTTCACCAAATTTGAACCGGCCGGTGATCTCAATTAGAATCACTGCCTCTCTCACGGTCGGGCCGATCTGATGTCGTTTGCTGCCATCGAACTTGCGTTGCGCGCCGCCACCGTGGCCCTGCTGCTGGTGCTCGCTGCGTCGCTGTTCCGCGATTTCAGGAACAGCACGGCCGGGCGGCTCGCGGTCGCGCTGGCGCTTGGCTCGGTCGCGCACGCTGCGACAGCGGCGATCGGTGTCACCTCACTGATTTCGCTGTGGCACGCGCCAGCGATAGCGCTCTCGACAGGGAATGTCGTGGTGTTCTGGCTGTTCTCGCGTGCGCTGTTCGATGACAGCTTCAGTTTGCGTTGGTGGCACGGATTGATCTGGTTGGCGGTCGCCGCGTTCAGCTTTGTCAATTGCATGTGGATCGCGCCCGCCGGCGATCCGCGGCTTTCCGTCATCGCAGTCAACCTGCTCGCGCTTGGCTTCATCGGGCTGGCGGTTGGCCAGATGCTCTCGTCCTGGTCGACTGATCTCGTCGAAGGCCGTCGCCGTCTCCGCATTTTCATCGTAGCGGCGATCGCGCTCTATGGCGGCCTCAATGCGATCCTGCAGATGCTGGCGCTCCGTGGCGACGCGGCCGAAATCGCGAACATCGCCAATACCGCGGTGCTCGCCGGCATCGTTGCCGCGATCTGCGTCGCGATGATGCAGGTCACGGCGCGCGAATTATTCCCGGCCGCGAGCGAAGCGCCGGCGAAGGCCGCAGCCGCTCCGGAATCGGATGCAGCAGATCAGAAGCTGATCGACGCCTTGATGCGGCTGATGGCGGATGAGCGAATCTATCGCCACGAGAACGTCACCATCGGCACGCTCGCGACCAGGCTCGGCATACCCGAATACAGGTTGCGGCGGCTGATCAATCAGCGGCTCGGCTACCGCAATTTCAATTTTTTCCTCAACAACCATCGGATCGAGGAAGCCAAGGCCGCGCTCGCCGATCCGACGCAGGCCGAAGTGCCCGTGATTACCATCGCCATGGATGCCGGTTTCCAGTCGCTCGGCCCGTTCAACCGCGCCTTCAAGGCCACGACGGGCGTCACCCCGAGCGAATATCGCAAGCTCAAGGCCACGGCCGCCTGACGTCTAAATATCTGCAATCACGAATTATTTTTGGAATCGGCGAGACCCTCCGGCTTTCGGCCAAGGCGATTTTCAAATCCGGCGAGCGGATGTCCGTCCGTTGCGGTCTTCTTTCCGGAACGCGCCTTTCGCGCTCTGCCGGAGAAAGCCATGACCAGACGACGAATGATCCTGATCCTTGCGACCACGACCGCGCTCGGCGGCCTCGCGCTTGCCGCGGCGCGGGCGCGCGACGTGCCGAAGGTCGCGACAGGTTTTGTCGCCAGCGTGGTCTGTTCGGAAACCTTTGTGTCCGGCCTTGATCCGGAAAAGAGCTTTCCCGAGACGGCCGCTGCGATGCCCGGCGCCGGGCTCCTCACCTGGGCGATGGATTCCAGGGTCGACCGGTCGCGCAAGGATGTCACGGTGACGCTGCTCGGTTTCGGCCGCAGCCATTCCGTCTATCGCGAAGGCTTGGGGTGCCATCTCGACCACGGCGACGTTGCTGCGCTTGAGCCACCGCCAGCCGACAGCCGTCCGCAACCGGCATTGCTTCCCGAGATTGCTGGACCTTCCGTCGTCGCTCCGGAAAGCCCCGAGCTTGCTGCGGCGCTCGACCGCGCGTTCGCCGAGCGCGCGCAGCCGCCATTCCGGCGCACCAAGGCGATCGTCGTCGTGAAGGATGGCCGCATCGTCGCCGAGCGTTATACG
>Ga0137412_10000833_pt1 | contig 23026 bp, 22 predicted proteins | sample CZODoug2_1_16fun_FD_122160 | JGI IMG/M metagenome (GOLD analysis project Ga0137412, IMG submission 122160) | Vadose zone soil fungal communities from Angelo Coast Range Reserve, California, USA - CZODoug2_1_16fungal (Hybrid Assembly) | ecosystem: Environmental > Terrestrial > Soil > Vadose zone... | reverse complement strand
GAAAGGACAATTCTGGGTCATGCGCAGCGCCGAGGTCGGCGTAGAACCGCAGCGCTTCGCGCTCGGCCCTGGCGCTCATCGGTCGGAGGGCAGCCGTCGCGATCTTCGGCAACATCGCGGTGCCGACGAGGGAGGCGATCGCGGTGCGCAGGCCCACGTCGGCGATCGCCGAGGAGTCGACGATGAGCTTCTGCCGAAGGCTGAGATCTGCCCGTCGGGGCAGGCCACCGGGGGTGGCGTCGGCCCCGGAGACGTCCGGAACGGGGATCGCTGGGTCGATCGGAGCTGCGTTCGACGGTGAACTGGGCACGACCGACTGTATCCCGGGTTTCAGATCACACGAGGCGGTAAACCAGCGATTCGCCGAGCGTCGTGGCCGGATAGTGCGCGGCCACCCAGTCGGCGATCTCGCGGGTGTGGGACGCCGAGTGGTTCTCCGACCGGATGACCCTGCCCTCCGGCTCGGCGGCGCCGCCTTTGCCCGCCTCGACGTAATAGGCGATCTTTCCGGCGCGGACGTCGGCGATGAACTGCTCAAGAGTGGGCGCCGGGTCGCCTGCCCACCCGCCGATCGCCATCACCGACGTGCCCGACGCAATCTCGAGCGCGGCGGCCGACTGCGATCCGTTCGTCGCGGCAGACCATGGCGTGCGCGTGGTGCGGAGCAGGTCGGCGAGATCGCGGTTGGTTGCCTCGTCACCCATCCAGCCGCCGACTGCGAACTCCTCCGCCAGGCTCTGGGCCTCGACTCGGCGTTCCGTGATTCGGTGCAACGGGCCCACTGCGTTCGGAATCGCCCCATGATGCGGAGTCATTGCCGTCGCGATGGAGAACGCGACCGTTCCCGCATCGGCGCCCAACGCGCCGGCCAGGGTGCCGGCGGTCGACCACCGCCGCCTTCCGATCAGCGCTGCCGCCATCCCGACGACGCTGAGGGCCGTGATCAGCGTCGGAACCCAGGTCGGGCCGAAGTGGTTGAGGTTCAACAAGTTCACCGACCACCAACCCGCCAGCCCGAGCATGGCCGCGAGCGCGATACGGCCGTCCCAGCCCGAGCGCGTGCGCCACGCCCACGTCGTCCCCAATCCGACCAGCGCGGCGACAGCCGGCGCCAACGCGACGGTGTAGTAGGGGTGCACGGTGCCGTTCATGAAGGCGAACACCAGGCCCGTCACCAGCAGCCAACCGCTCCATGCCACGAAGGCAGCTCGTTCGTCAAGACTGAGACGTCCACGCGCCCAAAGGTATCCACCGAACGCGACGACGAAGAGCGCGACGGGCAGCAGCCAGGAGATCTCGTTGCCGAACTCTCCCGTGAACAACCGATGCAGTCCGGTCGCGGAGCTCGCGGGCCGGAACATCGCGCCACCCCAGTGCGACTCGGCGCCCGGGTCGTCGCCAAGAATGCGGCTGAGCCCGTTGTAGCCGAACGCGAGATCGAGCACGGTGTCGTCCTTCGAGCCGCCGACGTAGGGCCGTGACCCGGCGGGGATCGCCTGCACGATGGCCACCCACCATCCGGCGGCCGCGACCAGCACGCCGGTTGCCGCGGCGAGGTGCAGCCCGCGTTTGCGCCAACTCGTCGGGGCGGCAAGCAGATACGCCGCGGCGAAGCCAGGCAACACCAGGAAGCCCTGAAGCATCTTGGTCAGGAACGCCGTACCCATCACCAGGCCGACGAGCGCAAGCCACCGCCACGACGCCGTGGCCACCGCACGCGTCAGGCAGTAGGCCGCGATCACCAGGAGCAGCACGAGGAACGCGTCGGGATTGTTGAAGCGGAACATCAGCGCCGCCGCGGGGGTGCACGCCAGCACCGCACCGGCCACGATCCCGGCGACGGTGCCCTGTGTTCGATCGGGGATCGTACGGCGCACGGTGGCGAACAGCACCGCGACCGCAGCGACGCCCATCAGGGCCTGCGGGACGAGCACCGACCAACTGTTCATGCCGAAGAGCCGCACCGAAAGACCAGTCACCCAGAGCGCACCCGGCGGCTTGTCGACGGTGATGAAGCCGCGGGCGTCCAGCGCGCCGAAGAACCACGCCGACCAGCTCTGTGCTCCTGCCTGGGCGGCGGCCGCGTAGAAGGCATTGCCGTAGCCGGTTGCCGAGAGGTTCCACAGGTACAGCGCAGCAGTACAGGCGATGAGGGCAGCCAGGGCGAGGCGGGGCCACCGTGTGGTCACGGCGGTCAAGTTTTGCCGGTCTGGCTGCCATTCAGCTGTGAGCGAGCCCGAACAGAGCGACCGCGTTGTCGTGCAGGACGCCGCGCAGCCATGCGTCGTCGACGCCGTCCAGCCGGGTCAGCGGCGCCACGGCCTCGACGTAACCGTGTGGGATGTTCGGGAAGTCGCTGCCGAACAGGATGCGATCACCCAGCGCGCGCAGCCGCGCGTGCTCTGTGGGCGGGAACGGCATGGTCTCCTCGATGAACGGGGTGAACGTCATCGTGGTGTCGAGCCGCACCTCGTCGTACTGCTCGCAGATGTCCAGGAAATCGGTGTACTCGGGCATGCCCATGTGCGCGATGATCAGGCGCAGCCCGGGGTGTCGGGACAGCACCGCGCGGATCGGCTCCGGCCCGGTGTGCTCGCCCGGCTGTGGACCCGACCCGCAGTGGATCACGACGGGGATGCGCGCGTCATCGATGGCGCCCCAGACGTCGTCCAGCAGTGGATCGGTGGGGTCGTAGCGGCCGACCTGGACGTGTGCCTTGAAGACCCGCGCGCCGTTCTCGATCGCCGCGCCGACGTACTCCGCCGCGTCGGGTTCCGGGTAGAACGTCGCAGTGGACAGGCAATCCGGAGTGGTCGACGCGAACTGGACCGCCCACTGGTTCAGCCACGCCGCCATCTGCGGCTTGTGCGGATAGACCAGCGACGTGAAGCCGCGGACGCCGAAGCCCCGCAACGTCTCGAGCCGTTGGGCCTCGTCGGTGCGGTACGCGATCGGCCACGCCCGCCCGACCAGCGGCCCTGCGGTGTCGAAGTACTGCCACACCTTGTCCATCACCTGTTTGGGCATGAAGTGGGTGTGGACGTCGATGATGCCGGGCAGCCCGAGGGACTCCCACAGCAGACGGACAGCCGTTGATTCAGTCATCGTGGACGATGATTGCAGTATGTGGAATCCCGACGTCTACTTGGCCTTCGCCGACCACCGCGGGCGACCGTTCTTCGACCTGTTGTCACGGGTGGGTGCCGACGCACCGCGCCGGGTCGTCGATCTCGGTTGCGGTCCCGGCAACCTCACCGCGACGCTCGCGCAGCGGTGGCCCGACGCCGTCATCGAAGCCGTGGACAGCTCGCCGGAGATGGTCGAGGCAGCCCGCGAGCGCGGGGTCGACGCCGTCGTCGGTGCGATCGCGGACTGGTCACCCAAGCCCGATACCGACGTCGTGGTCTCCAACGCCGCGCTGCAGTGGGTGCCCGAGCATGCCGAGCTGCTGGTCCGCTGGGTGGGCCAGCTGCCCGCCGGTGCGTGGATCGCCATGCAGGTGCCTGGGAACTTCGACGCTCCGTCGCATCAGGCCGTGCGCGAGGTGGCTCGCAGCGTGCCGTTCTCGAATCCGTTGCGGGACATGCCGTGGCGAGACGAGCACGTCGTCCAGACACCCAGTTGGTACGCGGGGCTGCTCACCGACGCCGGTTGCACGGTGGACGCGTGGGAGACCACTTACGTCCACCAATTGACCGGCGACACACCGGTGTTGGACTGGATCACGGGCTCCGCGCTGACCCAGGTGAAGGAGAGGCTGTCGGAGGAGGCGTGGCAGCAGTACCGTCAGGCGATCATTCCGCTGTTGGCCGAGGCGTATCCCGTTCGGCCGGACGGCACGACGTTCTTTCCATTCCGCAGGGTGTTCGTCGTCGCCAGGGTCGGTTAGACGCCGTCCCGCTTGTCCTTGAGAACCTCGAGCACCTTGGCCACCAGCTCGTCGATGTCGGCGCCGGTGGTGTCGAGCACCAGATCCGGATTCTCGGGGGCTTCGTAGGGCGCGTCGACACCGGTGAGCCCCTTCAGTTCGCCGGCCCTGGCGCGGGCGTAGAGACCCTTCGGGTCACGCTTCTCGCACTCCGCCACCGACGTGCAGATGTAGACCTCGATGAACGGCAACTTCGCCGCGGCGTTGAGGGCCCTTGCGATCTCCCTGTCGGACTTCAGTGGCGACACCAGCGAGGCCAGCGCAACCACCCCGGCGTCGGCGAACAGTCGGGTGAGATGTCCTACCCGCCTGATGTTCTCGGCGCGGTCACCGGGGGAGAAGCCGAGATCGTCGGACAGGCCGTGCCGGATGTTGTCGCCGTCCAACAGGTAGGCGACGTCACCGGATTCGACGAGCGCGCGTTCGACGGCGACGGCCACGGTCGACTTGCCCGATGCGGGAAGGCCGGTGAACCAGATGGTGGCGCCGCGCTGTGTGGTGGCCGACCATCGGTACTCGCGATCGAGTGATGACGGGTGCCAGCGAATGTCGTTGCGGGTCTGAGCTCCCGGCTTGACCTCACGTGGCTCGACGATCGTGCCTGCGCCGATGGTGTCGTTCGACGTCTCGTCGATGAGGATGAAGGCGCCGCTGTCCCGGTTGTCGGTGTAGGGATCCGCGACGACGATCGAGCTGGTGCGCAACGTCACCGAGCCAATGTCGTTGAGCAACAACTCGACCGGGTTGTCCAGCTCGTCGAGCGTCTCGGGGTCCAACCGGGTGTGCAGCGCCTGCACCGTCGCTCGCACCGTTTTCGAGGTCTGCTTCAGCGCGACCCGGTCACCGGCGCGCAACGGGGTCTCGACGAACCAGCACACCGTCGCGTCGAGCTCGCGGGCAAGTGTCGGCAGCGTCGCGTTCTCGTCGCCGCTGACCAGTACGTCGCCGCGGGCGACGTCGATGTCGTCGGCGAGCTCGACCGAGATTGACAGCGGCGCAACGGCTGTGGTCCGAGAGTCGTCGAGGGTGTCGACGGCGGTGACGGTGGAGCGGGTGCCAGCAGGCAGTGAGATGACGGCGTCGCCGACGCTCAGCGTCCCTGCCGCCAACCGCCCGGTGTAGCGGCGGCGTTCATCGGTGGTCGGGCGGGACACCCACTGAATGGGCAGCCGCAGCTTGGCGGCCTCGGGGTTGGGCGCGGACAGTTCGACGCCCTCGAGGTACTCGAGCAGGGTCGGCCCGGTGTACCAGGCGGTGTTGTCCGAGCGATGCACGACGTTGTCACCGTGCTTGGCGGCGATGGGGATGACGGACAGCTCCGCGCCGCCGAGCCGGGCGGCCATCTGCGCCAGCTCCGCCTCGACCTCGGCGAACCGGCCGGCGTCGAAGTCGACCAGGTCGATCTTGTTGACGGTGGCCACGAAGTGTTGGACGCCAAGCAGTTTCGCGATGCGCGCATGCCTGCGGGTCTGGCGCAGCACGCCGGCGCGGGCGTCCACCAGCAGCACCGCGACGTGCGCGTTGGACGCGCCGGTGAACATGTTGCGGGTATAGCGCTCGTGGCCAGGGGTGTCGGCAAGGATGTAGCTGCGCCGCTCGGTGGAGAAGAACCGGTAGGCGACGTCGATGGTGATGCCCTGCTCGCGTTCCGCGCGCAGCCCGTCGGACAGGGCAGCCAGGTCGGCGACGCCCTCCTCGTCCGTGACGGCTTCGAGGTGGTCGAGCGGCAGGCTGTCGGTGTCGTGCATCAGCCGGCCGATCAGGGTGCTCTTGCCGTCGTCGACGGATCCCGCGGTAGCCAACCGGAGCAGCTGTCGGGTCTGCGTCAACACATCAGACATCATTCATCCCGTCGCTTCGCTCGCCAGGCTCATCAGAAGTAGCCTTCCCGCTTGCGATCCTCCATGGCCGCCACCGACGTTCGGTCATCGGCGCGGGTCTCACCGCGCTCGGACACCGTGGCCGCGGAGATCTCGGTGATGACGCCCGCGATGTCGGTGGCGCGTGAGCGCACCGCTCCGGTGATGGTGAGGTCGCCGACGGTGCGGTAGCGCACCCATTCGACGGCTGACGTCTCATCGTCCTGCGGCTGCACGTATTCCGACACGGCGAGCAGGATGCCGTCCCGTTCGACGACCTCGCGCTCGTGGGCGAAGTAGATCGACGGCAGTTCGAGATTCTCGAGTTCGATGTAGCGCCATACGTCCAACTCGGTCCAGTTGGACAGCGGGAACACCCGGACCTGTTCGCCCTTCTTGATCCGGCCGTTGTAGAGCGACCACGGCTCGGGCCGCTGGGCGCGTGGGTCCCACTGGCCGAACTCGTCGCGGAAGCTCAGGATGCGTTCCTTGGCCCTGGCCCGCTCCTCGTCGCGGCGCGCGCCGCCGAATGCCGCGTCGAACTCGCCTGCGTCGAGTGCGTCGAGGAGGGTGCGGGTCTGCTGCCTATTGCGGGAGGCGCCCGGCCCTGGATCGGGCACCCGGCCTGAGTCGATGGACTCCTGCACCGACCCGACGATCAACCGATGGCCGTGCTCGCCGAGCCTGCGATCCCGGAACTCGATCACTTCGTCGAAGTTGTGGCCGGTGTCGACGTGCAGCACCGGGAATGGCAACGGGAACGGCCGAAACGCCTTTTCCGCCAGCCGAAGCAGGACGATGGAGTCCTTGCCCGCGGAGAACAGCAGCACCGGTCGCTGCAACTCGGCGACCACCTCGCGGATGATGTGCACCGACTCGGCTTCCAGCAGCCGCAGCTCCTCGACGCGACGGGTGTCCTCGGCGACGGTCGTCATAGCGGCAGCCCTTCTCGTTCGGCCTCGGCGCGGTACCGGTCCACCCATTCGTCGGACCGTTGATCGGCCTGGCGTTGCAGCACCGGGTCCGGCGCCAGCCGCGGATCCAGCCCGAGCGCGTCGAGGACCGTACCGACCACCTGGGTGAGGTTGCGCCACAACACTGGGTATGACACGTCGATGGGGTCGATTTGTTCCTCGGCGAACCAGTTGCGCCAGCCCACTTCTTGCGCCCGGAGCATGGTGATGACGTGCGCGATGGCGCCCGCGTGGTACTCGGCGCGGGCATCGCGGACGGGATCGGGCCTGCCGCGCCACACCCGGGTCTGCACGGCGCGCCAGAACGACACCGCCTGTGAAACCACGTCGGGGCGATAGACGTGCACCAGGACCGGGTCGGAGCCGACGACGTCGCGGATCGCCGAAAGTAGGCCAGCGCCAGAACGGTCCGGCAGACCCGCGGCGCGCTGCAGCAGTAGCGGCGTCTGGTTCCACATCAGCTTGCCGCCCCACACCCCGTTCGGGGTGCGGCCGACGGTGCGGATGTAGTCCCGCCAGATCTCGGGCGGCGCCAAGTCCGGCTTGCCCTCGTCGAGCGGGTCGAGCAGCCGGAGAATCGACTCGTCGCCGGCGTCGGCGAACCATTGCCGCGGTTGTGGCGACTGGCTGGTGGTCGGCAGGTACTGGAAGAACTCCTGCGGCTCACCGGCGACACCGGTCGCCCGGAGCGACTCGACCAGCAGGGTGCTGCCACTGCGCTGAGATGCGAGCACCAAATATGCCGACGGGCGGGCTGCCATGGGCGAGAGCGTAACCGCTGCAAAAATGCGGTGCAGATCCGCATACGGTGCTCAAATTACATTCGCGATGAGCCGAACTATTGCCGGGTGCCGACGTCGTCTTCGATACCGCGCTCGGCGGCAATTGCCGAGCGGCTCGGCAGGTGAATCTCGTTGATCTGCATATAGGTTTCGGTGTACCTGGCCGATATGCGAGTACCGGCGAACTCCGACGGAATCACGTCGTTGGTCTTCTGCCGCCAATCGTTGAGCAGAAGCGCCAGTTCGTTCGCGATGGCCTCCACCTCACTGTTCACTGCGCCGGTCAACAGGTTGTTCCGCTCGGTCGGATCGGTGCGCAGATCGTACAACTCCCGAGCCGGGCGGATCGTGGCACTCAGTGCGGCGACTGCCCTGCCCGGCGCGCTCTCCTCGATGTCCAGCGGCAGATCCAGGAGTGGGCGCGTCGCGTAATTCTCGATGTAGCTGAATTCCTTCGTTCTGATCGCCCGAATCGGATCGAACGAATCGTGGTACGTCTTCGTCGTATAAACCTCGCTGCGCACCGGAACCGACACCGAATCCGAAATCGCATCGCGCACATTCGGAGCGTGGGAAAGCCCGTCGACGTCATCGGGAATCGGCAGCCCAAGAAGGCCCAGCACCGTGGGCACCAAGTCGACGCCGCTGAATAGGTCGTCGTACACCCGGCCCGGCGGCTGGTGCCGCGTCGGCGGCCGCACGATCATCGCGATGCCCGTGCCCGCGTCGTACAGCGTCGACTTGGCCCGCGGCAGCGCAGGGCCGTGGTCGGTGAGGAACACGACCCAGGTGGAGCGGTCCAACCCGGTCTCGGCGAGGGTGTCGAGCAACTGGCCCACCGCGGCGTCGGCCACCGAGATCGAACCGTAGAAGTCACCCATGTCCTCGCGCACGTCGGGCAGATCGGGCAGATAGTCGGGCAAGCGGACCGTGTCGGGATCGGCCGGTTCGTAGCGGTCCCGCGGGTAGGGCCGGTGTGTTTCGAAGAACCCGGCGGTGAGCAGGAAGGGCTGTTGCGGCGCGTCCCGCAGCCATCCGGTGGCGCGCTCGACCACGTACTCGCAGAACGAGTTCGACACGTCGTACTCGTCGAACCCGAGCCGCGCAGGGAACGATGTCTCGTGCTGCATTCCGAACAACGCTGTGTGCCAGCCTGATTCGGACAGCAGCTGCGGCATGGTGCGGACGCCCGCGCGGTACTCCCAGCCGTGGTGGGCCAGCCCGACCAGGCCGTTGCTCTGCGGGTAGCGCCCGGTGAACAGCGAGCCGCGCGACGGTGAGCACAGCGGCGCGGTGGCATGGGCGCGGGTGAACAGGATGCCCTCGGCGGCCAGTTGGTCCAGGCGTGGGCTGGACACGTCGGCGTGGCCGTAGGCGCCGAGATAGCGGCCGAGGTCATGCCAGTGCACGATCAGCACGTTGTCGCGCTGCGGGATGGTCACGTCGCGTCCTTCATCGTCAGCACACCAAACAGGCTTCCCCGGATGTCGGCAACCCTTTCATTCATCGCGAAGCAACGTCAGAGGACGTGGTTTCCGATGAGCTGCCCGATGGAGCGAATGTCGACCTGGCCCTTGAAGTCCAGTCGGACCCTTCCGAGACCCGAGAACCACAGTTCGAGCTCGGCGTCGAGATCGAACCGTCCCGCGGTCTCGATGCTCCAGGCCTGGATCTTGCTGTACGGGAGAGACGTGTAGTCGCGCTTCTTCCCGGTGAGGCCTTGGACGTTGATCGCGATGAGGCGCTTGTTGGTGAAGACCACCGAGTCGCGCATGCCCTTGAAGCTGAGGTGAACCGCCTCGCCGTTGACGAGGATGGGTGCCAGCTCAGCGGCGATTGCACTCGGGTCGCTCGGTCCGAGTCTCGCGAACACGCCACCACTTTGGAAGTCGATCATTTTTGGAATTCAATCATTGAGGCAGCGTAGCGACAGCGATTCGGCGTCGGCGCTGGGTCGTGTTCGTGTGGCTCGTGGACCAGTCTGATGTAGCTGGGCCGCTACGCAGCGCTGGCCTGCGATACCGCGTCACACGGGGTTGATGTCCTCCAGGCTGCGGCGCGTGGTGCGAGGCCCAGCGACTGCGATCGCGGTGAACGTGATGATCAAGGCGACCAGCACTACGGTGAACATTGCCACGGCGCCGAATGCATCCAAGACGGGGATCAGGATGAACGGCAGTGCGCCACTGGACAATCGTGACAGGGAGTAAGTCCATCCAACGGCCGTCGCGCGGACGTCGGTGGGGAATATCTCGGCTTGGTAGACGTGGTAGACGTTGGAGAACACGTTGCTCACTGCCGTCGTGAGGAATCCGAACGTGATGATCAGAATGGTGCTGCTGACCGTGGCGAAGAGCAACCCGCACACCGCGATCGCGGCGATTGTGTACATCAGCAGATATTTGCGCTCGAACCGACGCAGCAGCGGGATGGCCAGGATTGACCCGACGGGGTAACCCAGAAACGAGCACGCGACGAACAGAAGTGACGAGGTCACGTCGTAACCCCTGTGCACCAGAACTAGGGATGCCATCGTTCCGAACCCGTAGTAGCCGAACGTCTGGAAGAGGTGAAAGACGATGAGCATCATCAGCCGACGTCGGTAGGGCGGCGTCGACAGCCGGGCGAGCGGCTTGCTGATGTGGCTCGGCACGTCCGTCCCGTTCTTGGCTCCACCCTGCTCTGCGTGCACTCTCGACGCACCATCGGATGCGCGGTGGGGACTCACCGGTTGCGGTGACTCGAAGCAGGCGACCGCTGCGCGCGCCTCCTCGATGCGGCCCGTGCCGGCCAACCAGCGAGGCGATTCGGGAAGTCCGCGGCGCAACAACGCAACCAACACTGCACCCAGAGCACCGAGTGCCAGTAGCACCCTCCATCCGGCGACACCGAATATGTGGCGGTCGGTCAGACCCAACGACAAGAACCCGAGAAATGGCACCGCCAGGTAAGAGCACGTGTAGGCCCACGCGGCGAGTCGGCCGCGGTGTGACTTCGGAAGGACGTCGGACAAGTACGAGTCGGCCACCGGGTATTCGGCGCCGACGCCAATGCCGGCGAGGAAGCGGGCGACGACGAGGAACCCGGGGCCGGGAGCGAACGCAGCAATCAGGGACCACACCGAAAACCAGATCAGGTTGAACATGAAGGCGCGGCGTCGACCGAAGATGTCGGCGAGCCGACCCAGGAACGCTGCGCCGACGAACATCCCGAGGAATGACGACGCCAGCAGGACCTTGAGTTCAGTGCCCCCCAGGGAGTACTGCGTTTTGAGCGTTGCACTGATGGTGCTCGACAGGAAGATCTCGTACATCTCGAAGAACAGGCCGAGTCCGACGGCCAACACGACGCGGTAGTGAGTACGGCCAACCGGCGCCGCGTCCAGTCGGTTTCCGATCTCGAGGACCACCGAATCGTTCGGGGTAGACAGCGTGGCCATGGCATCTCCTCTGTATGTCGCCGGCGAAGTACGGATCGTCGCGGCGCTACTCACCAAGTGAGTTTAAAATTACGATGTGGGATCGATTACAGCACTGGGTGCGGTGTGAGCGCAACCACTTGGCGAAGATTTACTCATATGGTAAGGTGTATCTTACAATGTGAGCGACAGGAGCAGTTGTGAAGATTGACCATCTCGACCATTTGGTTCTGACAGTCGCCGACATCGACGTGACGGTCGACTTCTACGTCCGTGTACTCGGCATGACCGAGCACACGTTCGGCGGTGGTAGAAAGGCCCTAGTCTTCGGCCCGAGCAAGATCAATCTGCACGCAGTCGGCAACGAATTCGAACCGAAGGCGGCCCATCCCACCTCCGGCAGCGCCGATCTGTGTTTCGTCGCGGCAGACCCGCTCAGTGACGTCTCCGCACACCTCACGGCGTGTGGCGTTGCAATTGAAGAAGGTCCGATCGACCGGACCGGTGCTCACGGCCCGATCCGTAGCGTCTATGTCCGCGACCCTGACCACAATCTGATCGAACTGTCGAACTACCTCGACGCGGGTGACCTCCCCGGCGTTTGAGCACGAGCCGACCGCCTAGGTTTCTAACCGTGTTCCCGAGATATCGTGTGAGATAGCTTCTTTCAGAATGAGGCGTCGCGCGTCGTCGGACCTGGTCCATCTCCATCTTGCATTCCACGCACGCGTCCCCATGTTGACCGCGCGTGACGCAGCCCAGCTGAGCCAGGGCCTTGTAAAATCGAACGGTGCCCGCCGACATCGACGAAGCTTCGAGCAACAAGAAGCCGCTACTGGTTTTGGGCAAGATCACCGAGATCCTGGATGCGTTCTCGCTTTCACGACCGTCGATGACGCTGGGGGAACTACAGCAGGCAACGGGCCTGCCTACATCCACGGTGCAGCGACTGGTCACCAATATGGCGGATCAAGGACTCTTGGACCGGTTGGGCGACCAGATCCGTGTCGGTACGCGCATGGCGTATTGGGCGGCCTCGGCGATGAAGGATCTCGACTTCCTGTCGGTCGTGAAACCGGTGCTGGGTGAGATTCGAGACAAGACCGGGGAGACCGCCTGCTTGTTCCGGGTGGAGCAGCATTACCGGGTGTGCGTCGCGATTGCTGAAACGCATCACGCACTGCGCCGAGACATGTACGTAGGCAAGCTCATTCCGCTACATGCCGGATCCGCCGGCCGGGTGTTGTTGGCGTGGAATCCGGTTCTGGCAGAGGAGATTCTGAATGGGCCGCTGGAGCCGATCACCGACGGTACGGTGACCAGTGCCGATGAACTGCGGACACTCGTCGCAAAGGCGAAGGGCGACGGCTACGCGATCAGCGCTGGTGAGCGCGAGGATTCCGCATCGGGCTTGTCTGCGCCGGTGTTCGACTCCTCTGGGGACATCCTAGGAGCGCTGATGATCAGTGGTCCGACGCTGCGGATGCCCCGGCAGAAGTGCGAGGAGTGGGTTGATCTGCTCGTCGGTTATGCCGAACAGGTCACCCGGACAATCGGTGGCCGAATCGTCTTGTAACGGTGCCGATGTCGCTACCGCACGGCTCCTGAACCTACCGTGATCGTGGCGTGCAGTTGCTCATGCGATGGGTGCGTTCTTGCGCATGGCAGCGGCGATCGCGGCGCCTGCATTCCGCATGTCAGTGAGGTGGCTTGCCACGTGGATTGCGGTGAAATTCTCGGCGTAGTCGCCGAGATCGGGGGCTCGCGATCCGACGACGGCGAAGATCGGACGTGTGCGGCCGACGCGCTCGACGATGGCACTGATCAGCTTGCCGGCTCGCGTCTGGTGGTCAAGGCGGCCTTCGCCGACGACAACCGCGGATGCGGTGTGGGCAGCGGAGCCGAAACCGTTGTGGTCGAGCACGAATTCGGCTCCGGAGCGCATGTGGGCACCGAAAGCTGACCATAGTCCGCCCGCCAACCCTCCGGCGGCCCCCGATCCGGCGACCGCTGTCGGGTCGCGCGGTAGGTGGCCTGCGAGATCGATCAGCCTTTGGGTGAGCACCTCGACGTCTACTGGGTCGGCCCCCTTCTGGGGGCCGAAGACTTCGGCGGCCTCGCAGTACGGGGTCGTGACGTCGATGAGGACGGTGATGTGCACGTCGGTGATACCGCCGCATTCATTGATGGCGGTAATGGCCCCGAGTCCTCCGTCGGTGCTGGCGGAGCCGCCGGCGCCGACGATGATGTGGCGGGCTCCCCGCGCTGCGGCGTCGGCTATGAGCAGCCCGGTGCCGTAGGTGTCGGCTTCCAGGGCGGCGCGGGGACGGTTCGCCGCGTCGTCGCAGTAACCGCTTGCGGCGGCAACCTCGATCACCGCGGTCCCGGCCACTGAAAGCCCGTAGGTGGCGGTGGTGGTGCTGCGCCACGGGTCGACGGTGGGGATGGTGAGCTGCTGCAGGCCCAGCGGTTCGGTGAGGGCCGCCACGGTCCCCTCGCCTCCATCTGCTCCAGGGATGCGGACCGGGTGCGCGCCGCCGTCGTGCACTCCGTCGGCGACGGCGTCGGCAACTTGCCGAGCAGTGTATGTCCCCTTGAAGCTGTCTGGCGCGATCACGATTCTCATTGCCAGGCCTGCGGATTGACGCAGTGCGGTGGGCGGTGTCCTGCTCCGATCGCGACGGCGTTGTCGGCGCAGAGTTCGGCCATGCGATTGCGGACCTTTACGGTCGCGCTCCCCACATGCGGTAGCAGGACGACACTTGGCAGATCGGTCAGGCCGGGGGCCAGCTGCGGTTCGTTCTCGTAGACGTCGAGGCCGGCCGCAGCGAGCGCGCCGTCGCGTAGTGCAGCCACTAGGGCGGTTTCGTCGACCACCGGGCCGCGGGCTGTGTTGATCAGCGTTGCAGTCGGTTTCATCGCCGCGAGCACCTGCCCGTCGATGAGGTGGTGGGTGGTGTCGGCCAGCGGGACGTGCACGGAGAGGAAGTCGCTGGATTCGACGAGTTCTGGCCAGGTGACCTGTCGTGCCGGGAAGGGCAATGCCGCGACGTCGGCGTCGGTGAGGGCACGGCCGGCCGGTGGGTGCGAGCAGAAGACGATGTTCATGCCGAAGGCGGCGGCGCGCGTGGCGGTGGCCCGTGCGATGCGGCCGAACCCGGCCAGTCCAAGGGTGGCACCCGAAACATCATGTCCGAGCAGGAGTTCGGGCCTCCATCCGGTCCATTGTCCGGATCGGGTGAAGTGGTCTGCTTCGACGGCGCGGCGGGCGGTGGCGAGGATGAGCAGCATCGTGAGGTCTGCGGTCGCGTCGGTCAAGACTCCCGGGGTGTTGCCCACCACGATGCGGTTACTGGTGGCCGCGGCTACGTCGATGTTGTCGTACCCGACCGCGTAGTTGGAGATCCCGGTCACCTTGGACTGTGCTAGTGAGGCAGCGTCGAAGCGGTCGCTGAGTTGCGCTATGACGACATCGAATTCGCCTGAGCTGCAGGCAGTCGCGAGTTCGGCAGGCGTGAGGGGATTGACGGGTACGTGCACGAGTCCGGCTGCACGCAGTGTTGCCATTCCGACCTCGGGAATTGGGTAGGTCACCAGGAATGCGGGGCTACGCACCATGGCACTGTGCTGTCCTTTCGCGGTCGTCGCCTCCGAGGACCCAGGGGAACGCCGTCGCGGCCGAACGTGCGCCCTGCGCGGTCTTGGATCGGTTCGGTTCACCGATCTCGGCGAGGATGTTCTCGGAGAGTTCCACGATCGCTCCTAGTGTTTTCGGGGTGATCCAGTCGGGGCGCAGCGCGAATAGCAGATCTTCGGTGGCGGTGTTGCCGCTGGCGCCCGGCGCGAAGGGGCAGCCGCCGAGGCCGCCGAGCGATCCGTCGACCATCGTGGCCCCCGCGTCAATCGCTGCGAGCGTGTTCGCCACGCCAAGGCCCCAGGTGTCGTGACCGTGAAATACCAAGCGCCGCTGCGGTTGTGCTAACCGCAACGCGCTCACCAGGTCGGTGACCTGGGTGGGAATGGCCTGGCCGATGGTGTCGCAGACGACGATGTGTTCGGCGCCGTCGGTGCGAGGGTCCGCGGCGATCGACAGGACCCGTTGCGGGTCGGTGATCCCCTCGAAGGGGCAGGTGAAGGCGGTGGCGAAGCACAGTTGGATGGAGCCGCCAACCTCGTGGGCGATGCGGATGGCATCGGGCATCGCAGCAACGCTGGTCTCGGTGTCCCGGCCGATGTTGGCCTTGTTGTGGGAGTTGGAGACTGACAGGCAGTACTGGAAGCGTCGCGCCCCGGCGGCGGCGGCCCTCTCGACGTGTCCGGGGGTGGCCACCCAGACCCAGCACTTGTCGAGTTCCTGGGGTGTGAGTGACGCGATGACGTCGATGGTGTCGGCCAGAGGGGGGACGAGGTCGGGTCGGGCCATCGACCCGATCTCCAGGGTCGGCACACCAAGGGCCAGCAGTTCGCGGATGACGTGCACCTTCAGTTCGGTGGGCATCATCTTGGCGGTCAGCTGAAGGCCGTCGCGCAGCGTGACGTCGCGCAGCTCGGCCTGCGGTGTGTAGGGGCGAGGTTCTGTGGTGGTCATGCGAGGGCTCCGATCTCGTCGTCGGTGAGGTTGAGCAGGTTCGACAGCACCTCGTGGGTGTGTTGGCCGAGGTCTGGTCCGAGGTTGCGGATGGGAAGTGACTTGCCCCCGATGACCGGAACGATGCCGGTGAAGCCGACGGATTTGGGTTCGGTCTCACCGGTGTCGACGTCGAAGTGCTGAATCATGTTGCGCGCCTCGTACTGTGCGTCGTCGCAGATGTCGGCTGCGGTGTAGATGGGGCCGGAGGGAACGCCGGCTTCGTCGAGGATCTTCAGAGCTTCGTCGCGACCGAGGTGGCTTGACCACTGCCCGATCGCGGCGTCGAGCTCCTCGCGGCGCGCCCAGCGTCCGGCGTTGGTCTGCAGGCCCGGATCGTCTGCGAGGTCGGGCCGTCCGATCGTCGTCATGTAGCGCTGGTAGATGGCATCGCCGTTGCCGGCCACGATGATGCTGTCGCCGTCGTTGCAGCGGTAGGCGTTGCTGGGGGCGATGCCTTCCATGCGGCCGCCGACGCGTTCGCGTTGGACGCCGTAGGCGAGGTAGTCCGGGATGAGCGACTCCATCACCGCCAGGATCGACTCGTTGAGCGCGACGTCGATGATGCGCTGTTCGAGCGGCACGGACGTGCGTTGCCGCTGGAACAGCGCCATGACCGTGCCGAACGCGGCGTAGATTCCGGCTATCGAGTCACCGATGGACACCCCGGTGCGTACCGGGGGTCGGTCGGGATCGCCGACCAGTTCGCGCAGGCCGCCGTAGGCCTCGGCGACGGCGGCGAAGCCTGGGCGTTGCGACATCGGGCCGGTCTGGCCGAACGCCGAGATGCGGGTGATCACCAGGTTCGGGTTGGCGTCGTCGAGTACCGCGGGGCTCAGGCCCCACCTTTCCAGGGTTCCCGGCCGAAAGTTCTCAAGGACGACGTCGCAGTGGCGTACGAGGTCGAGCACGATGTCGCGGCCCTGCTCGGTCTTGAGGTCGATCACGATGGATTTCTTGTTGCGGTTGATCGTGCGGTAGAGCATCGAGGTGTCTCCGGAGTACAGCCGCCAGTTGCGCAGTTCATCGCCGGTGACGGGTCGCTCGACCTTGATGACTTCGGCGCCGAAGTCGGCGAGCATGCGGCCTGCGGTCGGGGCGGCGATGTAGTTGCCGAGTTCGAGGACGCGGACGCCGTCAAGAGGACGAATATCGTTGTGGGGCATGGGTGTTTCCTTGATTTGCAGCGGGTCAGAACAGCAGGCTGGCGGGCAGGATGAGCAGGATCGCGACGACGGAGGCCACCGACACCCCGACCGTCACCGTTTTGAGCGCCCCGCGGGTGGACTGTCCCAGCAGGGACTGCAGCAACCAGAAGGTGTTGCTGGTGACGTGTACCGCGAACAGGGAACCCGCACCCGCGGCGAGCGCGACCAGCACGGGGTCCAGCCCGATCAGCGGCACGACAGGTGCCAGGATTCCGGCTGAGGTGATGGCCGAGATGGTCACCGATCCGACCGCGACGTGCAGGGCGGCCGCGATCACCCAGACCACCAACAGTGGGGCTGCGGTGTTGGCGGTGAAGTACTCGCCGAGGATGTCACCGAGGCCTGCGGCCTTGATGGTGGCGGCCAGCGAGCCGCCGACGCCGGTCAGGATGAGAATCTGACCGCTCTCCTTGAACCCGGTGGCGAACGCCTCGTGGATCGGGTCCGCGCCCAGGGCGTAGCGCCCGACGAAGCTGGTACCGATGAGGCCGATTAGCAGTGCGATCACCGGAGAGGAGAGGAACGTGATGATCGGGTTGTGGATGTCGACCGCATCGAGGATCGCCCCGGTGGCGATGAGCAGCAGCGCCAAGAGCATTGGCGCGAACAGGACGACAAGCGAGGTGTGCGCACGGGTCTCCGGTGGTGACTGCACGGCCACGCTTCCGCTGCCGGCCGCCGACGCCGTGGTCCCTGCCGTGTCCTGCGATGCGGCGGTTGGGCCTGCGGTTGGCGGCTCGTCGTGGATGGATTCGTCGCCGAGGAACGGAGATTCGTCGCGGTCGGCGTCCCACCAGCCGTGGTTGAACAGGAACGACATGATGGCCACCGAGATCGCCACGGTGGGGATCACCAGGCACAGACCGAACAGCAGCATCTTGCCCAGCGGGACCCCCAGTAGTCCGGCCAGTGCAAGCGACGCCACACCGGGCACCATCATCACGATGCCGCACTCCAGGGAGATGGCCATCGCCGTCGCGATGCGCGGGGTGCCGTTCTTGCCGATCCGCTTGGCGAGGTTGCGGCCAAGGGGGGCGCTGATGACGAGAAGCACGTCGAGGAAGATCGACTGCAGAACGGTCGCGATGGTCAGCGACAGTGCATAGGGCATGCGTTTCGGGCCGAACACGCGCAGCAGCATTTCGACAAGGCGTTGGATCGCTCCGGTCCGCTGCAGGATGGCTCCCATCAACACACCGAAGGCGATGAGCAAGCCGACCTCGGTCATGATCTCGCCGAAACCCTCGGTGATCGCCTTGATGGTGCCCTCGACACCCAGTCCGACTGCCAGGCCGAGATAGGCCGACCCGACGACCAGCGACACGACGGGGTTGAGTTTGAACCTGACGATCATCACCACCACGGCGAGGATCGCGACCGCGGTATTGACGACGACTGCGGTGTTCGTCATGGCGTGTTCACCTTTCGATGAATTCCGTCTGCCCATGGGTCACGTCACAGGCGGAGGCGAGCGTGATCTACGACTCACCCATATTATGAGCACGAACCCATAATATAAGCAAGAGTACGCGGCTCATCGCCTGTACTGCATCTTCCTCAACGGTCATTTCCTCAACGGTCATTTCCTCAACGGTCACTTCCTCAACGGCCATCCACCACCGCGGGGCCCGAGGTGTTGAGGAAGTCGACGAAGCGGTTGACCGGGGGGGCTAGCCGACGGTTGGTCGGCCACAATGCAGTGACGTGCCGATGGACGCGTGGTCTGAGCGGAATGTCGACGACGTGGTGTTCGGACCGAATGGCTTTGGGGAGCAGCGCTATGCCGAGCCCAGCGCTGACGAGACCACGCAACGTGGCGACGTCCTCGCCCTCATAGTCCAGCTTCGGGGCGAATCCGGCTTGCGCGCAGGCCTCGTCGAACACGTGGCGCAGTCCGTGCCCTGGAGTCAGGGCCATGAACGTCTCGCCCGCGGCCTTTCGCAGAGTGACGGAGTCGAACGAGGCGAGCCGGTGGTCCGGCGCCACGGCCAGATACAACTCCTCGTCCCGAAGTACGACGCTGCCCAGGCCCTCGTCATCGACGGGCGGGGGCGCCACGATGACCACATCCAGTGTTCCAGAACGCATCTCGTGCACCATCGTCGACGCCGGCCCCTGCTTGAGCTCGAACGTGATGTCGGGGAAGGCGGCGAGGAATCCGCCAAGAATCAAGGGAACGTCGTGGGCGCCCACGGTGTGCAGGAATCCCAGGCCGACGCGGCCACGGTCCGGATCGATGACGTCCTGCACTTCCCGGCGGGCAGCGCGCAATGTCATGAGGGCGTCCCGTGCCGCAGGCAGAAGCGCACGGCCTGCGGGTGTCGCGACGATGCCGCGGCCCGACTGTTGGACCAGTGGAGCACCGAGTTCTTCGCCGAGACGGCGCATCGTCGCACTGACGGTGGGCTGCGGAATCGCTAGACGTGTTGCGGCCCGGGTCATGTGCTCCTCCTCCAACACCGCCACCGCAATCGCGAGGTGCGGGGCCATCAGCCCAAACCAACTCGAATCTGAATCAATCACATCGGAAACTCTATTGGACGAATGAATGGCGCGCGCCGAAAGTGGACTCATCACCGATCGACGACAACGAAAGGCGCAGCGATGAGCGAGCATCTGGTCCCAGGCTGGGACGGCCGGTATTTCGAGGACTTTCACGAAGGTGACGTATACCGCCACCCACTGGGGCGCACGGTCACCACGACCGACAACTCATGGCTGACCCTGCTGACACAGAACACGGCTCCGTTGCACTTCGACGCCCACTACGCCTCGCAGACCAGCTGGGGACGCCCGTTGGTCGACTCGACCTTCACCCTCGCGTTGGTGACCGGCCAATCCGTGACCGACGTCAGCCAACACGTGTTCGCCAACCTCGGCTGGGACGAAGTCCGGCTGCCAGCACCGGTTTTCGAAGGCGACACCATCTACTCGCAGTCGACGGTGCTACTGGTCAGGGACAGCAAGTCGCACCCCGAGGCCGGGATCGTCAAGGTCGCGACCATCGGATACAACGAGCGCGGCACGGTGGTCATCAGCTTTCTGCGCACACTCATGGTGTTCCGCCGCGGTCACGGGCCTGCGCCGGTCCCTGCACCAGCACCGCAGGTCCCGCAGGCGAACCGATGACCGCGCTCGTAGCGAGGAGCTGGCTGTTCACCCCGGGTGACAGGCCCGACCGGTTCGCCAAGGCCGCCCGCTGCGGCGCCGACGTGATGATCCTGGACTGGGAGGATGCCGTCGCCCCGGCGGCCAAGCAGGCAGCCCGCGCGGCGGTCCTCGAGTGGCTGCATCTTGGCGACGACGCCCCGCGCGCCTGGGTGCGCATCAACGACAGGCATAGCGAGTTCTGGGAGCAGGACGTCGACGCGCTGGCGGCGGCGGGCAAGCGCGGGCTCGCCGGAGTCGTGCTGCCCAAGACTCAATCCGATGCCGATGTCGCCGACACGGTTGACCGACTTGGCATCTCCGGTCTTCCAATCGTCGCGCTGATCGAGTCGGCCCTCGGCGTGGAGAACGCCCTGTCGATTGCGATCAGCCCCTCGGTGGCTGCACTGGCACTCGGCTCCGCCGACTTGAGGCTCGACGCGGGTTTGAGCGATGACGACAGAGGCTGGGTCTATCCGCGGAGCCGACTGGTGTTCGCCAGCCGGGCGGCGGGTCTGCCCGGCCCGATCGATGGTCCCGAGATGCGGCTGGACGACACCGACGCCGTCCGGAACTCGGCTGCGGCCGCCCGCGCCGTTGGCTTCAGCGCGAAGTTCTGCCTGCATCCCCGCCAGGTCCCCACCGTCAACGTCGCCTTCGGCTTCGACGACGACACGGTGCGGTGGGCAAGGCGGGTCGTGGCCGCGGCGGACACCAGCGACGGCGCCGCGGTCCGGGTCGACGGCGAGATGGTCGACCGGCCACGACTGGCACTGGCCCATCACATCCTGAACACCGTTGACACGAAGGAAGTCTCATGATCGTCGACACCACCGCCACGTCTACCCATCCCGGCGTTGCCGAGGACGTCCTGAAGTTCATTCCGCCGGGCGCCAACGTCGTCATCCCCATCGGTTTCGGCGAACCACCCACCCTGATGGACACCATCGAAGCCCATGCCGGTGAGCTGTCCGGCGTCCGGATCCACCAGATGGACCCGTTCGTCCCTCGGCCCTACATGCGCGGAGAGTTCGGAGATCACCTCCGCCACGTCGACTACTACCTCGGTCCTGGTTCACGCCAGGCCTACTGGGATGGCGGATGCGACCTGGTGCCCAACCACTTCTCGGAGATGCCGCTGCTCCTGCGTCGCGTCGATCCCACGCTGGTGATCGCCCGCGCGGCAGGACCCGACAGTCACGGCTACTTCAGCCTTGGCACCAACGCCGACTACGCCGCCGCGTTCATCGGGGAGGTGCCGTTCTTCCTCGAGGTCACCGACGGGCAACCTTTCACCTACGGGCAGAACCAGATTCACGTCAGCCAGGTGGCGGGATGGATCCGGACGAATGCCGGCTTTCCCACGGTCGCCCGACGCGAACCGTCCGCACTGGACCACGCCATCGCCGGCCACATCGCGGAGTTGGTACCGGACGGGGCCTGCCTACAGGTCGGCGTCGGATCAACCCCCGACGCGCTCCTCAGCGCGCTCACCGACCACCGCGACCTCGGCATCCACACGGAGGCGTTCTCCGACGGGTTGATGAACCTCGTCGAGAGCGGTGCCGCCACCGGCGCGCGAAAGACTCAGCACCGCAACAAGCACGTCACCACGTTCACTGTCGGAAGCCCCGAGCTGATGCGCTGGCTGGACCACAACGCGGCCGTGGAACTCATGCCCGTCGATTGGACCAACGATCCCCGGGTCGTGGCACGCGAACCAAACTTCGTCTCCATCAATGCCACCACCGAGGTCGACCTGATGGGACAGGCGGCCAGCGAGACCATCGCCGGACGGTACTGGTCTTCCTCCGGCGGCCAGGCGGACTTCGCGCGCGGGGCGATGTATTCACCTGGCGGCATGGCCTTCCTCGTTCTGCACTCCACGACGAGCAAGGGCCGCGGCCGGATTCGCTCGGTGCTGACCCCCGGCAGCGTCGTCACCACCTTGAAGAACACCGTCGACCACATCGTCACTGAATACGGCGTCGCCGCGCTACGCGGCGCCAGCATCGACGAACGGGCCCGGCGCCTCATCGCCATCGCCCACCCCGACCACCGCGACGAACTGCGCTTCAACGCGCGCAAAGCCGGAATTCTGCGCTGAATTCGTTGGCTGCGGTCCGGAACTGGCATTCGTCCACCCCCGCACGAACGCCCGCTCGCGCCAGGGAAGGATGCCCACATGAACCTTTCGCAGACGAAGTGCGAGAAGGGGCCTGCAAAACGTGCGTTTCATGGTGCGGGCCACGGGAATCCGAAACCGCGTCGGGGCTAGATCGTGACTGATGTCTACGGCCGGTCATGCCCCTGCGGCAGCGGCGCCGGCTACGACGCGTGCTGCGGACTGCTGCACCGAGGTGAGCGGCAGGCCGGGACGGCCGAGGAGTTGATGAGGTCGCGATATTCGGCGTTCGCGTACGGCGACGCCGACTACCTGTTCCGTACCTGGCATCCGCGAACGCGCCCCGCCGACGTCACGATCGATGCAGACGTCACCTGGCAAGCCCTCGCCGTCACCGGCATCGCGGCGGGCGGCATCGATGACGAACACGGGGAAGTGGAGTTCATGGCTCATTTCGAGGTCGCAGGCCGAGCCGACTCGATGCACGAGCGCAGCAGTTTCGAGCGGCGCGCAGGCCGCTGGTTCTACGTCGACGGTGTGGTCGAGTAGTCCGCACCGATTAGCAGGGGTCACCAGGAGGCGTGTAATACGGCACGCCCTCCACCGTGTAGCACGGTACTTCGCCAACAACGTAGGGGTTGGCGGCCGACGCAATGGCCACCCCGGTTGCCACGCGGCCGGCGACGTCGGTGCAGCCACCCACCGCGACGTGGCGTCCTTGTGCGCCGGCGCATACGTCCGCGTTCGCCACCGGTGCGACGGCGAGCGGCGCGGCCGCCATTGCCGTCATCGTGAACAGTGCTGCTGCTAGCTTCTTCATCGCGTACGTCCCTTGCTGAGCCCCGACCCACCGTCATTATTGACCCGAGCGCAGATTTGCGGAGGCGTTTCTGAGCGACTACGTGCGGGGCACGCCGCAGGCGGAGTAGACGAACTTGGGTGGCACGTCGAACGCGAA
>Ga0137412_10000832_pt1 | contig 23027 bp, 14 predicted proteins | sample CZODoug2_1_16fun_FD_122160 | JGI IMG/M metagenome (GOLD analysis project Ga0137412, IMG submission 122160) | Vadose zone soil fungal communities from Angelo Coast Range Reserve, California, USA - CZODoug2_1_16fungal (Hybrid Assembly) | ecosystem: Environmental > Terrestrial > Soil > Vadose zone... | reverse complement strand
AGCTTCCAGGAGTAAAGTCGATCGTGCGAAGTTTCGCTCCCTGGCCATCAAACATTGTGATGGTTTTCGCGTGCAACTGTCCCTCGTCATTTGTACTGGCCACGGAAGAACCGAATTGAATCTTGTGCGTGCCGAGACCTGTCATCGGTTTGAGAGACCACAACTCATTCCATTCAAAGCGCCGGGAATGCCGTTGCTGATCCGCAAAATAGTTCCCGCTGTTTCCGGTCGGTAGAACTGTCATGCCGAGGTTGCCTTGCGGAGAGATGGTGGTTGCGATATCGCTCAAAGAAAAGGTGCTCTGCATGAGCCCTTCTCCGATTGCTAGCCGATGTGTGATGGCGCCAGCATAGGACCGGGTGTCATCGTTCGGAGTAACCACCTGCGGGTTGAAGAAGTCGAGATTTGCGTATCGGATGGATTGAGGCGCCGCATGGAAGGTTGCAGTCAGGGTTTGCCGCGGCGTCAGCGTGAAGTCTGCCTGCGTGAACGAATTGACCGACGTGACCTTGGTCTCATTGAAGGGAAAGTATAGTGTGCGGATGGGTATCTTGTTATCGACAAACTCCAGACCTTCAGAGAAAGAGATACGATCCGGAACGATCGGTCCTCCAAAAGAGATTCTGGGCGTGGCCGACTTCAGGCCACGCACATGGCCGCTGCGAATCCGAAATTCAGGCAATGGATCGTTGAGATCATAATGCCATTTATTGCCGCCTGGCCGTGTTTCCGCAGTTACCACTCCGGCGGTGAAGCGACCGTACTGAGCCAGGTAAGGAGAGGTTAGAACATGGAGCGAATCGACGACATCGATCGGGACGCTCAATCCGAAACGGCCAGTCGCCGGGTCTACGCTATCCACCGAATTCACTACAAGAGCGCTGTGCATCTCCCCTGCTCCTTCGATCTGAGTTTGGCCATTCGGAGCAAGCACGACCCCAGGAACAAGCGGCAAAGCGTCGGTCAGAGTAAGCGGTCGTACGGGGCTTTCATTGGCCTCCTGAGGCTTGATCGACTCGCCTGGCGACGAAGTCTGTTCTGTAATGTCTTCAGCGGTAGCTTGTACATTCACAGTTTCATGTGCCTGCAGAACGCGCATAATTTTGATTTCGAAGACAGACCCTGACATGGATTGGGTGTCAACAACCCGATCTACCGGTATGTATCCGTTCTGATGGATGGATAAGGTCAGAAGACCTGGGCCTACTCGAACCGAAGCTCGACCATCGACTCCGGTTTTCATCCGAGCGATGAGTTTCCCCTCTCTCATGAGAACGGCGTCGATGTTGGGCATGGCTGCGCCATCAGCGTCTGCAATGTTTACGGTGAACAGTTCATCCTGGGGACCCTGATATCCCTGCATGGGAATTGCAAAGGGACCTAAGAATGCGAAGATCAGCAGTACAAGTCCACGTACCCAAACGCCCACGCCCGCTAATTTCGCCGGTTCTCGCTCCTTCTTATCGGGTTTGGACCAGAGTCTCATTCTGTCGCTCCATTCCCGTGGTGGCCTCTCCGCCTTGTTCCAATGGCTGCATCCTCTCCGCGACAATATCCATGAGGGTCACTTTTGTATGTCTCGCACGTCTTCACAGCTTCGGGGAGAAGACAGCAATCCTGGGACGCGCAAGAAGGCTTGCGTAAGCCACGAAAACTTTGTGCGAGACAGAGTCTACCGCGAGGGTATGGGCTCCATAATGGGTACGTATCTTGTCTAAGACCCGATATGCGTTGGGGCCGTCTTGTTGGATTACAGTCAATTTCCCGGCTTTTCCGGCGGAGTAGATTCGGTGAAGAGTTGGGTCGAATGCGACCGAATCAGGGCCGCCACCGATCTTTAGCGACGTGATAACCTGATGCGTCTCCAGGTCAAACACCACCAACGTGGCATTCCCGGAGCAAACCGCAAAAAGCCGTCGCTGCTCGGAATCGATGGCCATCCCCGACGGCCCTTCGCAAGGGGCGAGCGACCATTGCCCTACTAACGATCGCTTGCCAAGATCGATTGCAGCTATCGAGTTGATGTCTTCAAGATTTTGATAGAGCAGTCCGGTCTGCGAGTCTAGTGCGGGAAACTCGGGCTTTCCCGGGAGAGGTATGGCTCCGACAGTCACTCGCTTCACAGGATCGATCAGAGTCGCCAACTTTGCGTCTCCATTTGCTACATACACGAGTTTTGCTGACGGAACGTAGAGTATGGCATCCGCATCATCTGCCACTGGAATGCTCTGGAGTTGCTGAAGAGATCTGGGATCGAAGACATCGACTGTGTTCTCTTCGCTTCGTGTGATGAAGGCAACATTCGTTTCGGGCAGGAGAGCGATGCCGTGAGCGGCACCGGTCCCAGGCATTTCTGATACTGAGCTGACGGACGGTTGATTCAGATCTAAATCGATCTTGAATAAAGCACCCGACGACTCACTTGTAACGAACAACGTACTACCGTTTAGTGTTAGATAGTCGAGAACGTTGAGCAGTCTACCCCGAGGGAGCTCGATAAAGCCGTCGAAAGTCATGAACTTGGATTGACTCGGCGTGCCTGGATAGACGAGATAGGCCAACACCACTCCCGCGAAACTGATCAGCACAATTACAACCGCCCCAATTATCTTGAGTGCATTTTTCATGGCATGGTTTCCTTTACTTTTCCTATCAATCGTGGGACCAGCGCTAATAGACTCAGCGAGCATTGTCTCGACCTCCTTCAAGATGCTGTTTTATAGGACTAAGTCGGTTCCTTGAATTGGCTCGGGCTAACTACATCATTTACCGGCAATCTGTTGCAGTGCCTGCGGGATGTTTGTATCGGGAGCTACTCGTTTGAATTCGCTATGAGTCTCGTCCTGTTGCTTGCTGATTGTTTTAAAGAGAACGATGCGACCGTTAATGTCGATCTTGGATGAGTTTGTCTTCCATATCCCCGGAGAAAGCCTGATTCGGCTCACTTCGACCGTGCCACCCTTCTTCAGTTGACCAATCACTCCGAAGCCGAAATCTACCTGTTGCGTTAGGGTCCCGGAGAAACGGGCCATCCGCTTCTCATCGAGATCGATCAGGACGACGCCACTCATCGCGTGCAGGGCAGTCTCCTCATATGTCTTGGGAGTGAATGCTGGATTCGGATGAAACGCAAGCTTCTCCAGGCCCCCATGATTGCCTTGATCCTCGTAGAGGAAGACATCCGGCATCACCCGGAGTAGTTCACCAAATTTCTTTTCATCTGCCTCGCGATTCTTCTTAGCTGCCAATCGTGCCTTCGGATTCTGCAGCAAGTCACGGAGTCGATCGTCGTTTTGCGTTCGTTCCGAAGGTGACGGTTCATGACCATCTACCGAAATCAGGCGATGAATTGGACCCTCGACTGTCTCAATTTCCTCTTCGAGATAAACATGATCGGAAGTACGACGTTGTACCTGGCTCGCCCACAACGCATTTTGCTCGCGCTGGTGGGCTTCGTTGTAGCATGCATCTGCCATCAACTCTTTCCCTGTCTGCGCCGACAACGATGGCCAGACCGACAACAAGCAAAACACCACCAATGGGAGGCGTCTGCCATACGGGCGTAAATTCTTCAATATCGTCATAGGGCAAGGACTCATAAAGCGGTTGAAGTGCGGAAGTCTGTCTTGTCCAGTTGGCAGAGGAACTGCATGAATTGCCAGACTGCTACGGACACACAATTGGCTATATAAGGAGGATGGCCATACGAATTGCAAAGAACGACAGCGTCCATGCAATCTGGTTGAAGTTGAGCAAGATGCTGCGCTTCATATTTCCCTCCTTGATTTTCATTGTCATGGGGACGCTTGGACTGTGCTGTCAGGAAAACTCTGCGAAGTGTGAAGATTTGTAAGTTCGCTGACATTGCGGATTTTTAGCGCGCCATACGGGTGACAGATCAGTGGAAAGAGCGTCAGAGATATCATGAATAAAGAGCCGTTCCTTTGGCTGGCGGAGATACAGACCTTGCACAACTCAAAGGGCGTGACACAACGAGCCAGCCCACGTCTTCTGCTAGTGGACGACGACCGTGACTTGTGCCATCTGGTGACGCAATACCTGGAGCCGGAGGGCTTCGCTCTGTCTATTGTTCATACCGGCGGCGAAGGGATAAGAACCGCAATCGAGGGCAACCATGAACTGATTGTGCTGGATGTCATGTTGCCGGACAAAAAGGGTTTTGACGTTCTACGGGAAATCAGAATGCGCGTCCGCACTCCTGTCCTGATGCTTACGGCAAAAGGGGATGAATTCGACCGCATCCTGGGCCTTGAACTCGGCGCTGATGACTACTTGCCGAAGCCGTTCAGTCCCCGCGAATTGATCGCTCGAATCTCAGCGATACTCCGCAGATCGGGGTGGCAATCGGAAAGCAATACCGCATCCCGTCCCCCTGTGATTCATTCCGGGGACATCGAGCTCGATTTGGCGGCGCGTACAGTGTCGAAGGCGGGTGAGCTTCTTAGGTTGACCTCGGCGGAGTTCGATCTATTGCGGGCGTTTTTCGAGACTCCAGGACAGGTCCTGACCCGTGAGGCACTTGTCGAGAATGTTCTCGACCGAAAGTTCTCGCCCTTCGATCGAAGCATCGATCTCCACATCAGCAACCTTCGCCGCAAACTTGGTCCACAGAACGATGGCGCCGAGAGAATTCGGAGCGTGCGTGGAATCGGCTATCTTTATGCGTGGCCCGTGCAAGACTGAATGGTCTTGTTCGCTTGAATTCATGGTTTTCCGTCGCTGGGTACGTTCGTAGTTATGCGTTTCGAGAAAAACTCCCTGACAATAGTTCCGCCTGCCTTTCCAGCGATACCGATGGCGGCGTTGGTGAAGACCAGCCCTATTCCCCGGTCCGCGTGGGGATAATACAAATTGGAGAGCGCTCCTGAGCCGATGTCGCCCAGAAAGTAAGAGTAGTTCGGCATAGGCTTTCCACTATCGCTGCGCGTGATAATCGCAAAACTTGCCGCATGGAGCATGCGGGACTTAACGGAGCCCGTGCCCTGGTAGAAGTAGCGTGGATCCTGATGGAAGAGCGAGGGGAAGACCGCATGGCTCAGGAAGTCACTGGTGCGCCCATCGCCAAATTTTGCCGCAAAACGTTTGCCGTAGCCCGCGGCACCTTCGCCGTAGCCGGCATAGGTGTTATTCGCCTGCTCGATGCCAGCAGCGAGGCCTACGCCGATCAAGGAAACAGGATCGAAAGTGTCACGTGAAGCAAGCGAGAATTTTTGTTTCGTGGTCATTGGGGCCGGGTCGTGGACGTAGCTTATGTAAAAATTCGGGATGACCCCGATAAAGCGCTGCTTCTCTTCCGCTTTTATCTGCTCAGCGGCAATCACGTCGGTGGGACGGACCGTCACCTCCGTGTCCGCCATCGCAACCGATAATGAGATCTTAGGAACCTCGTAGGACTGTTGCGCCGTGACGGCGAACTCCGCAGAGGTGAAGGGCGCAAAACCCTTGACGTTGACGATGATGAGATAGGAACCGGCGGGAAGCTTGGTAAAAGCAAATTCACCGTTGCCCCCGGAGATCAGCGTGCGCAATTGTGTTCCGTCCCTACGCGCCAAGCTAACCTGCGCGCCGGGAACGGCGGCTCCGCTTACGTCCAGCACAACGCCGGAGACGCTCGCTGACCCCTCCGCGGCGGGTGTTTGCTCGGCTGAGCTCTGCTGGCCTGACTGGGGTTGAGGTGCATCCGGGAGGGAACTGCTGCTAATCCCCGACTCGGCAGTTTGTTGCTGAGCATTTGCCATAGCAGTGATCGCACACAGCAGCAGAAGTGAAGCGTAGATAAGAACAGGAGGTGGCCGGAGCCACGTTGTCCTTGTCAGGGCTCGCATCCAGACCAGAGAGGGAGCTACGGCGCGAGGCGCAGTCAGGCCCAACACGGAGATGCTACGTATAAACAGTTGCATGGTGATCTACCCTCAAAAGTTTTTTTCCAAAGTGATACTTGCGAATGGTTGGGGAGAATCATGAGATTCACCTCACCCTGATGGGTTCGTGATTTCTTCTTGGGCGCGTGAGGGTCTCACAAAAGCACGAAGGTTACTGCATATTCCTCCGTATGGCCTTGCCGTTGATCGTCTCGGTCTTGCCCCACTTCTTAGGTCCAACGACGTCGAAGGATATGGTGTCACCGCTGAGGTGGCCTGTCGCATCCATATTCAAAAGGTATGTGTCGAGGGCAGGCCGTGCCGTCAGGAAATGTGAGTGTCTGTAAGGATTTGTATAGATTTGGCTGAGAGGCTGTTTGTAGGCAGAGTTGTATCGTATACATCAAAGCAAGGATCGGTAATCGGGAAGGGAGGAACATTTGCCTCTTAATCTTCAAGCCAGGTTCCTCAGGGTGAGAGCCAGAGTGCCCATGTACCGGCTCTTCCTGACGATCTTCTTATGGTTTTGGCTGACCACCTGGGGCATGCTCGCTATTGTGTTTCTCGGCAGTCGCCTGACTGGCATCAGGCAGGTCTCAGCTCCCAACATGTATGCGACCGTCGCGCCTATCCTGGCGGATCAGGCTGCCAAGGCATATGAATCGGGCGGTCCTGAGGCGTTTGCTCGTTTCTCGCAAAGCGATGATAAGGGCCGCGCGCGGCAACTCTTCCTGCTCGACGGACTCTATAAAGATGTGCTGTCGCGGCCACTGACAAACGACGGCCTTCGTGTTGCGCACGCAGCGAAGAATGGTCAAATCGTCGTACTCCGAGCCCATATCGCTGGCTACAGGTTTGTCTCTTCCTCGGGGCATCCGTATGTTCTGCTGCTCTACCTGAAATCCGGTCTGCGTGAGATAGCGGAGGCGCTGTTGGGAGAGGGCCTCCCGTATACCATCTCCCTGATATTTCTGGTGACCCTACTCTGTTTCGCGCTTGCGTATCATATTGCGTCACCGATCCACAGCATTCAGTCGACGGCTAGAAGAGTCGCGCAGGGAGATCTCAAGGCGCGGGTGCCGGCTTCGGTGTCCAGGCGCTTTGACGAGTTGTCAGCTCTGGCAAAAGACTTTGACTCGATGGTGGGTCGTCTGGACTTACTGATTCAGACGCAAAAGAACCTTCTGAATTCGGTATCGCATGAACTGCGTTCTCCTCTGGCCCGCATCAATCTCTCTGTGGCTCTTTTGAAAAAGCGTTACTCGGCAGACGCCGACGACATGTTTCAACGACTGGATCGTGACGTCGCGAGGATCGATGTGTTAATGGGACAGCTATTGACGCTCTCACGCCTTGAAGCCGGGCTTTCCTCTGCAGAGAGAGAAGATGTAAATTTTGCTCAACTCGTCGAGGAAACAGCGGCTGACAGTAACTTCGAAGCAGAAGCGGCGGGCAAGTCGGTGAGTCTCCGTACACAGGGTCCGATCATTCTTGAGAATGCCGATCCACATGCCCTTCGAAGCGCTTGTGAGAACATCATTCGCAACGCGGTCCGATTTACCCGACCGGAAACCAATGTCGAGGTCGTATTAGAGATTGACAGGAGCACACCGGAACTGGCGGGGGTTCTCTCCGTCCGGGATCATGGTCCGGGGGTTCCGGAAGAGTCACTCGAGGCAATCTTTCAACCCTTCTATCGAATTAGCGGCGACGCGCAAGGGACGGACGGGAACGGTCTCGGCCTGGCGATTGCCTCTGAGGCGATTCGTTTGCACCGCGGTACGATCAGCGCCGCGAATCTTCGGCCGACAGGCCTCGAAATTACGATTCGATTGCCGATTGCTTTCGATGCAGCATCCCGTCGATATGAGCTTCCGCAGCCCGAGCATAACAGCACAAGCTAAGAGTTTCGACCAACCCGTGGCTGCCTAGGCCTGTCAGCGGACGGGCAAAGAACATAGGGTTCCTCGCCTAAACATCCTACGGACAATGCTCGATGAGCTTGAGCTGTGCCTCAACGCTTCAGTGCCTGCGTTGACTGATTTGCTTCCCATACAAATCCTTACAAGTACCTAACCGTTCCTGACGGCGCTTTGTTGTTCCCCTCCCCACAATAGAACTCTAGGAGGGCTCATGAAGGTCAGAAGATGGTTGCTCGATAAATTTTTTGCGGTGCACTCGTTCCTCGTTCAAACGCTAGGGGTGCACGCACAGATGCGTCTGAAGATCTCTCGGGGAGATAGCAGGTGAGCGAATATCTTGGAGAGAGCGAAGAGATGCTCGCGCAACCTGGATTTGCACGGCAGGCCGTCATTGCGAAGCCTGCTTCCAGGTCAAAGTCAAAGAGGATAGTGGCAATTTTCTTGGGCGCCACCCTGGCTCTCGGCATCTTCTTTGCGCTTAGGTCTCAAAGGCACAAGATCGATTCTACGGCTGCTGGAGCGGAGGATCATTCGGTCATTGTCCACGTCAGCACGGCGTACCAAGGTGACATGGGTGTTTATATCGATGCGCTCGGTACGGTGACCCCGATCTCTACGGTGAACATCTACAGCCAGGTGAGCGGTCAGGTTCTCGCGGTGCACTATCGCGAGGGGCAGATTGTACACAAGGGTGACCCGCTCCTCGACATCGATCCGCGCCCCTATCAGGCGCAGTTGCAGCAGGCAGAGGGCTTATTGGACCATGATCGCGGAGTCCTCAAACAGGCTGAGATTGATCTTGCTCGCTACCGGGAGGCATTCACCTCGCACGCTGTTGCGAAGCAGATTCTCGACGATCAGGAGCAGGCCGTCGTTCAAGATCAAGGAGCTGTTAAATTCGATCTTGGTCAAGTGCAATATGCCGAGGCCCAGCTTAGCTATTGCCACATCACAGCTCCAACTTCAGGCAGGGTTGGTCTGCGGCTGGTGGATTCCGGCAATACTGTTTTTGCTGGCAGTTCAAGCGTGCTCCTGGTGATCACCCAGCTCCAGCCGATTACAGTCGTTTTCAACGTGGCAGAAGATCATCTCGGAGAAGTCCAGACACAACTGCGCCAACACAAACCGCTCGCCGTGGAAGCTTTTGACCGTTCAGCCGTAACGAAATTGGCAGTTGGATCCCTTCTAACCCTTGACAATCAGATCGACACTTCGACCGGCACGGTTCGATTCCGTGGCGAATTCGACAATCGAGACCTGACCCTGTTTCCAAACCAGTTCGTCAATGCGCGGCTCCTGGTGAAAACGCTCAAAGGTTCAGTTCTCATTCCGTCTGGGGCAATCCAGCGGAATGGGACACGGGCATTTGTCTTCGCCGTCGATAAGAATACTGTGACAGTTCGGAACATCACCGAGCGGAGTACCGACGGCGTTACGACTGCAGTGGAAGGCTTGCAGGTTGGTGAAATGGTAGCGCTCTCGAGCTTCGACAAGCTGCAAGAGGGGACACCGGTGAGGGTCGAGCCGTCGCCTCAAGGAACCTCGGTCAACACGGGAGTACAGCCTTGAGTCCTTCCCGCGCCTTTATTCTTCGACCGGTAACGACTGCGTTGCTAATGGTAGCGATTCTGATCGTCGGTGCCGCCGCCTATATCAAGCTACCGGTCTCGGCACTACCCGAGGTAGAGTATCCGACAATTCAGGTGCGAACTTTTTATCCGGGTGCCAGTCCGGATGTGATGTCCTCTGCTGTCACTGCGCCACTGGAACGGCAGTTTGGCCAGATTCCAGGGTTGACGCAGATGACCTCCACTAGTTCGGACGGAAGTTCTGCGATAGTTTTGCAGTTTTCGCTGCGACTGAATATCGATGTGGCTGAACAGGAGGTCCAGGCCGCGATCAATTCCGCGCAGAGCTATCTGCCTACCGACTTGCCGGTTCCGCCCGTGTATAGCAAGTCGAATCCGGCTGATGCGCCTGTCTTGACGCTCGCTCTGACATCAAAGACCATGGCGCTCTCCAAGGTAGAAGATCTGGCAGATTCTCGGCTTGCCCCGAAGATCTCGCAGCTCAGTGGAGTAGGGCTCGTTACTATCGGTGGCGGACAGAAGCCGGCCGTTCGCATTCAAGTAAATCCCGCGACGCTGGCAACCTATGGCATCGGTCTTGAAGCCTTACGGGCTGCACTCGCAAGCACCAGTGTCAACGCTGCGAAAGGCACCTTCGATGGAGATGCGCAAAATTATCAAATCAATGCGAATGATCAGCTACTCTCAGGTGACGATTATCGCGATGTTCTGGTTGCGTATAAGAACGGCGCTCCCGTAACCCTGTCCGATGTTGCAAAGATCACGGACGGAGTTGAAAATTCACGGCTCGCGGGCTGGATGAATCAGACCCCTGCAGTGATTCTCAATATCCAGCGACAACCAGGAGCAAACACGATTGCTGTCGTCAAGAGCATCGAAGACCTTCTTCCTCAGCTACAGGCAAACCTGCCAGCCTCAGTAAAGCTGACGGTCTTGACCGATCGAACGACGACGATCCAGGCATCGGTCAAGGATGTCGAGTTTGAACTCGCCCTGACGATCGGCCTTGTCATCATGGTCATCTTCGTGTTCCTGCGTAATGTCTCGGCCACGATCATTCCTGCCATAGCCATCCCCATCTCTTTGATTGGGACTATGGCCGTTATGTATCTGTTGGGCTACAGCCTGAACAACCTCACACTGATGGCACTCACGATCTCAACAGGTTTCGTTGTTGATGACGCGATCGTGATGATCGAAAACATATCGCGCTACCTTGAAGAAGGACTCGAACCGCTGGATGCAGCGCTCAAGGGCGCGGAGCAGATTGGCTTCACCATCATCTCGCTCACAATATCCCTCATCGCAGTGCTCATCCCGCTGCTTCTCATGGGAGACATTGTGGGCAGACTCTTCCGCGAGTTCGCCATTACGCTTGCGGTTACGATCCTCATCTCTGCCGCAGTTTCACTCACGCTGACTCCCATGATGAGTGCTCGTCTGCTTCGCCACAAGCCGCAATCGAAGCAAGGACCGTTCTATCGGTGGTCTGAACATATGTTTGAAGTTCTGATCGAACGGTACAGCCGGACACTGCGATGGGTTCTACGCCATGAAGCGGCGACTCTGCTGGTGGCGGGTGTAACGCTGGTGCTCGCAATCTATCTCTACGTTGTCATCCCGAAAGGCCTGTTTCCTACTCAGGATGTGGGCATTATTCAGGGCATTTCGCAAGCCCCTGAATCGATATCATTCGAGGCCATGTCGCGGAAGCAACAGGAACTAGCGAAGGTGATTTTGCAGGATTCTGCGGTCGCAAGCCTCTCTTCCTTCATCGGGGTCGATGGGACAAATGCGACTCTTAATAGTGGACGAATCCAAATCAATCTGAAGCCATTCGCGGAACGTCACGTCGACGCAGCAACGGTAATCGACCGTCTCCATTCCAAATTGGACAGAGTGGACGGCATACATCTCTACATGCAGCCGGTGCAGGACCTGACGGTTGACAATCGCGCCAGCCGAAACCAATTCCAGTACACGCTTGAAGATGCCGATCAGGCGGAACTAGATACCTGGACTGGAAGAATGATTGACGAGCTAAAGAAGCAACCGGAACTGAGAGACGTTGCCACCGATCAACAACCCCGAGGGTTAGCCGAGAATCTCGTCATTGACCGGGCTACAGCCTCTCGCATGAATATTACCCCGGACCAGATTGACTCGACGCTATATGACGCGTTCGGACAGCGTCAAATCAGTACCCTCTACACGCAATTCAATCAATATCACGTGATCCTCGAAGCATCTCCTGAATTTCAGAGGAGTCCACAAAAGCTTCAAGACATCTACCTGCAAAATTCTTCACAGCAAAGCAGCACGGGCTCTGCATCCACTTCTGGTCGGACAGCTGCCAACAGCGGCTCAACTTCGGTGAGCACGCTTTCAGTCTCTTCTATTAGTGGAATATCAGGGGCACAGCGGTCAGCTGCGTCCGGATCTGTCGGTACTTCCGCCCTGTCCTCCAACACGTCGGGTGGGTTTGCCTCTTCATCGAAGTCTACGAGCTCGGCTCTTTCAATGAGTGGAGCAAGCGGTCTTTCAACCACAACCTCTCAGCCCTCCGCTGCTACTTCAGGGAGCAGCGGTTCCAGTTCGACATCGGCTTCGAATTCATCTCCGATCCCTCTCTCCGCGATTGCGCATTTCGAGAAGAGATCCAGCCCTCTAACAATCGCTCACCAGGGCCAGTTCCCAGTGGTCACAATCTCATTCAACCTGGCACCAAATACATCATTGAGTCAGGCCGTCGCCGCGGTCGAAAGGACACAGCGCGGCTTGGCGATGCCCGCCAGTGTACAGGCGAGCTTTCAGGGTACAGCTGCAGCTTACAAATCGGTTGGATCCAACGAGGCGCTTCTGATTCTCGCGGCACTTGCGGCCGTCTATATCGTGCTCGGAATTCTATATGAGAGCTTCATCCACCCAATCACTATCCTCTCGACTCTTCCCTCGGCTGGAGTCGGAGCTTTGCTGGCACTCATGTTGTTCGGGCAGGATCTCGGCATCGTAGCGATTATTGGCATCATTCTGCTAATTGGCATCGTGAAGAAGAACGGAATTATGATCGTCGATTTTGCTCTCGACGCTGAAAGAACTCGCGGCCTTACTTCCACTGAGGCGATCTACGAGGCTTCACTCCTTCGCTTCCGTCCCATCATGATGACGACGCTGGCAGCCCTCTTTGCAGGAATTCCGCTAGCCTTCGGCTCAGGCATCGGATCTGAACTTCGACGTCCTTTAGGTATCGCGATGGTTGGTGGCCTCCTTCTTAGCCAGGTGTTGACGCTCTACACAACTCCAGTGGTCTATATCTTCTTCGACAGACTGGGACAACGGCTCGGTTCTCGCAGATCGTCTCTGGTGACGCTCGATGCAGGGGGGCAACTATGAATTTCTCCGCCCCGTTCATAAGAAGACCTGTCGCGACGACATTATTGGCCGTTAGCGTCGCATTGGCTGGCATGATTGCTTTCCGATATCTTCCAGTGGCCTCTTTGCCTTTGGTTGATCTCTCGGTGATCCAGGTATCGGCAGCACTCCCTGGCGCGAGCCCTGAAGACATGGCGTCTTCGGTGGCGACTCCATTGGAGAAGCAATTCAGTCATATCGCCGGGATTACCTCGATGAGTTCGAAGAATTCTCTCGGTATTACTTCGATCAGGCTGACCTTCGATATGAGCAGAGATATCAACGGCGCAGCGCGTGATGTGGAAGCAGCAATCAACGCTGCCCGCAGTTACCTGCCAGCAAATCTCCCAGCGAATCCAATCTATCGCAAGATTGATTCCGCGCGGGCACCTGTGCTGGTGCTCAATCTAGCCTCCGCAACTGTTGACTCGGGTGTTCTCTACGACACTGCGTCCTCTATCATCCAACAGAAGATTGCTCAGGTCAGCGGTGTGGGACAAGTAACCATTCTTGGCGGATCTCTGCCTGCGGTGCGAATTGATCTCAATCCGCAACAGGTAAGTCAGTACGGTCTTGGCCTGCAGGATGTGGCTGGTGTAATCGGCGCGCAAAATGCCAACCGGCCGAAGGGACAAATCTCGGACGAAACTACCATCGCCGACATCACGGCAAACGATCAGATATCGAAGGCTCGCGATTATGCACCCCTCATCGTTGGATCTAAAAATAACTCCGTCATACGGCTGAGCGATGTCGCGACTATTACCGACTCGGTCGAGAATCTCCGCTCCGTAGCCTACGTCAACGGGAAAGAATCCGTTAGTCTACTTGTCTATTGTTCGCCGGGCGCGAACGTCATCAGTACAGTGGATGAGATCAAGCGCGAGCTGCCTTCCATTCGAGCTTCAATCCCTTCGAATGAGCAACTCCTGGTCACGGGAGACCTTACCACCACAATCCGAGCCTCCGTCAAGGATGTGGAAGGGACACTGGTTCTGTCGATCGGCTTGGTGGTCTTCGTCGTCTTCCTTTTCCTGCGTAATGCACGAGCCACCCTGATCCCAGGAGCTGCAGTCACGATCTCGGTGATTGGCACATTTGCGGTGATGCATCTTTGCGGCTACACACTCGACAATCTATCGCTCATGGCTCTCGCCATCTCCACAGGTTTCGTAGTCGATGACGCCATCGTGGTTATGGAAAATGTCGTTCGTCTGATGGAGCTGGGCGTGCCCCCGATGGAAGCCGCTCTGAAAGGTTCGGAAGAAACTGGACCGACAGTGTTGTCGATGAGCCTTTCGCTCATTGCGGTGTTCATTCCGATTCTGTTTATGGGAGGAATTCCGGGCCGACTTTTTCACGAGTTTGCCGTGACTCTCGCAGTTTCGATTGCAATCTCCATGGTGGTTTCGCTGACTCTTACGCCGATGATGTGTGCTTACCTTCTCCGGCCGGAAAATGGACTAACGCATGGCCGAATCTATCGATTCAGTGAGCGAGCCTTTGATTGTCTGTTGGGCGGCTATCGCCGTAGCCTCACTTGGGTACTAAAGCATCCTGCCATTGTTTTGGCTGTGTTTCTAGGGACGCTCGCGCTTAACGTGGTTCTGATGGGGCGAGTCACAAAGGGATTGTTCCCGATACAGGATACAGGCTCGCTGCTCGGCGGGATTCAGGGGTCGCAGGACGCTTCCTTCCGCGCAATGCAATCGGCCTTGATCGCGGTTGAGAAGGTGATCAAAGCTGACCCGGCGGTAGATGTTGTCACTGGATTCACTGGGAGTACCTCCGGTCCGGGCAGCGAAGATGGCAGCAACTCGGGATTTGTCTTCGTTACGCTGAAACCTTTGGCAGAAAGAAATTTGAGTGCTGCCGAGGTGCTTGATCGCATGAGGCCGAAGTTGGATGCAGTTACCGGAGCGGCGACACTCCTCAAGCCTTTCCAGGATATTCCGTCTGAAGGAAAAAGCAGCAACACTGCCTACCAATATGAGTTGTCAGCCGACAATGTGGCTGATCTCAACAAATGGGGGCCGATCCTTTACCAGGAGATGAGAAAGCTATCTGAACTCAAGGACGTCAACATCGATCAGCAGAATGGCGGACTACAAACCGCAGTCAGCTACGACCGTCGCACGGCTGCTCGATTGGGCATCACCCCACAACTCATTGACCAATCGCTTTACGGAGCGTTCGGGCAGGCACAGATCTCAACCATCTACACTTCGCTGAACCAGTATCACGTCGTTATGGAAGCAGCGCCGCAATATACGCAGAACCCTCTGGGAATAAATTCGCTTTACCTTCACCCATCCGGTGGGAATACCGTTCCGCTTGATGCTTTCGTGACGACGACGAATTCGACTTCTCCTCTTTCTATTAATCACGATGGGCTCTTTCCCGCAGTGACGGTGTCGTTCAATCTAGCGCCGGGCGTTTCTCTCCAACAAGCCACCGTCGCTATCGAGAAGTTGCAGCAGAGGCTTGCGATGCCTCGTACGGTACGAGGAGGCTTCGCCGGCACTGCGGGGGATTTAAAGAAGTCGCTCATCGACCAGATCGTACTTGTTGTGATGGCGTTGTTCGCGGTCTACATCGTATTGGGAGTCTTGTACGAGAGTTTGGTGCATCCGGTCACAATCCTATCGACTCTTCCTCCTGCCAGCGTCGGCGCCGTGCTTGCCCTCATCCTATGCAAAAGTGAACTGGATGTAATCTCGCTTATCGGAATCGTTTTGCTGATCGGGATCGTCAAGAAGAACGCGATTATGATGATCGACTTCGCTCTTCTGGCAGAGCGGGTTGAGGGAAAGAATTCAAAAGACGCCATATTCGAAGCATGTCTCCTGCGCTTCCGTCCGATCATGATGACGACAATGGCTGCACTCTTCGGAGCTCTTCCGCTCGCGCTCGGTCACGGAACGGGATCGGAGCTGAGGCGTCCGCTGGGAATCGCGGTCGCGGGTGGTCTAATCGTCAGCCAGGTACTCACGCTCTACACAACACCCGTGATCTATCTCTTTCTTGATCGGCTCCGGCTAAGGTTTCAGAGACGTGGTAACGCCAACGAACTGGTCGTTAACAGAGGCACAATCTGATGATTAATTCCATGCAACATCTCGCTTCGCGCCTTGCGAACCGTGGAATAAGCCGGCGAAACCGCTTCGTCCACCTGTCGTTATTGCTCCTCCCCCTCTGTGGATTCGCAGGATGTAATGTTGGGCCTAAATATCTACATCCAGTAGTTCCGGCTCCTCCGGCGTTCAAAGAGTTAAGCACTCAACAAGCGGGCGATGGCAGCACCTGGAAGACCGCACAGCCACAAGATGGAGCGCTTCGAGGAAAGTGGTGGGAGATTTATCAAGAGTCTGAATTAGATGCTCTCGAGGACAAACTGAACGTCTCGAACCAGAACATCGCTCAGTCTTATGACAATTTCATGGTGGCGCGGGCTCAAGTCCAGCAAGCGCGTTCCAACTATTACCCGACGGTCAGCGTAGGGGCATCGTATGCGCGAAACCGATCGTCTCAATCGCAGGGCGCGGCGTCAAGTCTGTCGAGCGCCAACCCGAACAGCAATGTGTTCAACCTTCCTTTCGATGTTAGCTGGGAGCCTGATCTCTGGGGCCGTGTCCGTAACACCGTTCACCAATTCTCGCGTGCGGCACAGGTAAGCGCTGCCGACCTGGAAAACGTGAAACTAACTGAACAGGCGAACCTGGCAGTCTTCTACTTTCAACTGCGCGGCCAGGATGCACTGGAAGATCTTTATCAGGAGACCGTGGACGTGGACCAGAAGTCGCTGGACCTCACGCGTGTCCGATACAAATCAGGTCTCGACAACGATGAGGCGGTGGCACAGGCTGAGATAGCTCTTGAGAGTGCAAAAGCAGCCGCGACTAACGCGGGAATTGCTCGTGCGCAATATGAGCATGCGATCGCACTGCTCGTGGGGGAGCCGGCTTCGACGTTCTCCGTGCCGGTAAAGACGTTGACTACCCAAGTGCCTAACATTCCGGCCGGTGTACCCTCAGAGCTCCTGGAAAGACGGCCCGATGTCGCGGCTGCAGAACGGACGATGGCTGAAGCCAATGCACTAATTGGCGTTCAAAAGGCGGCTTACTATCCAACCCTCAGCATTACAGGTTCGGCAGGATTTGAGGCATCGAAATTCTCGAAATGGATGACTTCTCCAAGCCGCTACTGGTCAGTGGGACCGACAGCATCCGAAACTATATTCGATGGTGGCCTTAGAAAATCGACGATGGCGCAGTATACCGCTCTCTATAATGCGGATGTTGCCAGCTACAAACAGACTGTTTTGGTTGCGTTCCAACAGACTGAAGATTCTCTCTCGTCCTTGCGGCTCCTCACTCAACAGATTGAGCAGCAGCAAGAGACCGTCGCGTCTGCGCAACGATCTTTTGATGTCGCGATTGCGCGCTACACGACCGGGCTCGATCCATACCTAAACGTCTTCACAGCGCAATCGACGTTGCTCGCAAATCAGCAAACGGTGATCATACTCCGCGTGCAACAGATGATGAGCAGTGTGCAGTTGATCGAGGCTTTGGGCGGTGGCTGGAACGTCAACCAACTTCCGTCGGAGCATGACGTCGCAGCTAAGCGTCCTTGATGAGTTGTTCATCGTGCCTACAAAACCGTACCTCTCGTCTGCTCATCTTCCACCTGCTTTGCGGACCATCTACAAATCTTTACAACCCTTAAACCTTCCCTAACGGTGCAGAGCTCTAGAAGCCAATAACTAATGGACCCACCGTACTTTCCGACGGAGTTGGCAGGGGCAGGGAATTACCCTAAATGCCGCCAATTCTATCCACGGCTTATTATCTCCTCGGTCGCCAGTCCGCGCGTCCTCGGACCAAAAATCGCGATCGAGACCATATTAAGGAGCGACGCGCAGGTCACAAAGACGAGAACGCCAGTTACACCGACCCTGATCATGATGAACCCGATCAAATAGCCGTTGAACGCGGCAGTCAAACGATCCATCGAATAAATCACGCCGATAGCTCTGGCGCGCAGACCAGTGGGGAACAGTTCGCTTCGGTAAGTATGCGTGCCAAAGGAGGATAAATTGTTCCCGATGGTCACGAGAAGTCCAAAGACGATCCATCCCGCGACCGCGGTCTGTCGGGCAAAGAGAAGGCCGGCGGCAGCAGTTAGGGCCGCCCCAGCAACGATCTGCCATTTTCGCTCCATGCGGTCCGCTATCAAGCTGAAGAACAGCGGCGCAATCGGATAGGAAAACGCAATGATGCCTGAGTAAAGAAGGCTTTTCGTTATCTCGACCCCCCGCGCTTCCAAAAGACTAGGCAGCCAGTTGCCAAATCCGTAAAAGGCGGCAGTCCCTGCGCAACTGGCGACAGTCATCATCAAGGTGCGGCGAAGCAGCACACCGTGAAAGAGTTCACTGAACTCTCCGCGAGACGAAGCCGGCGGTGCGGGTATCGCTAGGGGATCTGGAAGCGGATGCCCTGTTCGTCGAACGATGGTCTCTTCGACACCATTCAGGATGCTATCCGCTTCTTGTAGTCTTCCATGTTCCGCGAGCCAGCGCGGCGACTCCGGCAATCCTTTCCGGACCAACCAGATGAGCACCGCTCCAACGATCGGAACGAACAACATCATCCGCCAGCCTTGAACTCCGGCAACCGTCTTGCGTGCGAGCACCGCTGCCAGCAAGCCAGCTAATGGCACAGCCATGAATTGGATACTTTGGCTAATCGCGAAGCCTCTTCCACGCATGTCCTTGGGCATTAATTCAGCCAGGTAGGCGTCCACAGCAACGCTCTCTGCTCCCACCCCGATGGCGGCGACGAACCGCCACAAGCAGATCGATAACGCAGTCGACTGCGCACTCATGACGAGCGTCGCGACGGCGTACCAGACGAGGGAATAGGTGAAGATGGGACGGCGGCCAAAGCGATCGGCGATTGTCGAAAAGACAAGTGCGCCAACGAACAACCCCGCAAAGGTTCCAAACGCAAAGGTAGCTAGATCGGGCAGGCCAAAGAGACCCGCCTGGCCGTTATGGAAGATTCCGGCCGACGCCAACGCTGGCGCAAGCAGACTCGTGAGTGCGATCTCGTATATCTCAAAAAAAGCGCCGAACGAGATGCGCGCCACCCAAGACCACAGGGTCCCGCAGGGAGGCAAACGGTCAATTCGTGCGGAAATTGTCGGCGGCGCATGTAGAGTTGGCATCAATCGACCCCGCGGCTACGGAATCTCAATGGTCATGAGAGGCACGAACTGCTGACCCCCGTGCATGTCGCCATCGCCGAGTTCGCCTTGGGTCAAGGGCCGGGGAATGCTGAACTTAAATGCAAGCGCGTTGGCGCACTCGAAAAAGAGTACCTTCTCGACCGGACATCCGTAGAGTTTCGCGAACAATTCTCGGGACAGTGCGTTGGATTCAAGGACGCGGCAATAGCTGGCCAGGTCCGAAAACATGATGTCGAAGGTTAACGTGAAGGGCCCGGCGTTCTTGCTCCGGATCAGCGTTGCGATTTCGGCAAGGATCATGATGTTCTCAAACCATCCAGATCTATCAAATGTGTGCGGAACATCTCAGTGGCAGAAGCGGGAACTGCTGCGTGATGCAGGTTGAAGCGAAACACGGGACCACGGTCGATCACGGCCGGATTGTGAAGGCACGCAAAGGCAGTGATTGAACCGACCCATTCTTCAATGGGGTAGTGAAGCAGCGGCTGGCGGCTCAACTCAGCAAGTTTGCGCGCCATGTCCTGCGTCGGCGCCGTCGCCTCGAGAACGATACCCACCTCGTGAGGGAGGTTTGCCGCATCGGTCTCAAAGCTGCCCATCACCGCGTTGATTCCATACTTATGAAAGACGAGACTGTAGGAAGCCTTGTCCGCTTTGTCGCCCAGCACACGAGTCACGCTGTCTTGTATGTAACTCTTGACCGAGGCAAGCCAGTTATCCAGTTGCCGGATAATATATGGGTCTCGTATCCCACCAACAATGATGCTTTGATATCCGACAAGTTCGGCTCCCTCAAGCTTCACCGTGTAGAGCTCGGGGGTGAACTCTGTTCCCCGGATACTCACCGTCACATCGTCGATGGCCTCGAATCGCGTGTTGGTCAGGTCGAGGGTTCCCGAGCACTCACGGTGCAGATAGGGGTCGGCGCTTTCATACAGACTATGCGCTGCCACGCTTTGCGGCGTACATCGCAGATTTCCGCCGTACGGACGAATGGTGATTTCATCGTAGCTTACAGTAGTAAAAATCACGCCTTTGCCAAGAGTCTCGCAAACCAACGTACCGCACTCAGATACCTTGCCGGCGTGCCATGCCAAAGCTGGCGGAAATCCCTGCATGATTGGAATGGCAGCGAACAGCGCAGGGTCACTGCAGCGTCCCGCCAGCACGAAGTCGGCTTTGTCCCGGATAGCCGCCTGGATCGGTTCGACACCCATCATGCCGACGATGCGACTGCTGCCGTCGATAATGCTGTCCGTTAGGGGCGGCGCCGGATCGAGCGGCAGTATCCGGTTCTCGTGCAACAAGGTCTTCAAATAACTCTTGTCCTGCTCCGCGTAGATGACCGCGGTATGCAGCTTCAGCCCATGCTCGGCTACGATCTCTCGAGCAATCTCAAGTACCCAGTCGACATGAACGTCGCCTCCGGCTGTCCCAGCGGAACCCACGATCACGGGAATCTTAGCCTTCCGTCCCGCCAGCAGCATCAATGCAAGATCGCGCTTAACAGCTTCCCGCGGAAACGCCGGCATCCCCATGCCTAGCGAAAAAGGTCCGGCGTCCGTTGTGCCCGCATCACACGCGATAAAGTGCGGTGAGTGTGACATAGCTTCATCGAGAGCCGCGCTGCTAATACCTCCGCCCACACTTCCTGTGGGCGACACAAAGCTAATCTGTTGTAACCGCCCCTTCGCCATACGTGCTGCTTTCCCGTCGTGGGCAAGGTGAGAGTTCATGCCATGAAAGTGTATACACTTTAACAAGTATTCTGTCTACGTTATGGTCCAGCTTCTGCAGCTAATACCCTTTTAGCCTTGGTCTGCACTAATTCGCTGCCCGTCATTCCGTGCAACAAAACGTCGCGAGAGTGAGCAAGATGCCGGCGCATGACCCTCTCACAAGCATCGGGATCGCGTGCCTCCAATGCTTCGAGGATTGACTGATGATCCGCATATCCCAGTGGGATGCGGCCTGGACTCAGGACTCCGGGGTATCGGTAGAGGCGCAGCAGGCACCAGATATCCCCACACAGCAGGTCGATCAATCGACGGTTCCCACTCGCCAGCGCGATCTGGTAGTGGAAGTCAAGATTGTGCCACTCGCCATACAGGTCGGAAAGCCTATCCGGCTTCACGTCCTGATGCCGAAGCAATGTTAAGCGCAGTTTCTCGAGGCCCTCATCGGTGATATTTTCCGCCGCCAGCCTACAAGCTGCCACTTCCAAAGCCTCACGGACTTCAAGAAGCTCCGCCAGTTCAGTCTTTGTCAGTGCAGCCACCGAAGTGCCCAAGTTAGGATGGCGAACGACCAGCTTCCGTCCTTCTAGCCTGCGAACGGCCTCGCGCAATGGACCTCTGCCGACCCCTAGAGCGTTCGCCAGTCTAGCTTCACGAATTCGGGTACCTGGGGGGAATTCCCCACGAAAGATCGCGGCTTCAAGCTTCTCCACCAGTTCGTCGACGAGTGCCACGGACTTTGCTTGCTTTGACAGGACACACCTATACACGCGGTGAATCGGCCGGCGAGACTTCCCTAACGGCTAATACCCTAACCGAAGTCTTTCTTCAGGCCCCATCGCGTTTCCCCTTGACAATTCCACGTGCCATCCATGAGTATACGCCTGCGTCAAAACTGTCTACACTTCTTGCTATGAACTTTAGACACTATTTGATCGCAACTGAGGCATTATGCATTACAAAAATAGTCTCCGCAAAGCGTTCCGGCACAAAATTCTCCTGTTTCTGACTCTCGCGCTGACCCTCGGAACCGTTAGCGCAAGGGCCCAACTAGCTGGCGCAACCCTCTCCGGCCAGGTCTCAGATCCGTCCAATGCCGTTGTGACCTCGGCAAACCTGGTCGTTAGAAATGACGCGACCGGGAGCGTGCGCTCTGTAAGAACCAACGGAACGGGAGTCTACAGTGCGACAGACCTGCAGCCGGGCGTCTACTCGGTTACTGTCTCCGCTCCAGGGTTTTCGACCTACGTTGATCGGGGCCTGCAACTCTCAGTGGGAGAGACCCGGAAACTGGACATCACGCTCACAGTGGGAGAAACCTCTGAAAGAATCGAGGTGACTGCCGTCGTTGCAGACGTCGAGACCGACACGTCAGTCGTCAGCGCGACGGTTGGACAGAAGCGCATCGAAGAACTTCCTCTCAATGGCAGAGACTGGACTCAGCTCGCAACTTTGCAGCCGGGCGTGACGAATGTTCGCTCTCAGCAATCGACCACCGTGGCTGGCTCGAACCGTGGTGTGCGCGGTTTCGGCAATCAATTGGTGAGCAACGGCCACTCGCCCTATGAGAACACCTATCGGGTGGACGGAATCAACGAGAATGATTTTACAAATGGCGCTCCCGGTAACGTGATCGGAGCGAACCTGGGCGTGGACGCGATCCAGGAGTTTAACGTGGTCACCACGTCTTACACGGCGGAGTATGGCCGAACATCGGGTGCTGTTATTAATGCGATCACGAGGTCCGGCACCAACCAACTGCATGGAAGCGCCTACGTCTTCGACCGCGATAAGATCTTCGATGCCCGCAACTTCTTCGACCCGGTAAAAATTCCTCCGTTCCATCGCGTTCAGTTTGGCGCCTCGGCCGGTGCCCCCATTCAGAAAGACCGCACTTTCATCTTCGCCAACTATGAAGGTATCCGCCAATCGCAGAGCCTCCCGTTCAATAGCATCGTGCCCTCCAGCACCGCCAGAGCAGGCCAGTTACACGCGCCGGACGGCACGCCGTTCAACGTCACGGTGGCCCCCTCGGTCGTCCCTTACCTGGCGCTGTACCCTCTTCCGAACGCTGGCCTCAACCCGGGCACCTTCGGCGACACCGGAAATTTCATTACTTCCGGGCTACTCACTCTTCACGAGAATTTCTTCACATCACGCCTCGATCATGTCTTTACAGAGAAGGACACTTTGTCCGCGACATACTTTTACGACAACGGTCCAGAGAACGTTCCAGAC
>Ga0137412_10000831_pt1 | contig 23027 bp, 22 predicted proteins | sample CZODoug2_1_16fun_FD_122160 | JGI IMG/M metagenome (GOLD analysis project Ga0137412, IMG submission 122160) | Vadose zone soil fungal communities from Angelo Coast Range Reserve, California, USA - CZODoug2_1_16fungal (Hybrid Assembly) | ecosystem: Environmental > Terrestrial > Soil > Vadose zone... | reverse complement strand
GCGCCGGTGACGGCGGAGGATTGCGTGGCCTCGCTGAAGCGCTGGGGCAAGAGCGACGGCATGGGCCAGAAGCTGATGGACTATACCGCCAGCCTGGAAGCAACAGATTCTAGGACCATTACGCTGAAGCTGAAGGAAACCTACGGCCTGGTGCTGGAATCGATCGGCAAGCCGTCCTCGCTGGTGCCGTTCATGATGCCGAAGCGGTTGGCGGAGACGCCGCCGAACCAGCAGATCAAGGAGCAGATCGGATCGGGCCCGTTCAAGTTCGTAGCTTCGGAATTCCAGCCCGGAGTGAAGTCGGTCTACGAGAAGAACACCGATTACGTTCCGCGCAAGGAGGCGCCGAGCTGGACCGCGGGCGGCAAAGTCGTGAAGGTCGATCGCGTCGAATGGATCACCATGCCGGACGCGCAGACCGCGGTGAACGCGCTATTGTCCGGCGACATCGATTTCGATGAAACGCCGCCCTTCGACCTGTTGCCGGTGCTGGCCGCCAACAAGGAAGTGAAGATCGAAAGCCTGAGCAAGCTCGGCTTCCAGACCGTCGGACGGATGAACTTCCTGTATCCGCCGTTCGATAACCTCAAGGTGCGCCGCGCCGCGTTGCTGGCGATGAACCAGAAGGATGTGCTCGACGCGCTGGTCGGCAATCCCAAATATTACCAGATCTGCGGCGCGGTGTTCGCCTGCGGCTCGCCGCTCGAAACCGATGTCGGCGCGGAGACGCTGCTCAAGGGCAACGGCATGGCGGAGGCGAAGAAGGCGCTCGCCGAATCCGGCTATGACGGCACGCCCGTCGTGCTGCTGGCGCCGGGCGATGTCGTGACCCTGAAGGCGCAGCCGATCGTGGTCGCGCAGCAATTGCGCGACGCCGGCTTCAAGGTCGACGTGCAGGCGACCGACTGGCAGACCGTGGTGGCGCGCCGCGCCAGCCAGAAGCCGCCGAAGGAGGGCGGCTGGAACATTTTCTTCACCAATTTGACCGGCGCGGATGTCGCGAATCCGATCGCCAACCTGCAGATCAGCGGCAAGGGCAAGAACGGCGCCTGGTTCGGCTGGCCGGAGAACGCCAAGATGGAAGCGATGCGCGACGCCTATTCGCGCTCCCTGTCGGCGGAGGAGCAGAAGAAGATCGCCACCGATATCCAGAAGGAAGTCTACGACCAGGTGATCTACATTCCGCTCGGGCAATACCGCGTCGTCAACGCCTGGCGGACATCGCTCACCGGCGTGCTCGACGGCCCGGCCACGCCGGTATTCTGGAACATCGACAAGTCGGAGTAGAAACACAGCCATCCGGCCGGCGTATGAGCGCGCCGGGCCGATGCAGGCTGCCGGCAGATTCAGGCGTTACGACACGCTCGGCAAGTCGCCCGTCACGGCGTCAGCGAATTTCCGCATCAGGCGCACCAGTTCTTCGATGTCGTGCGCGTCCCAGGTCTCGAAGATGGCGCGACCGAACCTGTCGCGCGCGGCGTCGACGCGATCGGTCATCGCCTTGCCCTTCGGCGTGACGACGGCCTCGCGCACACGGCGGTCGGCTGCGCTGCCCTGGCGCTTCACGAGCGCCAGGCTCTCAAGCTTCGCGACCTGACGACTGACCGTGGTGTAATCGCGCCCGACGCGGTCGGCGAGCTCGACGACGCCGATCGGGCCGAACCGCTCGATGCCGACCAGCAGCGGGAACAGCGCGCGGTCGAGCGGGATGCCGGCTTCCTTGATCAGCACGTCGTCGCGCTGCGGCCGGTTCATCACGCTGACGATATCCAGCAGCGCGCCGTGAAGCTGCCGGAGCTGCTCACTTATATGTGTATTTTGCACATTCTTTCTTGACGGCATCGGGCGGCCCCTCAATATGTGCATTATACACATATATGAACACGGAAAGGCAAGCCATCATGAAAGCCGCCATCGTTCGCGGAGCCGGGCAATCGCCGGTATATGGGGATTTTGCGGAGCCGCTCGTCCGCGACGGCGAAAGCCGTATCGCGGTCATGGCCGCCGCGATCAGTCACGTCACCAAAAGCCGGGCTTCCGGTTCGCACTACAGCTCTTCCGGTCAATTCCCTTTCGTCGCCGGCATCGACGGGGTGGGACGGCGCGATGATGGACGCCGGGTCTATTTCGTGTTGCCGAGAGCGCCTCATGGCAGCATGGCGGAACGAACCGTGGTCCCGTCGGCGCATTGCCTGGCGCTGCCCGACGAACTCGACGACGTCACCGCCGCCGCCATCGCCAATCCCGGTTTGTCGTCATGGGCGGCCTACACCGAGCGCGCCAGGCTCAAGGCAGGAGAAACCGTCCTGGTCAACGGCGCCGCCGGCACATCGGGCCGTCTCGCGGTGCAGATCGCCAGGCATCTCGGGGCGAAGAAAGTTATTGCGACCGCCCGCAATGTCGAGGCGCTGCAGGCTGTCGCGGCCCTCGGGGCCGACGTGACCATTCCGCTAGTCGCGGACGAGGCGGCCCTTGAGAACCGTTTCAAGGAGCAGTTCGCCAAGGGCGTCGACGTCGTCATCGATTATCTCTGGGGCAGGAGCGCGGAGCGTCTTCTGGTGGCCGGTGCGAAGGCCGGAGCGGAAGCCGTGCCCATCCGGTTCGTCCAGGTCGGTGCTGCGAGCGGATCGGACATCACGCTGCCGAGTGCCGCGTTGCGCTCGTCGGCGATCGAACTGATGGGCAGTGGTCTCGGAAGCATTCCGCTCGATCGTCTGCTCGCCTGCACCGGAGCGCTGTTGCACGCGGCAGGGCCCGGCGGCTTTGAGATCGCGACCACACCCGTTCCGCTGTCGGAAGTCGAGCAGGCCTGGACCAGGGACGACAGCACCCGGCGCACCGTGTTCACGCTTGCCTGATGGCGCTGTGCCGGCGAAGCGAGTTGAACTGCAACATCTTCGTGACGTCGCCGCGCAGGCCGAGCCTTGATGTCGTGCTTGATATCGCTCTTGATATCGCTCCTTGCCGCCTGCGAATCCCTCAACGGCCGGTGGTCGCTTCGAGTTGCGCGGGGTAGCGCGCGCCCTGGATCGTGATGGCCGATGCGGCCTGTTCGATCTCGGCGAGGTCGTCCTTGGTCAGATCGACATCCGCCGCGCCGAGATTCTCTTCGAGCCGCTCGCGCCTTTTTGTGCCCGGGATCGGCACGATCCACGGCTTTTGCGCCAGCAGCCAGGCGAGCGCGATCTGCGCCAGTGTGGCATTTTTCCGGGTCGCGATCCGGCCGAGCAGGTCGACCAGCGCCTGGTTCGCCTGCATGGCCTCCGGCGTGAAGCGCGGCAGCAGACTGCGGAAGTCGTCATTGGCGAGTTTGGTGTTGGCGTTCATCGCGCCGGTGAGAAAGCCCTTGCCGAGCGGGCTGTAGGGCACGAAGCCGATGCCGAGCTCTTCGCAGGCCTGCAGCACGCCGTTGCTTTCCGGCCCGCGCGTCCACAGCGAATATTCATTCTGGATGGCGGTGATCGGCTGCACCGCATGGGCGCGGCGGATGGTCTGCGCGCCGGGTTCCGACAAGCCGAAATGCTTGACCTTGCCCTGCTGGATCAGCCCCTTCACGGCGCCCGCCACGTCCTCGATCGGCACATCGGGGTCGACGCGATGCTGGTAGAACAGGTCGATGCGCTCGGTCTTGAGCCGCTTCAACGACGCATCGGCGACGGCGCGGATGTGTTCGGGCCGGCTGTTCATGCCGCTCTGCTTGCCGGTTTTGGGATCGATCGCGAAGCCGAACTTGGTGGCAATCTTGACCTGCTGGCGAACCGGCGCCAGCGCCTCGCCGACCAGCTCCTCGTTCGTGAACGGTCCATAGACCTCGGCGGTGTCGAAAAAGGTCACCCCTCGCTCGACCGCGGTCCGGATCAGAGCAATGCCCTGCTGCTTGTCGAGTGATTGGCCATAGCCGAAATTGATCCCCATGCATCCGAAGCCGATCGCGGATACTTCGAGCCCGCTTTGTCCAAGCTTGCGCATTTTCATTGATAGTTCTCCATGTGTCGGAAATCGTTGCAATCAGCGCTGCGCGTTCTCGGGATATTGCGCGTCGCTCACCTTCTCCATCCAATCGACCGGACTGCCGTTGAGCGCCTCCTGAATCGCGATATGGCTCATCGCGGTGGTACGGGTCGCGCCGTGCCAATGTTTTTCGCCGGGCTCGAACCAGACCACGTCGCCCGGACGGATCTCCTGGACCGGGCCGCCCTCGCGCTGCGCCCAGCCGAGCCCGGAAGTGACGATCAGGGTCTGGCCGAGCGGATGGGTGTGCCACGCGGTGTGCGCTCCCGGTTCGAAGGTAACGCTGGCGCCGCGCACCCGCGCGGGCTCCGGCGCTTCGAACAGCGGATCGACCCGCACCTTGCCGGTGAAATAATCCGCAGGCCCCGTTCCGGAGGGCCGGGAACCGCTTCGCTTGATGTCCATGATCCGTGCTCCTTGATCCGTGCTCCTTGGACCGCCTTTGCTTCCGGCTGGCGTCGGGGCTGATCTAGGAGATGTTGAGCGGACCATTAGATGCTAGAACGCGCAAGGATCTATGAATAGGATTCATCAATGCGCCGGGACAATCTGCGGACCAATCTGAATGACGTCGTTGCCTTTCTCGCGGTCGCCCGCGAGAAGAGCTTTACGCGGGCGGCGGCGCAGCTCGGCGTGTCGCAGTCGGCGCTGAGCCACGCCATCAGCGGCCTCGAAGCGCGGCTCGGGGTCCGCGTCCTGGCCCGAACCACCCGCAGCGTCGCGCCCACGGAAGCGGGCGAACGCCTGCTGCGCGCCATCGGGCCGCGCCTCGAGGAGATCGATGCCGAATTGACCGGCTTGAGCGAACTTCGCGACAAGCCAGCCGGCACGCTGCGCATCACGGCCGGCGAGCATTCCGCGGAAGCGATCCTCTGGCCCGCGCTTTCGAAACTGCTGCCGCGTTATCCGGATATCAAGGTCGAGCTCGTGATCGATTATGGCCTGACCGACATCGTGGCCGAGCGCTACGACGCCGGTGTCCGTCTCGGCGAACAGGTGGCCAAGGACATGATCGCGGTGCGCATCGGCCCCGACTTTCGCATGGCGGTGGTCGGCGCGCCGTCCTACCTCGCCGACCGGCCGATGCCGAAACTGCCGCAGGACCTGACGGCGCATCAATGCATCAATCTTCGCCTGCCGACTTATGGCGGCATCTACGCCTGGGAGTTTGAAAAACGCGGGCGTGCCGTGAAGGTGCGGGTCGAAGGCCAGCTTGTGTTCAACAACATTGCTCTCAGGGTGAACGCGGCGCTTGCCGGGCTGGGCCTGGCCTATCTCCCCGAGGACCAGGTGCAGGCGCATCTCGCGGAGGGGCGACTTGTCCGCGTCCTCGCCGATTGGTGCCCGGCATTCTCAGGCTATCACCTCTATTATCCAAGCCGCCGGCAGACCGCGCCGGCATTCACCGTGCTGGTCGACGCGTTGCGTTATCGGGGCGCGGGTCGCTGACGCCCGTTCAGGTACTGAACCGGGCGCGATAATCCTGTGGCGTGGTGGCGAGCAAGCGCAGAAAGCTGCGGCGCATGGTCTCTTCCGAGCCGAAGCCGCAACGTTGCGAGATTCGCTTCACCGGCAGCCGCGATTCCGAGAGAAGCCGCCGCGCTTCTTCCACGCGTAGCCGTTCGACGGCATGGACCGGCGTCAGCCCAGTCGCCTCGGCATAGCGCCGGCTGAAGCTGCGCTCGCTCATCCCGACCTGACGGGCCAGCACCGGAAGCGATATCTCATCGGCGAGATGGCGCGCGATCCACGCATGCAGCGCGCCAAATTTGTTCTCGGCTGATTGCAAGGACAGCATCGTGCTGAATTGCGCCTGTCCGCCCGGGCGCTTGAGGAAAACCACCAGATAGCGCGCCACCGCGAGCGCCACGTCGCGGCCGAGGTCTTCCTCCACGAGCGCCAGCGCCAGGTCGATGCCGGCCGTGACGCCGGCCGAGGTCCAGATCGGACCGTCGCGCACGAAGATCGGATCGGACTCGACGTGCACCGCGGGGAAGCGCCGGGCGAGCTCGGCGCAGCACGACCAGTGCGTCGCCGCGCGCCGTCCGTCGAGCACGCCTGAGGCGGCGAGCATGAACGCGCCGGTGCAGACCGAGGCCACGCGGCGCGCCGTGTTGGCCCGCGCCCGGACCCATCTCACCAGCGCCAGATCCGCGGATGCGGTTTCGATTCCCGGTCCGCCGGCGATCATCAGCGTGTCCAACGCCGCGCCGATCCGCGGCAATGGAGACGAGGCCAACTCGACGCCGGCCGACGCAATCACGCTTGCGCCGCCTTTCGCGACCACCCGAAGCAGGTAAGGCGGCGTGCCGCCGGCGTCAGCGACGATATCGTTGGCGGACGCGAATACCTGCACGGGCCCCGTCACGTCGAGCAACTGCACCGCCGGATAGACGAGCACTTCGACGACGCGAGCGGCATTTGGCTGAGAACGTGGGGATTTGCGCATTTCCGCCAGCGTGCCCGGAATGGCTCGTCCTGTCTATCCGGAACAACGGCTCGGTCAGACGCGGTCTGGCGGAAAGGGTGGGACAATTGGCGCTCCCGTCGATCGCCCGCGCCCTACATCGCCTCCCATGAGCGCGGGCCGAGCATACGGGCGCCGCGATGATCCCCAGGAGACCACGATGACCGCTCAAACCTTTACGAAAATGGCGCCACCCGCATGGCTGCTCGCGATGTGGAAAGAGATCGACGACAAGACCTTCGGCAAGGGCTTCGACTGTTTTGCGGAGGATGCCGTATGCAATCTCGGCGTCGCCGATTGGCATGGCCGCGAGACCATCCGCGCCAATCTGCGCGCCTTCATCGACACGGGTTTCACCGCCTATCACGAGGTGGTCGAATATTGGGACAGCCCGTCGCTGAAGATCTTCCATGGCACCGTCGCCATGACCTTCGACGACCCCAAGATGCCGCCGATAAAGCCAGCCATGTGTCATTTCTTCTACATGGACAAAACCGATCCATCCAAGGTCAGCCGCTGGGTCGGCGCGGTGGGCCCGACCGGGTTCTAGAGCGTGTCCGCGGTCACCTCGGCCATATCTCCAGATCGTTATTGCGCGGTGCGATCCAATACCGCTAGATTTGCCGCTTGTAGGATGTGAGCGGAAGGCGAGCACTTGGCCGAGGCCGACGGATTCGTGCTGCGGAGTTTTGCCCGGCGCTGCGGGGTCTACCTCGCGCTGGCGGCATTGGCGCTGCAACTCGCGATGTCGTTCGGGCATATCCATCGGCATGACATCGTCGATCCGAATGCCGCATATCCCAATGCCGCATATCCCAATGTCGTCCATTCGAAGATCGACGTCTTCGCCGGCGCACATGTGCCGGCGAAGCTGGAAGTCGCGAAGCAGTTTCCATCCGGGCTCGCTGATGACGACGGCGCTTGCCCGATTTGCCTGTCGACCCTGCTGCTGTCGACCTCTTTCATCCCGGACGCGCCCCGATATTCGCCGTCGTCCGAGCTTCGCGACGCCGATCGCGTCGTCCGTCATATCTACGATATCGTCTTTGAGACGCACCGCGCTCCATTTCAATCGCGCGCACCGCCGCTTGGCTGACGGCGCCTAGGCGACCGAACCCCCGCAACGCTTCTAAACATCCGGATTGAGAGCCGATGCCGACCGCATCGGGCTTTCGCGTTCTGCCGCACAGCCCGGTCGCGGCCGTTCGCATCCGAACTCCTGATTGGAACTCCTGCTTGGTGAGTATGCCAAATGATGAATCGAACGCATTCCTGTTTCTGCGCCGTACTGTTGCTTTCCTTGCCGGTTTCCTTGCCGATGACCGGCGCGGCCGCGCATCCACACGTCTGGGTCACGACCCACAGCGAAATCCTCTATTCGGCCGAAGGCGCCATGACAGGCGTCCGTCACGCCTGGACGTTCGACGACATGTTTTCAGCCTACGCCCTTCAAGGCATTTCGCACGCCAGGAAGGGCCAGTATACGCGCGAGGAACTGGCCTCGCTCGCCCAGCTCAACGTGACTTCGTTGAAGGAGTACGGTTATTTCACCTATGCGCGTGCTGACGGCAGGAAGGTGAAGTTGCTGGACGCGGCCGACTATTGGCTCGAATACAACAACGCCGCGCTGACGCTGCATTTCACCTTGCCTCTCGCGGCTCCCGCCGCGGCCAAAGCAATGCAGATCGAAATCTACGACCCGACGATCTTCGTGGATTTTGAATTTGCCAAGGACGCGCCCGTGCTGCTGAGCGGCGCACCGCCGCAATGCCTGCTGCGCGCCGATCCGCCGCATCAGCCGACGCCGGCCGAGCAGTTGCGGCTCAGTCAACTCGACGGTGATCCGCTGGATGCTTCCAGCTCCTACGGGGAAATCTTCGCCAACAAGATCCTGGTGAAATGCCCATGACCATCATGCCCATGACCACGTTGCGTCGCGCCGCGCTGGCGGCAATGGCGGCGATCCTCGCCGTATCCGTGATCGATCCTGTGTGGGCGCAAGCCGTGTCGTTCGCAGCGCCGCCCCACGCGACCGGGGTCATGTCTCAATCGGCTGTGATGGGATGGATTCTCACAAGGCAGGCGGCTTTCTATCGCTCGCTGTCGGGCTTCATCCGTGCGAGCAGGGACGACGGCGCCGCGATGTGGGGGCTGTTCGGGATCTCGTTTCTCTACGGCATTTTTCATGCGGTCGGTCCCGGGCATGGCAAGGCCGTCATCTCCTCCTATCTCGTCGCCAATGAGGAGACCTGGCGCCGGGGCGTCGTGCTGTCGTTCGCATCGGCAGCCATTCAATCCGCCGTCGCCATTATCGTCGTCGCCATCGCCGCGGTCCTGCTCGGGACGACGGCGAAAGCGATCGGATCGACCGTCCATGTCGTCGAGACCGTCAGCTATGGTCTCGTCATCCTGATCGGTCTGCGGCTTCTGTTCGTCAAGGGCCGCGGCTTCCTCATGGCCTGCAGGGAGCTGATCAGGGGGCTGACATGGCAGCCAGCCTCCACCGAAGCCGCGACGTCGTTACCCGGGGCGATGATCGTGCTTCGTCACGATCATCGCCCCGGCACAACGTCCTTCCGTTGCGAACCCTGCCATGGCGGCGACAACGATCACGTTCACGGCCCGCATTGTCACGACGATCCTGATCACGACCGTCACGAATCGGCCTGGGGGCATGCGCACGGACCGGAACCTTCGGAATTGGCCGGCGCCGGCGGCTGGCGCCGCGGTGTTTCCGCGGTCATCGCCGTTGGCTTGCGTCCCTGTTCGGGCGCGATCATCGTTCTCATCTTCGCGCTGGCACAGGACCTGTTCTGGACCGGCGCGGCCGCCACCTTGGTCATGGGACTGGGCACCGCCATCACGGTCGCGGCGATCGCGACCCTGGCGGTCGGCGCGCGGAACATAGCAAGCCGCATCGCCGGGGCGCGGTCAGGGCTTGGCATGCTGACGATGCGGGCGATCGAGGTCGGCGCGGCAGCGCTGATCGTCGTGTTCGGCGTATTGCTGCTGGCCGGATACATGGCCAGTGAACAGCTTTGGATGTTCACCGGCTAGTTCCGCGGCGGGGAGGTGCGCCGTTGCCGACGGTGTCCGCTCCTTAAGGTTAGTACAAGCGCTTCTTCTCCGGCTTTCCCTTCGGCGGTGCGCCGGGGCGTGGGCGTTGCAGGGCGGGCCTGTTCGGCAGACCGGGCCGCAGCGCGCCGGGCGCGCCCTGTTGCGGCAGGCCGAGCCGCGGCGGCTGCCCGGGTTGCGGGGGTGCACCGGGCCGTGGCGGCGCGATCGGTTGTCCCGCGCCTTGTTGCGGAAGCTGGCCCGGCCGTGGTGGTAGCCCAGGTTGTTGCGGGCCGCCCGGCTGCGGCAACTGTGTGCCCTGCCGATTGGGCGTGCCGGGCTGAGGCGAATTCGGCCGTCCTTGCAGGTTCGATGGCGGCGTTTGTCCGGGACGCGGCGGCTGTCCAGGCCGGCCTTGCTGCTGGGGATTGCCCGGCTGCCGCGGCGTTCCGTTCGGCTGTGTGCCTTGCCGGTTCGGCGTTCCCGGCTGCTGCGTCCCCTGACGATTATTCGGCGCGCCTGGTTGCGGCTGGCCGGGACGGTTTTGTCCGGGCGCGCCGTTCGGCCGCTGCTGACCTGGCTGGTTGCCGCGATTATTGTTCAGGCCGGGATTGGCGCGGCGGAACGCGCGCTGCTCGGTGACGATCTGGCGGCCGACATTCTGCGCGGCATGCACCTGGCGCACGAAGCCCTGGTCGCGCTGCACCTCGCGCGGCGAGATCGCGAGCGGCACCGCCGCGAAGCGGGCGCCGCCGCCCATGCCGGGGCGGATGGTGAAGCCGCTCGCGCCTTGCGTCAGCGCGCCGAGCCGGGCACCCGCACGGTCATTGACCTCGATACGCCCGACCTTGCCGTCGGCGTCCGGATAAAGCTTGATCGCGACATTGTTCGGGCTCGCGGCCGCGGCACCTTCCGGAACCTCGACAAGGCCGGTGGTGCCGCGAATCCCAAGCGTCGCCGTCGGCGTCGTGATCTTCATGTCGCCGGTCTTGGCCACCGCGGCGGCGACAAAGGCGACCGTGCCCTTGGCGATGTCGAACACGCCGGCGTTCTGGCTGCCGCCTTCTTCATAGATGTAGTTGTCGATCGTCATCTTCGAACTGGCCTTCAGATTGAAGGTGGTCGCGTCGTTGAAGGTGATGCCGAGCGTCGAGTTGGCGGTGGTCTGCACTGTGTCGTTGAAGAAGATGTCGTCCTTCAGCTTCAATGGCGTCGTCACGCTGTTGCGGATCACGCTCGCGCTGCCGGTCAGGGTCGCGACATTGCCGATCGGCTCGTCGACCGGCGCTTGCGTTGGGGCTTGCGCCGGCGCAGCGGCGGGGTCCGGGGCTTGCGGAGCCTGGGCTTGCGCCAGCCTCGTGTGCGCTCCGATTCCGCCATTGGCGGCCAGCGGCGGATGATCGACCTCGAGCGGCGACGGCATCGCGGAGAGATTGGTCGCGCCCCCAAGCATCAGGCACAGGAGCAGCGAAAGCAGCAACGACAGCCGATATGTCACAAGGGGATCCAGACTTTTCGGGGACTGCAAACCTGGCGGGGCAAACCTGGCGGGGAAGGCAAATATGACAGCTTCCGCGGATTAAGGAAGCCGCCGGCTGAACGTCGGCTGAACGCCGAAAAGCAAAAACCCCGCGGGTGCTCCGCGGGGTTTTTTGTCTGTCATGTTCGCTGCGTGCTAGCTGATGCGCTTCCAGGTCTGGCCGCCGCAGAACAAGCCGCCGAACGCGCAACCCTGAACCTTGAGAATGTTCGGTCCCTTCAGCGCGATCGTCGAGTCGTAATTGCTGCCGCCGTCCGGATCGTGAATCCGACCGGTCCATTTGTTGTTCTGTGGCTTCATGTTGATCAGGATCGCCTCACGGCTCTTCTCGGCATAGCCGCATAGATTTGGTCCACACTGCTCGATCTGCACATTGCCCTTGTTGTCCTGGGTGGACCACAGACCGAGCGGCGAGGCGGGCGCGTCGCCTGCCGCGGCCGGCGGCGCGGCGGCCGCTATCGGCGCGGGCGTGGCGGCTGCCGTGACCGGCGCGGGCGGTGGGGCCGAATTGGAGTTCGATGGCGTCACGTCGTGGAGAAGGGGGCCCGGCACGGGCGATGCGTCAGCCACGGGAGCCGGCGGCGGAGCGATGCTTGCGACCGGCGCCGGGGCGGGAGCCTGCGGCGTGGCGGACGGGGCGGGCGCTGCCTTTGGCGGGGGCGCGTTGGATGTTGTCGCCACCTTGTCGTCATCGTCGGCAATCCTGGATTTCAGGTTCTTGAGATTGAGGCTGCTCCCGTTGACCTGGATGCAATCCAGCGAGCTGCAATTCTTCGGCGCCTCGATATGCACCTTGCGTCCATCGATCTGGAACGAAATCCCGTTGCCGGCATGGGCGGCGGTGCTGGCCATCAACAGGCTGGCTGCGAAATAGAACGTCTTCATCGGGGCCTCCATCATCGGCTTGTCATTTCGTGGTGGACCCTACCGTCCGCGCATCGCAGCTTCCGTGATCTTGGTCACAAGTCGCCCGCGGCGCGGCCCGGCTTCGTGCCGGCATCCTGCAAGAGCGGCGAAATGCTCGGTGATTCAGATCACATCCGCCGCTGCCGACGCTCACTAGTCTCGTTCGACTGTCGAGGAGGCTTGCGATGAAGCGATTTGGCTATCTTGCCGTACTGGTGATGTTGCTAGGCTCATCGGCTGACGCTGGCTCGATTTCGTTCATGTTCCATGGCCACCGTGTTCGGGTCGAACGGCCGCGGCATTGCTTCTCCCGCTCCTGTCTCTCGGTCACCGCGCCAGGGCTTAACGAGACCCATCAGGACAATGGCGTCGACGATATCGCCGCGGCCCCCGAGGCTGCGCCCGCGAAACCGGCCACGGCTCTGCCTGTCATGCCGCCCGTGCCTTCGCCAGCGCCCGCGCCGGTGCAGCCTGTCATCGCCTCGCCGACGCTTGCGAAATCGCCAACACTTCCAAATTCGCCAACACTTGCGAATTCGCCAAGCGTCGAATTGGCCGCGAGCCCGACCCAAACCGTTCCGCCGCCGCGCGCGGAGTCTCCAAAGCCGTCGCCTGTCGCGCAGTCGCCCGTGACAGCGCAAGCCGCGCCCGCGGCGTCGTCGCAGCCAGCCGCAAGTGAACCGGCCGACACGCCGCTTGGCGATTGGCAGAGCGAGGGCAACAAGGGCCTGGTCCGCATCGAACCCTGCGGCAGCGCGCTGTGCGGCTACATGGTCGACGCCACCACCGACGCCAAGGGCGAAACCATTCTGATCAACATGAAGCCCAAGATGAAGCCGGAGATGAAGTCCGAGGGCGCGACCGAGTGGACCGGCACCATCGTCAGCCGTGCCAGCGGCAGCACCTATTATTCGACGATGGCGCTCAAGCAGTCGAACACGCTGCGGGTCGAGGCCTGCGCGGTCGGCCGCTTCTTCTGCTCTGGCAACGACTGGAGTCGCATCGCGACCAATCCGCAGGCGCTGATCACCTCGCGCCAGGCCACGGCGCAGCCGCCGTCCTGACGGCGGCTGTAGTGTTTCCGCAAGAAAACGTCCTGCGATTGAAACACGTGATGTTGCCGCGAGCGGCTAGCGCCTTTTCCGTTCCGATTGAATTGGAACGGGGCTCTAGTTTCTTGTTTTGACGCGTTTTCTTGACGCGAACCGGGGTCCACTTCGCTAGAAAACGCTCTAGAACACGCCGAGCACGATGGCGCCGACGAAGGCGAATACGACATACACGGTGAGGACGCTCAGTCTGCTCACGAACGGCATGGGACAATCCCCTGGGTTCACGTCGCTTCCTGCCCTGGTCTGTCACCCTATCAGATCGGTTCTTGCCGAAAAAGTCAGCGTCGCTGTCTCTGGTTCGCGATCCGGCCGAGCCGGTGCGGCATGGTTAAAGAGACGTAAAAACAACGCGTTGATCAGTCCTTAAATAAAATCGTCGAAATTGCGCGGATGACGCGCGGAGTTTGTTTGTATCTCGTCGGCTCCATCGTCCTCGTCTCGCTGGCGGGTTGCGGTCACGGTTTCTTTCAAACCGCCGAGCGCGAACCCTGGCGCGCCGAGGCCGAGGTCGCTTGCCTGAAATCCGGCGCGGTGAAGGAAAGCCTGGAAGTGGTCCGGATCGATCCGATCTCGGGACCCGGCGTCTGCGGCGCCGAATATCCGCTCAAGGTGGCCGCATTCGGCGAGGCCCCGGGTTCGTACGGTTTCACCGACGAGGAGATGCGTCCGCCCGCCAATATCGGCGGCAATCAGCCGCGCTGGCCGGTCGCCGCGCAGCCGCCGCCCGCGTCCTATCCGCCGGCTTCTGCCTATCCGCCCGCGCCGCTCCACCAGCCAAATAATTATGGCGCGGCTCCCGGCGCACCGATCTCACTGGCTGCGCCCGGAATGATCCCGCCGGAGCCGGACGACGCCAATCTGCCGCCGGATGCCCGGCCCCTGCCGGGCCCGTTGGTTGGTCGCGACACCTATCTGAGCGCGCCGGCTTATCCGCAGCCACAGGAGCCGCTGCCGCGCCTCGGTCCCGCGCAGGCTCCCGTCGCGGCCGTGGGTCCGGTCGCGGTGAAGCCCGCGGCGACGCTCGCCTGTCCGATCGTCTCGGCGCTCGACCGCTGGCTTTCCGACTCCGTGCAGCCCGCGGCGCAGCGCTGGTTCGGCGGGCGCGTGGTCGAGATCAAGCAGATCTCGGCCTATTCCTGCCGCGGCATGAACGGCAATCCGGGCGCGCATATTTCCGAACACGCTTTCGGCAACGCGCTGGATATCGCGGCCTTCACGCTCGCCGATGGGCGGCGCATCGTGGTCAAGGACGGCTGGCACGGCATGCCGGAAGAGCAGGGCTTTCTGCGCGACGTGCAGGCGGCCGCCTGCCAGCAGTTCAACACGGTGCTGGCGCCGGGCTCCAACGCCTATCATTACGATCACATTCACGTCGACCTGATGCGCCGCGCCTCCCGGCGCGTGATCTGCGAGCCGTCCGCAGTATCGGGCGCGGAAGTCGCAGCACGGGCCCAGCAGCGCAACCCCTATGCTGCGCGCGATCCCAATGTGACGGGCGCACTCGGCGCCCGCAAGGAAGCCGCGCATCGGCGCAAGTCGAATGAGCGCATCAACGAAGAAGACGAATTCGAGGACGAGTAGGGCTCGTCATCCCGCCCTAACCGGCGAGCCGCTCCAGCAGATCCTGCACCAGCCCGCTCAACAGATCGAGCTTGTAGCCCGTCATCGGCAGCGGCTTGGCGCCGGTGACGGCAAGCCGCGCCGCGTTGGCGATGGTTGCCGTATTTGCCGCGGCGCCCTGCAGCGCAGCCTCGGCGGCGGCAAGCCGCAACGGCACCGGCGCGATGCCGCCGGCCGCGAGCCGGACGAACTCGAACTTGCCATCGGACACCACCGCGCGGGCGCACAGTTCGACCAGCGGCCATTCGGCATGGGTGCGGCTGATGGCGCGCTTGTAGAGCGCGCGCTCTTTCACACGCGGCGGCGGCAGCGCGATGCTGCGGATCATTTCGTTAGGCGAAAGCGCATGATCGGCAGCGCCATTGGAGCCGTCGCCGAAGACGTCCGCGATGGTCAGCGCTTGCCGCTTGTCGGTCGTGATCGTCGCATCATAAGCGAACAGCGCCATCGCCATGGTGGAGGGATGCGGCGCCACGCAGGGGCCGAGATCGAAGGCCACGCCATAGAGATGATTGCCGGCGCGTGACGGACAATCCGTGCCGCCCTTCTTCAGGCAGGCGATGTGCGGATTTCGAAAATACCAGCAGCGCGAACGTTGTGCGAGATTGCCGCCGAGCGTCGCCAGATGCCGGATCTGCGGCGTCGCGAGACCGGCGGCGGACGCGGCGAGGCCCGGATAGGTTTGCGCGATGAGCGCGTCGGTCGCGATTGTCGCGATCGTCGTGAGGGCGCCGAGGCGCAGGCTGCCGTCCGCGGCCCATTCGGTGCCCGTCGTGTCGGGCGAAGCGGCGAGATCGATCAGCGGCCCGCGCGACACGCCGCTGCGTCGTCGTTCGGACAGATCGGTGCCGGCGGCGCGGAATTCCGCCGGATACGTCATGGCTGCCTGGGTCATGCGGCGGTCCTCCCTTTGAGCGCGGCGATCAGGCGATCCGGCCGGACCGGAATTTCGGTGAGGCGGATGCCGGTCGCGTTATGGATCGCATTCGCCAGCGCCGGCGATGTCGGCACGGTCGCGACCTCGCCGATGCCGACGCTGCCGCCCAGCACGTGGTCGAAACCGCCTTCGTCGAAATGCACCTCGAATTCGGGCGTGTCGGCGATGCCGGGGATGCGATAATCCTCCATGCCGCCGCTCAGGATATCGCCGCTGCGCGGATCGGTTTCGCGGGCTTCATAGAGCGCGTAGCCGAGGCCCTGGATCACCGATCCCGTGGCCTGGCTGCGCGCCAGCGCGGGGGCTGCGATCTTGCCGACGGCAATGCCGGTGTGAACCCTGAGCACGCGCACATGTCCGAGCCAGGTGTCGACCTCCACCTCGATGACCTGCACCGAGCTCGGCACACCGCCGCCCACCGCGATGTTGGAGAAACGGCGCATCATCCAGCCGAAGATGATCCCCATGAAGCCGGCCTCTCGCAGCGGTGAGCGGATTCCCGGCGCCATCCGCTTGTCGTCCTCGGGGCGTTCGGCGGACACGCTGAGATCGGGCGAGCCCGCGATCAATTCACGCCATGGCGCGTTCGACCCTGCGACGGGAGTGCGCTTCGCACTTTGTTCGATCGCGGCCTTGAGCTTCTGCACGGCGAGCAGCGTCGGCGGAATGACGGACGCGGTGGAGCGGCTACCGCCGGCGCCCGGGCCTTCCGGCAGGTTGGAATCGCCGATCCTGACGTCGATGTCGTGCGGCTCGAGTCCGAACGCCTGCGCCACCGTGTTGGCGATCACGGTGCGGCTGCCCTGGCCGATATCCTGGGTCGCGGTGCTGGCGACGATGCGTCCGTCCTTGACCGCGAGTTCGACCTTCGATCCGGGCTGCCAGAGATAGAGCCAATAGCCGGTAGCGACGCCGACGCCGCGGCGATAGCGGCCGTTCCGCGATCGCACGGCCTTCGCCTCGCGCCAGACATCGAGCGATGCCGCCCAGTCGTACAGCCGCTGCCGGTTGGGATTGGGGTCCCAACGCTTGCGCAGGAGAATCGGATCGAGCTTCATTCGAATCGCGGCTTCGTCGATCGCCTGCTCCAGCGCGAACGCCATCGGCGGTCCGCCGGGGCCGCGAAACGGCGCGCCCGGCGGCAGGTTGCTGACGACGTCGAAATCGGTCAGCTCTTTTGCTTCGGCCGGATAGATCAGCCGCGCCAGCGCCGCGATCGTCGAACTCACCGAGGTGCCGGTGTCGGCATGGGTCACCAGCGACAGCGCCTTGAGTCCGCCTTCCGCACTCGGCAGCAAGGCGATCTTGAGTTCGGCGGCCGGGCGATAGCCGGTGACCGAAAGCTCTTCGTGGCGATCATAGGCGATCCTGACCGGCGACTTGGCCTCGCGGGCGAGGTCGATCGCCGCAATCGTCTCGATGCCGAGCGCGCCCTTGGAGCCGAAGCCGCCACCAACATGATCGGCGATGACGCGGATGTTCTCGTGTTTCAACTTGTAGCGTTTGGCGAGCAGCTCCATCACATGGAACACGGCTTGCGTGGAGATGTGCACGGTCAGCTTGTCGCCGTCGAAACGGGCGACGGTGGCGTGCGGCTCGAGACAGGCATGCGATTGCGTGCCGGTGCGGAAGGTCTGTTCGACCAGCAGCGGATTTCCAGAAGCTCTCGCTTCCGATAGCCAATTGCGCGCCTTGCCGGCCTTGCTGGAGAACGCCGAAGACGGTCCGCGCAGATTGCCGTTCCAGGCGGCCGGCGCCGGCGCGCCCTCGGAGACGTTGCCAGCCTTCTTGCGGCTGGCCTTCTCGAACACGATTGGCGCGTCTTCCTTGCGCGCCGCATCCAGTCCAATCACCGAGGGCAGGCGTTCGCTCGTGATCCGGATCGCCGCGATGGCGGCAAGCGCGGTCTTGCGATCCTTCGCCGCTATGGCTGCGATCGGCTGGCCGACATAGCGCACCATGCGATCGTCGGCGAGCAGCGAAATGACGGCGCCGACACCGGCCATCGCGCGTGCCGGCGAAAGATCAAGCTCGGTGATCCGCGCATGCGCCAGCTCGGAACGCAGGATGACGCCTTCGAGCTGCCCGTCGTGGCGGATATCGACGGTGTATTTGGCGGCGCCCGTCACCTTGGCGCGCGCTTCCACGCGCGGCGAGGCGATATTGTCGCCATCGAAGCGGCCGGCGCAGGCGTCAGCCACCGCGCGAAAGATCCCGTCATAGGCGCCGCAGCGGCAGAGATGGCCCGACAGCGCCGCGCCGATCTCGTCGCGCGACGGTATGGCCGTTCCCTTTGCCGCCGCGCGCCACTGGTCGTGGAACGCGGCGGCTTCCACGATGAAGCCGGGCGTGCAGAAGCCGCATTGCAAAGCGTCGTGCGCCATGAACGCCTTCTGCACCGGATGCAGTCTATCTTGGCCGATGCCTTGACCGATTCCCTCGACCGTCGTCACGGTCTTGCCGGCCGCGGCGCGCGCGGGCATCAGGCAGCTTGCGACCGGTGCGCCGTCGACCAGCACGGTGCAGGCGCCGCAGACGCCGGCCCCGCAGACCAGCTTGGTGCCGGTCAGGTCGAGCGCGTCGCGCACGACATCGATCAGCAGCGCATCGGGATCGTCGGGCAGGGGTGCGGCGCGGCCGTTGACCGTCATGGTGCTCATCTGCGACCTCCAGGTTTTCTGGCAAGTGATTTGGCAAGTGATTTAGGAAGCGATTTAGGAAGTGATTTGCCAATCGTTTTGCGCTTCGGTGTCTTGGCAGGAGCGGATTTCGCCGACCGCTGGGCGGATGGCACAGCCACCGCGCCGGCAACAAGTGTGCGCAGCATGACTTCAAGGTCTTTGAGAAAGGCGTTGGCCGGCAGCATCGAGGGATAAGCGGACTTCGCCCCGTGCATCGCCATCTCGATGTAGCGCGCGAGCGTGCTCGCGGTCATGCCCTTGGCGAGGGCGAGTCGCTGCCTGCGACAGACCTGTTCGACGGTCGCGGCGATCTGCCCGCCGAAGGCCGCGGCATATTTCTGATAGAGGTCGCGGCCGAGCGTGAGATGTTCGGAGAACAGCTCTTCGATGTGCGGCGAGCCCTCGAACGACGCAATGAGGTGCTTCAGCCGCGCCTTGACCTGCGCGACGAGGATATCGTCGAGGCCGCCGCCGGCTTTCGCCGCGGCATCCGCAGCCGCGGTCTCCGAGGCCAGCGCGCTCTCATAGAGCTGCGCGATGACGGCGCGGAACAGCACTTCCTTGGACTGGAAATGATGATAGAGCGCCTGCCGCGACAGGCCGGCGGCTTCCGCCGCCTGCTCGATCGACGAGCGCCGGTAGCCATGCCGGCGAAATACGCGCAGCGCCGCGTCGAGAATGCGATCCTGGGGCGTCATTTGACGAATTTGACAAAAAGGGACGAAATGTCAAATCAAGGCGGATCAACAATCAAGCGAGGGAAGGGCAGGTTGCCCAAGTGAGGTCGTCATTCCGGGACGCGCCTCTTGGCGCGGGCCCGGAATCCATAACCACCGGCCGTGGTTATGGATTCCGGGCTCAGCCCTGCGGGCTGCCCCGGAATGACGGCTTGGGCTCTTTGAACATCGGATACGAGACGCCAGCGCCAGCTCTCTCGAAGTTGTCCCGGACATTTGATCGAGAGCGAGCGCGGTCCTTCGAGGACGGCACAACTATTCAATCCGCGGCGATCGTCAGCCCGGCTTCACCTGATACGCCGCCAGAAACATCCGTGTCGCGCTGTCGATCACCACCTTGATGCGCTCGGCGGATGGCGGCGGGGCGGCCTGGAAGATGAAGGGGAGAAACAGCGAGGCCTGGCACGTCAGCATGAATTGCGAGGCGGCCAACTGGCAATCGTCGATCGCAAGCGCGCCAAGCGCGACATGGACCTCGAGATATTCCGCGAGCCGGCCAATGGTCTTTTCCAGCACGCGTTCGTAATAGCGCCGGCCGACCTCTGGCATCCGCTCGGCGATCGCCATCACGGTGCGGATCGCCGAGCCGCCGCCCGGCCGGCAGATCATCGCGATATAGGCGTCGCCGAACTCCCACAGCGTGGTCGGGATGTCCCGCTCGGGGTCGAAATTGAACGCCACCTGGCCCTTTTCGAGCGCCTCTTCCTCGACGATCGCCTCGAACAACCGGTTCTTGTCGGCGAAGTAGACATAAAGGGTGCCCTTGGAGACGCCGGCGGCGCGGGCGATTTCGCCCATGCTGGCGCCATCAAACCCCAGGTCCATGAATACCTTACGGGCACCATCGAGGATCTGCCGGCGCTTGGAGGAGTCCTCCTCGCCGACGAGCTTGAGGGAAGTCTGGTCGACTGCAACCATTGGTTTATCTTCTCGGGAAAGATTTCAAATCTGGAAACGTCTCGAAAGGAACCGGAACCGTATTGTCACCGTCACGAATGTATCTTGACCGAACCGTTCGGTCAATGCTAATTTCAATCCAGTGACGCGGCAGAGGCTGGTTTCCGGCTTCGCCGCGCCGAGACATTTGAGTGGGGAAGTTTCTTCATGGCCGCAGCAAGAGACCAGGCCGCGCGTGTTCTTCGCGCCGAATCGGACGCCGCCGGTGGGCAGCCCGCCCGCGAGCCGTCGGCCGCCTTGGCCGATCAGCTTCGCACGCATGTCGCGGAGGAAGCCAAGCGCAGGCCGGCGGAAACGCCAGGCCCGTCGGTCGACAAGCCCGCCGCACCCGATGCACCGCCGGCTTCCGCCAATCCTGCCGCGCCGAAATCCGGCAAGCGTAGATTCGTGCTGATGGGCGTCGCCGCGCTGCTCGCGCTGGCCGCGGCCAGCTATGCCGTCCACTATGTCCTGGTCGGGCGTTTCTTCGTCTCGACCGATGACGCCTATGTGCGCGCCAACAACACCATGCTGGGCGCGCGGGTGACCGGCCACATCGCCGCGATCTTTCCCGGCGACAATGCGCTGGTGCATGCCGGCGATGTCATCATGAAGATCGACGACGGCGACTATCGGATCGCGGTCGACGCCGCGCGCACCAGGATCGCCACGCAGGAAGCCACCATCGCGCGTATCGGGCGGCAGGTCTCGGCGTTCCAAAGTCAGGTCGAGCAGGCCCAGGCCAACGTCGTTTCCGCGGAAGCGGGGCTGAAGCGCGCCGGTCTCGATTATGACCGCCAGCAGGCGCTGAGCAACAAGGGCTTTGCCTCGCGCGCCACCTTCGAGCAGTCCGAAGCCGGCCGCGACCAGGGCGCGGCGGCGCTTCGTGCGGCGCAGGCGGCCTTTGACGCCGCGCGCGACAATGTCGACGTCACCAAGGCGCAGCAGGCCGAAGCCCAGGCCCAGCTTGCTGAATTGAAGACGACGTCGGCGAAGGCCGAGCGCGATCTCGACTTCACCTCGGTGCGCGCGCCGGTCGACGGCATCTTCTCCAACCGCCTGGTCAATACCGGCGACTTCATCGCGGTCGGCCAGCGGCTCGGCAATGTGGTGCCGCTCGACGACGTCTATATCGACGCCAATTTCAAGGAGACGCAGCTCCAGCGCATCCGTCCCGGCCAGCCGGTCATGATTTCGGTCGACGCCTACGGCCAGCGCAAATTCGCGGGCATTGTCGACAGCATCTCGCCCGCGGCAGGTTCGGTGTTCACGCTGCTGCCGCCGGACAATGCCACCGGCAATTTCACCAAGATCGTGCAGCGGCTGCCGGTCCGGATCCGCGTGCCCAAGAGCGTCGCCAAGCAGAATCTGCTGCGCGCCGGCATGTCGGTCCACACCACCGTCGATACCCGCGAGGGCGCGGCGGATGCGGACGATGAGGCCGACCTCGACTCGCTCCTGGCCTGCAGGCTCGCCTCGGGCGAGACCATCGATGAGCGGCTTGAGATTATCGTGCATGACGGCCGCCTTGATTGAGGGCGTCGAGCATCAGCGCAGCGGCTCCTGTGGAGTTTGCCAGTTCAACGACGGACCCGAGAACGATGTAGTAACCGATGGCGAGGGTGTCGCGGTCGCTGAAGCCTTCGGCGCGAAGGTCTTCGAGAATCTTGTTGCCGGTCGCGACGATGGCATCGTGCGGCAGGCGGTCTTCCGACTTGCGGGACATGGTGGTGCTCCTTCGCTGGGTGTTCTGGTCGGGTGCCTGGTCGTGAAAGCCCGCTGCCCGGCCCGGACCAGCCCGGAAGCGCGGCTGAGCCAGGGGGCACGCCGCAGCCAGGCATCCCCGCCCAGCCAGGCATCCCCGCTCAGCCAGTCGGCAACGGGCAGGCAGGAAGAACCGGACTGCCAGGAGGCACCGCGCAGCGCGGCACCACCGCGCAGCCCGCGGGCAGCGCGCAGCCCGCGAGCACGGCGCAGCCGGGCAGCAACGGGGCCGCCGCCCCCCGCCGCGGGCTGCCGCACCGCACCCGTCAGGCGAGCCTGTCTCCGCACCTGCGGGACAGCCTCGCGGACGGCCCCCCGGCGCGCGGCGCGGCGTCCCCGCCCGACGGCCGCAGTCCGGAGCAGGCCCGTGACCTCGCGGCATCCCTGCAGACGGGGTGGCGGCGCGGCCGCCAGGACGACCTGCCCGAGCCGCCGGACACGGCTGGGCCCCCGCTGCCGCGGCGGACAGGATCCCCCGAGGCGGACAGCGAGGAGACGTGATGCAGGAGCAGGAGGGCACCGGGACCCATCAGGACCTGGGCTGGCTGCTCGACGACCTCGCCAGCCGGGTCGAGCATTTCCGGAAGGCCGTGATCCTGTCCCGGGACGGGCTGGCCATCGCGTCCTCCACGGGCCTGCGCCGGGATGAGGCCGAGCGGCTGTCCGCGCTCGCGGCCGGGGTGCAGAGCCTGGCCAGCGGCGCGGGCCAGCACTTCGGGGTCGGCGAGGTCCGCCAGACCATCATCGAGCTGGAACAGGCCCTGCTGTTCATCACCGCGGCCGGTCACGGCAGTTGCCTGGCGGTCCTGTGCCCGGCGAGCGCCGACGCCGGCCTGGTCGCCTACGAGATGGCGATGCTCGTGAAACGGGCCGGCCCGCACCTGGCCGCCCGTCCACGGTTCCCGGCCAGCCAGATCACGGTGGACTGAGCCCCCGATGGGCGCGGGCGGCAAGTGGGTCGACCGGGACTCGGACCCAGTCGTGCGCCCCTACGCGCTGACAGGCGGGCGGACCGAGCCGGCTGACGGCGAGGTGCTGGACCTGATCGCGATCATCGTCGACTCCGGCCGCCCGGCTGATCCGGCTGACCAGCTCCAGCTCAATCCCGAGCACCGGCGGATCCTGAAGCTGTGCCAGCGGCCGGCCACGGTGGCCGACGTGGCCTCGGACACGGGGCTGCCGGTGGGCGTGATCCGGGTGCTGCTCGCCGACCTCATCCAGCGGAAAAGGATCAAGGTGCTGCCGGGCCAGCAGCCTGGTGA